>Ga0307408_100000089_pt1 | contig 100712 bp, 97 predicted proteins | sample 322Cmetagenome_FD_202116 | JGI IMG/M metagenome (GOLD analysis project Ga0307408, IMG submission 202116) | Maize rhizosphere microbial communities from greenhouse at UC Davis, California, United States - 322HYB-C-3 | ecosystem: Host-associated > Plants > Roots > Rhizosphere > Soil | place... | reverse complement strand
CCAAGGTGCGCCGCCAGTCCATCGACGCGGCCGACCTCTTCCACGGCCACATCGGCGGCATGGACGTCTGCGCCCAGGCGCTGCTCGTCGCCGAGAAGATGATCAACGACGGCCGCCTGCAGGCCGCCCAGGACCAGCGTTATGCCGGCTGGGACGCCGCCGAAGGCCAGGCCATCCTGGCCGGCAAGCACTCGCTGGCCGAACTCGCCGACGGCGTGCTCGCGATGAACACCGACGTGGCGCCCGTCTCCGGCCGCCAGGAGGTGCTCGAGAACCTCGTCAACCGCTTTTGCAACTGACCGGACAACCGGCCTCCACCCCCACACGTCCGGCCCGACAACGCAGACATGACGCCACCACCCGACGATCATGCCCGCGCCGGTCTTGCCGGACGATGTTGACCTGAACTGCTTTTACGTCGTACCAGCAGCATTACCACCGCTTCCCCGCCCCAAGGGCCAACGAGAGGAGACATTGTGAGAACACACCGGAGAACCACCATTTCCATCGCAGCCGCCCAGGCCGCCCTGCTCTGCAGCGGCCTGGCCATGGCCCAGACCCCGGCCGCCTCGGCGCCCGCCGCCAAAACGGAGAGCCTCGAGACCGTCGTGGTCAGCGGCCAACGCGCCGCCCTGCAGTCGGCCCAGAAGATCAAGCAGAACTCAGACGAGATCGTCGACTCCATCGTCGCCGATGACATCGGCAAGCTGCCCGACCGCTCCGTCACCGAGGTGCTGCAGCGCATCGTCGGCATCACCATCGAGCGCACCATGGCCCGCAACGACCCCGAGCACTACTCGGTGGAAGGTTCGGGCGTGAACATCCGCGGCCTGTCCTACGTGCGTTCCGAGATGAACGGCCGTGACACCTTCTCCGCCAACGGCGGCCGCGCGCTGAACTTCGAGGACGTGCCGCCCGAGCTGATGGCGGCCGTCCATGTCTTCAAGAACCCGTCCGCCGAACAGATCGAAGGCGCCGTCGGCGGCCTCGTGAATCTGCAAACGGCCCTGCCTTTCGACTACCCAGGCTTTAAGGGCTCGGTCACCGTGCAGGAGGCCTACACGAGGCTCAACGGCAAGAAGAAGCCCTCTGCCAGCGCCCTGGTGGCGAACAGCTGGAACACCGACCTGGGCCGTTTCGGCGTGCTGCTGAACGTCGCCAGCTCCAAGAGCGCGACGCGCACCGACTTCTTCCAGGTCGAACCCTATTACCCCCGCACCGACGCCGTGGCCGGCCAGACCCCCGGCACCTATCTGTGGGTGCCCAAGGGCGCGCAATGGCGCACGCTGGAGTTCGAACGCAAGCGCGACGGCCTGTACGGCGCCCTGCAGTGGAAGAAGGACAACATCGACAGCTCGTTCACCTACTTCCAGTCCAAGTACCGCATGCAGTGGGACGAGCAGGCCATCTTTGCAGGCACCGACCCCTACCTGATCGTCGTCAACAACGGCAAGTTCAACGACCAGGGCGCCCTGGTCTCGGGCACGATCACCAACAGGGACGGGTCGCTGCTGAACTTCAACGACGACACCCGCACGGCCACCCGCAACTCCAAGACGGAAGACTTCGCCTGGCGCGTGAACTGGAAGGCGAATGACCGCTGGAGCTTCACGTCCGACCTGCAGTACGTGAAGGCGTCCACCCGCAGCCTGGACTCCACCGTCGCGACCGGCGTCGGCATGCAGAAGGAAGTCCTGGACCTGAGCGGCAGCACGCCCAGCCTGACCTTCGACGCGGCCGACCGCGCCTACCTCGCGGACCCGAAGAACTACTACTGGGCCTTCACGATGGAGCACCTGGACCGCGGCATCGGGACGCAGAAGAGCTGGAAGGGCGATGCCAAGTACCGCTTCGAACACCCGGTGCTGCAGGACCTGCGCTTCGGTCTGCGCTTCACGGACCGTGTGGCCAAGAGCTCGACGAACCCGTCCGGCTACCACTGGCAGGCCATTTCCCAACCCTGGACGCAGGGCGGCCCGGCCTATCTGAGCGACTACCCCGGCGGAACACAGACCAACACCTTCCCCAACTTTTTCGGCGGCAGCGTCCCGCAGCCACCGGCGGTGGTGTTCCCGTCGGTCGCCCAGGCCGCCGGCTTCCCGGACAGCTACGCCGTGCTGCACAAGTACGGTGCCGACAACTGCAAGGTCAAATCTCCCCTGCTGACGCCCCCAGGCGACCTCGCAAACTGCAACAACTGGCCGTTCGCCTTCACACCCGAAGGACTGGGCAGTGACCTCAACGAGGACATCAAGAACGGCAGCGGCAACCGGCAGGGCGAAAAGACCCAGGCTGCCTACGGCCAGCTGCGCTTCGGTTTCGAGGAAATGAATGTGCCGGTCGACGGCAACGTGGGCGTGCGGGTCGTGCGGACGCAGAACAGCGCCCTCGGCTACACCAACTTCGCCGGCACCGATCAAGCCAAGCTCGGCCTGGGCGGCGTGCCGGTGGCCAATATCCCGGCCTACCAGAAGTTCGAGACCTTCAAGAACAGCTACACGGACGTCCTGCCCAGCCTGAACCTGAAGCTGCAGGCTGCGAAGGACCTGCAGTTCCGCTTCGCCCTCGCCAAGGCCATTTCGCGCCCCGACTTCGACCGGCTGCAGGCGAGCACCACGCTGGGCCAGACCATCAACACCACCGGCACCACGGTCACCAGCGTCGCGCAGACCGGCACAGGCAAGGGCAATCCGATGCTGCTGCCGACCCGCTCGACGCAGGCTGACCTGACGGGCGAGTGGTACTTCAGCCGCGTGGGCTCGCTGACGGCGGCTCTCTTCCACAAGGACCTGAAGGACATCGTCATCAACAAGACGTCGACCTTCCGCCTGCCCGATGTCAACGGCAACCTGCAGGACTTCCAGGTCACGAGCCCGGTCAACGGCGCCAACGGCAAGATCAACGGCCTCGAGCTGGCCTTCCAGACCTACTTCGACAAGCTGCCGGGCTGGCTGTCGGGCTTTGGCGTGCAGGGCAACGTCACCTACGTCGACAGCAAGAGCCGGTTGAACACGCCGGTCAGCTCGATGTATTGCAGCGGTGGCAACACGGCGGACAACTTCGTGCTGAACCTGAACGGCTGCGACACCGACGGCCGCCAGTTCGGCAACCTGCCGTTGCAAGGCCTGTCGCGCAAGGCGTTCAACCTCACGCTGATGTATGACCAAGGCCCCCTGTCCGCACGCCTGGCCTACAGCTGGCGCTCGCGCTATCTGCAGGCCGTCAACGTGAACGGCACGCAGGGCACGGACGGCCTGGTGACGGACCCGAGCAGCCCGAACGTCGGCCAGCGGAACGTGGCCTGGGGTCTGCCGGTCTGGGCCGAAAGCTATGGCCAGCTGGACGGCAGCGTGTCGTACAAGCTGCTTGACGACAAGCTGTCGCTGGGCCTGGAGGCGCAGAACCTCAACTCGGCACGCCAGCGTCAGCTGATGCAGCAGCACATCGGCTACATGACCCGCGGCCTGTTCTACACCGGCCCGCGCTACGTGGTCACGGCACGCTACACGTTCTGATGTCCGGGGCCTGACAGCCCATGCCGGTGGCGGTCGACATCGCCACCGGCCCCTTTTTGCTCTCCAGCCCCTCCCCGGATCTCCGATGCGCAAGCTCCTGATCTCCCTGCTCGCTTCCGCCGCCACGCTGGCCGCGTCGTCGGGCGTCCTCGCCGCCGAAGCGCCTCGCCTCGTCTCCAAGGACGGCCGCCATGCGCTGCTCGTCGACGGCAAACCCTTCCTCATCCTCGGCGCGCAGGCGCACAACTCCAGCAACTACCCCGGCGCACTCAAGCCGGTGTGGGACGCAGCCAACGACCTCAAGGCCAACACGGTCCTGATGCCGGTGGCCTGGGAGCAGGTGGAGCCCGTGGAGGGGCAATTCGATTTCGGCTTCGTTGACACCCTCGTCAAGGAAGCCCGCCTGCAGAAGAAGAAGCTGGTCATCCTGTGGTTCGCCACCTGGAAGAACACCAGCGCCCAGTACACGCCCGAGTGGGTCAAGCTCGACCCCAAGCGCTTCCCGGCCATGGTGGACCAGGACAGCAAGCCCAGCTACTGCCTCAGTCCCTTCGGCACCGAGACGCTGAAGGCCGACAAGCGCGCCTTCGTCGCGTTGATGGGCCACCTCAAGAAGATCGATTCGGCCGAACGCACCGTGCTGATGGTGCAGGTCGAGAACGAGGTCGGCACCTATGGCCTGGTGCGCGACTTCGCGCCGGCCGCGCAGGCCGCCTTCGAGCAGCCGGTGCCGGCCGCCGTGCTGGCCCGCCAGAAGCCCAAGGCGGCGGCGTCCGGCAACTGGCGCGCCGTCTACGGCGACTACGCCGACGAGTACTTCCATGCCTGGGCCATTGCTCGCTACATCGGTGAGATCGCCGCGGCCGGCAAGGCCGTCTACGACCTGCCGATGTACGTCAACGACGCGCTGCGCGACCCGCTGGAGCAGCCGCCCAAGCCCTGGAACAAGAACTTCGCCAGCGGCGGCCCGCATTGGGACGTGATCGACATCTACAAGGCCGCCGCCCCGGCCGTCGACATCGTCTCGCCCGACGTCTACCGGCCCGAGTCCGACCAGGTCAACGCCAACCTGCGCCTGTTCCAGCGCCGCGACAACCCGCTGTGGGTGCCCGAGATCGGCACCAAGTCGGCCTATGGCCGCTACCTGTACGCGATGCTGGGCCGCGGCGCGATCGGCGTGTCGCCGTTCGGCATCGACTACTTCGACTACAGCAACCACCCGCTGGGCGCGACCGCGACGGACAAGACCATCGTCGAGCCCTTCGAGCGCGTCTACCGCATGTTCGCGCCCATCCAGCGCCAGTGGGCGCAGTGGGCCTTCGACGGCAAGACGCAAGGCATCGCCGAGGGCGACGACCGCAAGCCCCAGCAGCTGGACTTCCCCGGCTGGACGGCCAAGCTGACCTACCGCCTCGGCCGCTTCGGCGAAGCCGCCTGGGGCGGCGAGTTCGCCAAGCCGGCACCCGGCACCGAAGAGCCCGGCGGCGGCGCCGCCTTCGCGCAGATCGCTCCCGACGAGTTCATCGTCATCGGCCACCGCGTGCGCGTGCGCATGGAACCTGCCGAAGGCACGAAGGGCATGATGCTGCGCGCCGAGCAGGGCCGCTTCGACGCCAACGGCCGCTGGGTCATGGAGCGCGTCTGGAACGGCGACCAGGTCGACTACGGCCTGAACCTTCCCACCGAGCCCGTGATGCTCAAGGTCAAGATGGGACGCCCCCAATGATTCACCGCCGCCAACTGCTGCAGGCCGCCGGCCTGTTCGCCACCCTGCCCGCCTGGGCCGCCGACAACGCCTCGCCGGCCTATGACTGGCGCAGCCTCACTTTCGGTGGCGGCGGCTTCATCGACGGCTTCGTCTTCCACCCGCGCGAGAAGGGCCTGCTCTACGCCCGCACCGACGTCGGCGGCGCCTACCGCTTCGACGCCGCCGCCAAGCGCTGGCAGCCGCTGCTGGACCACCTCGGCCGTGACGACGCCGACTTGATGGGCGTGCTCAGCATCGCGGTGGACCCGGCCGACGCCAATCGCATCTACGCGGCTTGCGGCCTGTACACCGGCCAGTGGGCGCGCGGCGCGGCGCTGCTCGCATCCAATGACCGGGGCGCGACGTGGGCCGTCCACGAGCTGGGCCTCAAGCTCAATGGCAACGGCCCCGGCCGCGGCTCGGGCGAACGCCTGCAGGTGGACCCCAACCGCCCCGAGCTGCTGCTGCTCGGCACGACGCAGGACGGCCTGCAGCAGAGCACCGACCGCGGCCAGCGCTTCTCGCGCCTCTCCGGCTTCCAGGCCAAGCACGTGTCGCTGGTGCTGTTCGACGCCAAGAGCGGCCAGCCCGGCCAGGGCTCGCGCACCGTCTACGTCGGCAGCCACGACGAGCCGGGCCTCTACCTGTCCAGCGACGCGGGCGCCAGCTTCAAGCGCATCGCCGAGCTGCCTGCCCAGGCGCCGCAGCGCGCCGCCTTCGGACCGGACGGCTCCCTCTACGTCAGCTTCGCCGCCGGCGACGCGGGCGCCGTCGTCAACCCCAGCCACGCCAAGACCGGCAGCGTCTGGCGCCGCACGCCCGAGGGCCGCTGGCGCGACATCACGCCGCTGAAGCCGACGGCGGACCAGGGCTTCGGCTACTCCGGCCTCGACGTCGACGCCCGCCGGCCCGGCCGGCTCCTCGTGTCCACCATCGAGCGCTGGAGCGCGGGCGATGAGATCTTCGTCTCCGACGACCACGGCGCGACCTGGACGCCGCTGAGCCCGCGTTCCCGCTTCGACGCCTCGCGCCACCCCTGGCTGCAGGCCTACCAGGGCAAGGGCCGCCGCCCCCAGGGCCACTGGATCGCCGACCTCAAGATCGACCCCTTCGACGGCGAGCGCGCCGTCTACGGCACCGGCTACGGGCTGTGGATGACGGCCAACCTCGGCGCACCTCAGGTGGACTGGGCCTTCACGGTCGACAACCTCGAGGAGACCGCCGTGCTCGGGCTGGAAAGCCCCTCCGGCGGCGCCTCGCTGCTGGCCGCGATGGGCGACGTCTCCGGCGCCGCCTGGGACGACCTGACGCAAGGTCCCAAGAGCGGCCTCTTCCTGCCCGCCGGCGAGAACTGCCGCTCCGTCGCCTATGCCGAGCTGAACCCCGGCGTCGTCGCGCGCACGGTGGACGGCAACAGCACCGGCGGCTACTGGTCCGGCGATGGCGGCGCGAGCTGGCGGCCCTTCGGCGCCGCGCCGCAGGCCGGCCTGAAGCCCGGCGAGTGGAGCGCCGCGGGCCAGATCGCCGTGTCCGCCAAGGGTGGCTTCCTCGTCTGGGCACGCCAGGGCCAGCCGGCCACCTGCTCGCGCGACCGCGGCCGCACGTGGACCGCCTGCAACGGCTGGCCGGCCGAGCGCGACTTCGCATCGACGCCGGTGGCCGACCGCGCCGTCGAAGGCGTGTTCTACGTGCACGACCGCGCCAATGGCCGCATCCTCGTCAGCGTGGACGGCGGCGCCAGCTTCCAGCCCAGCATCACCGGCCTGCCCAAACTGCAGGCCTGGCAGGGCGCCCAGCTCATCGCGGCGCCCGGCAAGGCGCGCGACCTGTGGCTGTGCCTGCCCAACAGCCTGTTGCACATCCCTGGCGCCGACGCCAAGGCACAGACGGTGCGCAACGTGGCCGAACCCTGGCGCGTCGCCGTGGGCAAGGCGGCCGAAGGCGCCAGCTACCACGCCGTCTACGTCTGGGGCCGTGTGCTCGTCGGCGGCAATCCCGTGGAAGGCCTGTTCCGCTCCATCGACGGCGGCGCGAGCTTCCAGCGCCTCAACGACGACCGCCACCGCTTCGGCCGGCTCACCGCACTGGCGGCCGACCCGCTGGAGTTCGGCACCGTCTACCTCGCCCCGGAAGGCCGCGGCGTCGTCATCGGCAAGCCCAAAGCATGAAGCGACTGCTGTTGAGCTGCTGCCTGGCTCTCGCGCTGCCGCTGCAGGCCGCCGAGCTGCTGCTGCACTACGACCGCGCGGCGCCCGACACGCCGCAGGGTTGGGAGCAGCAGGCCCTGCCCATCGGCAACGGCCGCCTCGGCGCGATGCTGTTCGGCCAGGTCGCGCGCGACCGGCTGCAGTTCAACGACATCACGCTGTGGACCGGCGACGACCGCAACCTCGGCGCCTTCCAGCCCTTCGGCGACGTCGTGCTGACGCTGGACGGTGCCGACGCGCCCGTCACGCAATACCGCCGCGAGCTGGACATTGCCCGCGCCATCAACCGGCTGAGCTACGCACAGGCCGGCACGCGCTTCACGCGCGAGGCCATCGCCAGCCATCCGGCCCAGGTCATCGCCTGGCGGCTCACCGCCAGCCAGCCCGGCCGCTACAACGGCCGCATCGCGCTGACCGACCGCCACGGCGCGGCGCTGTCCGCCGCCGGCAGCACGCTGACGGCCGTCGGCGCCCTGCCCAATGGCCAGGCCTATGCCAGCCAGCTGCGCGTCGTGCACGAAGGCGGCGCCGTCTCGCTCGACGGCAACACGCTGGTCTTCCGCAACTGCGACGCGCTGACCCTCATCCTCGGCGCCGGCACCGACTACGTGCCCGATGCCACGAAGCGCTTCCGCGGCGCGGCGCCGCTGCCGCGCGTGCAGGCCCAGGTGGCCGCGGCCGCCGCCCAGCCCTGGCCGGCGCTGCGGGCCGGGCACGAGCGCGACGTGCAGGCCCTGCTGGGCCGCGTGCGGCTCGACCTCGGCGCGAGCCCGCCCGAGCGCCGCGCGCTGACGACCGACGCCCGCCTGGCCGCGTACACGAAGAACGGCGGCGACCCCGAGCTGGAGGCGCTGTACTTCCAGTTCGGCCGCTACCTGCTCGTCAGCAGCTCGCGCGACTCGCTGCCCGCCAACCTGCAGGGCCTGTGGAACGACCATCTGCAGCCGCCGTGGAACAGCGACTACCACAGCAACATCAACCTGCAGATGAACTACTGGCCGGCCGAGCCGACCAACCTGGCCGAGGCCGCGCGGCCGCTGCATGGCTTCGTGCAAAGCCTCATCCCGGAATGGCGCCGCGCCGTGTCCGAGCGCGCCGCGCTGGCGCTGAAGGACCCCAAGGCCCTGCCTCCGGAGACGCCGCCCTGGGACAACTCGGTGCAGCCGCCGCAGGAGACCTTCCTCACCGCCACGGGCAAGCCCGTACGCGGCTGGACGTTGCGCACCGCAACCAACCCTTTCGGCGCCCAGACCTATCTGTGGAACATGACGGGCAACGCCTGGTATGCCCGCCACTTCTGGGAGCACTACGCCTTCACGCAGGACAAGGCCTTCCTGCGCAACATCGCCTGGCCGGTGATGAAGGAAGTGGGCGAGTTCTGGGAAGACCGGCTCCAGGCCCTGCCCGACGGGCGGCTCGTCGCGCCGAATGGCTGGTCGCCCGAGCACGGCCCCATCCAGGACGGCGTGGCCTATGACCAGCAGATCCTGTGGGACCACTTCGACAACATGGCCCAGGCGGCGGACGCGCTCGGCGACCGCGCCGCACGTGAGCGCGCCGCATCCATCCGCGACCGCCTAGCCGGCCCGCGCGTCGGCAGCTGGGGCCAGCTGCTCGAATGGATGGACGAGCTGAAGGACCCGGTGCTCGACACACCCAAGGACACGCACCGCCACATCTCCCACCTGTTCGCCCTCTACCCAGGCCGGCAGATCTCGCCCGCCCGCACGCCCGAGCTGGCGGCCGCCGCGCGCAAGACGCTGCAGGCGCGCGGCGACGTCAGCACCGGCTGGTCCATGGCCTGGAAGCTGGCCTACTGGGCACGCCTGCGCGACGGCGACCATGCCCATGAGCTGCTGCGCGGCCTGCTGGCCACGCCCGGCGCGCGCAGCGCGCGCACCGGCGGCGAGGTCAACCAGGGCGGCACCTATCCCAATCTGTTCGACACCCACCCGCCCTTCCAGATCGACGGCAATTTCGGCGCCACGGCGGCCATCGCCGAGATGCTGCTGCAGTCGCAGGACGGCGTCATCGACCTGCTGCCCGCACTGCCGGCGGCCTGGCCCGACGGCTCGGTCAAGGGCCTGCGCGCGCGCGGCGGCTTCGAGGCCGACATCGCCTGGGCCGGCGGCAAGGTGACGAGCGCCACGGTGCGCTCGATCGCCGGTGCCGGCGGCGGCCGTGTGCGCGTTGGCGAACGCGTCATCGACCTGAAGCTCAAGCCCGGCCAGTCACGCACGCTGGCCGCCAAAGACCTGTTCTGACCCCTTTCCCCTGGCGCCCCGACCCCATGACCGCCCTGACCTATTCCAGCCCCTTCCCCGCCGACTTCCTGTTCGGCGTTGCCGCCGCCTCCGCCCAGATCGAGGGCGCCGCCTTCGAGGACGGCAAGGGCGAATCCATCTGGGACCGCTTCAGCCGCGAACCCGGCAAGGTGCACGGCGGCGACACGCTGGACGTGGCCTGCGACCACTACCACCGCTTCGACGAGGACTTCGCGCTGATGGCCTCGCTCGGCTACCGGAACTACCGCCTGTCCATCTCCTGGCCGCGCATCTTCCCGAACGGCGATGGCGAGCTGAACCAGGCCGGCCTGGACTTCTATCACCGCCTGTTCGCCAGCATGAAGAAACACGGCATCACGCCGTGGGTCACGATGTTCCACTGGGACCTGCCGCAAAGCCTGGAAGACCGCGGCGGCTGGACCTCGCGCGTGACGGTGGACGCCTTCGCCCGCTACGCCGACACCATCGTCAAGGCCTTCTCGGGCGAGGTGAAGCACTGGATCACGATGAACGAGATCCGCTGCTTCACGCTGCTGGCCTATGGCTACGGCACCAAGGCGCCGGGCCGCAAGGAGAGTGCCCAGGTCGTCAACCAGACCTTCCACCACGCGCTGCTCTGCCACGGCCACGGCGTGCGCGCCGTGCGCGAGTTCGGCGGCGCGGGTGCCGCCGTGGGCCTGACCGACAACCTCGACGTCTGCATCCCCGTCACCGAGACGCCCGAGGACATCGCCGCCGCCAGGGCCTGGTTCCTCGAGAAGAACGCGCATGTGCTGGGTGCCATGCATGCCGGCCACTACCCGGCCGACTATCTGGCCCGCGTCGGCGCCGATGCGCCCGACGTGCTGCCCGGCGACTTCGACCTCATCAGCCTGCCCACCGACCACCTCGGCCTGAACATCTACACCGGCACCTATGTGCGCGGCGGCCGCGACGGCGCCTGGGAGCCCGTGGCCCTGCCCGCCAGCTATCCCAAGGCCGACAGCCCCTGGCTGCACATCGCGCCGCAGTGCATCTACTGGGCCACGCGCTTCGCGGCCGAGTGCTATGGGCACCAGGCCCTCTACATCACCGAGAACGGCTGCGGCTACAACGACGAGCCGGTCGTCAATGGCGAGGTGCTGGACCTGCACCGCCGCGACTTCCTGCGCAACCACCTGCGCGAAGCCCACCGCGCCATCAGCGACGGCGTGCCGCTGAAGGGCTACTTCCTGTGGAGCTTCATCGACAACTACGAGTGGGAAGACGGCTATCAGCGTCGCTTCGGCATCGTGCACTGCGACTACCAGACGCTGGTGCGCACGCCCAAGCTGTCGGCGCGCTATTACGCGCGGGTGATCCAGGAACGCAAGATCCTGTGACTCCTCGTCCAACCGGGACTGGGCCATGACGCCTATATTCCTCGCGCCGCCGCGGGCCTGTCGCCCGCTCGCGGTCCAACGAGGACTACCGAGATGACTCAACTCCGTTCACCGCGCCGCCGCCAACTGTTCGCCTCGGCCGCTATGACAGCGCTGACACCCGCCGCGATGGCGGCCACGCCGCAGCGTGCCGCAGCCGGCCAGGCGCGGGGCTATGACAGCCCCTTCCCCGCCGATTTCGTCTTTGGCGTCGCGGCGGCGTCCGCGCAGATCGAGGGCGCCGCCTTCGAGGACGGCAAGGGCGAGTCCGTCTGGGACCGCTTCGCGCGCATGCCCGGCAAGGTCCACAACGGCGACACGCCCGACGTGGCCTGCGACCACTACCACCGCTTCGACGAGGACTTCGCGCTGATGGCCTCGCTGGGCATCAAGACCTACCGCCTGTCGATCGCCTGGCCGCGCATCTATCCCAATGGCGACGGCCCGCTCAACGAGAAGGGGCTGGACTTCTACCGCCGCGTCTTCGCGAGCATGAAGAAGCACGGCATCACGCCGTGGGTCACGCTCTTCCACTGGGACCTGCCGCAGGCGCTGGAAGACCGCGGCGGCTGGACCTCGCGCGTGACGGTGGACGCCTTCGCGCGCTATGCCGACACCGTCGTCAAGGCCTTCGCCAACGACGTGAAGCACTGGATCACGCTGAACGAGATCCTCTGCTTCACGCTGCTGGGCTATGGCGCGGGCCTCAAGGCGCCGGGCCGCAAGGAGAGCGACAAGGTCGTCAACCAGACCTACCACCATGCGCTGCTCTGCCACGGCCATGGCGTGCGCGCGGTGCGCGCCTTCGGCGGCAAGGGCGCGCAGGTGGGCCTGACCGACAACTGCGCGGTCGCCGTGCCCGTGACCGAGAAGCCGGCCGATATCGCCGCCGCCAAGGCCTGGTTCATCGACCGCAACGCGCAGGTCCTCGGCGCCATCCATGCCGGCAAATACACCGAGAACTTCCTGAAGCGCGTCGGCGCCGACGCACCCGACGTGAAGCCCGGCGACTTCGACCTGATCAGCCTGCCGACCGACTTCCTCGGCCTCAACATCTACAGCGGCACCTATGTGCGCGCCGGCAAGAACGGTGCGGCCTATGAGACCCCGCCCATGCCGGTGAACTACCCGCGCGCCGACAGCACGTGGCTGCGCCTGGTGCCGCAGTCCCTCTACTGGGGCCCGCGCCTGTGCCACGAGGTCTACGGCCACAAGGCCATCCACATCACCGAGAACGGCTGCGGCTACGACGACGAGCCGGTGGTGGACGGCGAGGTGTTCGACCTGCACCGCCGCGACTACCTGCGCAGCTATCTGCGCGAAGCCCACCGGGCCATTGCCGACGGTGTGCCGGTGAAGGGCTACTTCCTGTGGTCCTTCGTCGACAACTACGAGTGGGAGGACGGCTACCAGCGCCGCTTCGGCATCGTCCACTGCGACTTCAAGACCCAGCAGCGCACGCCCAAGCTGTCGGCCCGCTATTACGCCGACGTGATGCGGGAACGAAAGATCCTGTGACGGTAGGGCGGGTCGCGACCCGCCATCACCGCCGCCCAACCAGCCCACGGCGGGTCACGACCCGCCCTACACGATGAACGCGCAAAACCCGACCCTCCACATGGCGCACGCCGTGCCTGCGGCCACCGACCGGCTGCCCTTGAAGCAGAAGATCGGCTTCGGCCTCGGGTCCATCCTGGACATGTGGGGGCACTACCTCTACCCGTCGCTGGCCTACTCGGTCTTCAACATCTTCCTGGGTGTCGCACCGGGCCTGATCTCGACGGTGCAGATGATCAAGATCTTCATCGACGCCGCCTCGGACGCCGTCTTCGGTTGGATCTCGGACAACACCCGCACGCGCTACGGCCGCCGCCGCCCCTTCATCCTGGTGGGCGGCGTGCTCGCCGGCATCGGCCTGCCGCTGATGTTCGCCGTGGGCAAGGGCTGGACCGACATGCAGTACTTCGCCTTCATGCTGGTCAGCATGGTGATCTACGTGCCGGTGATGAGCTGCTTCAACATGCCCTGGAGCAGCCTGGGCGCGGAGATGACGCCGGACTATCACGAGCGCACCACCGTGATGGCCATCCGCAACGCCATCCAGAAGGGGCCGGAGCTGGCGATGTTCTTCGCCACCCAGTTCACGACGCTGGCCGTCTTCAACCAGGCCAATGGCAAGCCCGACATCCTGCGCGGCGCCCAGGTCTACTGCTCCATCCTCGGCGCCATCATGGTGGCGGTGTCCATCGCCATCTTCCTGCTGGTGCGCGAGCGCTACTACGAGAAGCTGGTGGCGCGCACCCAGACCCACATCCCCTTTGCCGACACGCTGTGGCGCACGCTGCGCTGCAAGCCCTTCCGCCACGTCCTCGGCATGATGCTGGCGTATGGCACGGGCACGGCCATGGTCGGTACGCTGGGCTTTTACGCGACGGTCTACTACGTCTGCGGGGGCAACCTCGTGGAGGGAGCGAAGTGGAACACGGCGATGGGCCTGGCCGGCATGGGCTTCGGCTTCGCTGGCATTCCCTTCTTCGCTTGGATCGCGCGGCACCATGGCAAGCGCGTGGGCCTGGCCACTGTGCTGCTGCTGGCCATCTGCGCCTTCATCGGCGACTGGTGGCTCTACGACCCGGCGCGGCCGTGGCTGCAGTTGTTCGCCTGCGGCTTCGTCGCCTTCACGGGCGCCGGCTTCTGGACGCTGTACAACGCCACGCTGGGCGACGTCGTCGACTACGACGAGCTGCAGACCGGACAGCGCCGCGAGGGCTCGTTCTCGGCCTGCCAGTCGTGGATCTCCAAGGTCGGCATCGCGTTGGGCACCGGCGCCTCGGGTTGGATCCTGCAGTTCACGGGCTTCGATGCCAAGCTGGAAACGGCGCAGTCGCCGCATGCCATCTTCATGATCCGCATCCTGCTGTCGACCATCCCCGTCATCGGCCTGGTGATCGCACTGGTGTCGCTGCTGCGCTTCGAGCTGACCGAGGCGCGCATGGCCGAGATCCGCGACAAGCTCGAAGCCAACCGGGGCAAGGTATGAACATCTCAAGACGCATGGCCGTGCAGGCCGCATTGGCCGGGGCCTCGCTGCCAGCGCTCGCAGCGCCGCGCTTCGCCGCCGGCATCGAAGGCCAGCGCAAGGCCGACCTGGGCAACGGCACGTACGTGAACCCCATCGTCGCCGGCGACCACGCCGACCCCACCATCCTGAAGGACGGGGCCGACTACTACATGACGTTTTCGTCCTTCCAGTCCTACCCGGGCGCCGTCATCTGGCACTCGCAGGATCTGGTGAACTGGACGCCCATCACCGCGGCGCTGACCCAGCCCATCGGCACGGTCTGGGCCATGGACCTGATCAAGCACGCGGGCCGCTTCTACATCTACATCCCGGTGCTGCAGGACGCCGGCACGGGCATCTACGTCATCCACGCCGACGACATCCGCGGCCCGTGGAGCACGCCCATCGACCTCAAGGTGCCGGGCTGCATCGACCCCGGCCATGTCGTCGGTGAAGACGGCAAACGCTACCTGTTCGTCAACGGCGGCCGGCGCATCCGGTTGAAGGACGACGGCCTCGCCACCGACGGCGCGCTGGAGAACGGCGCCTGGAAGCCCTGGCAATACCCCAAGGACTGGGTCGTCGAGATGTTCGCGCCCGAGGGCCCCAAGCTGTTCCGTCGCGGCGAATGGTTCTACCTGATCAGCGCCGTCGGCGGCACCGCCGGCCCGCCGACGAGCCACATGGTGACCGTCGCCCGCTCGCGCTCCGTGCACGGGCCGTGGGAGGACGCGCCCAACAACCCCATCGTGCGCACGCTGAGCATCGACGAACCCTGGTGGTCACGCGGCCATGCCAGCGTCGTCGAAGGCCCGGCGGGGGACTGGTGGATGGTCTACCACGGCTACGAGAACGGCATGCGCACGCTGGGCCGCCAGACGCTGCTGGAGCCGGTCGAATGGACGAAGGACGGCTGGCTGCGCGCCAAGGGCGGCACGCTGGACAAGCCGCTGCCCAAGCCGCGCGGTGGCAAGGCCAGCAAGGCAGGCTTTGCGCTGTCGGACGACTTCTCCAGCGGCAAGCTCGGCCTGCAATGGGCCTTCCACGCGCCCGGCCCGGATGAAGCCAAGCGCCTGCGCTTCGAAGACAAGGCCCTCGTCATCCGCGGCAAGGGCAAGTCCCTGCCCGACTCCTCGCCGCTGACCTGCGCGACGGGCGACCGCAGCTACGAGATCACGGTGGAACTGGAGATCAGCGGCGAAGGCCACGGCGGCCTGGCGCTGTTCTACGAGGAGCGCGGCCACGTCGGCATAGCCTTCAGCACGACGCAGATGCTGACCTACGGCTACGGCCAGGAGCACTCGTGGATGCGCCAGAACATGGCCACGCGCCGCGTCCACATCCGCCTCGTCAACCGCGAGAACGTCGTCACCTGGCACTACTCGCACGACGGCGGCAAGACCTGGACCCAGCATTCCTGGCAGATGGAGGTCTCGGGCCTGCATCACAACGTGTTCGGCGGCTTCGTCAGCTTGCGGCCCGCGCTGTTCAGCGCCGGTGCTGGCGAGGTGCGCGCCCGCAATTTTGTCTACAGAGGACTGACCGCATGACTTCAATCCGCCCCCTTGGCCGCCGCCAACTGCTCGCCGCCGCCGCTTCCCTGCCCCTCGTATCCAACGCCATGGCCGCCGCGCAACCCCGCCGCATCGTGCTCGACGTCGCACAGGCCAAGGAGCCGCTGGACCGCTTCTTCGACCACTGCGTCGGTGCCGACTACCCCGGCACGACCTACCGCCCCGATGCGCTCGCGCAGCTGAAGACGGCGGTCGACGAGCTGGGCTTCCGCTATCTGCGCTTCCACGCCATCTTCCACGACGTGTTCAAGACGGTGACGCGCGACGCGAGCGGCAAGCTGGTGTTCGACTTCACCGGCATCGACAAGCTCTACGACGCGATGCTGGCCCGCCGCATCAAGCCCTTCGTCGAGCTGGGCTTCACGCCGCAGGCGCTGAAGACCTCGGACAACAAGATCTTCTACTGGGCGGGCAACACCTCCCACCCGCAGCCTGAGGGCTGGGTGCAGCTCATCGATGCCTTCATCCGCCACCTGCTGGACCGCTACGGCGCGGCCGAGGTGCACGACTGGTACTTCGAGGTCTGGAACGAACCCAACCTCGACGGCTTCTGGGAGAAGGCCGACCAGAAAGCCTATTTCGACCTCTACACGCGCACCGCCAAGGCCATCAAGGCCGTGAGCCCGCTGCTGCGCGTCGGCGGCCCGTCGACGGCCGGCGCGGCCTGGGTGCCGGAGTTCCTGGCCCACGCCAAGGCGACGAACACGCCGGTGGACTTCATCACCACGCACACCTATGGCGTCGATGAAGGCTTCCTCGACGAGTTCGGCAAGGAGGACCGCAAGCTCTCCAAGTCGCCCGACGCCATCGTGGGCGACGTGCGCCGCGTGCGCAAGGAGATCGAGGCCTCGCACCTGCCCGGCCTGCCGCTGTTCTTCACCGAATGGAGCACCAGCTACAACCCGCGCGACCTCGTGCACGACAGCTATATGAGCGCGCCGTACGTGCTCACCAAGCTCAAGCAGAGCCAGGGCCTGGCCCAGCACATGAGCTACTGGGTCTACAGCGACCTGTTCGAGGAGCCCGGCCCGCCGGATGCGCCCTTCCACGGCGGCTTCGGGCTGATGACGCGCGAGGGCATCCGCAAGCCGGTCTGGTTCGCCTACAAATACCTCGCCGCCCTCAAGGGCAAGGAGGTACCGACGAGTGACGCCTCCACCTGGGCCTCGGCAGACGGCGACGAGGTGCAGGCCCTCGTCTGGGACTGGCGCCAGCCCGACCAGACCGCCAGCAACCGCAGCTTCTTCGGCAAGCCGCAGCCTGCCAAGGCCGCGGGCACCGTCACCGTCGAGCTGCGCCATCTGCCGCCCGGCAGCTACCAGCTCACCCAGCGCCGCACCGGCTACGAAGTCAACGACGCACACACCGCCTACCTGAAGATGGGCTCGCCCAAGAACCTCGATGCGAAGCAGCAGGCCACGCTGCAGGGCCTGACGACCGACAAGCCCGAACTGCAGCGCGAGCTGCGCGTGGGCGCGAACGGCACCGCCACGGTGACGCTGAAGCTGCGCACCCATGACGTCGTGCTGCTGAGCCTGAAGAAGGTGGCCGCTTGAAGCGCCGCCACGCCCTGCTGCTGCCCGCGCTGCTGGCAACGGCCGCACACGCCAAGCCCGCGGCCATGCGCGAACTGACCAGCATCGAGCTGTCCCGCGAGATGTCGCCCGGCTGGAACCTCGGCAACTCGATGGAGGCCATCGGCAGCGAGACCGCCTGGGGCAATGCGCGCACGACCCGCAAGCTCATCCAGGCCGTGAAGGCCGCGGGCTTCAAGTCCATCCGCATCCCACTCGCCTGGCAGCAATACACCGACGCCGACGGCCGCATCAAGGCCGACTGGCTGGCCCGTGTCACCGAAGTCGTCGGCTGGGCGCGCGAGGCCGGGTTGATCACGATGATCAACATCCACTGGGACGGCGGCTGGATGAAGCCCACCGCCAAGCACCAGGACGAGGTCAACCAGCGCCTGGCGCTGTACTGGACGCAGATCGCCGAGCACTTCAAGGACTACGACGAAGGCCTGCTGTTCGCCGGCACCAACGAGGTCATGGTCGACCACGACTACGGCCGCCCGACGCCCGAGTACCTCGCTGCGCAGACCAGCTTCAACCAGACCTTCGTGACGACGGTGCGCGGCACCGGCGGCAACAACCCGCGCCGCCACCTCGTCGTGCAGGCCTTCAACACCAACGTCGACTTCGCGGTGGAACTCGCGGTGCTGCCCAAGGACCCGACGCCGCAGCGGCTGATGATGGAGGTGCACTTCTACGACCCCTACCACTTCACGCTGAACAACGAAGGCAAGGTCTGGCAATGGGGCCGCGAGGCGACCGACCCGAAGGTCACCGACACCTGGGGCGGAGAGGACCACGTCGACCGCCAGTTCGACCGCCTCAAGCAGCACTTCATCGACCGCGGCGTGCCGGTCATCATGGGCGAGTACGGCGCGGTGGGCAGGCCAGGCGTGCCCGGCGCGGCGCGCTACCGCGTCGCCTGGGCCGCCTACGTCACGCGCGCGGCGCACCAGCGCGGCATCGTGCCGGTCTACTGGGACAACGGCGTGTACGGCCAGAAGGAGAGCTTTGCGCTGTTCGACCGGGCCACGGCCAAGGTCGTGGACCCCGACCTGCTGCAGGCCATCGTTGTGGCCGCAGGCGGCAAGCCCCGTCCCTGAAAAAACCTACCGTCCGGCGGGGCGGCGCGCGTCGCTGAAGGCGGCCTCCCGCCTTCGCGCACTTCGACTATCCTGTTAGCGCCCCGGTTTCGGGCGCCGCAGGAAGCCGACTTGGAAACAAGCAGCCAGCCCCGGGAGGGCCGCGCCACCTCTGGAGAAGCCACCGCAGCGCGGGTTGGACCGGCCTTCCTGCTGGACCAGCCGGCGGGCCCGCGCGAGCGCCGCCATGCGGCGATCGTCGCCATCGCCTCGGTCGCCGCGTTCGCGGCACTGCTGCCTTTCGCCAAGCTCAAGCTGGCGGCCGTACCGGCCTTCATTCCGATCTACGAATCGGCCCTGGTGCTGACCGACCTGATCACGGCCGTGCTGCTGTTCGGCCAATACCGCATCCTGCGCTCGCAGGCCCTGATGGTGCTGGGCTGCGGCTATCTGTTCACGGCAGTGCTCGCCTCGGCGCACGCGCTGAGCTTCCCCGGCCTCTTCAGCCCCACCGGTTGGCTGGGCGCATCCACGCAGACCACTGTCTGGCTCTACATGCTGTGGCACGGCGGCTTCCCGCTGTTCGTGCTCGGCTATGCCGCTTTCAAGATGCGGCCCGAAGGCGCGGTGCCCCCGATGGCCTGGCCGGCGGCCACGCTGGCCGCCGCTGGCGCCCTGGTCGCGCTGACCACGCTGGGCCACGACAGCCTGCCCCGGCTGCTTGTCGGCGGCAAGTACACGACCGCCTACCTGATCGCCGTCGGCGCCATCTGGACGTTCAGCCTCGCCGCGCTGCTGCGGCTGTGGCGGCAGCGGCCGCGCACGGTGCTGGACCTGTGGCTGATGGTGGTCTGCCTGGCCTGGCTGTTCGACATCGCGCTGTCGGCCATGCTGAACGCGGCGCGCTTCGACCTCGGCTTCTATGCCGGCCGCATCTACGGCCTTGTCGCCTGCTCGGTCGTGCTGCTCGAGCTGCTGCTGGAGAACAGCACGCTGTATGCGCGCCTGTTCAAGGCCTACGAGGCCGACCACCGTCTGAACGAGGCGCTGGCCGCGGCGCGCGACCAGGCCCAGGCCGCCAACGCGGCCAAGAGCCTGTTCCTGGCCAGCATGAGCCACGAGATCCGCACACCGATGAACGCCATCATCGGCCTGACCAACCTGCTGCTGGAGACGCGCCTGGACACCCACCAGCGCGACTACCTCGGCAAGGTGCAGACCTCCTCCAAGGCGCTGCTGACGCTGCTCAACGACATCCTCGACTACTCCAAGGTCGAGGCCGGCAAGATCACGCTGGAGAACGAGGAGTTCAGCCTCGAGGAACTGGTCGAGAACGTCGGCCACCTGTTCGCGGCGCGGCTGGAGGAGGCCGGGCTGGACCTGCTGTTCGAGTTCGACGAGCGCCTGCCCGAGCGCCTGCTCGGCGACGCGCTGCGGCTCACGCAGGTGCTGAACAACCTCGTCGGCAATGCCATCAAGTTCACGGCCCAGGGCGAGATCGTCGTGCGCGCCGAGGTCGTCGGCGAACTGAACGACCGCCTGCGGCTGCGCATCAGCGTGCGCGACACCGGCATCGGCATGAGCGAGGCCCAGGTCGGCAACCTGTTCCAGCTGTTCGGCCAGGCCGATGCCTCCATCGCGCGCCGCTACGGTGGCACCGGCCTGGGCCTGGCCATCAGCAAGCGCCTGGTGGAACTGATGGACGGCGGCTTCGAGGTCAGCAGCACGCCGGGCCGGGGCAGCACGTTCGCCTTCACCTGCAACGTCGGCCGCGCCCGGCCGGGTGCCGAGCGCATCGACCTGCACCGCATCCGCGGCATGCGCACGCTGGTCGTCGACTCTCAACCCACCGAGCGCCTGATCCTGCAGCAGGTCCTGCAGAGCTGGCGCTTCCAGGTCGCCGTCGCCTCCTTCGGCGACGAGGCGCTGTACCGGCTGCGCCAGACCGACGCGCTGCACCCCTACGAACTGCTGCTGGTGGACTGGAAGACCGTCGGTGCCGACTTTCTCGACGCCGCCCGGCGCATCGCCGAGGAGCGCCGCATCGCGCCGCCGCGCGTCATCGTGCTGGGCAGCCTGCATGCCAGCCTGTCGCTGGCCGAGGAGATGCAGGGCCGTGCCACCACCCAGGTGCTGGTCAAGCCCGTCACGCCGTCACGGCTGTTCGACGCCGTCATGCAGCTGCAGCGCGACGCAGCGCGGGATGCGCCGGCACAGGGCAGCAGCATGGCCAGCCTGGCCGACACGATGCGGCCGCTGCACGGCGCGCGCGTGCTGCTGGTGGAGGACAACCCCGTCAACCAGCAGGTGGCCTGCGCCTTCCTGGCCATCATGAAGCTGCAGGTGGAGGTGGCCGACAACGGCCTGCAGGCCGTCGAACGCGTCCGTCAGGAGGACTTCGACGTCGTGCTGATGGACATGCAGATGCCCGAGCTCGACGGCGCCAGCGCCACGCGCCTGATCCGCGCGCTGCCTGGCCGTGCCGACCTGCCCATCATCGCGATGACGGCCGGCGCCATGGAACGCGACGTGCAGGACTGCCTGGCCGCCGGCATGAATGCCCACGTCAGCAAGCCCATCGACCCCCGCCAGCTGGTGCGCACGCTGTTGACGTGGGTGCAGCCGCCGGCCGGCGAACAGGCCCGTCAGCAGCCCTGAGCCAGGCTTAACGCGCGATCAGCAGATCCTCGGCCTGCTTGCCGGCCGCGATCGCGTCCTTGAACCAGTTGGGCCGCTTGCCCACGCCCGACCAGGTGCGGCCGGCACCGTCCGTGTACTTGGCCACGCCACCCTTCTTGGGCGCGGCCTTGCGGGTCTTGGCGGCGGCCTTGGGCGCGGCGGCGCGCTTGCGGCTCACCTTGGCCGAGCCGCCGAACAGGTCGTCGGCGGTGATGTCGTAATGGGCGATGGCTTCCTTGATGCGGTCCACCACGTCCGTTTTTTCGCGTGAACGCAATGCGTCCGCCTGTTTTTGCAATTGCGCGATCTGCTTGAGCAGCGTTTGCAGGCTCTTTGCCATTCGGATCTCCGTCGACTCGTTGTTCTGGTGGCCGCATTCAATCACAGAAGACGACTCGGCCGAATCATGTCAGCCGAATGGAAACCGGCATTGCGCCGAATGGCGCGCCCCAATCAGCGAATGTCGAATTGCACGTCGATATTGCCGCGCGTGGCATGCGAGTAGGGGCAGAGCTGGTGCGCGCCGTGCACCAGTTGCCGCTTTTGCTCGGACGTCAGGCCCGGCAGCGTGACATTGAGCTTCACGGCCAATGCGAATCCCTGGTCGGCCGTGTTGCCCAATGACACCTCGGCGTCCACGCTGACGTCGTCGGGCAGGCGGATGCCCAGCGGCGCTCCGGCACGGCGCATTGCGCCGATGAAGCAGGCCGAATAGCCGACGCCGAACAGCTGTTCCGGATTCGTGCCGGGGCGATTCGATCCCGGCGGGCTGAGCCTGACGTCGAGAAAGCCGTCGCTGGATCGCCCCGTGCCATCGCGGCCGCCGGCCGTGTGCGTGTGGGCGGTGTAGAGAACCTTGTCGATCTGGCGAAGCATTGCAACTCCCTGGCAGTGAAATGAAAGGCCGCTCAGGCCTCGGGTTGGAAGTGCCGCAGGGCCGTCATGGCCATGCGCACGACATTGCGTGTTTCGTTGACGCTGGCGCCGGCCTTGGCACTGACGCGCAGGCCACGCATGACGGCCAGCACGAATTCGGCGGCCGCCTGCTCGTCCAGTCCGGCCGGCAACTCGCCCTGCGTCTTGGCCCGGCTCAGCGCCGCGGCGAGGTCGGCCTTGGAGCGCTGCGCGCCCTTGCGCAGGATCTCGCCGACCTCGTCGTCCTTCACGCCGATCTCCGTCGCCGTATTGACCGACAGGCAACCGCGCGTGCGCGCCTCGCCGCTGGACGTCGCGATGGACAGCAGCAGCGTCTCGACGCCCTTTAGCGGCGACGCCGCGGATGCCAGCGCCTTCTGCAGCGACTTGGCGCGTTCGTCCTGGTACAGCGCCAGCGCCGCAAGGAAAAGGCCGCGTTTGCTCTCGAAGGTGTTGTAGAGGCTTTGACGACCGATGCCCATGGCCTCGACGAGGTCGGGCATGCCCGTGGCCTCGTAGCCGTGGCACCAGAACACCTCCATCGCGCGGCGGAGGACGTCGTCTCTGTCGAATTCGCTGGGTCTTGCCATGGCCTGAAATTTAGCTTGTTTTTGAACGATCAGTCAAGAATAATCGTTCGCATCGCTGTTGACCCACCCACCACCTCACACCATGACCACCCTGCTGTCCCGCCGCTCCCTGCTGTCCCTCGCCGCTGCCGCCGGCACGTCCTCGCTGCTGCACCGCCCCGCGCTGGCAGCAGCGTCCAGCCCGTTCGGCGACCTGCGCCAGATCGACGCCGGCCCGCTCAACATCGGCTACGCCGACCTCGGCCCGCGCAACGGCCCGCCCGTGCTGCTGCTGCACGGCTGGCCCTACGACATCCACACGTATGAAGAAGTCGCGCCGCGACTGGCCGCCGCCGGCTATCGCGTCGTGGTGCCGCACCTGCGCGGCTACGGCAGCACGCGCTTCCTGTCCAAGGACACACCGCGCAACGCGCAGCAGACGGCCATCGCGGCCGACGCCATCGCGCTGCTGGACGCGCTGCCCATCCGGCAGGCCACCGTCGCCGGCTGCGACTGGGGTGCGCGCACCGCCTGCGTGATGGCCGCGCTGTGGCCCGAACGCGTGAAGGCGCTGGTGTCGGTCAGCGGCTACCTCGTCACCAACCCCCAGGCCGGCGGCGCGCCGCTGGTACCGGCCGACGAGCTGGCCTGGTGGTACCAGTTCTACCTGGCCACCGACCGCGGCCAGGCCGGCTACGCGAAGAACCTGCACGACTTCGCCCGCCTGATCTGGCGCCAGGCCTCGCCCGAATGGCGCTTCGACGACGCAACCTTCGAGCGCTCCGCGGCCTCGCTCGACAACCCCGACCATGTCGCCATCACCGTCCACAACTACCGCTGGCGCCTGGGCCTGGCGGCAGGCGAAGCGCGCTACGACGCGCTGGAAGCACGCCTGGCCGCCGTGCAGAGCGTGGCCATGCCGGCCATCACGTTGGAGGGCGATGCCAACGGCGCACCGCACCCGCCCGCAGCAGCCTACGCCAGGCGCTTTGCCGGCAGGTACGAGCACCGCGCGCTGACCGGCGGCATCGGCCACAACCTGCCGCAGGAAGCCCCGGCCGCGTTCGCGCAGGCCGTCATCGACGCGAGCCGGGCCTGATCATGAAACGCCTCCTCTTCACCCTGCTCGTTCTTGCCACCGGCCTGGCCCGCGCGGCCTCGCCGCTGCAAAGCCTGGACGGCGCCCGCCAGTGGCTCAACTCGGCGCCGCTGACCGCCGCGCAGCTGCGGGGCAAGGTCGTGCTGGTGGACTTCTGGACTTATTCCTGCATCAACTGCCTGCGCACGCTGCCCTGGCTGAACGCCTGGGCGCAGAAGTACGGCCCGCAGGGCCTGGTCGTCATCGGCGTGCACGCGCCGGAGTTCAGCTTCGAGAAGCAGCAGGCCAATGTCGCCAAGGCCGTGCAGCGGCTCAAGCTGAGCTACCCCGTCGCCATCGACACCGACTTCACGGCCTGGCGCGCCTTCGACAACAGCGCCTGGCCCACCTTCCACGTCGTCGACGCGCAGGGCCGCGTGCGCCACCGGCAGGTGGGCGAGAGCGGCTATGAGCAGACCGAGCGCGTGCTGCAGCAGCTGCTGATGGAAGCCGGCGCCACCGGCCTGGCGGGCGTGACGGCGGCGCCCATCGACGGCCTGGGCCTGGCCGCCGACCACGCGACGCTGCGCTCACCCGAGACCTATCTCGGCTACCAGCACGGCGCCGCACGCGGCATCGCCCCGGACCGGCTCAAGCGCTACGCCGCCGGCGAACCGCGGCTGAACGACTGGGCGCTGGATGGCGACTGGATAGCCCGCGCCGAGCATGCCGAGCTGGCGGGCGACAAGGGCGGCATCGTGCAGCGCTTTCATGCCCGCGACCTGCATCTCGTCATGGGCCCGGCGGCCGACGGCCGGCCGCTGCGCTTTCGCATCACGCTGGACGGCAAGCCGCCGGGCGCCGACGCCGGCCTCGATGTCGATGCCGAGGGCCGCGGCGAGATCACCGGCGAGCGGCTCTACCAGCTGGTGCGCCAGCGCGGCCCGGTGCGCGAGCGGCGCTTCGAGATCCGCTTCGACGCCCCCGGTGCGCGTGCCTACGCCTTCACTTTCGGCTGACACCGGCCGAGTCGGCCCAGGCCTACAGGCAGAGGGCACACGGCCCGACTCGCGGCGCGGGCCCTGACGCGCACATTGAGGACTGGTGCACGCACCAGGGCGGCCGCCCCCCGAATCCACACGGCCGTCCCCGTCAGCAACCCACAGGAGCACACCATGTCCTATCCCACCATCTCTTCTTCCAAGGTCGAAGGCACCAACGTCTACAACCTGCAGGGCGACAAGCTCGGCTCCATCGACGACCTCGTCATCGACAAGCGCAGCGGCCAGGTGCGCTATGCGGCGCTGGAGTTCGGCGGCTTCCTGGGTGTCGGCACGGACCGCTACCCGCTGCCCTGGAACATGCTGAAGTACGACACCGACAAGGACGGCTACGTCGTCAACATCGACAAGACCCAGCTCGAGAGCGCGCCGCGCTACACCGAGGACGAGGCGCCCACGTACACGGACGACTATGGCCGCAAGGTGTATGACTATTACGGCTTCCCCTGGATGTAAGGCTGTTAGCCCCTCGTCCAGTCTCGCCTGCTGAACGCGGCGATCCTGGCCGGTCCCCCGAGGGGACGGCGATGCTTGCGGCATTGAGCCGCAAGCACATCGCCATGGCGGGCCGGCTTGGGAGCGGCCCGGCGCTCGGCCCGTAAAACAAGACGGAGTTCGTATGGCCACGTCTGCCCGTTCCATTGCCTCGCTGTCGCTGAGCTTCGGCCTCGTGAACGTGCCGGTGAAGCTCTACTCGGCCACGGAACCGGGGTCGGAGATTCGCTTCAACCTGCTCGACAAGGACGGCTCGCGCGTGAAGCAGCAGTACGTCAACGAGCGCACGAAGCAGGTCGTCGAGCGCAAGGACATGGTCAAGGGCTACGAGGTGGAGGACAACCGCTTCGTGCTGTTCACGCCGCAGGAGCTGAAGGCGCTGGAAGAGGGCAGCAGCCATGTCATCGAGATCGTCAGCTTCGTGCCGCTGGCCTCCATCGACCCGCTCTACTACGACAAGAGCTATCTGCTCGCCCCCGACAAGCGCGGCGACAAGCCCTATGCGCTGCTGGCCGAGGCGCTGCGCCAGTCCGGCCGCTGCGCGCTGGCCAAATGGGCCTGGAAGGCCAAGCAGTACGTCGCGCAGATCCGCGCCAACGACGACGGCCTGATCCTGCAGCAGCTGCGCTATGCCGAGGAGGTGCGCTCGCTGGCCGACCTCGACATCCCGCGGGCCGACGTCTCCAAGCCCGAACTGCAGCTGGCCCTGCAGCTCGTCGAGCAGATCGCCGCCGACGAGTTCGACCCGGGCCAGTTCCACGATGAAGAGAAGGCCCGCGTGATGGCCGCCATCGAGGAAAAGGTCAAGGGCCGGCAGATCGTCGCGTCCGCGCACGAGGAGGACGGCGTGGCCGGCAGCGGCCAGGTCATCGACCTGATGGACGCGCTGCGCGCCAGCCTCGGCGGCAGCAGCAAGAAGGCCGCCAAGCCCTCCAACGTGACGCCGCTCAAGGCGCCGCCCGCACGCAAGGCCGCCAAGCGCGTGGCCGTCGAGCCCGAGGCTGCGCCGGCACCGGCGCGCAAGCGCGCCAGCAAGTAGCCCCATGGCGGCAGACGCCCCCTACCCGCTGCGCCAGGCGCTGCGCCTGACGGGCCTGTCGCGGCGCTTCCTCGACAGCCTCGTCGAGCAGGGCCTGCTCGGTTCGACGGACGGCGCGCGCTTCAGCCACCAGGATGTCGTCGTCGGCCGCACGGCCAAGGCGCTGCGCGATGCCGGCGTGCCGCCACGCAAGGTGCTGCAGGCGCTGCGCCACGTGAAGGAGTCGCTCGCCGACGGCCCGCTGTCGGGCGCGCGGCTGCGGCCGCATGCCGGCGGCGTCGAGCTGCACACGGCCGACCAGCGCCTGGACGCCCACACCGGCCAGGCGCTGCTCCCCTTCGACGGCGAGCCCGACGAGACCGGCAAGGCCGGCGTGCAGCCGCTGCAGCCCTCGCCCGAACACGACGCCGGCCACTGGCTGCGCGAGGCGATGCGGCTGGAGGCCAGCGACAGCGCCGCCGCCGAGGCCGCCTACCGGCGCGTCATCGCGACGGACGTCTGCTGCGCCGCGGCCTACATCAACCTCGGCGCGCTGCTCTGCGAAGCGCGGCGCTGCGAGGAGGCTGTGGCCCTGTACGAGCAGGCGCTGGACCGCTGCGAGCCGACGGCCCTCGTGCACTTCAACCGCGCCACCGCGCTGGAAGACGTGGGCCGCCCCCACCAGGCCGTGGCCGCCTATGAGCGCGCGCTCGCGCTGGACCCCGCCCTGGCCGACGCCCACTACAACCTCGGCGTGCTGCTGGAGAAACTCGGCGACCACCCGGGGTCGCTGCGTCACCTCAACGCCTACCGCCGCCAGTCGCGCTAGCCGACGCGGAAGGTCCCCACCACCTCGGTCAGGCGCTGCGCCTGCTGGCTGAGGCTGTCCGCCGCCGCGGCCGACTCCTCCACCAGCGCGGCGTTCTGCTGCGTCACCTGGTCCAGCATGCCCACCGCCGTGCTGATCTCGCCGAGGCCCTGGCTCTGCTGCTCGGTCGCAGTGCCGATCTCGGAGATCAGCACCGCGACCTGCTTCACCTGCTGCACGATGTCCTGCATCGTCGTGCCGGCCTCCACGACGAGGCGGCCACCGTCTTCGACACGGCCGACGCTCTCGCCGATCAGTGCCTTGATCTCCTTGGCCGCCGTCGCCGAGCGCTGCGCCAGCGTGCGCACTTCGCCAGCGACGACGGCGAAGCCGCGCCCCTCCTCGCCGGCCCGGGCCGCCTCGACGGCCGCGTTCAACGCGAGGATGTTGGTCTGGAAGGCGATGCCGTCGATGACGCCGGTGATATCGGCGATGCGGCGCGAGCTGGCACTGATGTCGCCCATCGTCGTCACGACCTGCTCCACGATGTCCCCGCCGCGCGCCGCGACCGCGCTGGCCGAGGCCGCCAGCGCCGTGGCGGCGCGCGCCGACTCCGCGCTGCGGGCGACCGTCGCCGTCAGCTCGTCCATCGCCGCGGCGGTTTCCTCCACGTTGGCGGCCTGCTCCTCGGTGCGCTGGGACAGGTCGGCGCTGCCGGTGGCGATCTGCTCGGAACCGGTGGCGATGGACTCGCTGCTGTCCCGCACCTGCTCGACGATGCCTGTGAGGTTCTCGTTCATGGCCCGCAGGGCCGCCAGCAGCTCGGCGGTCTCGTCACGGCCGTGCACGTCGATGCGGGAGGTCAGGTCGCCCGACGCGACCGTCTGCGCCACCTTCACGGCTTTGGCGATGGGGCTGACGATGGAGCGCGTCAGCTGGTAGGCCACGGCCACCGACAGCAGCAGCGCAATGGCCGAGATGATGCCCATCATCAGCTTGGCGCCGCGGGCCATCTCGGCAGCCAGCCGGCCGTACTGCTCCATGCCGTCGACCTGCGACTTCGAGAACGCCTCCACGGCATCGAGGTAGGTCTGCTGCAGCGGCAGGATGTCCGTCACCAGCGCCTTGCGTGCGTCGTCGACCTTGCCGGCCTTCACCAGCTCCAGCAGCGCCACCTCCTTCTCCTTGAACCGGGCGCGCGCCTCCACCAGCGCGGCCAGCGCCGCCTTGCCCTGCTCGCTGTGCACTGTGGCCTTGAGCTTGCCGAGGGCAGCGTCGATGACGGGCACGGACGCCTCGATCTTGCCCAGCTCCTGCGTCACCAGCGCAGGCTCGGCGACGATCAGTGCGGTGCGCATCGCGCGCAGCTGCCGGTTCACCTCGTTCGTGATGGTCTGGGCCAGGGCGACCTTGGGGAAGCGGTCGTGCAGGATGACTTCGGTGTCGTCGTCGATCGCGTCGATGCGCGTGATGCCGACGGCGGCCAGCACGACCAGCAGCGCGATGACCATCGCGAAGCCCGCGACGAGGCGGGTGCCGATCCTGAAGTTGGACAGTGCGTTCACGGTCTGCTCCTGTGCTCGCGCTCATGCGCGGCGCCTTTGTAATGGATCGTGGGGCCTCAGGGAAGCATGCATCCCGCCCTTGTCCGACATCCTTCACACCCCGCGGCGGCTAGCGTGTATCGACCATGGCCACCTCCGCACCGCTTGAGCGCTACAACGCCAAACGCGACTTCGGCGCCACGCCCGAGCCCGCGGGGCGGCCGGCGCGCCGCAAGGCCCGTGGCCTGGCCTTCGTCATCCAGAAGCACTGGGCCTCCCGGCTGCACTACGACTTCCGGCTTGAGCTGGACGGCGTCATGCTGAGCTGGGCCGTGCCCAAGGGCCCGAGCTACGACCCGGCCATCAAGGCCATGGCCATCCATGTCGAAGACCACCCGGTCAGCTACAACAGCTTCGAAGGCAGCATCCCCAAGGGCCATTACGGCGCCGGCAAGGTCATCATCTGGGACCGCGGCACCTGGGAACCCGTCGGCGACCCGCGCGAAGGGCTGGCCAAGGGCAAGCTGATCTTCCACCTGCACGGCCAGAAGCTCGCCGGCCTGTGGGAGCTGGTGCGCATCTCCAAGCCGGGCCAGTTCAAGCAGGACCACTGGCTGCTGCTGAAGAAGCGCGGTGACGCCTGGGCGCGGCCGGCCAGCGAATACGACGTCATCACGGCGCTGCCAGACAGCGTCGTCGAGAAGCCGCTCGGCCTCGTCGAGGAGCGCGAGCCACGCGGCCGGCCGGTGGAAGCTGCGGCGCCCGACCTGTCCAGGGCCGTCAAGGCGCCCCTCCCCGACACGCTGCAGCCGCAGCTCGCGACGCTGGCCGCCGCGGCGCCGGCCGACGGCGACTGGGTCGTGGAAAGCAAGTTCGACGGCTACCGGTTGCTGGCGCGCATCGCCGCCGGCAAGGTGCGCCTGTTCACGCGCCAGGGCAATGACTGGACCGCGCGACTCAAGCCCATCGCCGACGCGCTGCTGGCGCTGAAGCTCGGCACGGGCTGGTACGACGGCGAGATCTGCGTGCCGGGCGAGCACGGCCTGCCGGACTTCAACCGCCTGCAGAACGCCATCGACAACGCGCGCACGCAGGACATCGTGTTCTATCTCTTCGACCTGCCCTTCCATGGCGGGCGCGACCTGCGGGCCGTGCCGCTGAGGAGCCGCCGCGCGCTGCTCAAGGCCCTGCTCGACGGCAAGCCGAGCGAGCGCATCCGCTTCAGTGACGAGCTGCCCGCGCCGCCCGCGCAGATGCTGGCCGCCGCCTGCCGGTTGGGATTGGAAGGCGTCATCTTGAAGCGCGCGGACTCGTCCTATGTCTCGCGGCGCAGCGACAGCTGGCTCAAGCTCAAGTGCCAGCGCCGCCAGGAGTTCGTCGTCATCGGCTTCACGGACCGCACGAACTCGCCACGCGAGGTCGGCGCGCTGATGCTGGGCTATCACGAAGACGGCCGGCTGCGCTCGGCCGGCTCGGTGGGCACCGGCTGGGGCACGGCCCAGGGCCGCGAGCTGCACCGCCGCCTCGTCGCGCTGGAGACGACCACGCCACCGCTGGAACCGGCCGAGCTGGAACCCGGACGCTGGTCCAAGCGACAGCGCGGCAGCGAGCGCTGGGTGAAGCCGGAGATGGTCGTCGAGGTCGCCTTCGGCGAATGGACGCCCGACGGCCACATCCGCCATGCGAGCTTCCGCGGCGTGCGCGAGGACAAGCCCGCCCGGGCCATCACGCGCGAGCAGGCCGCGCCCCCACCCGCACCCGTCAAGACCATGGCCAACATTACCCATCCCGAGCGCGTCGTCGACCCGTCGACCGGCCTGCGCAAGATCGACGTCGTCCACTACTACGAGAGCGTGGCCGACTGGCTGCTGCCGCATCTAAAAGCCAGGCCCGTGTCCCTCGTGCGCGCGCCGCAGGGCATCGCCGGCGAGCTGTTCTTCCAGAAGCACTCGGAGGCGAAGATGGCCGGCGTCACCGAGCTGCCCGCCGAGCTCTGGCCCGAGCACGCGCCGCTGCTGGAGATCCACACGCTCGAAGGCCTCATCAGCGCGACGCAGATGAACACCGTCGAGTTCCACACCTGGAACAGCAAGGTGAAGAAGATCAACCAGCCCGACCGCGTCGTCTTCGACCTCGACGCCGGCGAAGGCGTCGCCTGGCCGCAGTTGCAGGAGGCCGCGCTGCTGATGCACACGCTGCTGCAGGAGCTCGGCCTGCAGAGCTGGCTCAAGACCAGCGGCGGCAAGGGCCTGCATGTCGTCGTGCCGCTGGCGCCCAGGCTCGACGACGACGCGGTCAAGGCCTTCTCCAAGGCCGCCGTCGAGCACATGGCACGGACCATCCCGCAGCGCTTCGTCGCCAAGAGCGGCGCAGCCCGGCGCGTCGGCAGGATCTTCATCGACTACCTGCGCAACGGCCACGGCCAGACGACGGCGGCGGCCTTCTCGGCGCGCGCAAGGCCCGGCATGGGCGTGTCCATGCCGGTGGCCTGGGAGCAGCTCGCGTCGCTGAAGAGCGGCGCGCACTGGACGGTGAAGACGGCGCGCGAATACCTGTCCTTCAACGCCGGCAGCGACCCGTGGGCCGGCTACTGGAAGTCGCGCCAGACGCTGACCACCGCCATCAAGCGGCTGGCGGCCTGAAGGCGTGTAACGGCTCGCGGTCTTGTCCGACGCGGCCCAGGCAGCGATGCCGACACGGGCCGCAGCGCCCTCTTTCTAAGCTGCCTGCGGGGCAAGCGTCACACCCGCCTGCTGCCATCCCATCAACGCCTAAGGAGAGCATGATGACCCGATTCCCCGCCCCCCGCCTGCTGTGTGCGCTGCTGTTCGCCGGCCTGGCCGGCGCCGCCTCGGCCAACCTGACCAAGCCTGTCTATTCAACCGCCAAGGATGAAGTGAAGGCGATGTTCAAGGCCGAGAAGGACAAGTGCGATGCGCTGTCCGGCAACGCCAAGGACGTCTGCGTCGAGCGCGCCAAGGGCCACGAGAAGGTCGCCCTCGCCCACCTCGAGTACCAGTACACCGGCAAGGAAAAGGACCGCAACGACTATCTGGAGGCCCGCTATGAGGCCAAGTACAAGATCGCCAAGGAGGCCTGCGACAGCCAGTCCGGCAATGCCAAGGACGTCTGCATCGCCGACGCCAAGGCCGCCCACGACAAGGCCAAGGCCGACCTGAAGGCCAACAAGAAGATCGCCGATGCCCAGAACGACCAGATGGAAGCCAAGCTCAAGGCCGACTACAAGGCCGCCAACGAGCGCTGCGACTCGCTGTCGGGCGACGCCAAGGACAGCTGCCAGGCCAGTGCCAAGGCGCGCTACTTCCAGTGATGGACAAGGCGGGCCGGGAGGCCCGCATCGGCCATGGCGACAACGGCCGGTTGCGGCCGGCGCCGGGCCAGCCGCAGTTCCTCCGCGTAGCACGCCGCCGCAAGTCCGCGTAGGACGGTTCGGAAGCGGGCACGAGGCTTGCTCCTACCCGGGCGATACAAGCAATGCCACCGCATTCGGGACCGCCCGGCGAGACAGGCCGGGCGTGAGGAGCCACCATGTCGCGCGAGGATATTCGTGTCGTGCTCGTCGATGACGATGTCGACACCTGTGAGACCCTGAGCAGCCTGCTGCAGTTCGACGGCTACAGCGTGCGGGTGGCCAGGAATGCGCAGGACGCGATCACGGCCGTCAATGAATACCAGCCCGTCTGCGCGCTGCTGGACCTGGGCCTGCCCGACCTCGACGGCTGCGAACTCAGCAAGCGCCTGCGCGCGGCCCACGGCTCGAGCCTGGTGCTGATCGCCGTGACCGGCCGCAGCGGCGACGAGGAGCACAACGAGGCCATGGCGGCCGGCGTCGACCATGTGCTGTGCAAGCCGCTGTCCCAGGAAAGCCTGAGGCGGTTTTTCCCACCCCTGAACTGATTTACCGGAAAGATTTACCGCCCCTCGCCCAGCCTCGCGGCGCTGAACGCGCGCGAGTCTGGTCGATCCCCCGAGGGGATGGCGATGCAAGCGGCATTGAGCCGCTAGCACATCGCCTGCGGGCCGGCTTGGGGCGGCCCGGCGCCGGTCCGCATGAAGAACGAGGACAACAACGATGAGTGAGACGGGGCCGGAGGACTCGGGCCAACTGCGCCGCATCCTGACGCAGGCCGAGCAGCAGAGCCTGCTGGACCGGCTGCAACAAACCCAGGCCGAACTGCAGCGCGCGCTGAAGATGCGCGATGAGTTCATGTCCATGGTCACGCACGAACTGCGCACGCCGCTGGGCGTCATGGCGCTGGAGGTCGTGCTGCGCCGGTCGCGGCTGGACAAGGGCGACATGGGCTGGTTCACCCGCGAGCGGCTGCAGGCCATGATCGACAAGGACGACCGCCAGGTGCGCAGCATGACCCGCCTCATCGAGGACATGCTGGACATCTCGCGGCTGCAGCACGGCATGCTGTCCATCCGCCCGCGCCGCACCGACCTCGGCGAGCTGGCGCGCCGCGTCGTCGCCGATTTCGAGGCGCCGTACCAGCAGGTGCCGCTGCGCCTGAGCGCGTTGCCCGGCATCGTCGGCGAGTGGGACGACAGCCGCATCGCCCAGGTGCTGGCGAACCTGCTGAGCAACGCGCTGCGCCATGGCGAAGGCAAGCCGGTGTCCGTCGACGTGGACCTGACGGACGACGGCCTGGCCCGCCTGGCCGTGACCGACCAGGGGCCGGGCATCCCGCCCGATTTCCAGCAGAAGATCTTCCAGCAGTTCGAGCGCCTGGGCACCTCGTCCAAGGCGCCGGGCCTGGGCCTGGGCCTCTACATCAGCCGCCAGTTCGTCGAGGCGCATGGCGGCCGCATCGCCGTGCACAGCGCGCCGGGCGAAGGCGCCTGCTTCGAGGTTCTGCTGCCGCTGCAGCCGGGGCCGTAGCCTGCTGCCAGCGGCGCACGACGCCTGACCCCGGCGTTGCGCCAAGGGAATGACGTCCATCCGTGATTTGCCGCACAAATCACGGCAAATGCCGCCGGGTAGGCGCACAGGACCGTCTCGGCCCCGCCAATTTCTGATGAAATTTCCTGCCAATCCCGCGGCTCCGGCGGCAGTTCGTCACGCATACCATCCACGGCATGGACAAAGCGCCCCTTCGGAGACACCGGATTCCCTCTCGCCCTCTGAGATCCCGAGCACGCGCTTGACCCGCAAGCCTTCGTCATCGTCGCTGTTTGCCGCGCTGGCCCTCGGAGCCAGCGTGGGGCTACTGCTGCCCGCGCTGATCGTCGGCGGCCTGTTCATCGGCCTGCGCGAGTCCCAGGTCGCGGAGCAATCCCTGCAGCGCGACCTGGATGCCAAGCTCGACGTGCTGGCCAGCAGCCTGCCCGAGCTGCTCTGGAACCTCGATGCCGTCGCCGCGCGCGAGGTGGTGTCGGCCATCGTCAAGTCGCCCGAGGTCGTGCGCGTCAGCGTCAGCGATGCGTCGCAGGGCCTGCCCTTCATCGAGAACAGCCTGCCCGAGCGGCGCCTGGGCAAGACGCTGACCGGCGAGCGCGACATCCTGCGCGGCACGACGCGCATCGGCCACATCCAGATCGAGATCGACGACCATCTCAGCACGATGGCGCTGTCGCGCCAACGCTGGCTCTACGGCGCCACGGTGGGCGGCCAGTTGCTGGCGTCGCTCGCGCTGGTGCTGTGGCTGCTCAATTCGCGCCTGTTCCGGCCCATGCGCGAGCTGGGCGACTTCGCCAACAACCTGGCCCAGGGCCGCTTCAGCGCCAAGCTGGAGCACGGCCGCCGCGACGAGATCGGCCAGCTCGGCGACCACCTGGAGCACATGCGCGACGCGCTGCAGCAGCAGTTCGACGCGCAGCGCGCCCTCATCGAGCGGCTGCGCGGCATGGCGGAGACGGTGCCCGGCGTCGTCTTCCAGCTGCGCCTGGCCGCGAACGGCGAGTTCAGCTTCGCCTACGTCAGCGAGGCGGTGCGCGAGTATTTCCCCCTCGGCGCCGCCGAGCTCAACGTCAGCGCGGCGCCGTGGTTCGAGCGCATCCACCCCGACGACCGCGCCGCGGTGCGCGAGAGCCTGCTGGCCAGCGCGCGCTCCGCCAGCCCGTGGCAGCAGGAGTTCCGCACGCCCCAGGCCGACGGCGCCGAGCGCTGGATCTACGGCAACGCCATCCCGCAGCGCCAGTCCGACGGCAGCATGCTGTGGCACGGCTTCCTGACCGACATCTCGCGCGAGCGCCGCGACGCGCTGGAACTGGAGCGCTACCGCCATCACCTCGAGGAGCTGGTGGAGGCGCGCACCGCCGAGCTGGCCGAGGCCACGCAGGCGGCACAGGCGGCGAGCCTGGCCAAGAGCGCCTTCCTGGCCAATATGAGCCACGAAATCCGCACGCCGATGAACGCCATCATCGGCCTGACCTACCTCGCGCAGAGCGACACCGCCGAGCCCGTGCAGCAGCAGCGCCTGCAGAAGGTGGCCAACGCAGCCGAGCACCTGCTCAGCGTCATCAACAACGTGCTGGACTTCTCCAAGATCGAGGCCGGCAAGGTGGAGCTGGAGCAGCGCCCGTTCACGCTCGACGAGGTGCTGGACAACATCGCCAACATGACGACGCAGGCGGCCGCGGCCAAGCGGCTGCGCGTCGAGACCGAGATCGCACCGGCACTGTCGGGCCGCGTGCTGCTGGGCGACCCGCAGCGTATTGCCGAGGTGCTGCTGAACTTCGCCGGCAACGCGGTGAAGTTCACCGAGACGGGTTTCGTCAGGCTGGCCGTGGGACTGGACGGCGAGCCGGCGGGCAACCGGCTGCCGCTGCGCTTCGAGGTCCAGGACAGCGGCATCGGCATCGCGCCCGAGGCGCAGACGCGGCTGTTCCGCGACTTCGAGCAGGCCGACAGCTCCACGACGCGCCGCTATGGCGGCACGGGCCTGGGCCTGGCCATCTGCCGGCGCCTGGCCGAGCTGATGGGCGGGCGCGTCAGCCTGCAGAGCGAGCCGGGCCGCGGCAGCACCTTCTGGTTCTCGCTGACCCTCGAAGCCGCAACGGACACCCGCCCCGCGCCCGCTGCCGCGCCAAGGCCGCATTCGGCGCGCGAACGTCTGGCCGAACTGGCCCGCAGCCGCCCGCTTCGCATCCTGCTGGCCGAAGACAACGCAGTGAACCAGGAGGTCGCCGTCGCGCTGATCGGCAGCGCGGGCCTGACGGTGGACGTGGCGGGGGACGGCCAGCAGGCCGTCGACATGGTCAAGACGGGCCACTACGCCCTCGTGCTGATGGACGTGCAGATGCCCGTCATGGACGGCCTGGATGCGACCCGCGCCATTCGCGCGCTGCCGCAGGGCGCGACGCTGCCCATCCTCGCGATGACGGCCAATGCCTTCGACGACGAACGCCAGCGCTGCCTGGACGCCGGCATGGACGACCACGTCGCCAAGCCGGTCGTCGCGGAGCAGCTGTTCGCGACGCTGTACGACTGGCTGTCAGGACAGCGCAAGACCGCCAAGGGCCGCGGCTGAACGCGGGCCGAGCGCCGGGCCGCTCCCAAGCCGGCCCGCCGGGCGATGTGCTTGCCGGTCGAACCGGCAAGCATCGCCGTCCCCTCGGGGGACCGGCCAAGGTACTCCTTGGACGAGGGGCTTCAGGTTATTGGGACTCCTTGATGAGCCGGCCCGAGCCGGCCTGCAAGGGCCGCGCATTCATCGGATAGAGCCGCGAGAACACGCCGATCTGCTGGGCGGTCAGCGGCACCGGCTGGCGCAGCACCATCCACAGCACGCCCTCGCTGCAGGGCGGCGTCGTCAGCGACCCCATATAGGTGTAGTAGCCGCGGTTCTCGGGCAGCAGCTGCGTCAGATCGATCTGCGCCTGCGCCTGCACGGCCTCGCCCTTCTCCAGCGGCAGGTTGGCCCAGACCGTCTGCAGCAGCGGCTGGGGCTTGTTGTCGGCGCCGCGCTCCAGCAGCACGGCGACGACGGCCAGCTTGCCGGCCGGGTCCTTGTGCACGAGGTGGGCCACCATGTCGAACTGCTTGCCGTTGACGCGTTCCTCGCTGGGCCGGTGGAAGTGGAACTGCACCAGCTCATAGCGCCTGCCCATCACCGTGAGGCCGTTGCCGGGCGCGACGTTGACCTGCACCGTGTGGCCGTTGTCCAGCACCGAGAAGGCGCTGGGCCGGTAGTCGAAGGCGATCTTCTCCAGGTCGACGGCGATGCCGTCGCGGATGTCGATGGGGCTCTGGCGCGTGCCGACGGCGCAGAGCTTGTTGTCGGGCGCCAGCTCGGCCCAGCGGTCTGGGCCGACGTCGCCCGCATAGCCCCAGTGCGCCGCGTGCCTGGCCGGCTCGGCGGCCTTGCCGGGCTTGGCCGCGGGGCGTGCCGCGGCCTTGGCCGTGACGCCCCCCTCGGGCTTGGTCGACAGGCGTTCCGCCAGGCGCTGGCGCAGCGTCTCGACGGGCTCCTTGGCGTCCTCCGCTTGCGCGGCCAGTGCCAGCAGGCAGGCGGCGAAGGTCAACGATTTCTTCATGTCCATCCTGCTGATTTCGGCCGACGCCGCGCCGGCTTGAGCCAAGGAGGCTGTCCCACAGCCCGACAGCCTCCTGACTCAGAGGGTGAGAGGGAATCCGGCGTGCCCGAAAGGGCGCTCCAAAGCGCCCCAATCTAGGCGCAAAGCACAGCCGTAGCTCGGGCTACGGCGAGCATTTGCAACGAAGAGTGGGACGGTTTGGGGCGTCAAGGCGGGCATGTTGGATTTGCTCTCACCCTCTCAGGCCGTGATCGACCGCCTGACGCCATACCAGGCCACCAGCCCCACGCTCATCAGCGCGGCCGACGTGACGGCCAGCGCAATGGGCGAGTGCATGACCAGCGGCACCAGCATGCCGGCGACCAGGCCGTTCGCCGCGGCGCCGATGCTGGCCTGCAGCGACGAGGCCATGCCGCGGCGCTCGGGCACCTGGTCCAGCACCAGCAGCGTGACGACCGGCACCATCAGCGCCCAGCCGAACGAGAACAGGCCGATCAGCGGCAGCGCCCAGAAGGCGCTCAACGGCGCGAACAGGTTTAGCAGCACATTGGTTGCCGAAGCGGCCACCATGATGCGAAAGCCCCGCATGATCTGGCGCTTCGGGCTCATCTTGCCCGCCAGCCGCCCACTGACCCAGGCGCCAGCCATGATGCCGCCGATGGTGCACAGGAACAGCCAGAAGAACTGCGTCGGCTGGAATTGCAGGTGCTCGCCGAGAAAGACCGGCGACGCCAGCACGTAGAGGAACATGCCGTTGAACGGCACGCCGCTGGCCAGCACCAGCATCATGAACTTGGGGCTGCCGCACAGCCGCCGGTATTCGCGCATCAGCGCACCGACCTGGAAGGACTGGCGCATGTCCGCGTGCAGCGTCTCGGGCAACAGCCGCCAGTTGGCGATGAACAGCGCGATGCCGACGAAGGTCAGGAACCAGAAGATCGAGTGCCAGTCGGCATGCACGAACAGGAAGCCACCGATCATCGGCGCGATGGCCGGCGCGATGCCGAAGAACAGCGTCACCTGCGACATCACGCGCTGCGCGTCGGCCGGCGGAAACATGTCGCGGATGATGGCCCGCGACACGACGATGCCGGCGCCCGCCGACATGCCTTGCACGGTGCGCCAGAAGATCAGCTGGCCGACCGACCCCGCCAGCGCACAACCGACGCTCGCGGCGGTGAAGACGCCGACGCCGATCAGCACGACAGGCCGGCGGCCGAAGCAGTCCGACAGCGAGCCGTGGAAGAGGTTCATCAGCGCAAAGCCGAACAGATAGCTCGACAGCGTCTGCTGCATCTGCACCGGCGTCGCGTCGAGCGCGGCCGCGATGCCGCTGAAGGCGGGCAGGAAGGTGTCGACGGAGAACGGCCCGACCATGCCCAGGCAGGCCAGCAGCACGGACAGGGCCCAGCGGGGCGCGCGCCAGAGGCGGCTGGCTTCGGGATTCATGGGGAGCGGTCGGTAGACAGGCAAACGCCCGCGGGTTGCGGGCGGCGGCCAGTGTATCGACGGCCCTGCGGCCGTGCCCGCTCAGCCGGCGAAGCCCTTGCGCGACGGACCGGTCTTGAACTGCGCGATGAGCTCCAGCAGCCCGGCGGCCTGGGTCTTCAGGCTCTCGGCCGCGGCGGCGCTCTCTTCGACCAGGGCGGCGTTCTGCTGCGTGCCGGTGTCGATGGACGCCACCGCCTGATTGACCTGGCCGATGCCGCTGCTCTGCTCGGTGGCGGACGCGTTGATCTCGGCCATCAGGTCCGTCATGCGGCGCACCTGGCTGACGACGTCGCCCATCGTCGTGCCCGCCTCGCCGACGAGCTGGCTGCCCGCCGCGACCTTCTCGACACTGGCGCCGATCAGCGCCTTGATCTCGCGCGCCGCCTGCGCGCTGCGCTGGGCCAGCGCCCTCACCTCGCCGGCCACCACCGCAAAGCCGCGGCCCTGTTCGCCGGCCCGCGCGGCCTCGACGGCGGCGTTCAGCGCCAGGATGTTGGTCTGGAAGGCGATGCCGTCGATGGTGCCGATGATGTCGGCGATCCTGCGGCTGGAGTCGCTGATCTCGCCCATCGTCGCGACGACGCGCTGCACGACGTCGCCGCCGCGGCCGGCCACTTCGGTGGCCGCGCTGGCGAGCTGGCTGGCCTGGCGCGAGCTTTCGGCCGTCTGCTGCACGGTCGACGTCATCTGCTGCATGGAGGCCGCCGTCTGCTGCAGCGCGCTGGCCTGCTGCTCGGTGCGGCTGGACAGGTCGAGGTTGCCGCTGGCGATCTGCTGCGACGCGGTGGCGATGCTGTCGGCCGACTGGCGCACCCGGCCCACCATGTCGACGAGGCCGTCGTTCATGCGCTTGAGCGCGGCCAGCAGCTGGCCGGTCTCGTCGTGGCGGTCGACGACGATGTCGGAGCTCAGGTCGCCCGCGGCCACCGCCTCGGCCAGCTGCACGGCGCGAGCCAGCGGCCTCGTGACGGCATTGCTCATCACCCAGCCCAGCACCACCGCGGCCGCGACGGCAGCGGCGCACCCCAGCAGCATGACGAGGCGGTCGGTGCCGTAGCCCTGCTCGGCCAGTTCCACGCGGCGCACGCCCTGCTGCGCCTCGTAGTCGATGAAATCATTGGCCACCTTCAACAACGCCGCCAGCAGCGGCCGGCATTCGTCGTTCATCTTGGCGATGGCTGCGTCGCGCTTGCCGTCCAGCGCCATGGCGACGATGGCCTCGGCCACCGGCCCGTACTGGGCCTCGATGCGCTCGATCTCGGCCACCAGGGCCTGGTCACGCTCGCCGAGGTCCGCCGCTGCGGCCATCGCCTGCTTGAGCTTGTCCAGCGACATCTTCGTGTCGGCATGCGCCCGCAGCACCAGCGCCTTCTCGGCCTCGCGGTCGGCCGGGTTGGTCACCAGCACGAGGTTGCGCGCAGCGACGGCCCGCTGCATGACGAAGCGCCGCACGTCCACCGCCAGCCGTTCGCGCTGGCCGACGCCGGACAGGTAGTTGGCAAAGCGCGCGTTGGAGCGACTGAGCGAATTCAATGCCAGCCCCGACACCAGCAGCACGACGGCCGCCAGCAACGCAAAGCCCAGCATCAGCTTGGAACGCAGGCGCAAGCGATTCAGCATCATGGATCTCCCTGATGCCCACTCCTGCGACACCGACAAGGGGCGCCACGGGCAGGCTAACGACCTAATTTCGTTGACGTCGATCGACAACTCAAGGAGAACGCGACGGCAGCCCGTGACAAAGCACCGAAAGCCGGACGATGGGATGAAAAGAGTGAAGCAAGCCGATAGGCCGGATTCTGTGCACCGGGGTCGCCCCCGGCGTGACCGCCATTCCTCTGGGCCGGACATCACTGCCCGGCTCGGTGCCACCTACCCGCCAGCTCTGCGAGCCGCATCAACGCTGGCCTACTTGGTGTTGCTGCGCGTAGAGATTGCCCGTTGCACCCGATCCCGTGGGCTGCGCCCACGGTCCCGCAGGGCGAACCCTGCACGTTTGATCGACTCGTCTCTGTTGCTCTGATCCTCGGCTTTCGCCGGGCAGCCGTTAGCTGCTACGCCGCTCTGTGCAGTCCGGACCTTCCTCCAGGGCCTCGTTTCCGAGCTTGCCCCAGCGGCGGTCTGGCTTGCTTCACGGTAGGGATTATCGCTGCGGGCATCCGGCTTGCCGTTCAGCCGCATGACGACGCCCCTGAGAACCGGCCAGGCCCGGGCCACGGACCGTGAGGAATTCGGCGAACGCTTTCGCCAGCGCTTCGTCGATCCGGCCTTCGATGCCGAACGCGAGGCGCTCCAGCGATTGGAGCAGATCGCCTGGGAGGCCTTCCACGAGGGCCGCAAGGCGCCCCTCACCGTCAAGGCAGGGCCGGGCTTTGCCGACCCCGACTACGACCTGTCGCGCGAATGGCGCGACACCCAACGGCGTCTGCAGCAGTTGCAAGCGGAATGGGCCGATCCGGCCACGCCGTCGCGCGTGCTGCTCATCAATGCCTCGCCGCGCAACGACGGCACCTGCCCCGGCGAGATGTCCAAGACCTGGCGCATGACGCAGATGGCCCGCGCCGCCTGCGAGGCCGAGGGCGTGGCGGTCGACGTGCTGGACCTGAGCCGCCTCACCAGCGACTACGACCGCCACATCCATCCCTGCAAGGGCTGCGTGTCCACCGCCATGCCGCTGTGCCACTGGCCCTGCAGCTGCTATCCCAACCACGCGTCGGGCCAGACCAACGACTGGATGGCCGAGATCTACGCGCAATGGGTCAGCGCCCACGGCGTGCTGCTGCTGACGCCCGTGCACTGGTACCAGGCCACCAGCCCGCTGAAGCTGATGATGGATCGCCTGGTCTGCGCCGACGGCGGCAACCCCGACCCGACATCGACACAGGGCAAGAAGGCCGAGCTGGCGCGCGAGATCGAACTGAAGGGCTGGAGCTATCCGCAGCATCTGGCCGGCCGCGTCTACGGCCTCGTCGTGCACGGCGACGTGGCCGGCATCGAGGGCACGCGCCGGTCGCTGTCGGACTGGCTGGACTGGATGGGCCTCGTCGACGCCGGCTTCGGCGCCAGGCTGGACCGCTATGTCGGCTACTACGAGCCCTACGCGACCAGCCACGACAGCCTCGATGCCGACGAGGCCGTCCAGGACGAGGTAGGGCGCGCCGCCCGCGCCGTGGCCATCGGCGTGGGCCTGATGCGCAGCGGCCGCATGAAGCTGGGCGACGAGAGCTTGCCCCCGCCGCGCCGGAAATAGGCACACTGCGCGGCATCCCAGCACCGGAGCCGCCATGAAAGCCGCCAGCATCCTCGACACCGTCGGCAACACGCCGCACATCCGCCTGCAGCGCCTGTTCGCGGGCCACCAGGTGTGGATCAAGTCCGAACGCGCCAACCCGGGCGGCTCGATCAAGGACCGCATCGCGCTGTCCATGATCGAGGACGCCGAGGCGCAGGGCCTGCTCAAGCCGGGCGGCACCATCGTCGAGCCGACCTCGGGCAATACCGGCGTCGGCCTGGCCATGGTGGCCGCCGTGAAGGGCTACAAGCTCATCCTCGTCATGCCCGACAGCATGAGCGTCGAACGCCGCCGCCTGATGCTGGCCTACGGCGCCAGCTTCGACCTGACACCGCGCGAGAAGGGCATGAAGGGCGCCATCGCCCGCGCGCACGAACTGCTCGAGCAGCATCCAGGCTCGTGGATGCCGCACCAGTTCGAGAACGGCGCCAACCCGGCCGTGCATGCCAGGACGACGGCGCAGGAGATCCTGCGCGACTTCCCGGATGGCCTGGACGCGATCATCACCGGCGTCGGCACCGGCGGCCACATCACCGGCTGCGCCCAGGTGTTGAAGGCGGCCTGGCCGCAGCTCAGGGTGTATGCGGTGGAGCCCAGCGCGTCGCCGGTCCTCAGCGGCGGCCAACCCAGCCCCCACCCCATCCAGGGCATCGGTGCCGGCTTCATCCCGGCGGTACTGGACACGGCGCTGCTGGACGGCGTCATCCAGGTCGACGCCGAGGCGGCGCGCGAGTACGCCCGGCGCAGCGCCCGCGAGGAGGGCCTGCTGGTGGGTATCTCCAGCGGCGCGACGCTGGCAGCGATTGCGCAGAAACTGCCGGACCTGCCCCCCGATGCGCGGGTGCTGGGCTTCAACTACGACACCGGCGAGCGCTATCTTTCGGTCGACGGCTTCCTGCCCCAGACCTAATCGTCGTCGCCGTCCGCGCCGTCATTGTCCTTGCGCGCCTGTTTGGCCAGTTCGGCCTTCAGCGGCTTCAGCGACTCGATGAGGTCTTCCGCAGGCCGCGGCGACGCGATGCGCAGCGCCGGCGGCGGCAGGCTGGACAGATAGGGCGGGCCGAAGACGTATTGCTGCTCCTGGCGCTTGCCGACCTGCAAGCCCAGGCCGAGCAGCAGCAGGGCCGTGATGCCGAAGTTCAGCGTGCGTCGTGCGCTGGGCCAGACGAGGCGCGCATGCCAGGCCACCAGCGCCGCAGCGGCGATGGGTTCGGCCAGCGCCTCCAGTGCCATCAGCCGCGGCAGCGAGAAGGCGTAGGCGACGGCGGGCAGCAGCCAGTCCAGCGCCTGCAGCGCGACGATGACGAGCAGCGCGCGGCGCAGATGCGTCGCGAAAGGGAAGCGGTGCTGGAAGATCTGGCTGGCCAGCGACCACAGCCCCGCCCAGGCCAGCACGAAGGCCAGCACGGCCAGCAACGGCGGTGCGTAATCGACCCAACGGGCATCGGGGTCGACGGCGGTCCAGCGGTCCAGCCACTGGAAGAACAGCATGCCCAGCAGCAGCAGCGGCAGCAGCGCCCAGTGGCGCGTGGGCTGCACGATGAGGAGCTGCTCGGGCGCCAGCACGTCGGCGCTGGTGCGCAGGCGCAGCGAGCTGCCGGCCAGCTGGAAGGCGCCGCCCGCGGGCAGCACGGCCTCGGCGCCGGCCGCCAGGCGCCTGCCGGCCACCGTGCCGCCGTTGCGGCTGTCCAGCAACTTGAGGAGCACGCCGCCGCCGGCTGCGAGCTGCAGTTCGGCATGCTCGGCGGCCACGTGCACGTCGTCCAGCACGATGTCGCAGGCCGGCGAGCGGCCGATGCGCACCGGCCATTGCGTGACGCGCTGGATCAGCGTCGCGCGGCCGTCGCGGCCGAGCAGCTCGACGACGGCCGAGGCGGGCGCGGCCGGCGCTGCGTCCGCCATCACTTCGCCTTGTTGCCGTTCGTCCACGCGAATCCCTCCAGGTAATGCGCCGCGAGCTTGAGCGCGTTGTCGAAGCTGACGCCGCGGGCGTCGAAGCGGCCCAGCGCGCCCTGCTTGGCGGCGTCCACCGTCGTCACGAGGATGCTGAGGTCGTGCAGGCCTTCCAGCTTGCGGTAGGCGCGCAGGCAGACGACGGCACGCAGCGGCAGGCCGTCACGGTCGACGAACTGTTCTTTGCAATAAGGCGCGGTGCGCAGCTTGTCGGACTGGCCGAGGCGTTCATTGCGGAAGCTGCCCGAATACTGGCGTGCGAAGCGCAGCGCGCCGAGCTTGTCGCCGTCATAGGCCTCGTGGGACATGTCCAGCCAGCCGGTCTGCAGGTTGCCGCTGACGAAGAGGGCATGGTCCATGCGGCACTGCGAGCGCTCGAACTTCAGCCCCTTGGCATCGGCCGTCGTACTGTTGCCCCAGCAGCGCATGAAGTCCTGCTTGGGCACCGGCAGGCGGTAGCGCTTGTGGTTGGCGCTCTCCCAGGGCTGGGCGACGAAACGGGTGACGAGCTCGTCCTGGTAGCTCATCAACTGGTCGCGCACGCGTGACCAGGCGGCCGCGTGGATGGGCTTGGCGCCCAGGCTGCGCTTGACGAGGCCGGCCGCGAACTCGCCCGGCACGAGGAAGCTGACCTGCTGCGCGAACAGCATCGTCGACACGTTGACGCCGACGACGAGGCCGTCTTCATCGAGCACCGGGCCGCCGCTCATGCCGGGGTTGATGCCGCCGGCGTAGTAGATCAGCGGGTCGAAGCTGCGCTCGACCAGGCCGTTGTAGTTGCCCTCGACGACGGCGAAGGCGACGTCGTGCGGGTTGCCCATGGAGTAGATGCGCTCGCCCTTGGCCAGCGGCTGGGCCTGCGGGCGGAACTGCAACGCGCCGCGGCCCTTCAAGCCCCCGCCCTTGCCGTCGTCAACGGCGCGCAGCAGCGCGAGGTCGCGGCGGGCGTCGAAGTCCAGCAGCTCCAGCGCGCCGCCCTGGCCGTCGGTCGTCGCGTAGCGCAGCCGGTAGCTGTCGGGCTCCAGCGCGAACTGGCTGATGACGTGGTAGTTGGTGACGACATGGCCGTCGTCGCTGACGAGAAAGCCCGAGCCGACCGAGGCCTGGCTGTCCTGCGTCTTCAGCAGCGTGCGGATCTGCAGCAGCTGGCCCTTGCTGCGCTCATACAGGCGGCGCGCGCTGGCGGACACGGTGGGTGCCGGCTGCGCCGCGGAGGCCGCTGCGACAGGCGGCTGCGGCGCCGGCGACTGCGCACCGGCGCCGAGGGCCAGGCACGCGAAAGCCAGGCCCAGCAGGGTTTTCAGACAGGACTTCATCAACAAGCGACAGCTCCCAAGGCGGGCGCCGATGCTAGCCGCTTTGGGCGGAAGACCCGGTCGTCAGCGTAGAACCCGTGTGACGCATTGGGCGCCCACCAGCCGGGGATGCCCAGCACCGGCAGCGGAGGCAGGTCGGCCGGCGCGAGGCGGGCGGGCAGCGTCGGCGACTCGATGTCGTCGACGAACAGCACGCGGGCGCACATCGGCTTGCGCGGTGCGAGCAGCTTCTCCAGCAGCGCATGGCCGACGACGAGCAGCCGGGCCTGGGCCCATAGCGTGCGGTGGGTGACGAAGAGCGCCGTCCAGTCCTGCGCGCGCAAGGCCTGGCGTAGCGCAGCGGGCGCCGCCATCAGCAGGCCGCTTTCGTCCAGCAGCGTCAGCGCGTCGCGCAGCGGGCCGCGTTGACCCGGCGGGGCGGGCGGCGCGTCGACGTGGGCCCGGTTCAGCGCCGCCTTGAACGCCGGACAGCGCAGCCAGACCAGGCCGTTGAACAGGTCGTGCGCGTTGTCGCGCGTCGGCACGCGGCCGGTGGCGGCGACGTGGTGCTCATAGCCCGCCGCCAACGGCCCGGCGGGTTCGAAGCGCTCATGGCCAAGCGCTGCGTGCACCGGCAGCCCCGCGCCCAGCCGCGCCAGCACGGGTTCGCCCACCTCGCGGTAGGGCGCGAACCACGGCGCGGCCCAGTCGACGTCGACCCGGCTCAAGTGGCGAAGCGGACCTGGTTGGGCTGCTTCTCGGGCTGCAGCTGGAAGGCGTGCGGGTGCTTGCGGAACAGCTTGGTCGCCGGCGCGGACTTCGGCAACAGCCCCGCGTCCTTCAGCACCTTGGCCGCGGCGCCGAGGTCGTGCCATTGGCCGTCGACCAGCTTGGGCAAGAGCTTCAGCACCGCGTTGATCTCCTTGGCGGCAGCGACCTGCGGGTTCTCGTCCACAGCCGCTGCGGCCTTGGCCGGCTTGGGCGCCGGTGCGGCCGCCGTCTTGGCGGGCTCGACCGGCTTCACCGCGGGCTTGGCCTCGGCCTTGGCGCGGGGCTTGCGCGCCGCCTTGGCTGCCGGCTTGGCCGGGGCCTCGACAGGCTCGGAAGCTGGGGCCTCGGGGGCGGTTGCCGGTTCCACCGGCATGATCACCTCGACGACTGGCGCCACGGTCGCCAAAGCCTCGGCGGGAGCGGCCACTGCGGGTGCCGGCAACGCCGCCACCACGTCGGCACGCAGCGGTCGCGTCGCCTGGTTTGCGCGCGGTACCTCGGCCTGCGGGCGGCCATTGCCGCCGGCCGCACGGCCGCCGCGGCGCCGGCCACCACCGGCGGCCTTGGCCGGCGCGCTGTCGCGGGCGCTGCGGCCCGCGCCATGGGCCAGCTCGTTGAACTGGTCGTAGATCTGGATGACGCCGTCGCCGGTCTTGCCGTACTGGCCGAAACCGCGCAGCCACGCGCCCTTCTCGCGCAGGCGCAGCACCAGCGGCGCGAAGTCGCTGTCGGACGACACCAGCACGATGACGTCGGGCTTCTCGTTGATGGCGATGTCCATCGCGTCGGCGGCCAGCGCGATGTCGGTCGAGTTCTTGCCGATGGCGAGGTTGACGATGGCGCGCAGGCCCAGGCGCTTCATGAAGGCCTGCTGGTGGTGGGCCTGTTCGGCATTGCAGTAGGCACGGCGGATGTGGGCGGCGCCGTAGTCCTTGAACACGGCGTTCAGGGCCTGCTCGATGACGTCGGTGGCGACGTTGTCGAAGTCGACGAGGAAGGCGATCTTCTTGTCGTTCTGCATCAGATGAGCTTCCAGTTCAGCGTTTCGCCGCCGCGCAGCGGCTTCAGTTGGGCTTCGCCGAAGGGCACGGCGCTCGGCAGCGTCCACGGCTCGCGCTTGAGCGTGACGGTGCCGGTGTTGCGCGGCAGGCCGTAGAAGTCGGGGCCGTGGTGGCCGGCGAAGGCGTCGAGCTTGTCGAGGGCGCCGATTGCCTCGAAGGCTTCGGCATATAGCTCCAGCGCCGAGATGGCCGTGAAGCAGCCGGCACCGCAGACCGAGTTCTCCTTCAGCTGGGCGGCATGCGGCGCGCTGTCGGTGCCGAGGAAGAACTTAGCCAGGCCCGAGCCGGCGGCCTTCAGCAGCGCCTGGCGATGCTCCTCGCGCTTCAGCACGGGCAGGCAGTAGTAATGCGGGCGCAGGCCGCCGGTGAAGATGGCGTTGCGGTTGTAGAGCAGGTGCTGGGGCGTGATCGTCGCGGCCGTGAAGCGGTCGGCCTCGGTCACGTATTGCGCGGCTTCCTTGGTCGTGATGTGCTCGAAGACGACCTTCAGCTCCGGCATGGCCGCGCGCAGCGGCGTCATGACGCGGTCGACGAAGACGGCCTCGCGGTCGAAGACGTCGATGTCAGCATCCGTCACCTCGCCGTGCACGAGGAAGAGCAGGCCCTCGCGCTGCATGGCTTCCAGCGTCGCATAGGTCTTGCGGATGTCGGTCACGCCGGCGTCGCTGTTGGTCGTCGCGCCGGCCGGGTAGAGCTTCAGCGCGACGACACCGGCGTCCTTGGCGCGCCTGATCTCGTCGGGCGGTGTGTTGTCCGTCAAATACATCGTCATCAGCGGCTGGAAGTCGCTGCCCTCCGGCAAGGCCGCGAGGATGCGCTCACGGTAGGCCACGGCCTGCGCGGCGGTCGTGACCGGCGGGCGCAGGTTGGGCATGACGATGGCGCGGGCGAACTGGCGCGCCGTGTAAGGCAGGACGGCGGCGAGCGCGGTTTCGTCGCGCAGGTGCAAGTGCCAGTCGTCAGGTCGGGTGAGGGTAAGGATGTCACTCATGGCCGGCGATTGTCGTCGCCGGATGGATGCACACTCCGCACCTGATCGAAAAGGAGACGGCTTCCTCACATCATGAACAACGCGAAACGCCTGATCGGCACCGTGGTCCTGTTGGCGGCCTTTGGCGGCGCCCTCTTCTTTGCCTTGCGCAGCAACCAGGAGACCCGGCTGATCGCGCAGGAGCAGGCGGCCGTCGCCAGCGCCGAGCCTTTGCGTGGCCTGATCGCCGTCGACGTGGAGGCCTTCTTCAAGGACGAGCGCGTCACCAAGGTGCTGGGCGGCGCCAAGCTGCCGGTGCAGGTGGCCCGCGTCGGCAGCCGCGACATGGCCGCCAAGATCGGCGCGGCCGACCAGCCGGACTTCTTCATCGCCAGCGGCGTCGTCGCCGCCAACATGATTGCCGACGCCGCCCGCAAGGCCGGCAAGACGGCCACGCAGACCTCGCCCTTCCACACGCCGCTGGTCATCGCCTCGTGGGAGCCGGTGGCGAAGATCCTCGCCGCCAACGGCATGGCCAAGTCCATCGCGCCGAAGGTCTTCAGCGTCGACATGGAAAAGCTGACGCAGGCCATGCTCGCCAAGCAGCGCTGGCGCGACCTCAAGGGCAGCGGCGACTATCCCGTCTCGCGCAGCGTGCTGGTCAGCACGACGGACATCCGCCGCAGCAACTCGGCGGCCATGTACCTGGCGCTGACGTCGGCCGCGCTGAACGGCGACGTCGTGGCCGACCGCGCCGCCGCGCAGAAATACGCGACGCAGCTCGCCGAGCTGTTCAAGCGCCAAGGGTTCCAGGAGAACTACGTCAACGGCGCCTTCGACGACTACCTCGCCATCGGCATGGGCAAGACGCCGCTGACCTTCATCTACGAGGCGCAGATGCTGGCCCAGGCGCAAAAGGGCGGCGTGCGGCCCGAGATGGTGCTGATGTATCCCCAGCCCACCATCGTCAACAAATGGGTGCTGGTGGCACTGAACGAGCGCGGCAAGCAGCTGGCCGAATTGCTGGCGACCAACAAGGCGTTGCAGGCCGTCGCGCTGGAACAGGGCTTCCGCACCGGCGACACGGCCGCCTTCGCCGACGCCGCGCAGAAGGCCGGGCTTGCCGTGGACGTGAAGCTCAACCAGGTCATCGACCCGCCGGGCTTCGATCTCATGTTCGAAATGATCGACATCGTCAGCCGGGAGATGAACCAATGATGCGTCGCACCCTTTGCCTGCTGGCCTTCAGCCTGCTGGCCGCCTGCGGCAAGAAGGACGAGCCCGCTCCGGCCGCCGCCCCTGCGCCCGCTAGCGCCGGCCCCGCGCTGCAGGTGCTGGCCACCAGCGACCTGAAGGACATCGAGCCGCTGGCCGCGCAGATCAAGGCCGCCACCGGTGTGGACGTGCAATTCCGCTTCGGCGGCACGATGGAAAGCACGCAGGAGGTGCTGAGCGGATCCCAGGCCGACGTGGCCTGGTTCGCCAACGCCAAATACCTGCTCAGCGACGCGGCCGGCCAAGGCAAGGTGAAGCTGCAGGAAAAAATCATGCTGTCGCCGATGGCGGTCGGCGTCAGCAAGAGCGACGCGGCGAAGAACGGCTGGGACAAGCCCGATGCGAAGCTGACCTGGGCCGACATCACGCGCGCCGCCAAGCAGGGCAAGCTGCAGTACGCGCTGTCCAACCCGGCGACGAGCAACCAGGGCTTCATGGCGCTGCTCGGCGTCGTCGCGGCGGCGGGTGGCAAGGGCGAGGCGCTGAGCGCCGCCGACGTGGACCGCGGCGCGATCGCCGACTTCCTGAAGGGCTACAGAATCGTCGGCGACAACTCGACCTACCTCGCCGAGCAGTTCATCAAGCAGCAAGGCACCCGCGCCAACGCCTTCATCAACTACGAGAGCTGGCTGCTGACGCTGAACGCCAGCGGCAAGCTGCGCGAGCCGCTGCACCTGATCTACCCCTTCGAGGGCGTGACGACGGCGGACTACCCCTTCATGCTGCTGAACGACGCGCGCCGCGCCGACTACCTGAAGGTCGTCGACTACCTGAAGGGTGACGCCGCCCAGCTGTGGCTGGCCCGCCAGACGCTGCGCCGGCCGATGCGCGCCGAGGTGGCCGCGCAGGTCGCCGACATCCTGCCGGCGCGCGGCTTCCAGGTGGAGCTGCCGTTCTCGCCCGACCGCCAGCTGGCCGACGGCCTCATCGACGCCTACCTCAACGAATTCCGCAAGCCCATCGCCAGCACCTTCGTGCTGGACACCAGCGGCAGCATGCAGGGCAAGCGGCGCGAGCAGCTCGTCGAGGCCATCCACTACCTGGCCGGCGCCGACCGCTCGCTGACCGGCCGCGTCGCCAAACTGACCAACCGCGAGCGGCTGTGGTTCCTGCCCTTCAGCAGCACGCCGCAGGCGCCGATGCCCTTCGAGATCCCGGCCGGCAGCAAGGTGGCCAAGGGCGTCGCGCCGCAGGTGGACACCGATGCCAAGCTGGCCGAACTCAAGCGCGTGCGCGACGCCGCCGACGAGCTGAAGATGGCCGGCGGCACGGCCCTCTACGACGCGGTGCTGGCCGGCCTGCAGCACATGCTGGACGAGCGCAAGCGCAACCCCGACTACCAGTACTCCGTCGTCGCCTTCACGGACGGCAAGAACACCGCGGGCCGCAGGTTCGAGGACTTCAAGCGCGACTACGAGCAGCTGCCCGAGGACGTGCGCGGCATCCCCGTCTTCATGGTGCTGTTCGGCGAGGCCGATGCGGGCGACCTGAAGGCGCTGGTGGAGATCACCGGCGGCAAGGTCTTCGACGCGCGCAAGACGCCGCTGTACGCGGTGTTCAAGGACATCCGGGCCTACCAATGAGTGGACTCTTGCGATGGCTGAACGCGCCGGCCAACTGGTGCGGCCTGCTCGCCGCGACCGGCGTGCTGGTGCTGAAGGCGCTGGGCCTGCTCGGCGGCCTGGGCCTGGGCGTCGCGGCGCTGGGCTATGTCGTCGGCTTGGCCGGCGGCGCGCTGTGGTGGGGCTGGCCGACGACGAAGGAGGACGCCTGGGAGGCGCTGAAGTTCGAGGACGAGGGCGACGCCCGCGAGGCCATGGGCCGGGCGCTCAGCGGCGTGCGCCGGCTCACCGAACACAACCCCGGCCAGCGCATTCCCTTCCAGCTCGCCCAGCGCATCCAGCGCCTGTGCGAGCGGCTGGAGGGTTTGCTCAACCAGTGGGAGCGCAGCAAGGGCCAGCTCAGCCTGCAGGAGACCTTCCACGCCCGCCACATCGCCATCAGCTATCTGCCCGAGGCGCTGAACACCTACCTCAGCATCCCGCAGCAGTTCGCGACGACCAAGCTGTTGGCCAATGGCAAGACGGCGCAGACGACCTTCGAGGGCGTGCTGGCCGAGCTGGAAACGAAAGTGGAGCAGCTCGGCGACGACCTCGCCTCGCAGGATGCCCAGGCCTTCCTGCGCCACAGTGAATTCCTGAAGCAAAAGTTCGGCAGCAAGGACAACGCATGAACACGACGACCACGGCCCCCTCTTTCACGCTGACGCCGCCCGAGGTCATCACGCCGGTGCAGCCGGTGCAGGCCGTCGAGGCCGTGCCGCTGAAGCCCGAAGTGGCCGACAAGGTCGACGAGCAGGTGCGCCGCTTCATCGAGGCGCTGGAGAAGGAAGACCTGCACAGCGAGCCCTTCAAGGCCAAGCTGGACAGCGCCTTCCAGCTCGGCCGGCAGGAGATCAGCGTGGCGGCCAACCTGATGCAGGGCAGCCTGATGCAGCGCAACTTCGTCGGCGCGACGGACACGCCGGCCTACAAGGCGATCTCCGCCATCCGCGGCCAGCTCGACGAGCTCAATCCGGGCAAGGACGGCGACCTGCTGCAGCCGCGCAAGCTGCTCGGGCTGATCCCCTTCGGCAACAAGCTGGAGGCCTATTTCCGCAAGTTCGAGTCGGCCAGCTCGCAACTGCAGACGGCCATGACCCAGCTCTACAAGGCCAAGGACGACATCCAGAAGGACGTCATCGACATCGAGTCCACGCGCGGCAAGCTGTGGGAGGCCATGCAGGCCCTGGCCGCCGCGGCACGCTTCGCGCGCACGCTGAACACGCGACTGGACGAGCGCGTGCAGCAGCTCAAGGCGACCGACCCGCTGAAGGCCAAGGCGCTGGAGCAGGAGGTGCTGTTCTACGCGCGCCAGAACCTCGCCGACATCCAGACCCAGCAGGCCGTCTGCGTGAACGGCTACCTCGCGCTGGACGTGCTGAAGAAGACCGGCCGCGAAATGATGATCGGCTGCGACCGCGTCGCCACCACCGGCATGAGCGCGCTGGCCGTCGCGCAGACGGTGGCGCGCGCGACGGGCAACCAGATCGAGGTCATGAAGATGCTGCAGGGTGTCAACACGACCATCGGCGACCTCATCCACCAGACCGGCACGGCGCTGAACCAGCACGTCGACGCGACGGCCGAGTTCTCGGCCAACCCGATGCTGGGCATCCAGCAGATCCAGTCCATGTTCGACCAGACCTTCCAGGCCATGGACGCGATGGACAACTTCCGCAGCAAGGCCATCGAAACGATGGGCACGAACAACAAGCTCATCCAGGAGCAGCTGGCGCGGTCGGAGACCTATATCGACCGCGTGCGGCAGCAGCAGGCCAAGGAAGCGGTGGGTGGGACCGCGATTGATGGGCCGGTCAAACTCTAACCGTCCAACCGGCCGGCAACCCGGTCGGCCAGCCAGTCCATGAACACGCGCACGCGCCGCGGCGTGTGGCGGCGCTGGCTCGTCACCAGGCGCACGGGCAGCGGCGCGGCGTCGAAGCCCTCGAGCACGCGCACCAGGCGGCCCTCCGCCAGCAGATGGCGCACGCCCTGCAGCGGGAACTGCGCGATGCCGGCGCCCGCCACGGCCGCGGCCTGGTAGGCATCGGTGTTGTTGACGGTGATGCGCGATGGCAGCGTCAGCGTGTGCTGCTGGCGGGCAGCGTCCACCCAGTCGAAACGCGGCCGGCGGTCGGCCCAGGTCTGGCTGTAGTGCACGAGCAGGTGGCCGGCGCTCAGCAACTCCTCGGGCGTGGCCGGCGTGCCGTGCGCGGCGAGGTAGGCGGGGCTGGCGACGTTGACCATGCTCATCTGCCCGAGCGGCCGCGCGACCAGCATGGGGTCGTGCACGGCGCCCACGCGCAACACGCAGTCGAAGCCCTCTTCCACGAGGTCCACGCGCCGGTCCGTGCAGCTCACTTCGACCTGCAGTCCCGGATGCGCGGCCAGGAAGGTCGGCAGCGCCGGCAGCACGGTGTCCAGCGCCAGGCGCACCGGCAGGTCGACGCGCAGGCGGCCGGTCAGCTGGGCGTCCTGCTGGAACAGCGCCTCGATCTCGCCGGCGTCGGCCAGCAGCGCCTGCGCCCGCTCGGCCAGCAACTCGCCGTCCGGCGTCAGGCTGACGCGCCGCGTCGTGCGCTGGAACAGCCGCGTGCCCAGCCGCGCTTCCAGCTCGCGGATGACCTGGCTGACGCGGCCCTTGGGCAGGCCCAGCTCATCCGCCGCGCGGCTGAAGTGGGCCAGCTCGGCCACCTGCAGGAAGACGCGCAGCGCGGCGAGGTCAAGATTGGATGACATTTTGAGCACAGTCATTTCAGTCGGCCGAACTTTATCGCCGTCGACGAAAACAATAAATTCTCTCCATCGCAACCCACCTGGAGAGCTTCCATGACCACCACGACCCCCATCACCCTGATCACCGGCGGCAGCCGCGGCCTGGGCGCCGCCATGGCGCTGGCCCTGGCCCGCGACGGCCACGACATCGTGCTGACCTACCGCGACGCCGCCGCCAAGGCCGACGAAGTCGCCACGCAGATCCAGGCCCTGGGCCGCCGCGCGCTGGCCCTGCCGCTGGACGTGGCCGATACGGCCGGCTTCCCTTCCTTCGTCGAGCGTTTGACGCGAGCCCTGGCGACCTGGGGCGCGAGCCGCATCGACGGCCTCGTCAACAACGCCGGCGCGGGCGTCCATGCCAGCTTTGCCGAGACGACGCCGGCCCAGTTCGACGCGATGCTGGCCATCCACCTGAAGGGCCCGTTCTTCCTGACGCAGGCGCTGCTGCCGGTGCTCAACGACGGCGCACGCGTGCTGAACATCTCCAGCGGCCTGGCGCGCTTCAGCATCCCCGGCTACGCGGCCTATGCGGCGATGAAGGGCGCCGTCGAGGTGCTGAGCCGCTACCAGGCCAAGGAGCTGGCGGCGCGCGGCATCCGCGTCAACACGCTGGCGCCGGGCGCCATCGCGACGGACTTCGGCGACGGTGCGGTGCGCGACAACGCGGAGCTGAACCGCTTCATCGCATCGGTCACCGCGCTGGGCCGCGTCGGCGAGGCCGAGGACATCGGCGGCGCCGTGGCCACGCTGATGCGACCGGGCGCGGGCTGGATCACCGGCCAGCGCATCGAGGCCTCGGGCGGCATGTTCCTGTGAGGGTCATGCATCCGTGAAGGAGGGGCGGCACGTATAAGTACCGTCCTTCCGCCACCGGAGATGCCATGCCCCGCTCAGCCCTTGCGTTAGCCACCGTCACCGCCCTGCTCGCAGCCTGCGCCAACCAGCCGATGGAACCCGTCGGCCCGCCGACCAAGGAAGTCATCCATGCGGTGACGCCCGGCAACCAGCTGATCCAGTTCAACGCCGGCCAGCCGCAGAAGACACTCGCCAGCAAGCCGCTGACAGGCCTGGCCGCCGGCGACACGCTGCTGGGCATCGACTACCGCGTGGCCAAGGGCCAACTCTTCGGCCTGGGCGCCAGCGGCCAGCTCTACCGCATCGACACCAAGAGCGGCGCCGCTACCGCCATCGGCACGCCGGTGGGCCTGCCGGCCGGCGCCAGCGAATGGGGCTTCGACTTCAACCCCACGGTTGACCGCATCCGCGTCGTCAACGACGCCGGCTTCAACTTCCGCATCCACCCCGACACCGGCGCCATCGTCGACGCCGACCCCGCCGCGCCGGGCCTGCAGATGGACGGCCGGCTGCACTACGACGCGGCCGACGTGAACGCCAGCAAGGCCGCCAACATCGTCGCGGCGGGCTACACCTACAACAAGGACAACGACAAGATCACCACCAACTACGCGCTGGACGGCAAGCTCGGCGTGCTGGTTCACCAGGGCAGCAAGGAGGGCGTGCAGCCCGCCATCTCGCCCAACACGGGCCGGCTGTTCACGGTGGGGTCGCTGGGCATCGGTTCTTTCGACAAGGCGACGCTGGACATCTCCGACGTGTCCAATGCGGCCTACTCGGCGATCACGACCGGCGGCAAGTCGACCTGGTACCGCATCGACCTCGCCACCGGCAAGGCGACGCGCATCGGCACCATCGTCGACGGTCCCGTCGTCGGCGCGGCTATCGAACCGTAGAAGCACAAGGCCCGCATCAGCGGGCCTTGTTTCTCAGTGCTGCAGGATCTTCGCGAGGAAGTCCTTGGCGCGCGGTGAACGCTCCTCGGGCTTGTTGAAGAAGTCGCTGCTGCTGCAGTCCTCGATGATCTTGCCCGCGTCCATGAAGATGACGCGGTTGCTGACGCGCTTGGCAAAGCCCATCTCGTGCGTCACGCACATCATGGTCATGCCCTCGTTGGCGAGCTGCACCATCACGTCCAGCACTTCGCCGACCATCTCGGGGTCGAGCGCCGACGTCGGCTCGTCGAACAGCATGACGATGGGGTCCATCGACAGCGCCCGCGCGATGGCCACGCGCTGCTGCTGGCCGCCGGAGAGCTGGCCGGGAAACTTGTCCTTGTGGGCCGACAGGCCCACACGATCCAGCATCTTCAGGCCGCGCGCCTTGGCGTCATCGGCCGAGCGGCCCAGCACCTTGATCTGCGCGATGGTCAGGTTCTCGGTCACCGACAGGTGGGGGAAGAGCTCGAAATGCTGGAACACCATGCCGACGCGCGAGCGCAGCTTGGGCAGGTTGGTCTTGGGGTCGGCGATGGAGATGCCGTCGACGACGATGTCACCCTTCTGGAAGGGTTCCAGCGCGTTGACGGTCTTGATCAGCGTCGACTTGCCCGAGCCCGAGGGCCCGCAGACGACGACGACCTCGCCCTTCTTGATGGACGTCGTGCAATCGGTCAGCACCTGGAAGGCGCCGTACCACTTGGAGATGTTCTTGATGTCGATCATGGATGACTCCTGGTCGAAGTGGTGCCAGCCGAGCGCCGGGCCGCCCCAAGCCGGCTGGCACCCCCTCGGGGGGTGGCTGCGGTACTCCGCAGCCGGGGGCTGACATTTATCGAATGATGGCGATCTTCTTCTGCAGCTGGCGCACGAGGCGCGACAGGCCGAAGCAGATGACGAAATAGACGACGGCGGCGACGAGATAGGTCTCGACCGGGCGGTTGAAGTTCTTGCCCGCGACCTCGAAGCCCTTCAGCAGGTCGTACTCACCGACCGCGTAGACCAGCGAGGTGTCCTGGAACAGGATGATGGTCTGCGTCAGCAGCACCGGCAGCATGTTGCGGAAGGCCTGCGGCAGCACGACGAGCTTCATCGTCTGGCTGTAGCTCATGCCCATCGCATAGCCGGCATTCACCTGGCCCTTGGACACCGACTGGATGCCGGCGCGCATGATCTCGGAGTAGTAGCAGGCCTCGAACAGCGTGAAGGTGATGAAGGCCGACATCTGCCCGCCCAGCGGCCCGAGCAGCTTGGGGATGAGCAGGAAGAACCACAGGATCACCATCACCAGCGGGATGGAGCGCAGCGTGTCGACGTAGAAGGCCGCCGGCACCGACATCCACTTGTGGCTGGACAGCCGCATCATCGCCAGCAGCGTGCCGAGGAGGATGCCGCCCACCATGGAGACGAAGGTCAGCTGCAGCGAGAACCAGAAGCCCTTCGCGACGAAGCTCTGGATGACCGCCCAGTTCAGGAAGGAATAGTCGAGGTTGAGCATCACTTGCCTCCCGCCTGGCCTGGGATGCGCACGCGCGCCTCGATGAACTTGGCGATGCGGTTGATCGCGAACGCCGAGACGAAATAGAGCAGCGTGACGGGAATGAAGATCTCCTCGAAATGAGACGTCTCCTCGGAGGCCTGCTGCGCGAACTGCGCCAGCTCCGGGATGCTGACCGCGAAGGCCACCGCCGAGTTCTTGACGATGTTCATGCTCTCGCTCGTCAGCGGCGGGATGACGATGCGGTAGGCCATCGGCAGCAGCACGAAGCGGTAGGTCTGCGGCAGCGTCATGCCCATCGCCAGACCGGCGTAGCGCTGGCCTGTGGGCAGGGTGCGGATGCCGGCCTTGACCTGCTCGCCGATGCGCGCGCTGGTGAAGAAGCCCAGCGCGAAGACCACCAGCACCGACGGCGGCACCGCGTCGCGCAGCGACGGGAACAGCGCGGGCAAGACGTGGTACCAGAGGAAGACCTGCACCAGCAGCGGGATGTTGCGGAACAGCTCCGTCCACGCCTCGCCGAAGCGCGCCAGCCACTTGTTGGGCGCCGTGCGGATGATGCCGATCATCGAGCCGACGACCAGCGCCAGCAGCAGCGCGAGCAGCGACACGCTCAGCGTCCAGCCCCACGCGCTCAGCATCCATTGCAGATAGGTCTGCTCCTTGCCGCCGGGGCCGAAGCAGCCGGCGACCGCCTCCCCGGTGGCGGTGTCATTGCAGTAGAACTGCCAGTCCCAACTCATGGCCTCTCCTCAAGCCTGTTCCATAAAGCAAAGCGGGTGCCATGCACCCGCTTCGCGGTCATTCAGAAGGGATGCGAATCACTTCTTCGCCGCGTACTCTTCCATCGGCTTGTCGTTGGGGTTGGCCCAGGCATCCTTGGTCGCTTGCGACAGCGGCAGGCCGATCTTGGTGTTGGTCGGCGGGATGGGCTGCAGGAACCACTTGTCGTAGGTCTTGGCCAGCTCGCCCGACTTGATCTGAGCCTTGATGCTGTCGTCCACGGCCTTCTTGAAGGCCGGGTCGTCCTTGCGCATCATGATGGCGATGGGCTCGACGGACAGCACCTCGCCGACGATCTTGAAGTCGGCCGGATTCTTGGACGTCGCGATGTTCTTGGCCAGGATGGAGCCGTCCATCACGAAGGCGTCGGCGCGGCCGGAGTCCAGCAGCAGGAAGCTGTCGGCGTGGTCCTTGCCGAAGACTTCCTTGAAGTCCACGCCGGTGGCGCGCTCGTGCTTGCGCAGCGTCTGCACCGAAGTCGTGCCCGTCGTCGTCGCGACGGTCTTGCCGTTGAGCTGGGAGATGTTGTTGATGCCCGAGTTGGCCTTCACGGCGATGCGCACTTCCTCGACATAGGTCGTCACGGCGAAGGCGACGTCCTTCTGGCGGGCGGCGTTGTTCGTCGTCGAGCCGCACTCCAGGTCGATGGTGCCGTTGACCGTCAGCGGGATGCGGTTGGCCGACGTGACGGCCTGGTATTTGGTCTCGAGCTTGCGGCCGAGCAGTTTCTCCAGGTCGGCGACGACCTTGTTGCAAACGTCGATGTGGAAGCCCACGTACTTGCCGTCACCGATGGTGTAGGACAGGCCGGAGGACTCGCGCACGCCCATCGTGATGACGCCGCTGTCCTTGATCTTCTTCAGCGTGTCTTCGGCATGCGCGGCGGTGACGCCCGCGAACAGGGCCGCAACCAGCAGGATTTTCTTCATGAGCACTCCAGCAACAGGAAATGGATATCGATAGAAACCAAGCATGAAGCAGACCACGCCGCGCACGCGCCCCGAATCCGGGTTTTCACGATCCATGCATCAATGCAATGACCTCATGCCGCAGCGGCAAGATAGTCCCACAGCGCCAGCGCCGCCGGCTTGTGCCGACGCGACAGTTCGGGCCGCTCACGGTAGATGCGCAATTCCATGCTGACGCTGAAGGCGCCCGCCGCCGCGGCCGGCACGAGGCGGCCGCTTGCGAGTTCCTTCTGCACCGAGCTGGCCGGCAGGAAAGCCAGGCCGTGACCCTCGACGGCCATCGCCTTCAGGCCTTCGGCCATGTCGGTCTGGTAGATCGCGTCCAGGTTCAGCGCGCAGTCGGCCTCCTTGACGATGAGCTCGACGATGCGGCCCAGATAGGCCCCGGCCGCATAGCTCAGGAAGGGAATCTTCTGGCCCGGCCGCCCCGGCAGCCGGAACAGCGGCTCGCCATGCGAGTCGGCCTTGGCGTAGGGAGACAGCGTCTCGTGGCCCAGCGAGGCCGTCTGGTAGCGCTCGGGGTCGAGCTGCAGCGGCTGGCTGGCATGGTGATAGACCAGCAGAAGGTCGCAGTTGCCTTCGCTGAGCTGCAGCATCGCGTCGTGCACATTGGCCGCGTTCAGCCGGCACTTGATGGCGCCGAAGCCGCGGCGCAGCCCCATCAACCAGTGCGGGAAAAAGCTGAATGCCAGCGAGTGCGGCACGGCGAACTCGATCATGTCCAGGTCGGCCGATTGGTGGCTGCGCAGCATGTTGCGCGTGGCTTGCAGATTGCCCAGCAACTCAACCGCCTGGGCCAGCAGCGTCGCCCCGGCCGCGGTCAACCGGGTCGGGTAGGACGACCGGTCTACCAGATCGACGCCGGCCCAGGCCTCCAGCGCCTGGATGCGGCGCGAGAACGCCGGCTGGGTCACGTGCCGCAACTGGGCCGAGCGCGAGAAGCTGCGCGTCTCGGCCAGGCTGACGAAGTCTTCAAGCCATTTGGTTTCCACCCAGGGCAGTGTAGCTAAGCGATTTGCCTGCGCTTTCACCCCCTAAGCCGGTGCCTGACGGGCCCGTCCCCCTCAACTGAAGGGGCGGTGGATCGCCCGCCCAGGAAGCGCTTGTTTACAGTTCCTTCCACAAACCCAACTCGAACATTCCGATGGAGAGCTTCATGCGCACCAAGAGCAAACTTCTGGCCCTGGCCTTGGCGGCTGCGTTGCAGCCGGCGTTTGCCGGCGTGGCGCCGATCTCGGTGAATTTCGAGAACATCTCCAGCTCCCTCGATGCCGATGGCGTGCTGAGTCTGCTGGACCCAAGCTATCCAGGCGTCCCCGGCGTCCAGTTCAAGGGTTCGGCCTGGGGCATCGGCAGCCAGACCTGCAACGCTGACTTCGCCTTCAGCTTTACCCCGCGCGCTGCGGGTGGATGCAATGCATTCCTGCTGGCCGGCGCCAACCTGGGGGCGCCAAGCGGCACGCAGACGGCCACCATCAATCTCGTCGGCGGATTCGTCACGGGTGATGCCGGCAGCGCCAACTCCAACGATCGGTCCTATCTCTACTACTCGGCCCTGCTCTCTTCCAGCCTGTCGATCACAGCCTACGAGGGCCTCAATGGCACCGGCAAGGATTTCAAGCTCACCGTCAGCGACGTTGGCGGCTGCGGAGCCAGCGCTGCGTTCTGCACCTGGACCCGGCTGAACCTTGACGTAGGCAGCTTCACGGCGCACTCCCTGGTCATCAGCGGCATCGACCAGCGGGTGCTGCTGGACGACCTGCAGTTCATCGCCCCCAGTTCCACGCAGCCGCCGGCCCTGCCCGAGCCCGGCAGCATCGCACTGGCACTGGGCGCGCTGGGCGCCCTCGCATGGAGCCGCAAGCGCTCCTCCGCCAGCTGAAGTTGATGGGCGGCGCCTGCCGCGTTTCGCAGACAAACGACCGCCTCGGCGGTCGTTTGTCATTGGGGGCTCCACGCCATCCTGGCCGTTTCGGCGACGGAGTTTCGCCAAGGTCGTTGGGAGGCCAACGCTCACGGCTGATGTGCCGCCCAGGAATGACAAAGCCCGCACTCGGCGGGCTTTGCTAAGTCCTTCACAGGACTTGATATTTCTTGGTTGCGGGGGCCGGATTTGAACCGACGACCTTTGGGTTATGAGCCCAACGAGCTACCAGACTGCTCCACCCCGCGACTGAAGCTAGCAGTATACACGGATTTTTGACGTCTGCGCAATTCCGTCCGTCAAGCCGAACCCAAGATCATGCGTGCGGTCAGATAGTGCGCGACACGTAGGCCGGCATCCCACGCTGGAGTCGGCCGCAATCCCGTCGACGAGCCTGCTGCCACCGCCGGCCCTGCTGCTTGGGCACACTGCAGCGATGCCCGATCTGGTCACGCGACGGCCCCAGGGCCTCTACTGCGAGCCCGGCGATTTCTACATCGACCCCTGGCTGCCGGTGGCTCGTGCCGTCATCACCCACGCCCACGCCGACCACTGCCGCCCCGGCCACGGCACCTATCTCGCGCAGCGCGACGCACTCGGCCTGATGCGCGCGCGGCTGGGCGACGACGCGCCACTCGAAGGCCTGGGCTATGGCGAAGCGCGCCGCATCGGCGACGTGACGCTGAGCCTGCATCCGGCCGGCCATGTGCTGGGCTCGGCGCAATTGCGCATCGAGCATCGCGGCGAGGTGTGGGTCGTCGCGGGCGACTACTTCGTCAGCGGGGCGGGCGACTGCAACACGACGTGCGCGCCCTTCGAGCCGGTGCGCTGCGACGTCTTCGTCACGGAGAGCACCTTCGGCCTGCCCATCTACCGCTGGGCGCCGCAGACCGAGGTGCTGGCCGAGATGCGCGCCTGGTGGATGGATTGTGCGGCGCAGGGCAAGCAGGCGCTGCTGATGGGCTACAGCCTCGGCAAGGCTCAGCGGCTGGTCGCCGGCCTGGCGACCGCCGACGCGCCGGGGCCGGTGCTCGTGCACGCCGCCGTCGCGCGGCTGAACGCGGCCTACCGCGAGGCCGGCATCGCGCTGCCCCACGTCGAGACGGTGACGCCGGAGACGAACTTCAAGGCGCTGCGCGGCGCCCTCGTCATCGCGCCACCAGCCGTGCAGGACAGCCGCTGGGCCAAGGCCATGGGCGCGCACAGCGACGCCTTCGCCAGCGGCTGGATGCGGCTACGCGGTGCGCGCCGGCGCCGCAGCGTGGATCGCGGCTTCGTCTTCAGCGACCACGCGGACTGGCCGGGCCTGCTGTCGGCGATCCGCGCGACAGGCGCGCAGCGCGTCATCGTCACGCATGGCGACGAAGGCGCGCTGGTGCGCTACCTCACGGAGCTGGGCCTGCAGGCCGAAGCCTTCGCCACCGAGTACGGCGACGAGACGCATGGCGTGGAGGCTGCCGAATGAGCGCCGCGCCGGGCCGCCCCAAGCCTGGCGAACGCCTGGCCGATCCGTCGGACAGGCAAGGCCGCAGGCCGAAGGGTGCATGAATGAAAGGCTTCGTCGCGCTCTACCTGGCGCTCGACGCCAGCACGTCGACGCTGGCCAAGGTGGCGGCGCTGAAGCGCTACCTGGCTGCCACGCCGCCGCGCGACGCGGCTTGGGCCGTCTACCTGCTGGCAGGCGGCACGCCGCGCCGGGCGGTGCCGACGGGCGAGCTGCGGGCGCTGGCCTGCGAGGCGGCGGGCCTGCCCGAGTGGCTGTTCGAAGCCGGCTATGCCGCGACGGGCGACCTCGCCGAAGCCATCGCCTATGTGCTGCCCGACCCCGAGGACAAGCTCGACGAGCCGCTGAGCGAGTGGATGGAGAACCGCATCCTGCCGCTGCGCGCACTCGACGCCGCAGCGCGCCGCGAAGCCGTGCTCGCCGCGTGGCGCGGCCTGTCGGCGGACGAACGCTTCATGTTCGTTAAGCTCGTCGGCGGTGGCTTTCGCGTCGGCGTCAGCAAGCTGCTGGTGCAACGCGCGCTGGCCGAGTGGTCAGGCGCCGACGCCGCCGGCATCGCGCAGCGCATGATGGGCTACACGCAGATCGACACGCCGCCGACGGCCGAGCGCTTCCAGGCGCTGCTGACCGAAGACGCAGGCGGCTCGCGCGGTGGACAGCCCTACCCGTTCTTCCTGGCGCATGCCCTTCCGGGCGAGCCCTCGGCGCTGGGCAACCGCAGCGACTGGCTGGCGGAGTGGAAGTACGACGGCATACGCGCCCAGGTCGTCAAGCGCGACGGTCAGGTGTGGATCTGGTCGCGCGGCGAGGAGCTGGTGACGGAGCGCTTCCCGGAGGTCGTGCTGGAGGCCAGCACGTGGCCGGACGGCACCGTCGTCGATGGCGAGCTGCTGGCCTGGCGGCATGGCGAGAGCGAGCCGGCGCCGTTCGCGCTGCTGCAGAAGCGAATCGGCCGCACCAAGCTGTCCAAGGCCATCCTGGCCGAAGCGCCGGTGCGGCTGCTGGCCTATGACCTGCTGGAGAGCGAAGGCGTGGACCGCCGGCAGGAGCCGATGCACCTACGCCGCGCGCGGCTGGAGCAATTGGGCATTGCGACGTCGCCGCTCGTCGATGCCCAGGACTGGCCCGGCCTGGCAACTGCGCGCGAAGCCTCGCGCGAACGCCGCGTCGAAGGCCTGATGCTCAAGCACCGTGAATCGGCCTACGGCGTGGGCCGCGTCGTCGGCTCCTGGTGGAAGTGGAAGGTGGCGCCGCTCAGTGTGGATGCCGTGCTGATCTACGCCCAGGCCGGCCATGGACGCCGCGCCAATCTCTACACGGACTACAGCTTCGCCGTCTGGAGCCGCGCGCCACGCGATGCGGCCGAGGCCGAGGCAGCGCTGGACGCCACCGGCGGCGACCTTGCGCTGGTGCCCTTTGCCAAGGCCTACTCGGGGCTGACGGACGAGGAGATCAAGCGCGTGGACCGCGAGGTCCGCAGGACGACGGTGGAGAAGTTCGGCCCGGTGCGGCGCGTGCGGCCGACGATGGTGTTCGAGCTGGGCTTCGAGGGCATCCAGGCCAGCACGCGGCACAAGAGCGGCATAGCGGTGCGCTTCCCGCGCATGCTGCGCATTCGCGACGACAAGCCGCTGCACGAGGCGGACACGCTGGACACGCTGCGCGAGCTGATGGAGATCGGGCCTCAAGGACAAGCCGATGCCGGTGAAGACCTCGCCGACGACTGACTGGCTGGCCGAGCGGGGCTGGAAGGCCTTTCCCTTCCAGCGCGCGGTCTGGCGTGAGATGGCGGCCGGCCGCTCGGGCCTGCTGCACGCGACGACCGGCTCGGGCAAGACGCTGGCCGTCTGGCTGGGCGCGCTGCAGGCCTTAGCCGACACCGAGGCGCCGCTGACGGTGTTGTGGGTCACGCCGATGCGCGCGCTGAGCCAGGACACGCTGCTGGCGCTGCAGGACGCCGCCTCGGCCCTGGCACCGCACTGGACGCTGGCCGCGCGCACCGGTGATACGTCCAGCGGCGAACGCGCGTCGCAGCAGCGCCGCTGGCCAACGGCACTCGTGACGACGCCGGAGTCGCTGAGCCTCATGCTGTCGCGTGCCGATGCGCCGGACGTCATGAAGCGCGTGCGCCTCATCGTCGTCGACGAATGGCATGAGCTGCTCGGCACCAAGCGCGGTGTGCAACTGCAACTGGCGCTCGCGCGGCTGCGGCGCTGGAACCCGTCGCTGATGACCTGGGGTCTGTCCGCCACCCTTGCCAACCTCGACGAAGCCGCTGACACGCTCGCGCCGGGCGCGGTCATCGTCCGGGGCGCGATGGACAAGAAGATCCTCATAGCCACGCTGCTGCCAGAGCGCATCGAACGCTTCGCGTGGGGCGGCCACATGGGGCTCACGATGCTGCCGGCCGTCATCGAGCATGTCGAGGCGGCTGCGAACACGCTGGTGTTCACGAACACGCGGTCGCAGTGCGAGCGCTGGTTCCAGGCCATGCTGGACGCGCGGCCGGATTGGGCCGGGCTGATCGCCCTGCATCACGGCTCGGTGGACGCGGAGGCGCGCCGCTGGGTCGAGGCCGCAATGAAGGCGGGTCAGCTCAAATGCGTGGTTTGCACGGCCAGCCTGGACCTGGGCGTGGACTTCCTGCCCGTCGAGCAGGTGCTGCAGATCGGCTCGGCCAAGGGCGTCGCGCGCCTGCTGCAGCGCGCCGGGCGCAGCGGCCATGCGCCTGGCCGGCGCTCGCGCGTGACGATGGTGCCGACGCACAGCCTGGAGATCGTCGAAGCCTCGGCATTGCGCGCGGCCGTGCAGGCCGGCCGCATCGAGCCAAGGCGGCCGCCGCAGGCGCCGCTGGACGTGCTGGTGCAGCACCTCGTCACCGTCGCGCTCGGCGGCGGCTTCCGGCCCGACGACTTGCTGCTCGAAGTGCGCAGCGCCCCGAGCTACCGACAGCTCAGCGACGAGGCCTGGCAATGGGCTTTGGCCTTCGTGCGCCACGGCGGCGAGAGCCTGCGCGCCTACCCGGACTTCCAGCGCGTCGTGCCCGACGACGAAGGCGTCTGGCGCGTGCCGGACCCGCGTCTCGCACGGCGGCACCGCAGCAACATCGGCACCATCGTGTCGGACGCGGTGGTGAGCGTGCAGTTCCTCGGCGGCGGGCGCATCGCGACGGTGGAGGAGAGCTTCATCTCGCGGCTGCGCAACGGCGATGTCTTTCTGCTCGGCGGGCGCGCGCTGGAACTCATCCGCATCGAAGGGCTGACGGCCTATGTGCGCGTCGCCAAGCCCGACAAGGCCAAGCTGCCACGCTGGGACGGCGGGCAGTTCCCCATCTCGGACACGCTGGCGGACTCGATGCTGGAGCGCTTCGACGAGGCTGCCCAAGGCCGCTTCACCGACCGTGAGATGCGCTTCATCGCGCCGCTGCTGAAGCTGCAGGCCGAGTGGTCCGCACTGCCGGGGTCGCAGCGGCTGCTGGCCGAGGTGCTGGCGTCGGCCGATGGCCACCACCTCTTCCTGTTTCCGTTCGCCGGCCGCGTCGTGCACCTGGGGCTGGCTTCGCTGCTCGCCTGGCGCGTCGGCCGCGAGACGCCAGCAACGTTCACGATGGCCATCACCGACTACGGCATGGAACTGCTCAGCGCCACCGCCATCGACTGGCCCGCCCGCCTGCGCGGCCTGCTCGCGCCGGTGGACCGCGCGACGCTGCGCGACGAGGTGCTGGCCGGCGTGAACGGCAGCGAGCTGGCGCGCCGACGCTTCCGGCAGATCGCGCGGATTGCCGGGCTGATCTTCCAGAGCCACCCCGGCGAGGCGCGCAGCCAGCGGCAGTTGCAGGCGTCGGCATCGCTGTACTTCGACGTGTTCCGCCAGCACGATCCGCAGAACCGGCTGCTGCGCCAGGCCGAGTCGGAGCTGCTGTCGGCCGAGCTTGATGTCGATGCCCTCGGCCACACCTTGGAGCGCATGGCCGCGCAAGAACTCGACATCCGGCAGCCGGCGCGACCGACGCCAATGGCGTTTCCGCTCATGGTGGAGCGGCTGCGGGAGCGCGCGTCGAGCGAATCGCTGGCACAGCGGCTGTCGCGCATGCTGGCTGAGCTGGAGACCGCGGCGGGAGGTCGGCCTCCGGAGAACGTGGCGTCGCGTCTCGCCTTCGGCAAGCCGCCTGAGAAGGCCAGGCCGCGCGCTACGCGCCGGAGGCGCCGCGGATGAGCTTGCGCTTCGACGCCGCCGGCGAAACCTTGTGGCTGTTGCCGGAAGGCGCCGTGTGGTGGCCGGCCGGGCGGACGATGTTCGCGGCCGACCTGCACCTCGGCAAGGGTGCCGCCTTCCGGGCCCAGGGCCAGCCGGTGCCGGCGGGCAGCAGCGCAAGCACCTTGGCGCGGCTGCATGACCTCGTCGTCATGCACGACGCGACGCAGCTCGCGGTGCTGGGCGACTTCTGGCATGGCCTCGACGGCTTGACGCCGGCCTTGCTCGATGCCGTGGCGGCCTTCGCCGAGCGCATCCCGACGGTGCTCGTGCTGGGCAACCACGACCGGCGCATTCACCCGCCCGGATTGCCGCTGCATGCCGTCCACGGCACCCTGGCGTTAGGCCCGTTCACCGCGGGCCATGAGCCGCCGCCATTCGGCACGCCGGGCTTCACGCTAGCGGGCCATTGGCATCCCGCCGTGCTTCTCGGCAACCGCGCCGGTGACCGGCTGCGGCGCCCCTGCTTTGTCTGCTACCCGCATGCCCTGGTGTTGCCGGCATTCGGTGGCCTCACGGGGTCGCTCACGCTGCGACGGCAAGACCTGGCGCGACAAGGCGCTGAAGTGGCCGTCCTCGGCGACGGCAGCCTGCATTGGCTCCCCCGCTGCTGAAATAGACGGGGATTGCGCTCGCGCGGGGCGGCGGCGCTTCAGATCTTGTGCTGCGGCGGGCCTTTGGGCGCCTCCCGCGCCGTGCCGTCGTCCTGGCGGGTGGGCGCCTTGGCCTGCTTCGTCAACGTCTGGCCTTGGGTGGATCTGGTCGTCGCGAAGTCACTGGCCTTGTGCTCCGTCGGGCCGCTGCGGTTGCCTTGCTTCTTGAACATGAGGTGTCTTTCACGCGCTCGGCCGGCCAGCCGCTCCGGCCGATCCTGCGCGATGCCATCAATGTGCGCGCCGCCGCTCGATCATGCAGTCAGGCCGCAGGCGCCATCCCGGTAGGAGGTCGCCGACGCGGCCAACAAAAAAGCCCGCACGAGGCGGGCTTCATCAGGCAGGTCGAGCGTTTACTCAGCAGCTTCGCCGGCGGTCTCGCCTTCGGGGCGATCCACCAGTTCGACGAAGGCCATGGGCGCGTTGTCGCCGACGCGGAAGCCCATCTTCAGGATGCGGGTGTAGCCGCCCGGACGCGCCTTGAAGCGCGGGCCCAGTTCGTTGAAGAGCTTGGTGACGATGTCGCGGTCGCGCAGGCGGTCGAAAGCCAGGCGGCGATTGGCCAGCGTGGGTTCCTTGGCAAGCGTGATCAGGGGCTCGACGACGCGGCGCAGTTCCTTGGCCTTGGGGACCGTGGTCTTGATGGCTTCGTGCTGCAGCAGCGAAACGCACATATTGCGCAGCATCGCAGCGCGGTGGGCGCTGGTGCGGTTGAGTTTGCGGAGGCCGTTACGGTGACGCATGGTGCTTATTTCCTTTCACTTTGTTAATGCCGGCAGCCGGATCAGGTACTGCCGGGGCACGATCAAACGCACCGGGGGTGCGTTTGTCATCAGAGGACGGCCTTCAGGCCGTCTTTTCTGTTGGAGCGCAGCGGATTACCGCTTGTCGAGGCCTTGCGGGGGCCAGTTTTCCAGGCGGGCGCCCAGAGTCAGACCACGCGAAGCGAGGACTTCCTTGATTTCGTTGAGCGACTTGCGACCCAGGTTCGGGGTCTTCAGCAGCTCGGTCTCGGTGCGCTGGATCAGGTCGCCGATGTAGTAGATGTTCTCGGCCTTCAGGCAGTTGGCCGAACGCACGGTCAGTTCGAGCTCGTCGACCGGGCGCAGCAGGATCGGGTCGAAGCTGCTGGAGCGCTGGGCCGGCTGGTCGAAGGCGTCGACCAGGTCGGTGCCTTGCAGCTGGGCGAACACGGCCAGTTGCTCAACCAGGATCTTGGCCGAAGCACGGATCGCTTCCTCGGGCGAGATGGCGCCGTTGGTTTCGATTTCCATGACCAGCTTGTCCAGGTCGGTACGCTGCTCGACGCGGGCGTTTTCGACGGCGTAGCTGACGCGCTTGACGGGCGAGAACGAGGCGTCGAGGACGATGCGGCCGATACTCTTGGTCGGCTCGTCGCCGAAGCGGCGCATCGTGCCGGGCACGTAGCCGCGGCCCTTCTCGACCTTGATCTGCATGTCGAGCTTGCCGCCTTGCGACAGGTGGGCGATGACGTGCTCAGGGTTGATGATCTCGACGTCGTGCGGAGTCTGGATGTCGGCCGCGGTGACGGGGCCTTCGCCTTCCTTGCGCAGGACGAGGGTCACTTCTTCACGGTTGTGCAGGCGGAAGACGACGCCCTTGAGGTTCAGCATGATGTGAACCACGTCCTCTTGCACGCCGTCGATGGCCGAGTACTCGTGGAGCACGCCGGCAATCGTCACTTCCGTCGGCGCATAACCCACCATCGACGAGAGCAGCACACGGCGCAGGGCATTGCCCAGGGTGTGACCGTAGCCGCGTTCGAACGGCTCCAGCGTGACCTTGGCGCGATGACCGCCCAGGGGCTCCACGTTGATGGACTTGGGTTTGAGCAAGTTGGTTTGCATGAGGTCTTTCTTTCAATACCCTCGGTTCGTTACACCGATAAGGCTGAGGACCAGCCGGGCAGAGCCTTCGAAGGGCAGTTGAGCCCGGACGAGGAAACGCCGGCTGCGCCCGAATGAGCGCAGCCGGCGGGGGGGACGATTAACGCGAGTACAACTCGACGATCAGCGATTCGTTGATCTCGGCGCCGAACTCATCGCGGTCGGGCGCCTTCTTGAACACGCCTTCCAGCTTCGTGCCGTCGACGGCCACCCAGGCCGGCAGGCCGATGGAGTCGGCGAGCTTGAACGACTCGGTGACGCGCAGCTGCTTCTTGGCCTTCTCGCGAACGGCGACGGTGTCGCCGGCCTTGACCAGGTAGGAGGCGATATTGACGACTTCGCCGTTCACCACGATGCCCTTGTGCGAAACCAGCTGACGGGCTTCTGCACGGGTGGAGCCGAAGCCCATGCGGTAGACGACGTTGTCCAGGCGCGATTCCAGCAGTTGCAGCAGGTTCACGCCGGTCGAGCCCTTGCGGCGCTCGGCTTCGGCGAAGTAGCGGCGGAACTGACGCTCCAGCACGCCGTACATGCGCTTGACCTTCTGCTTTTCGCGCAGCTGCAGGCCGAAGTCAGACGTGCGCTGACCGGATGTACGGCCGTGCTGGCCAGGCTTGCTGTCGAACTTGGCCTTGTCGCTGATGGCGCGGCGGGCGCTCTTCAGGTAGAGGTCGGTGCCTTCGCGGCGGGAAAGTTTGGCCTTGGGGCCGAGGTAGCGTGCCACTTTGAGTGTCCTTGTTCAATCTGACGCCAGGCCCCGCTGAGGGCTACTGACGCGAGTCCAGCCGGTGTTGTTATGGGCTTGGACGGTGGGCTTATGAATCGCCTCGAAATGAGGCCGACTCAAGACTGAAGCCGGCGCGGCACCTGAGTGCCCGCCGGCTCCGGGAAAACGCGCGATTATCGCACCGTCATCCGAATCTGCAAGTCGTGCAGATCAGATGCGACGGCGCTTCTGCGGACGGCAGCCGTTGTGCGGCACCGGCGTCACGTCGGAGATGGAATTGATGCGAATGCCGAGCGCAGCCAGGGCGCGCACCGACGACTCGCGACCCGGGCCCGGGCCCTTGATCTTGACGTCGAGGTTCTTGATGCCCTGCTCTTGAGCCGCACGGCCGGCCACTTCAGCCGCCACCTGGGCTGCGAAAGGCGTCGACTTGCGCGAGCCCTTGAAGCCCTGGCCGCCCGACGAAGCCCACGACAGGGCGCCGCCTTGACGGTCAGTGATGGTGATGATGGTGTTGTTGAACGAAGCGTGGACGTGCGCGATGCCGTCAGCAACGTTCTTGCGGACCTTCTTGCGAACGCGTTGAGCCGCCGAATTGTTGGGAGCCTTTGCCATATTGACCTTCTTTCAGTTCGGGCAGCTTACTTCTTGCCGGTCGCAGCCGACTTGCGCGGACCCTTGCGGGTGCGGGCATTCGTGCGGGTGCGCTGGCCGCGCATCGGCAGGCCACGGCGATGGCGGAAGCCACGGTAGCAGCCCAGGTCCATCAGACGCTTGATGTTGATGGACTGCTCACGGCGCAGATCGCCTTCGATGGTCAGCTTGTTGACCTCGTCACGGATCTTTTCGAGATCGCCGTCGGTCAGGTCCTTGACCTTCTTGTCGAACGGAATACCGCAGGTGCTGCAGATCTTCTGGGCGGTCGTACGGCCAATGCCGTAGATCGAGGTCAGACCGATCTCAGTGTGCTTTTGCGGCGGAATGTTGATACCAGCAATACGTGCCATGGTGGTCCTCTAATTCTGTCGTGCGGCCAATCAGCCCTGGCGCTGCTTGTGGCGCGGGTCGGTGCAGATCACACGCACCACGCCCTTGCGGCGGATGATCTTGCAATTGCGGCACATCTGCTTCACGGATGCCGAAACTTTCATGGTCTGCTCCTTGGCCTACTCTTTTGCGCTCTAGTCGCGTTTCCGGGGATTCAAAAAGCTCACTTCGCCCGGAACACGATGCGAGCACGACTCAAATCGTAGGGCGTCAATTCAACGGTCACTTTGTCACCAGGCAGGATGCGGATGTAGTGCATCCGCATCTTTCCGGAGATGTGACCGAGAACGACATGCCCGTTCTCCAACTTCACACGAAACGTAGCGTTGGGGAGGTTCTCCAGAATCTCACCCTGCATCTGAATGACGTCGTCTTTCGCCATGCCTACGCTTCGTGTGGGTTAAATCAAATTTTTCCTACTTACAGCTCGCGGCCCTCAGCTGGGCTTGAAACTGGCTTTCTTCAGCAGCGATTCGTACTGCTGACTCATGATGTAGCTCTGCACCTGGGCCCAGAAGTCCATCGTCACGACGACGATGATCAGCAGGGACGTGCCACCGAAGTAGAACGGAACGTTGTACTTCAGCGTCAGGAACTCGGGCAACAAACAGACCAGCGTGATGTAGATGGCACCGGCCAACGTCAGTCGCGACAGGATCTTGTCGATGTGCTTCGCGGTCTGCTCACCCGGACGGATGCCCGGGATGAACGCGCCACTCTTCTTCAGGTTGTCGGCAGTCTCGCGGCTGTTGAACACGAGGGCCGTGTAGAAGAAGCAGAAGAACACGATCGCAGCGGCATACAACAGCACATAGATCGGCTGACCCGGGCTGATCGCGCCGGCCAGGTCCTTCAGCCAGCGCAGGCCGTCACCCGTTGCGAACCAGCTCACCACCGTCGTCGGCAGCAGGATGATCGACGACGCGAAGATCGGAGGGATCACGCCCGACATGTTCAGCTTCAGCGGCAGGTGCGACGACTGGCCACCATAGACCTTGTTGCCGACCTGACGCTTGGCGTAGTTCACCAGGATCTTGCGCTGACCGCGCTCGACGAACACCACGACATAGGTCACGCCAATGACCAGGGCCACGATGAAAAGCGCCGTGCCGTAGCCCATCGCGCCGGTACGCACCAGCTCGAACAGGCCTCCGATCGCGCCCGGCAGACCCGCGGCGATACCGGCGAAGATCAGGATCGAGATGCCATTGCCAAGACCGCGTTCCGTGATCTGCTCACCCAGCCACATCAGGAACATCGTGCCGGCCACCAGGCTGGACACCGCCGTCAGGCGGAAGCCGAAGCCGGGGCTGACCACCAGCCCTGCTTGCCCCTCCAGCGCCAGCGCGATGGACAGGCTCTGGAACAGCGCCAGACCCAGCGTGCCGTAGCGGGTGTACTGAGTGACCTTGCGGCGCCCCGCCTCGCCTTCCTTCTTCAGCTGCTCCAGCGTCGGGACGACGTAGGTCATCAGCTGGATGACGATGGAAGCCGAGATGTAAGGCGTGATGCCCAACGCGAACACGGTGAAGCGCGACAGCGCGCCGCCCGAGAACATGTTGAACAGGCTCAGGATGCCACCAGCCTGACCCTTGAAGAATTGGGCCAGCTGGTTCGGGTCGATGCCGGGCACGGGGATGTGCGCCCCGATGCGGTAGACGACCAGAGCCAGCAGCAGGAACACAAGCCGGCGACGCAGGTCGCCGAACTTGCCGCTCTTGGCCAGCTGATTCGCGTTGGTAGCCACGCTGAGTCAGTTCCTTGTGTGGACTGCGTTTAAGCGACCGAGCCGCCCGCCGCCTCGATGGCCGCCTTGGCGCCCTTCGTGGCGTTCACGCCCTTCAGCGCGACCTTGCGTTCGATCTTGCCAGCCAGGATGACCTTGACCGACTTGGTCAGCTGAGGCACCAGGCCGACGGCCTTCAGCGTCGACACGTCGATCTCGTCACCGGCCAGACCCTGCAGGTCGGTCAGCGTGATCTCGGCGTTGTACTTCAGCGTCAGCGACTTGAAGCCACGCTTGGGCAGGCGACGTTGCAGCGGCATCTGGCCGCCTTCGAAGCCGACCTTGTGGTAGCCACCGGCGCGGGACTTCTGGCCCTTGTGACCGCGACCGGCGGTCTTGCCCAGGCCAGAGCCGATGCCACGGCCGACGCGGCGCTTGGCATGCTTGGCGCCCTCAGCGGGCTTGATCGTGTTGAGTTCCATCACAGCACCTGAACCAGGTAAGCGATCTTGTTGATCATGCCGCGCACGGCGGGCGTGTCTTCCAGCGTGGACTGGCTGTTCAGCTTGCGCAGACCCAGGCCGACCACGGTGGCACGGTGCGAGGCGCGGCAGCCGATGGGGCTGCGCACCAGCTTGACCGTCACGGTTTTCTTGTCAGACATCTTGTGCTCCGCTCAGGCGATCAGTTGAAGATTTCTTCAACCGTCTTGCCGCGCTTGGCAGCGACTTCCGACGCCGTCGTGGAACGCTTCAGAGCGTCCAGCGTGGCGCGGACCATGTTGTAAGGGTTGGTCGAACCGTGGCTCTTGCTCACGATGTCGGTCACGCCCATCACTTCGAAGACGGCACGCATCGGGCCGCCTGCGATGACGCCGGTACCGACCGGAGCCGGAGCCAGCATGACGCGCGAAGCGCCGTGCTCGCCGATCACGTTGTGGTGAACGGTGCCGTTCTTCAGCTGGACCTTGACCATGTTGCGGCGGGCCGATTCCATGGCCTTCTGCACGGCCACCGGAACTTCCTTGGCCTTGCCCTTGCCCATGCCGATGCGGCCATCGCCGTCGCCGACCACCGTCAGAGCGGCGAAGGACAGCGTACGGCCGCCCTTGACCACCTTGGTGACGCGGTTGACCGCGATCATCTTTTCCTTCAGGCCGTCGTCGTTGCCTTCAGCCTGCGCGCCGCGGGGTTGAAACTTTGCCATTTCGTATTCCTTGATGCGTCAGAACTGCAGGCCGGCTTCGCGGGCTGCTTCGGCCAGGGCCTTGATGCGGCCGTGGTAGGCGAAGCCCGAGCGGTCGAAGGCGACCTTCTCGACGCCGGCAGCCTTGGCCTTCTCGGCGATCAGCTTGCCGACCAGCGTGGCAGCGGCGACGTTGCCACCGTTGCTCAGCTGTTCGCGGACCGACTTCTCGGCCGTCGAGGCGGCAGCCAGCACCTTGGCGCCATCGTCCGAGACGACTTGAGCGTAGATGTGGAGGTTGGAGCGGAACACCGTCAGACGGGCCACGCGCTGCAGGGCGATGCGAGCGCGGGTCTGGCGCGAACGACGCAGGCGTTGTTCTTTCTTGGTCAGCATGGCGCGGCTCCTTACTTCTTCTTGGTCTCTTTGATGGTGACCTTCTCATCCGAATAACGGATGCCCTTGCCCTTGTAGGGCTCGGGAGGACGGAAGGCACGCACCTCGGCAGCGATCTGGCCGACGACTTGGCGGTCGGCGCCCTTGATGACGATTTCGGTCTGGGTGGGGCACTCGACCTTGACGCCGGCCGGCATGTCCTTCACCACGGGGTGGGAGAAACCGATCTGCAGGTTCAGCTTGGTGCCTTGGGCCTGGGCGCGGAAGCCCACGCCGACCAGGTTGAGCTTGCGCTCGAAACCTTTGCTGACGCCGTTGACCATGTTGGCCACCAGGGCGCGCATCGTGCCGCTCATCGCGTCGGCTTCAGCCGACTCGTTGACGGGCACGAAGCTCAGCTTGCCGGCTTCGTTCTTGACGGTGACGAGCTTGTTCGCCGGACGCACCAGCGTACCGAGCGAGCCCTTGACGCTGATGGACTCAGCGCCGATGGTCACGTCCACGCCTTGCGGGACGTTGACCGGCATTTTTCCAACGCGGGACATTGTTTCCTACTCCTTCGCTTAGGCGACGTAGCAGAGGACTTCGCCGCCGATGCCGGCAGCGCGAGCCTTGCGGTCCGTCATGACGCCTTGCGGGGTCGTGACGATCGCCACGCCCAGGCCATTCATGACCTGAGGAATGTCGTGGCGGCCCTTGTAGATGCGCAGGCCGGGGCGGCTGACACGCTCGATGCGCTCGATGACCGGGCGGCCAGCGTAGTACTTCAGCGAGATTTCCAGCTCCGGACGGGCGGCTTCGCCACGCACGGCGAAGTCGTCGATATAGCCTTCGTCCTTCAGGACCTTGGCAATCGCCACCTTCAGCTTGGACGACGGCATCACAACGTTCGTCTTCTCGACGATCTGCGCGTTGCGGATGCGGGTCAGCATATCGGCGATGGGATCACTCATGCTCATTTGCGATTACTCCTATCAGCCGATTACCAGCTGGCCTTGACGACACCGGGGATGTCGCCCTTGAAGGCCAGCTCACGGATCTTGTTACGGGCCAGGCCGAACTTGCGGAAGGTGCCACGCGGGCGACCGGTCAGTTCGCAGCGATTGCGCAGACGAGTCGGGTAGGCGTTGCGCGGCAGCTTTTGCAGTTCAAGGCGGGCGACGTAGCGCTCTTCCTCGGACTTCTTGCTGTCGTCGATGATGGCCTTCAGTTCCGCATACTTCTTGGCGAACTTGGCGACCAGCGCTTCGCGCTTCAGCTCACGTTGTTTGATCGAGAGTTTTGCCACGGGTCACCTCAGTTCTTGAACGGAAACTTGAACGCAGCCAGCAGAGCCTTGGCTTCGTCGTCCGTCTTGGCAGTCGTCGTGATGCTGATGTTCAGACCACGCAGAGCATCCACCTTGTCGTACTCGATTTCGGGGAAGATGATTTGTTCTTTGACGCCGATGTTGTAGTTGCCACGACCGTCGAACGAGCGGCCGGAAATACCACGGAAGTCGCGAACGCGCGGCAGCGCGATCGTCACGAAGCGATCCAGGAATTCGTACATCTGGACGCCACGCAGCGTGACCATCGCACCGATGGGCACGTTGTCGCGAATCTTGAAACCGGCGATGGCCTTCTTCGACTTGGTGACGACGGGCTTCTGGCCGGCGATCTTGGTCAGGTCGCCCACGGCGTGGTCCATGACCTTTTTGTCGGCGACCGCCTCGCTCACGCCCATGTTGAGCGTGATCTTGGTGATGCGCGGCACTTCCATGACCGACTTGTAGCCAAACTTCTCAGTCAGGCTGGGCACGATTTTTTCGCGGTAATGCGTTTGCAGACGAGCCATGTCGGACCTCTTAAGCCTTGATCTCTTCGCCGGTCGACTTGTAGACGCGCACCCGCTTACCGTCGACGAGCTTGACGCCCACGCGATCGGCCTTGCCGGAGGCGGCGTTGAAGATCGCCACGTTGGATTGATGGATGGGCATGGTCTTGTCGACAACGCCACCGGTGGTGCCCTTCATGGGGTTGGGCTTGACGTGCTTCTTGACGACGTTGACGCCGTCGACCACCACGTGGTCAGCATCGGTGCGAGCGGACACGGTGCCGCGCTTGCCCTTGTCGCGGCCGGTCAACACGATGACCTGGTCGCCGGTACGAATCTTGTTCATGGCTTACCTCAGACAGTGGGGGCTCAGAGCACCTCGGGGGCCAGCGACACGATCTTCATGAAGCGCTCGGTGCGCAGCTCGCGCGTGACCGGGCCGAAGATGCGGGTGCCGATGGGCTCCAGCTTGGCGTTGAGCAGCACGGCGGCATTGCCGTCGAACTTGACGAGCGAGCCGTCCTGGCGGCGAACGCCCTTGGCCGTACGCACGACCACGGCGCTGTAGACCTCGCCCTTCTTCACGCGACCACGCGGGGCAGCTTCTTTGATGCTGACCTTGATGATGTCGCCGATGTGCGCATAGCGGCGCTTGGAGCCGCCCAGCACCTTGATGCACTGAACGGACTTGGCGCCAGTGTTGTCCGCGACATCAAGCCGCGATTGCATTTGGATCATGTCTGTCCCCAACTTGCCCCGAGTTGCAGCAGGCTGCGCGTCGGTCAGTCTTGGGCCCGTATGTCGATCAGCACCGGCTTTGCGCCTGCGCTGCCCGACGGTTGAGGGCGGATCCGAAGCCAAGCAATTGCAAGCGAGGGTGCCTGCGGGCCTGACGTTCGGCGAAGCTGCGCATTATGCAGTGAGAACCCTTGGGCCGTCAATGCTTGTCGCAGAAGTTTTTACAGAACCTGCCGGGGCAGGCTCGGTGCGGGATCAGGCCGCCTTGGCTTGGCTCAGCATCGTGGCGGCGTCGCTGACCTCGAACTTTCCGGGCGCCTCGACGTTCAGCGTCTTCACGACACCGTCCTTGACCAGCATCGAATAACGCTGCGAACGCACACCCATGCCCTTGGTCGTCAGGTCCAGCGTCAGACCCACGGCGTTGGCGAAATTGGCACTGCCGTCGGCCATCATACGCACCTTGCCGGCGGTCTTCTGATCGCGCCCCCAGGCACCCATGACGAAGGCGTCGTTGACCGACACGCACCAGATTTCATCGACGCCAGCGGCCTTCAGCTCGTCGGCCTTGGCCACGTAGCCCGGCACATGCTGGGCCGAGCAGGTCGGCGTGAAGGCGCCGGGCAGCGCAAAGATGGCGATGGTCTTGCCGGCCGTGGCCTTCTCGATGTCGAAACTGTTGGGGCCCAGCGAGCAGCCCTCACCCTCCACTTCGATGAATTCCTGCAGGCTGCCGGCGGGCAGCTTGTCGCCGATCTTGATCATGGTGTCGCTCCTGATTGCGTGTTCTTGAAATGAAAAACCGGCCCGCCAGTTGCCCAGCGTGCCGGTTGTGCAGCGGTCACATGACCGATGTCTTAGACGATTTCGGCCTTCTGGACCAGGCGGGTCACCGCCCACGCCTTGGTCTTGGAGACCGGGCGCGTTTCGCTGATCTCGACGACGTCGCCGATCTTGTACTCGTTCTGCTCGTCATGAGCGTGGTACTTGCGCGAGCGGGCCACGATCTTGCCGTAGAGCTCGTGCTTGGCGCGACGCTCGACCAGGACGGTGACCGTCTTGGCGCGCTTGTCGCTCACCACGCGACCGACCAGGGTACGGGTGTTCTTGGCTTGGGCCTCAGTCATTTCGTGGCCTCCTTCTTCTTCTGCGCCAGGATGGTCTTGGCACGAGCGATGTCGCGGCGGGTCTTGCCCAGCTGGCTGTGGTTGGTCAGCTGCTGGGTGGCCTTTTGCATGCGCAGGCCGAAGTGGGCCTTCAGCAAGTCGGTCACTTCCTTTTCGAGGGCAGCGACGTCCTTGGCGCGGAGTTCAGTTGCTTTCGTCATGGTGTCTTCCTCAGGTACCGACCTGGCGGGCCACGAAGGTGCAACGCAGCGGCAGCTTGGCAGCAGCCAGCGTGAACGCCTCGCGGGCCAGCGTTTCCGGCACGCCGTTGATCTCGTAGAGCACCTTGCCAGGCTGGATCTCAGCCACGTAGTACTCCGGGTTGCCCTTGCCGTTACCCATGCGGACTTCGGCGGGCTTTTGCGAGATGGGCTTGTCCGGGAAGATGCGGATGAAGATCCGGCCGCCACGCTTGATGTGACGCGAGATCGCGCGGCGAGCCGCTTCGATCTGACGGGCCGTCAGACGGCCGCGTTCCGTGGCCTTCAGGCCGAAGTCACCGAAAGACACCGCGGCGCCGCGGGTCGCAACACCGGTGTTGCGGCCCTTCTGCTCCTTGCGGTACTTGCGACGATTAGGTTGCAGCATGCTTATTCTCCTTTGGCCTCACCGGCGGCGGGAGCCTTGCGGATCACGCGCTTGCCGGCGGGCTTGGCTGCGTCACCCGTGGGGGCGGCGGCAGCGGGCTGGTCTGCTCCGTCACGCGGGCCACGGTCGCCACCCGGACGGCCACGGCCACCAGGAGCGCCCGGGCGGGCGTTACGGCGCGGGCGACGATCGTCTTCGGCGCCTGCGGGGGTGTTGATGACGGGGGCCTCGCCATTGGCCAGGCGGTCACCGCGGTAAACCCAGACCTTGACGCCGATGACGCCATAGGTGGTCTTGGCTTCGGAGAAGCCGTAGTCGATGTCGGCCTTCAGGGTGTGCAGGGGCACACGACCTTCGCGATACCACTCGGTACGAGCGATTTCGATGCCGTTCAGACGGCCGGCGCTCATGATCTTGATGCCCTGGGCACCCAGACGCATGGCGTTCTGCATCGCACGCTTCATCGCGCGGCGGAACATGATGCGCTTTTCGAGCTGCTGGGTGATCGAGTCGGCGATCAGCTGGGCATCGACTTCAGGCTTGCGCACTTCTTCGATGTTGACGGCGACGGGCACGCCCAGACGCTTGGTCAGCTCGGCCTTCAGCGCTTCGATGTCTTCACCCTTCTTGCCGATCACGACGCCCGGACGAGCCGAGAAAATCGTGATGCGGGCGTTCTTGGCAGGACGCTCGATCAGGATGCGCGAAACAGCGGCGTTCTTGAGCTTGGCCTTCAGGTAGTCACGAACCTGCAGATCCTCGGCCAGCATCGTGGCGAAGTTCTGGTTGTTCGCGTACCAGCGCGAAGCCCAGTTACGGGTGACAGGAAGGCGGAAGCCAACCGGATGGATTTTCTGTCCCATAGTCTTCCTAACGCCTTAGTTGCCGACGGCCACGAAGATGTGGCACGTGGGCTTGCTGATGCGGTTGCCGCGGCCCTTGGCGCGAGCCGAGAAGCGCTTCAGCGTGGCACCCTGTTCGACGTAGATCGAGGTGACCTTGAGTTCATCGATGTCAGCGCCGTCGTTGTGCTCGGCGTTGGCGATGGCGCTTTCCAGCGCCTTCTTGATGATGACGGCGGCCTTCTTCTGGGTGAATTCCAGGATGTTCAGCGCTTGGTCCACCTTCTTGCCGCGGATCAGGTCGGCCACGAGGCGGCCCTTGTCACACGAGAGGCGAACGCCGCGAACGATTGCTTTGGTTTCCATCGTTGGCATCCTTACTTCTTCCCGGCCTTCTTGTCGGCCGGGTGGCCCTTGAAGGTGCGGGTCAGTGCGAATTCACCCAGCTTGTGGCCGACCATCTGGTCAGACACATAGACCGGCACGTGCTGCTTGCCGTTGTGCACGGCGATCGTCAGACCGATGAACTCGGGCAGGATCGTCGAGCGACGCGACCAGGTCTTGATGGGCTTCTTGTCTTTGATGGCAACAGCCTTGTCGACCTTGGCCTGCAGGTGGTGGTCGACGAAGGGGCCCTTCTTCAGCGAGCGAGTCATGGCCTAGCCCTTACTTCTTGCGACGCGAGACGATGAACGTCTGCGTGCGCTTGTTGTTGCGAGTGCGGTAGCCCTTCGTCAGGGTGTTCCACGGCGACACAGGGACCTGACCCTCGCCGGTGCGACCTTCGCCACCACCGTGCGGGTGATCCACCGGGTTCATTGCGACGCCACGAACGGTCGGGCGGATGCCCTTCCAGCGGATCGCGCCGGCCTTGCCGTACTGGCGCAGGCTGTGCTCTTCGTTGCTCACTTCACCGATGGTGGCGCGGCAGTCGATGTGCACGCGGCGGACTTCGCCGGAGCGCAGTCGCACCTGGGCGTAGATGCCTTCACGAGCCATCAGGACGGCGGAGGTGCCGGCCGAACGGATCATCTGGGCGCCCTTGCCGGGTTGCAGCTCGATGCAGTGGATGGTCGAACCCACCGGGATGTTGCGGATGGGCAGCGTGTTGCCAGCCTTGATCGGCGCTTCCGAGCCGCTCAGGATGGTCGAACCCACTTCCAGGCCACGCGGAGCGATCACATAGCGACGCTCGCCGTCAGCGTACACCACCAGCGCGATGTGGGCGGTGCGGTTCGGGTCGTACTCGATGGTCTCGACCTTGGCCGGAATGCCGTCCTTGTTGCGCTTGAAGTCGACCACGCGGTAGTGGTGCTTGTGACCACCGCCCTTGTGGCGAATCGTGATGTGGCCGTTGTTGTTGCGGCCGGAGTTCTGGATTTGCGGCTCGAGCAGCGCTGCATGGGGCGCACCCTTGTGCAGGTGCTTGTGCACCACCTTGACGACGCCGCGGCGGCCGGGCGAAGTCGGCTTGACTTTGACGATGGCCATTTACGCGGCCTCCCCGAAATTGAGCTCTTGACCCGCCTTGAGGGCCACATAGGCCTTCTTGACGTGGTCGCGGCGGCCGGCACGGCCACCGAAGCGCTTGGTCTTGCCCTTGACGTTGACCACGCTGACCGACTCGACCTCGACCTTGAACATCAGTTCAACAGCGGCCTTGATCTCGGGCTTGGTGGCGTCGCGCAGGACCTTGAACAGGACCTGGTTGTGCTTCTCGGCGACCTGCGTGGCCTTCTCGGACACGATGGGCGCGAGCAGCACGGAGGCCAGACGGCCTTCGGAATACTTGGTGACGCTCATGCCAGCATCTCCTTGAGTTGCTCGACCGCAGCCTTGGTCACCAGCACCTTCTTGTAGAAGACCAGCGACAGGGGGTCGGCGTAGCGCGGCTCAACGACCAGCACGTTGGCCAGGTTGCGCGAGGCCAGCAGCAGGTTGTCGTCCACGGTGTCGGCGATGACCATCACCGAGTCCAGGCCCATGGCCTTGAACTTGGCGGCCAGCAGCTTGGTCTTGGGGGCTTCGACCGAGATCGAGTCCACCACAGCCAGGCGGCCTTCACGGGCCAGCTGCGACAGGATCGCAGCCATGCCGGCGCGGTACATCTTCTTGTTCAGCTTGTGCGAGAAGTTCTCGTCAGGCAGGTTCGGGAAGATGCGACCGCCCCCGCGCCACAGCGGCGACGAGGTCATACCGGCGCGAGCGCGGCCGGTGCCCTTCTGGCGGAAAGGCTTCTTGGTCGAGTGATGGACCTGTTCACGGTCCTTCTGGGCGCGGGTGCCTTGGCGGGCGTTGGCCTGGAAGGCCACGACCACCTGGTGCACCAGGGCTTCGTTGTAGTCGCGAGCGAAGACGGTGTCGGGCGCGTCAACCTTGGACGTGGCCTGACCCTGCTCGTTCAGGAGCTCGAGCTGCATCAGTTGGCTCCCTTCTTGATCTTGACCTTGACGGCGGGGCGAACGACGACGTGGCCGTTCTTGGAACCCGGCACGGCACCGCGGACCAGCAGCAGTTGACGAGCTTCGTCAACGCGCACGATGTCCAGGTTCTGGGTCGTGACGGTTTCGTCGCCCATGTGGCCGGTCATCTTCTTGCCCGGGAACACGCGGCCCGGGTCTTGCGCCATGGAGATCGAGCCCGGCACGTTGTGCGAACGGCTGTTACCGTGCGACGCGCGCTGCGAGCTGAAGTTGTGGCGCTTGATGGTGCCGGCGTAGCCCTTGCCGATGGACGTGCCTTGCACGTCGACCAGTTGGCCCGTGGCGAACAGCGTCACCGGAACGGTCGCGCCAGCCTGGTACTGTGCGGCGACGTCGGCTTCGACGCGGAATTCCTTGAGGATTTCACCGGCTTCGACACCTGCCTTGGCGAGGTGGCCGGCTTCGGGCTTGGTCACGCGCGATGCTTTGCGCGTACCGAACGCCACCTGGATGGCGCTGTAGCCGTCGGTCTCTTGGGTCTTGACCTGGGTCACGCGGTTGTTGGACACGTCCAGCACCGTCACGGGAATGGCATCGCCATCGTCCGTGAAGATGCGCATCATGCCCACCTTGCGGCCCAGCAAACCGAGACGGTTGCTCAGACTCATGTTTTTCTCCAGCCCCGTCGGCTCTCGCCTTCGAAGCTCTTGCGAACACCCGACATCGATTGGCCGGGCTGACCTTGCAACACCGCCACCATCGAAATGAAAGTGGTGCTGCGCGAATTCCGAGCAGGCATGGGCCAACCCGGGAAAGCTGGCGAGTATAGCGCGAGGGATTGCCCCAATGCAAGCGCCGCACCACCTCAGCGCACAAAAGACCAAGGCCCCGGCCTGTCGAGACAGGGCCGGGGCCTTGGAAATCGCAAGCCCGAAGGCCTGGCGAATTACTGCAGCTTGATTTCGACGTCGACGCCGGCGGGCAGGTCGAGCTTCATCAGCGCGTCGACCGTCTTGTCGGTCGGGTCGACGATGTCCATCAGGCGCTGGTGCGTGCGGATCTCGAACTGGTCGCGGCTGGTCTTGTTGACGTGCGGCGAACGCAGGATGTCGAAACGCTCGAGGCGGGTCGGCAGGGGCACCGGGCCCTTGACAATGGCGCCGGTGCGCTTGGCGGTCTCGACGATCTCGAGGGCCGACTGGTCGATCAGCTTGTAATCAAACGCCTTCAGGCGGATGCGGATCTTTTGCTTTTGCATGACTGTTCCTTAAAGAGCGAGGTGAGCACCGGACGGCAGCCGCCCGGCGCACGGTCACGCAGTGATTACGCGAGGATGGTGGCGACGACGCCGGAGCCGACGGTACGGCCACCTTCACGGATGGCGAAGCGCAGGCCGGTTTCCATGGCGATCGGAGCGATCAGCTTCACGGTGATGCCGACGTTGTCGCCGGGCATGACCATTTCCTTGTCCTTCGGCAGCTCCACGGCACCGGTCACGTCCGTCGTGCGGAAGTAGAACTGGGGACGGTAGTTGTTGAAGAACGGGGTGTGGCGGCCGCCCTCTTCCTTGCTCAGCACGTAGATCTCAGCGGTGAAGTGGGTGTGGGGCTTGATGGTGCCGGGCTTGGCCAGCACTTGGCCGCGCTCGACGTCTTCACGCTTGGTGCCGCGCAGCAGGATGCCGACGTTGTCGCCCGCTTGACCTTGGTCCAGCAGCTTGCGGAACATTTCGACGCCCGTGACCGTGGTCTTCTGGACTTCGCGGATGCCGACGATTTCGATTTCTTCGCCGACCTTGATGATGCCGCGCTCGACGCGACCGGTCACGACGGTGCCGCGGCCGGAGATCGAGAACACGTCTTCCACCGGCAGCAGGAAGGCGCCGTCAACGGCACGGTCCGGCTGGGGGATGTAGGTGTCCAGGGCTTCGGCCAGGCGCATGATGGCTTGCTCGCCCAGGTCGCCGGTGTCGCCTTCCAGGGCCAGCTTGGCCGAGCCCTTGACGATGGGGGTGTCGTCGCCGGGGAAGTCGTACTTGGACAGGAGTTCGCGCACTTCCATTTCGACCAGCTCGAGCAGCTCGGCGTCGTCGACCATGTCGCACTTGTTCAGGAAGACGATGATGTACTTCACGCCGACCTGACGGGCCAGCAGGATGTGCTCGCGGGTCTGGGGCATCGGGCCGTCAGCGGCCGAGCACACCAGGATGGCGCCGTCCATCTGGGCGGCACCGGTGATCATGTTCTTGACGTAGTCGGCGTGGCCGGGGCAGTCAACGTGCGCGTAGTGGCGGTTGGCCGTCTCGTACTCGACGTGCGCGGTGTTGATCGTGATGCCGCGGGCCTTTTCTTCGGGCGCTGCGTCGATCTGGTCGTAGGCCTTGGCCTCGCCGCCGAACTTCTTGGACAGCACGGTCGCAATCGCAGCCGTCAGCGTCGTCTTGCCGTGGTCCACGTGACCGATCGTGCCCACGTTCACGTGCGGCTTGGTCCGTTCAAACTTGCCTTTTGCCATTTCAATTCTCCAAAAAGAGCATCTCGCCAGTCTGTTGGTTTAGCGTTTCCACAGCACCCGTGATTCCCGCCGACTGGCCAAGCGGGCGGAGCGCTGCGAAGACGATTCGAGTCAGAAGCGGATCAGGACTTGCCGCGCGCCGTGATGATGGCGTCGGCAACGTTCTTGGGCGCTTCGGAGTAGTGCTTGAACTCCATCGTGTACGTGGCGCGGCCTTGCGTGGCCGAGCGCAGCGACGTGGAGTAGCCGAACATTTCGCTCAGCGGGACTTCGGCCTTGATGACCTTGCCGCCGCCGACCATGTCGTCCATGCCCTGCACCATGCCGCGACGGCTGGACAGGTCGCCCATGACCGTGCCGGCGTAGTCTTCCGGCGTCTCGACTTCCACGGCCATCATCGGCTCGAGGATGACGGGGCTGGCGCGGCGCATGGCTTCCTTGAAGCCCATGGACGCAGCCATCTTGAACGCGTTTTCGTTCGAGTCCACGTCGTGGTAGGAGCCGAAGGTCAGCGTGGCCTTGACGTCGACGACCGGGAAGCCGGCCAGCACGCCGTTCGGCAGCGTGTCGATGATGCCCTTCTCGACGGCCGGGATGAATTCGCGAGGAACCACACCGCCCTTGATGGCGTCGACGAACTCGAAGCCCTTGCCCGGCTCTTGCGGCTCGAGCGTCAGCACGACGTGACCGTACTGGCCCTTGCCGCCGGACTGGCGAACGAACTTGCCTTCGACGTCGGTCGCGGTCTTGCGGATGGTTTCGCGGTAGGCCACCTGCGGCTTGCCGACGTTGGCTTCCACGCCGAACTCGCGCTTCATGCGGTCGACGATGATTTCCAGGTGCAGCTCGCCCATGCCGGAGATGATGGTCTGGCCCGATTCTTCGTCGGTGCGCAGGCGGAAGGACGGGTCTTCGGCAGCCAGGCGGCCCAGCGCGATACCCATCTTTTCCTGGTCGGCCTTGGTCTTGGGCTCGACGGCCTGCGAGATCACGGGCTCAGGGAAGATCATCTTTTCCAGCGTGATGACGCTGTCGGGGTCGCACAGGGTTTCGCCCGTGGTGACGTCCTTCAGGCCCACGCAGGCGGCGATGTCGCCGGCCAGAATTTCCTTGATTTCTTCACGCTGGTTGGCGTGCATCTGCAGGATCCGGCCGATGCGCTCCTTCTTGCCGCGGATCGGGTTGTAGACGGTCGCGCCCGACTGCAGCACGCCCGAGTACACACGCACGAAGGTCAGCTGGCCAACGTAGGGGTCGGTCATCAGCTTGAAGGCCAGGGCCGAGAACTTCTCTTCGTCGGTACGCTGGCGCGTGATCGGCTGGTCGTCTTCGTCCGTGCCCGAGACCGGCGGGATGTCCAGCGGCGACGGCAGGAAGTCGATGACGGCGTCCAGCATGCGTTGCACGCCCTTGTTCTTGAAGGCGGTGCCGCAGAGCATCGGCTGGATCTCGGTCGCGATGGTGCGCTGACGGATCGCGAGCTTGATCTCTTCCTCGGTCAGGTCGCCCGTCTCGAGGTATTTGTTCATCAGGTCTTCGGTGGCCTCGGCAGCAGCCTCGACCAGCTTCTCGCGCCATTCCTGGGCGACTTCGACCAGGTCGGCGGGGATGTCTTCGAAGCTGAACTTCATGCCCTGGGACGCTTCGTCCCAGATGATGGCCTTCATCTTGAAGAGGTCCACCACGCCCTTGAAGTTTTCCTCGGCGCCGATGGGAATGACCACGGGCACGGGGTTGGCCTTCAGGCGGGTCTTCATCTGGTCGACGACCTTGAAGAAGTTGGCGCCGGTGCGGTCCATCTTGTTGACGAACGCGAGGCGGGGCACCTTGTACTTGTTGGCCTGGCGCCAGACGGTTTCCGACTGGGGCTGCACGCCACCCACGGCGCAATACACCATGCAGGCACCGTCCAGCACGCGCATCGAACGCTCGACTTCAATCGTGAAGTCGACGTGCCCGGGGGTGTCGATGATGTTGAAGCGGTGCTCGGGATAGGACATGTCCATGCCCTTCCAGAAGCAGGTCGTCGCGGCCGACGTGATCGTGATGCCGCGCTCTTGCTCCTGCTCCATCCAGTCCATCGTGGCGGCGCCGTCGTGCACCTCACCGATCTTGTGGTTCACACCGGTGTAGTAGAGGATGCGCTCGGTCGTGGTGGTCTTGCCGGCATCGATGTGCGCGGAGATACCGATGTTGCGGTAGCGCTCGATGGGGGTTTTGCGGGCCATGGTTTGCTCCAGAAGACAGGAGCCGCCAGCGGGTTGGTAGAAACCCGAGGCGGCCGAAAGACAGTGGTTTAGAAGCGGAAGTGCGAGAAGGCCTTGTTGGCTTCTGCCATGCGGTGGACTTCGTCGCGCTTCTTCATCGCGCCGCCACGGCCTTCAGCGGCCTCCAGCAGCTCATTGGCCAGACGTTGGGCCATCGACTTCTCACCGCGCTTGCGAGCGGATTCCTTCAGCCAGCGCATGGCGAGGGCCATCCGGCGGACGGGGCGAACTTCCACGGGAACTTGGTAGTTCGCACCGCCGACACGGCGGGACTTCACTTCAACCATGGGTTTCACGTTGTTCAGGGCGACCATGAACACTTCCAGCGGGTCCTTGCCGATCTTCTTCTCGACCTGGTCGAGGGCACCGTAGATGATGCGCTCGGCGACGGCTTTCTTGCCCGATTCCATGATGACGTTCATGAACTTGGACAGATCAACGGAACCGAACTTGGGGTCCGGCAGGATCTCGCGCTTGGGTACTTCGCGACGACGTGGCATGGCACTCTTCCTTTTGCTTCAGTTGGAGACGGTCTTCCTGACCTGACTCCGCTGGACAACCACCGACATCTGGGGCTTGTCCACTTACTCGGCCGAATTGGCCGCAACAACGTTGGGGTCAGCTGCAGCGCTGAGCCCGAACAAACGATTTACTTCTTCGGACGCTTGGCACCGTACTTGGAACGGGCCTGCTTGCGATCCTTGACGCCTTGCAGGTCAAGCGAACCGCGCACGATGTGGTAACGAACACCGGGGAGGTCCTTCACGCGGCCGCCGCGCACCAGCACGACGCTGTGCTCTTGCAGGTTGTGGCCTTCGCCGCCGATGTAGGAGATGACCTCGAAGCCGTTGGTCAGGCGCACCTTGGCGACCTTACGCAGAGCCGAGTTCGGCTTCTTCGGCGTGGTGGTGTAGACGCGGGTGCAGACACCGCGGCGCTGCGGGCAGTTCTGCATCGCAGGCGACTTGGACTTGGTGACTTCGGCCTCTCGACCTTGGCGCACCAGCTGATTGATGGTTGGCATTACGACTTGTTCCCGTTTGAAGTCTGTGAACCTCGCTTTTGAGGCGCGCAAGAACGCACCGCCCAAAAGGCGAAGAGCCGGCGATTGTAGACCGCTGGGGTTTTTGGCACAAGGGCGGCGGGTAAGCTGCGCGCATGCCCCTCGCCGACTCCGCCACCCCGCCCCTGCCCAATACGCCGGACATCCGTCCCGCCATCGTCGTCGACACCCAGGTCGTCATGGACTGGCTAGTGTTCAACGACCGGCGGGTGCAGCCGTTGGCAGCGGCGCTGATGTCAGGCGCATTGCGCTGGCTGGTGGCCGCAGCCATGCGGGAGGAAGTCCGACATGTGCTCGGGCGCGGCATCGCCGCCAGCTATGGACCGGACCTGGACTACATCGAAGCGCAGTTCGACACCCACGCGCTCGCCGTTGACGCCGCGCCAGCGCAGCCGCCGGCTGGCCGGCTGGTGTGCCGCGACCCCGACGACCAGAAATTCATCGACCTGGCGCTGGCGCAAGGCGCGCGTTGGCTGGTGTCGCGTGACAAGGCACTGCTGGCACTGGCCAAGCGTGCGAAGCCGAGAGGCCTGCTGATCGTCAAGCCCGAGGCCTGGTCCCTGGAGACATGAAAAAAGCCGCCCTGGCGGACCGGGGCGGCTTTCACGGGGCAGAGCGCGCGGATTACTCGGCGCTGCCTGCTCCGGCGTCGACATCGGCCATCTGCGCGGCGGCCAGTTCCTCGGCCTCCTGCAGGGCAATGGCACGGCGCTCGGCGTCGTCCATGGCTTCCTTGGCACGACGTGCCTCGTGGAAGGCCATGCCGGTACCGGCCGGGATCAGGCGGCCGACGATGACGTTTTCCTTCAGGCCGCGCAGCTCGTCGCGCTTGCCCATGATGGCAGCCTCGGTGAGCACGCGGGTCGTTTCCTGGAAGGACGCGGCGGAGATGAAGGAGTCCGTCGACAGCGAGGCCTTGGTGATGCCCAGCAGCACATCCGAATGCGTAGCAATCAGCTTGCCTTCCTTACGCATGCGGTCGTTGGTGTCCAGCAGCTCGGAGCGCTCCACCTGCTCGTTCAGGATGTAGTGCGTGTCGCCCGGGTTCGTGATGACCACCCGACGCAGCATCTGGCGAACGATCACCTCGATGTGCTTGTCGTTGATCTTCACGCCCTGGAGTCGGTACACGTCCTGCACCTCGTCGACGATGTAGCGCGCCAGTTCCTCGATGCCCAGCAGGCGCAGGATGTCCTGCGGGTCGGCTGCGCCGTCGACGATCAGTTCGCCACGGTTGACCACCTGGCCTTCGTGCACCAGGATGTTCTTTTCCTTGGGCACCAGTTCCTCGTGGGCCTTGCCGTCCGGATCGGTGATCTGCAGGCGGATCTTGCCCTTGGTCTCCTTGCCGAACGACACCGTGCCGGTCTGCTCGGCCAGCACGCCGACGTCCTTGGGCGAGCGGGCTTCGAAGAGCTCGGCCACGCGCGGCAGACCGCCGGTAATGTCACGGGTCTTCTGGCCTTCGACCGGGATGCGGGCGAGCACTTCACCAGGCAGCAGTTCCTGGCCGTCGCGGATCTGGATCAGCGCGCCGACCTGGAAGCCGATGGCCACCGAGTGGTCGGTGCCGGGGATCTTGACCTCGTGACCTTGAGCATCCAGCAGCTTGACCTGCGGGCGGATGATCTTGGCGGCGCCGCGGCGCTTCGGGTCGATGACGACCAGCGTCGACAGGCCGGTCACTTCGTCCACCTGCTTGGCGACGGTCACGCCCTCCTCGACGTTCTCGAACTTCGCCTGGCCGGCGAATTCCGTGATGATCGGTCGGGTCAGCGGGTCCCAGTTCGCAAGCACCAGGCCGGCCTTGATGGTCTGGCTGGGCTTGATGTTCAGGATCGCGCCGTAAGGCACCTTGTGACGCTCGCGCTCGCGGCCGTGCGGGTCGGCAATGATGATCTCGCCGGAGCGGGAAATCACGACCAGTTCGCCCTTGCCGTTGGTCACGTAGCGCATCGTGGCGTTGAAGCCGATGATGCCGTCCGACTTGGCTTCCACGCTCGAGGCGACGGCAGCGCGCGACGCGGCGCCGCCGATGTGGAAGGTCCGCATCGTCAGCTGCGTGCCGGGCTCGCCGATGGACTGCGCGGCGATGACGCCGACGGCTTCACCGGTATTGACCAGGCCGCCGCGGCCGAGGTCGCGGCCATAGCACTTGGCGCACAGGCCGAAGCGCGTGCCGCAGGTCAGCGGCGTGCGGACCTTGATCTCGTCGACGCCGGCCTGCTCCAGCACGTCGAGGGTGTCCTCGTCGAGCATGTTGCCGGCGGCCAGCAGCGAGGCCTGGGTCTCGGGGTGGACGACGTCGATCGCGGCGACGCGGCCGAGGACGCGGTCGCGCAGCGATTCGATGACTTCACCGCCTTCGACCAGGGCGCGCATGGCCATGCCGTTGTCGGTGCCGCAATCGTCTTCCGTGACGACCAGATCCTGAGTCACGTCGACCAGGCGGCGTGTCAGGTAGCCGGAGTTCGCGGTCTTCAGCGCCGTGTCCGCCAGGCCCTTACGGGCGCCGTGCGTGGAGATGAAGTACTGCAGAACGTTGAGACCTTCGCGGAAGTTCGCGGTAATCGGCGTCTCGATGATGGAGCCGTCCGGCTTGGCCATCAGGCCGCGCATGCCGGCCAGCTGGCGGATCTGGGCCGCGCTACCGCGGGCACCCGAGTCGGCCATCATGTAGATCGAGTTGAACGACTCCTGATCGACGGTCTTGCCGTTGCGATCGATCGTCTTCTCGACCTTCAAGTGGTCCATCATCTTCTTGCCGATTTCGTCACCGGCCTTGCCCCAGATGTCCACGACCTTGTTGTAGCGCTCGCCGGCGGTCACGAGACCCGAGACGTACTGCTGCTCGATCTCCTTGACTTCCTTCTCGGCGCGGTCGATGACGGTGTGCTTTTCCTTGGGGACCAGCATGTCGTCGACGGCGATGGAGATGCCGGCGCGCGTGGCCAGGCGGAAGCCGCTTTGCAGCAGCTTGTCGGCCAGCACGACGGTTTCCTTCAGGCCGCACTTGCGGAAGCTCGTGTTGATGAGGCGCGAGATTTCCTTCTTCTTCAGCGCCTTGTTGATGTTCGAGAACGGCAGGCCCTTGGGGAGGATTTCGGACAGCAGCGCGCGGCCGACGGTGGTGTCCACGAGCTTGGTCTCGGGCTCGAATTCGCCCGTTTCCTTGTTCTTGGTCCACTCGGTCAGGCGCACGCTGATCTTGGCGGTGATCTCGACGACGCCGTTCTCCAGCGCGCGGATCACTTCGGGGATGTCCGAGAAAATCAGGCCTTCGCCCTTGCCATTCGTGCGCTCGCGGGTGGCGTAGTACAGGCCCAGCACCACGTCTTGCGACGGCACGATGGACGGTTCGCCGGACGCGGGGAACAGCACGTTGTTGGAGGCCAGCATCAGCGTGCGGGCTTCCATCTGCGCTTCGATCGACAACGGTACGTGGACGGCCATCTGGTCACCGTCGAAGTCGGCGTTGAAGGCCGAGCAGACGAGGGGGTGCAGCTGGATGGCCTTGCCTTCGATCAGCACGGGCTCAAAAGCCTGGATGCCGAGGCGGTGCAGCGTCGGGGCGCGATTCAGCAGGACCGGGTGCTCCTTGATGACTTCTTCGAGGATGTCCCAGACCACCGGCGTGCCGGATTCGACTTCCTTCTTGGCGGCCTTGATCGTCGTCGCGATGCCCATGGCTTCGAGACGGCTGAAGATGAAGGGCTTGAAGAGTTCGAGCGCCATCAGCTTGGGCAGGCCGCACTGGTGCAGCTTGAGCGTCGGGCCGACCACGATGACCGAACGGCCCGAGTAGTCGACGCGCTTGCCCAGCAGGTTCTGACGGAAGCGACCGCTCTTGCCCTTGATCATGTCGGCCAGCGACTTGAGGGCACGCTTGTTCGCGCCGGTCATCGCCTTGCCGCGGCGGCCGTTGTCCAGCAGCGAGTCGACGGCTTCCTGCAGCATGCGCTTTTCGTTGCGCACGATGATCTCAGGGGCCTTCAGCTCGAGCAGGCGGGCCAGGCGGTTGTTGCGGTTGATGACGCGACGGTAGAGGTCGTTCAGGTCGGAGGTCGCGAAGCGGCCGCCGTCCAGGGGAACGAGCGGACGCAGGTCCGGCGGCAGCACGGGCAGCACGTCCAGCACCATCCAGTTCGGCTTGATGCCGGACTTCTTGAAGGCCTCCATGACCTTGAGGCGCTTGGAGTTCTTCTTGACCTTGAGCTCCGAGCCGGTCATGTCGTTGCGCAGGCGATCGATCTCGATGTCGAGATCCATCTCTTCCAGCAGCTTCTTGATGCCCTCGGCGCCCATCAGCGCGATGAACTCGTCGCCGAATTCGATGCGCTTCGCGTCGTAGTCGTCCTCGCTCATGATCGAGAACTTCTTCAGCGGGGTCATGCCCGGGTCGACGACGACATAGGCTTCGAAGTACAGCACGCGCTCGATGTCGCGCAGCGTCATGTCGAGCACCAGGCCCAGACGCGACGGCAGCGACTTCAGGAACCAGATGTGCGCGCACGGCGCCGCCAGGTCGATGTGGCCCATGCGGTCACGGCGAACCTTGGTCTGCGTGACTTCGACGCCGCACTTCTCGCAGATGACGCCGCGGTGCTTCAGGCGCTTGTACTTACCGCACAGGCACTCGTAGTCCTTGATCGGGCCAAAGATCTTGGCGCAGAACAGGCCGTCGCGCTCGGGCTTGAAGGTGCGGTAGTTGATGGTCTCGGGCTTCTTCACCTCGCCGAACGACCAGCTGCGGATCTTCTCCGGGGAAGCCAGGCCGATCTTGATGGCATCGAAATGCTCATCGGGGGTGAATTGCTTGAAAAGGTCGAGTAGTCCCTTCATGCATCTGCTCCTTAATTGCGTTCCAGTTCAATGTCGATGCCCAAGGAGCGGATTTCCTTGACCAGCACATTGAACGATTCGGGCATGCCCGCTTCGATGGCGTGTTCGCCCTTGACGATGCTTTCGTAGACCTTGGTCCGGCCGTTCACGTCGTCGGACTTGACCGTCAGCATTTCCTGCAGGATGTACGAGGCGCCATAGGCTTCCAGCGCCCAGACTTCCATTTCGCCGAAACGCTGGCCGCCGAACTGCGCCTTGCCGCCCAGCGGCTGCTGGGTGACGAGGGAGTACGGACCGGTCGAACGGGCGTGCATCTTGTCGTCCACCAGGTGGTGCAGCTTCAGCACGTGCATGTAGCCGACGGTGACCGGGCGCTCGAACTGCTCGCCGGTGCGGCCGTCGCACAGCCAGGCCTGGGTGCGCGTCTCGGTCAGGCCCTTGCGGGCGGCGATGTCGTCCGGGTAGGCCAGCTTCAGCATGCCGCGGATTTCTTCTTCCTTGGCACCGTCGAAGACCGGCGTCGCGAAGGGCACGCCCTTGGACAGGTTCTCGGCCATCTCCAGCACTTCGGCGTCGGACAGGTCGTCGATGTTCTCGGTCTTGCCGCCGCTCTGGTTGTAGAGCTGGTCGAACAGCTTGCGCAGCTCAGCCACCTTCGAATGCTGTTGCAGCATGTCGCCGATGCGCTGGCCGATGCCCTTGCCGGCCCAGCCCAGATGGACTTCCAGCACCTGACCCACGTTCATCCGCGACGGGACGCCCAGCGGGTTCAGCACGATGTCGGCGGGCGTGCCGTCGGCCATGTAGGGCATGTCTTCGATCGGGGTGACCTTGGACACCACACCCTTGTTGCCGTGACGGCCGGCCATCTTGTCGCCAGGCTGCAGGCGGCGCTTGACGGCCAGGTAGACCTTGACCATCTTCAGCACGCCGGCGGGCAGCTCGTCGCCCTGCGTCAGCTTCTTGCGCTTTTCTTCGAAGGCCAGGTCGAAGCTGTGGCGGGTCTGGTCGAGCGCGTTCTTGATCGACTCGAGCTGGTTGGCAACGTCTTCCTCGGCCGGACGGATGTCGAACCAGTGGAACTTCTCGACCGTGGCCAGGTAGTCCTTGTCGATCTTGGTGCCCTTGGCGATCTTCTGCGGACCGCCGTTGGCGATCTTGCCGACGAGCAGCTTTTCGATACGGTCGAAGGCGTCGCTCTCGACGATGCGCAGCTGGTCGTTCAGGTCCAGGCGATAGCGCTTCAGTTCGTCGTCGATGATCTGCTGGGCGCGCTTGTCGCGCTGGATGCCTTCACGGGTGAAGACCTGGACGTCGATGACGGTGCCGCTGGTGCCTTGGTCGACGCGCAGCGACGTGTCCTTCACGTCCGAAGCCTTCTCGCCGAAGATGGCGCGCAGCAGCTTCTCTTCAGGCGTCAGCGTGGTTTCGCCCTTGGGCGTGACCTTGCCGACCAGCACGTCGCCCGGGTTCACTTCCGCGCCGATGTAGACGATGCCCGACTCGTCCAGGCGGCCGAGCTGTTGCTCCGACAGGTTCGGAATGTCGCGGGTGATTTCCTCGGCGCCCAGCTTGGTGTCACGCGCGTTGACCACCAGTTCCTCGATGTGGATCGAGGTGTAGCGGTCTTCGGCGATGACGCGTTCGCTGATCAGGATCGAGTCTTCGAAGTTGTAGCCGTTCCAGGGCATGAACGCGACCAGCATGTTCTGACCCAGGGCCAGCTCACCGATGTCGGTGGAAGCGCCGTCGGCAATGATGTCCTCGGCCGCCACCTTGTCACCACGGCGCACGATGGGGCGCTGGTGGATGTTGGTGTTCTGGTTGGAACGCTGGTACTTGATCAGGTTGTAGATGTCGACACCGACCTCGCCGGCCACGGTCTCGTCATCGTTGACGCGGATCACGATGCGGTTGGTGTCGACATAGTCGACCACGCCGCCGCGGCGAGCCGCGACCACCGTGCCCGAGTCCTTCGCGGCGACGCGCTCGACGCCCGTACCCACGAAAGCCTTCTCGGGACGCAGCACCGGCACGGCCTGGCGCTGCATGTTGGCGCCCATCAGTGCGCGGTTCGCGTCGTCGTGCTCCAGGAAGGGCACGAGCGAGGCGGCGACCGACACGATCTGCGTCGGCGCGACGTCCATGTACTGGATGCGCTCAGGAGACGTCAGCACCGATTCGCCGTTTTCACGGGCAGACACCAGCTCGTCGGTCAGCTGACCGCCGGCATTCAGCGTCGCATTCGCCTGGGCGATGACGTACTTGCCTTCCTCGATGGCGGACAGGTAGTCGATCTGGTCGGTGACGTGGCCGTCGACGACGCGGCGGTACGGCGTTTCCAGGAAGCCGTACTCGTTGAGCTGTGCATACAGCGCCAGCGAGTTGATCAGGCCGATGTTCGGGCCTTCCGGCGTTTCGATCGGGCAGACGCGGCCGTAGTGGGTCGGGTGCACGTCGCGGACTTCGAAGCCGGCGCGCTCGCGGGTCAGACCGCCCGGGCCCAGGGCGGAAACGCGGCGCTTGTGCGTGATTTCCGACAGCGGGTTGGTCTGGTCCATGAACTGCGACAGCTGCGACGCACCGAAGAACTCCTTCAGCGCCGCGGAGATCGGCTTGGAGTTGATCAGGTCGTGCGGCATCAGGGCTTCGGTCTCGGCCTGGCCCAGACGTTCCTTGACGGCCTTCTCGATACGAGCGAGGCCCGAGCGGTACTGGTTCTCGGCCAGCTCGCCCACGCAGCGCACGCGGCGGTTGCCCAGGTGGTCGATGTCGTCCACTTCGCCGCGACCATTGCGCAGCTCGACGAGGATCTTGACGACGTCAAGGATGTCCTCGTTGGACAGGTTCATATTGCCTTCGGGCGTGTCACGGCCGACGCGCGCATTGAACTTCATGCGGCCGACACGGCTCAGGTCGTAAGTGTCGGTGCTGTAGAACAGGCGGTTGAACAGGGCCTCGACGGCGTCTTCCGTCGGCGGCTCGCCGGGGCGCATCATGCGGTAGATCGCGACGCGGGCGGCCAGCTGCGTCTCGGTTTCGTCAGACGCCAGCGTCTGCGAGATGTAGGCGCCTTCGTCCAGCTCGTTCGTGAACAGGCACTGGATTTCCTTGACGCCGGCCTGGCGCAGCTTCTTCAGCAGCGCGTCGGTCAGCTCGTCATTGGCCTTGGCGATGATCTCGCCGGTGTCGGCGTCGATCATGTTCTTGGCCAGCACGCGGCCGACCAGGAAATCTTCCGGCACCGAGATGTGCTGCGTGCCGGACTGCTCCAGCTGGCGCACGTGGCGGGCGGTGATGCGCTTGTCCTTCTCGACGATGACGGCGCCGCTCTTGTCGACGATGTCGAAGCGGGCGACTTCACCCTTCAGGCGATCGGCGACGAATTCGAGCTGCGCGCCGACGTCCATCAGGCGGAAGTTGTCGAACACGAAGAAGTGGGCCAGGATCTGCTCGGGGTTCAGGCCGATGGCCTTGAGCAGGATCGTGACCGGCATCTTGCGGCGGCGGTCGACGCGGAAGTACAGGATGTCCTTGGGGTCGAACTCGAAGTCCAGCCAGGAACCGCGGTAGGGAATGATGCGGGCACTGAACAGCAGCTTGCCCGACGAGTGCGTCTTGCCCTTGTCGTGCTCGAAGAACACGCCCGGCGAACGGTGCAGCTGCGACACGATGACGCGCTCGGTACCGTTGACGATGAAGGAGCCGTAGTCGGTCATCAGGGGCACTTCGCCCATGTAGACCTCTTGCTCCTTGATCTCCTTGACGGTCTTCGCCTGGGGCGATTCACGGTCGTAGATGATCATCTGCAGGCGCGCGCGCACGGCGGCTGCATAGGTCAACCCCCGCTGCTGGCACTCACGGGTGTCGAACGGCGGCTTGGCGATGTTGAACTCGAGGAACTTCATCTCGACGAAACCGTTGTGCGAAACAATCGGGAACGCCGAAAGGAAAGCCGCCTGCAGGCCTTCGGGCTTGCGCTTGGCGGGGGCCACGTCCTTCTGCAGGAAGGCCACGTAGCTGTCCTTCTGCATCGTCAGCAGATAAGGGACGTTGAGAACGCTCTCGCGCTTGCCGAAGCTCTTGCGGATCCGCTTGCGCTCGGTGTAGCTGTAGGGGGTTGCTTGCGCCATAAACACTCCGTGTCGAGTGCGCCCCCGGCCGTGGGACGCACCGCGTCGGCGACTGGCTGGCTCACACGCCCGGAACGGGCGGCTGCCTAGCTTGGTGGTTGGCCACTACCAACCGCTGGCGGACAACTCTGGCATTGCACCAAAGTCCGACCAAACTGGTTCTCTGCAGTCGGATCAGAGAACACGTGAAAGAACCGCGCATCATACAGCGCGCGGTTCTTTCAACTGTTCTCAAGCAGGATTAACCCGCAAAGACGAAAAAGGGGAAGCCTGTCGGCAACCCCTTTCTTGAATCTGGACGAACCAGATTCGGTCGGCGGGCCGAAGCCCGCCTTCCGATTACTTCAGTTCTGCCTTGGCGCCGGCTTCGACCAGCTTCTTCAGAGCAGCTTCGGCGTCGGCCTTGGCAATGCCTTCCTTGACGGGCTTCGGAGCACCGTCGACCAGGTCCTTGGCTTCCTTCAGGCCCAGGCCCGTGATTTCGCGGACGGCCTTGATGACGGAGACCTTGTTGGCGCCGGCTTCGGTCAGCACGACGTTGAATTCAGTCTTCTCTTCAGCGGCAGCAGCGGCGCCGCCAGCAGCGCCACCGGCGGCCGGAGCAGCCATCGAAGCGGCGGACACGCCGAACTTCTCTTCAATTGCCTTGACCAGATCGTTCAGTTCCAGAACGGTCATGCTGTCCAGAGCGGACAGGAAAGCGTCTTTGTCGAATGCCATGATGAATTTCCTAAAAACAGATGGGTTGCGTAGTTACGCGTTGTTCGTCGATCAGGCCGCAGCCGGGGCTTCGGCAGCCGCTTCGGCGCCACCACCACGTTGCTGAGCCAGGGCAGCCAGCACGGCCGCGGTGCGCTGCACCGGCGACTTGAGCAGGCCGGCGATCTGCGACAGCAGGACTTCCTTGGACGGAACGGAGGCCAGAGCCTTCACGCCGTTGACGTCCAGAGCCTTGCCACCGTAGGCGCCACCCTTGATGACGAGCTTGTCGTTGGTCTTGGCAAAGTCAGCGATGACTTTGGCAGCCGCGACAGCGTCTTCCGAAAAGCCGTAGATCAGCGGACCGACCATGCTCTCCGAGGCCGCCTCGAACGGGGTGCCGGCGACGGCGCGACGGGCCAGGGTGTTCTTCAGCACGTGAAGATAGACACCCTTGGAACGTGCGTCGACGCGCAGCTTGTTCAAGGCTTCCACGGTGAGGCCACGGTACTCGGCCAACGCCAACGTCTGCGACTTCGCTGCTTGCGCTGCGACGTCGGAGACAACGGCTGCCTTCTCGTTGCGATTGAGACTCAAGGTCTACTCCTCACATTTGCCCCCTCGGACCTTGCGGCCGTTGAGAGCGCCAGGGATTCAGCGACCATCTGTCAGGAAAAGAATTCCTTTCAGCGGGACCGCCATCTACGCTGGTTCTCGGTCTTGCGACGTCGATTTAAGGGGTCTCCACCAGCGGTCTTGGATGACGCGCAACCCGGTTGCCCGGGCAGCGCCCCACCAATCTTTGTTGCCCAGGGCCAGACTCGCCCCGCGCAGATTCAGTTCCCAGGCCTTGAAGGCCTGGTCACGCTCAGGCCGCGGTGGCTTGAGCGTTGATCGAAGCGATTTCGACGCGGGCGCCGACGCCCATCGTCGAAGACACGGCGACCTTGCGCAGGTAGATGCCCTTGCTCGACGCCGGCTTGGCCTTGTTCAGGGCCTCGATCAGCGCGCGCAGGTTGCCTTCCAGCTTGTCGGTGTCGAACGAGCGACGGCCGAGGGTGCCGTGGATGATGCCGGCCTTGTCGACGCGGAACTGGACCTGGCCAGCCTTGGCGTTCTTGACGGCGGTGGCGACGTCAGGGGTGACGGTGCCGACCTTGGGGTTGGGCATCAGGCCGCGGGGGCCCAGGATCTGACCCAGCGTACCGACGACGCGCATCGTGTCCGGCGAGGCGATGACGACGTCGAAGGGCATGTCGCCCGCCTTGACGCGCTCGGCCAGGTCTTCCATGCCGACGACGTCGGCGCCGGCGGCGCGGGCTTCTTCAGCCTTGGCGCCTTGGGCGAACACGGCGACGCGCTTGGTCTTGCCGGTGCCGTTGGGCAGCACGACGGCGCCACGCACGACCTGGTCCGACTTCTTGGCGTCGATGCCGAGTTGCACGGCGACGTCGATGGACTCATCGAACTTGGCGGTGGCCAGGCTCTTGACCAGGTCCAGGGCTTCCGTCAGGCCATACAGCTTGGTCGATTCGACCTTGCCAGCCAGCGCCTTTTGCTTCTTGGTGAGCTTGGCCATGTTCAGACCCCTTCCACGATGATGCCCATCGAGCGGGCGGAGCCGGCGATGGTCTTGACCGCGGCATCGATGCTGGCAGCCGTCAGGTCCTTGGTCTTGATCTTGGCGATCTCTTCCAGCTGGGCGCGGGTCAGCTTGCCGACCTTGTCCAGGTGGGGGCGCTGCGAGCCCTTCTCGATCTTGGCGGCCTTCTTGATCAGCACGGTCGCCGGGGGCGACTTGATGACGAAGGTGAAGCTCTTGTCGGCGAAGGCGGTGATGACCACCGGCAGCTTCATGCCAGGCTCGAAGCCGGCGCCCGACGTCTGGGCGTTGAACGCCTTGCAGAACTCCATGATGTTCAGGCCACGCTGACCCAGCGCGGGACCCACCGGCGGCGAGGGGTTAGCCTTGCCGGCCGGAATTTGCAGCTTGATGAAGCCGACAATCTTCTTTGCCATGTTTTCTCCAACCAGTGCCCGGGCGGCAAGCCTGGACACCTGAGTGCTAGCGCATCGGACTCGGACCGAAGTCCTTACCTTTGCTCCTCTTGTCCGCCTCTCGTTGCAGACTGGTCACGGGCCGACGTCAGGGTCGCCGGCCGAACCCGCGATTCTACTTAGACCTTCTCGACTTGCGCAAAGTCCAGTTCCACCGGCGTCGCACGACCGAAGATCGTGACCGAGACGCGGACCTTGGACTTGTCGTAGTTGACTTCCTCGACAGAACCATTGAAGTCGGTGAATGGGCCTTCCTTGACGCGCACGACCTCGCCGACCGTCCACTCGACCTTGGGCCGGGGCTTTTCGACGCCTTCCTGCATCTGGTTGACGATCTTCATGACCTCGGCCTCCGAGATCGGGGCCGGGCGGTTCTTGGCGCCGCCGACAAAACCCGTCACCTTGGACGTGTGCTTCACCAGGTGCCAGGACTCGTCGTCCATGAACATCTCGACCAGCACATAGCCGGGGAAGAAGCGGCGCTCGGTGACGGCCTTCTTGCCGTTCTTCAGCTCGACGACTTCTTCGGTCGGCACCAGGATGCGGCCGAACTTGTCCTGCATGGCCGCGCGGTCGATGCGCTCGCGCAGGTTGCGCTCGACGGCCTTCTCCATGCCCGAGTAGGCATGAACGACGTACCAGCGCTTGGGCAGGCCTGCGGGGGCTTCGGTCGTGACGACTTGTTCTTCAGACATCAGGATTCCTTGAGATCAGCGCTTCCAGCCCAGGATCAGGTCGTACAGCACCCATTCCAGCGTCTTGTCGGTGAACCACAGGAACAACGCCATGACGACAACGAAGGCAAACACATAGCCCGTCATCTGCGTCGCTTCCTTGCGGGTCGGCCAGACCACCTTCTTGACCTCGCGCACCGAGTCGCGGCCATAGGCGATCAGCGCCTTTCCATGCTCGGACGTGAAGAAGATCGCGACGCTGGCAGCGAGCAGCACGATCAGCGCACCCAGCTGCGCCAGCAGGCCCTGCTTGGACAGGCTGTAATAGGCCGCGAGTGCGCCGATCAGCAGCAGCACCGCAACAGCCAACTTGGCCTTGTCGGCGCCGCTGGTCACGGTCTCGACTTGGGGAGGATTCGCCATCAGTTCACTTTCAATGCCACCCTCGGGCGGCTATTCGTATGCTGCCAAGGCCTGTAGCCATCAGCAGCAAGGCCCGCCGAGATCGCTCTCGCGGGCCGATGCTTGTTAGCCAGGAAACCAACCGCCGGGATCAGTGGCGGGTGGCAGGGGCAGAGGGTCTCGAACCCCCAACCTTCGGTTTTGGAGACCGACGCTCTGCCAATTGAGCTATGCCCCTGTGGCCTTGAAAAACTTACGCGAGGATCGTGGCGACGACGCCGGAGCCGACGGTGCGGCCACCTTCACGGATGGCGAAGCGCAGGCCGGTTTCCATCGCGATCGGCGCGATCAGCTTCACCGTGATGCCGACGTTGTCGCCGGGCATGACCATTTCCTTGTCCTTGGGCAGCTCCACGGCACCGGTCACGTCCGTCGTGCGGAAGTAGAACTGGGGACGGTAGTTGTTGAAGAACGGGGTGTGGCGGCCGCCCTCTTCCTTGCTCAGCACGTAGATCTCAGCGGTGAAGTGGG
>Ga0307408_100000088_pt1 | contig 101418 bp, 89 predicted proteins | sample 322Cmetagenome_FD_202116 | JGI IMG/M metagenome (GOLD analysis project Ga0307408, IMG submission 202116) | Maize rhizosphere microbial communities from greenhouse at UC Davis, California, United States - 322HYB-C-3 | ecosystem: Host-associated > Plants > Roots > Rhizosphere > Soil | place... | reverse complement strand
CTGCGCGTGTGTGGTACACCGGTGTGCCGCATCACGCCGTCATTCGCGACTACACCGCTTACGGCATTAGCAACGATGATCCTGACGTAGTAAAAGGCCGCGCCGGTTCACCTTATGCGGTCAAGGATTATTACAACGTTAACCCGGATTTAGCTGTTGACCCAGCAAAACGCTTGCAAGAATTTGAAGCGCTAATCGCCCGCACCCACGCGCAGGGCATGCGAGTTATTATCGACATAGTGCCTAACCATGTCGCGCGTCGCTATGAATCATTGAGTAACCCGCCAGGAGTGGAGAGCTTTGGTGCGCGCGATGATGTGAGTGTGGAATACCGACGGGACAATAATTTTTATTACGTGGAAGGCGAAGACTTCCGTGTGCCAGAAGCGCAAGGCAATTATCAGCCGCTGGGTGGCGATGCACATCCCCTAAGTGATGGCCAGTTTGATGAGAAACCGGCGAAATGGACCGGCAATGGTTCGCGCTTGGCGCAACCAAAATTTGATGACTGGTATGAAACCGTAAAAATCAATTACGGTGTGCGCCCCGATGGCACCAAAGATTTTCCTGAATTACCCGCAGACTATGCGCAAAAAGATTTACTCGCCCACGCCCAATTCTGGCAGGGTAAGGATGTGCCGGATTCATGGATTAAGTTCCGCCAAATTGCGGAATATTGGTTGGCAAAAGGGGTAGATGGTTTTCGTTACGACATGGCCGAAATGGTGCCAGTCGAATTCTGGAGTTATTTAAATTCCGCGATTAAACAAAAAAATCCCCAGGCATTTTTGTTGGCTGAAGTGTATAACCCGGCCGAGTATCGCAATTATATTCGCATGGGAAAAATGGATTACCTCTATGACAAAGTGGAAATGTATGACGGCTTAAAAGCGGTAATGCAAGGTAAAAGCGGCACCGACGTTATTGCGCAGGTGCAAGCGGGCATGAGCGATATTGAAGAACACATGCTGCACTTTTTGGAAAACCACGATGAACAGCGTATTGCCAGCCCCGAGTTTGCGGGCAGCGCCGAAAAAGCCAAGCCGGCGATGGTGGTATCCACGCTGATTAGTCGCTCGCCGACCATGTTGTATTTCGCGCAGGAAGTAGGTGAGGCTGGCGAGCTGGATTCCGGTTTTGGCGACCCGTCGCGTACTACGATTTTTGATTATGCCGGTGTGCCAGCACATCAACGCTATATGAATGGCGGGAAGTTCGATGGTGGGCAATCTACTGCGAGCGAAAAAACGCTGCGGGAATTTTATCGTGAGTTATTAAATTTATCGCATCACAGCGCCGTAGCCGAAGGGGAGTATCGCGAGTTACACAGCCACAATATTTCAGCAGCAGGCGGTTATACCAATAAATTATTTGCATTTACCCGTGCCACCCAAACACAGAAATGGATTGTGATAAGCAATTTTTCAGGCGAACAAAGTGGCCAGGTAAAATTATTATTGCCGGCCACTTATAGTAAGGACTGGGCACTGAGCGAATCCTCATACAAATTATCAGCCAAGCTGGCTCATGGGTCACAATTTTCATCGCTGATAGTGAATGATGGCATTGCCACTGTTGAGCTTGAATTGGCCGCCTATGATTCGTTGGTTTTGGAAGTGGGTGGCGAAAAATAAAATACATCTGGCTTGTTATAGTCAGGAGCACTGTTATCAACTATTGCACAGGAAGTGTTGCTTAATAACAGTTTTTGTAAGCGCCTTTTAATAATTGTAAGGCCTCTTCCTGAATACGTATGTAGTGGATTGGTGGTGATTGGTTGGTTAAGTATTCTGCGTCGCGCACGTGCATAACAATAACCAATCAACCACCAGGATGTCTTTATGAGTCAGTCCACTGTATCGTCTATGTTTGTTCCCGTTCGTTTTGTTTTTATTTTTCCCTTTCTTTTTATTTTGTTGTGCTTCGGTATTGCCATTAGCAGTTTAGCCAATGCTAATCCCGCTAACTATCATCTCAAACATATAGAGCCCATGCATTGGTGGGTAGGGATGCATAATCCTGAATTACAAATTATGGTGCATGGAGAGGCAATTGCCGAGCTACATCCCAGTGTGAATTATTCTGGCGTAACAATAGAAACTGTCGAGCGAACCACGAATAAAAATTATCTGTTTATCAATCTGCATATCGCAACTAATGCAAAGCCGGGCAAGTTGGAGCTGCAGTTTAGCGATAAATCCGGTGTGCAATTGCGGGTTCCCTATGAACTGCAAAAACGTCGTGCTGACTCTGCGTTGCGTGATAGTTTTTCTGCGAAAGATGTTATCTATTTAATTACCCCGGATCGTTTTGCCAATGGTAATCCCGCTAACGACAATCATTCATCGATGGTGGAAGTTGCGGATCGCACCAGCCCGATTGGGCGTCACGGTGGTGATATGAAAGGGATTCAAAACAATCTGGATTATATCGCGCGTATGGGTTTTACCATGATTTGGCCGACGCCGATGATTGAGAATAACCAAGCGGAATATTCTTACCATGGTTATTCACCTACCAATCTTTACCAGATGGACCTGCGTATGGGTTCCAATGAGGATTATAAAAACCTGGTAGCGGCCGCCCGTAAAAAAGGCGTGGGTTTTATTCAGGATATAGTGTTGAACCATATTGGCAGCGGCCACTGGTGGATGCAGGATTTACCTACTGCGGATTGGTTGAATTTTCAATCCGGCTTTGTGCCCACCAACAACCAACACACCACCGTACTGGATATTCATGCGGCGCCGGAGGATATCAAACACTTTACCGATGGTTGGTTTGTGGAATCCATGCCGGATATGAACCAGCGCAATCCGTTGCTCGCGCGCTATTTAATTCAAAATACCATTTGGTGGATTGAATACGCCGATCTGAGTGGTGTCCGCGAAGATACTTACGCTTATTCCGACAAAGAATTTTTGGCGCGTTGGAGTAGGGCCGTATTGGATGAATACCCCCATTTAAATATCGTCGGTGAGGAGATGAATTCCAATCCGCATATTTTGGCTTACTGGCAAAAGGGAGTGGTTAATCGCGACGGTTATGTCTCCCATTTGCCAACATTAATGGATTTTCCGGTGGTGTATTTAATGCCGGAAGTGTTAAACGCGGAAGAAACTGCTAGCAGTGGGCTGATCAAGCTCTATGAAATGATCGCCAATGATTTTGTCTATGCCGACCCTATGAAGTTAATGCTGTTTCCGGATAATCACGATATGTCGCGTATTTATTCGCTGTTGCATGAAAATCTGCAATTATTAAAAACATCGTTATTGTTCACGGCAACTACGCGCGGTATCCCCCAGTTTTATTACGGCACTGAAGTGTTAACCAAAAGCCCGCTCGTGCGTAACGATGGTTTGTTGCGCGCTGATTTCCCCGGCGGTTGGGCGGGTGACAAGGTGAATGGTTTTAGTGCCCAAGGTTTGAGTGCGGATCAGCGCGAGGTGCAAAACTATTTGCGCACCTTGCTCACCTGGCGTAAATCCAGTCGCGCCATCGCAGAGGGAACACTCACGCATTACATTCCTGAAAATGGTCACTATGTATATTTCCGCCGCTATGAGAAGGGGCAGGAACAGGAGCAGGTCATGGTGGTTATCAATAAAAATAAAACGGCCTCTGCGTTGGACTTAAACCGCTTTGGGCGCCTGTTGCAAGGGCGCAAAAATGGAGTAGATGTTATTAGTGGCAAGAAGGTGGATTTAACGAAACCGTTAACATTAGCCCCACTGGAATCAGTGGCAATTTATTTTTAATAACATTGTTTTGATTAATCTATTTACGATGGCTCACCACCCTGTTGCCTTGGGGCACAGCGGTGGTGCGCTGTGATAGACCCCCATGCTCAAGTGTCGAGCCCCGCACAAAGTGTTACTTTTCTTCATGTTTTTTGCTTTTGCATACGTATGCAATTTGCGTTTTTTTATTCCTCATTTTTTGCATACGTATGTAGTTTGCGAATTAAATTTCTCGCTCATAGACTGATTAATAACACCCAGCAGTGTTTTTTCTGTTGGTGACATAAATATAAAAAACCATTTTTTCATATACCTCTGGCCGTGGTTTTTTTGCCAGTCAGTCTTGCCTAATTTATCGATTTTTAAGTTCGCAACATTTGTAAAAAATAATTAAACGGGGGATACCAAATGAAGTTCAATTCGCGAAATGAATCCGCGCGGAAAGCACTGGGGCTAGCGGCTCTATTGCTCGGCGTATTCACACTTAGCTCGTGTGGCGGTGGTGGCAGCGGTACAGACAATAACGCGGCGGAATTGCCGACGTGTCGCGACCCGCAAGTATTGCTCGATAACGGTGTATGCGGTGACCCGCGCCCGCCCTTTGAATTACCCGCTTGCCCTGAGGGAACTATTCGTTCCGGTGCGGAATGCGTGGTGCCTGACTTCCCGGTTCCTGAAAAATTAGCGGGCCCGAATGAAGCGGTTATTTTCGTTAACGTTGAAGGCACTGCTGACGAGAAAAATGCAGCTTTTGCCAAATATAACTTACACCTATGGCAGTCCTGCGGTAACGGCTGGGCGGATTCAGTCACCGATGGCAGCAACACTACTTATGCAATTCCAACTACCTGGCCAAACGGCCCGGGGATTGCGAGTAAGAATGAAGGCGAAGCGGGCGTTCGCCACGATCCATACTATGGTGCTTATTTTGTAATTCCCGTGAGTGAAGCAGGTACTTGCGGTAATTTCATTGTTAAAACGCCGAATACCCCCAATCAAACTGCTGACTTGTCGCTCAATATTAAGCGTGATGGCGGCGATTACGATCGCATGGCTTGGGTGATTGTTAATACAGACAATATGCGCAATAGCCGCGTCAGTAATGTGCCCATTTGTATCAACGATGTGTGCAGCCTTGAGCGCCCAATGTTGGCAATTAGCGATGTGGAAGCGCATTGGATTAGCCCGCATACCATTATTTGGAGCCGCTCGTTTGCTGCCGGTAAATCAGTTGAGCTATACCGCTCTGCTGCGGGTGGTATGACTGGCGATGATGCCGGTGCTGTTGTTGGCGGAGAGCGTTTTGCCGTGTTAGGTGCAGGGCGTGCGATGACGGATGAGGAAAAAGCATTAGTTCCCCATATGTCCGACTACATTGCCTACGACTTACCTGCGGAGATCAGCCTCGATAGCATCAAGTCAGCGCTAAAAGATGAGCTGCTGGTTGTGGGCCGTTTTGATTCTGTCGAGGAAGGTGAAAACGAACAGACAGTGACCATTGAGCGTGGCCGCGGCACTCGCGTGCAAGTCCCTCATGTACTGGATGCTCTTTATGCCGACAATGCTGCAGATGCCACTTTGGGTGTTAGCTACGCCAATGGTGTAACGGCATCGGTATGGGCGCCAACTGCACAAAACGTTGAGCTGCGTGTGTTCTCTGGTGACCCACTGCGTGTATCTGCCACTATGCCTATGACCTTCAATGCCGAAACTGGTGTGTGGAGCGTGACTGGCACTGCTACTGAGTTGGATCGCAAATTCTACCGCTATCGTGTCACCGCCTATCACCCCCTGCAGAAGGCTGTGCGTCGCCTTGAGGTGACTGACCCCTATTCTATTTCCCTGTCTACCAATGGTCGTCACTCACAGTTTGTGAACCTGGATGATGCCGATACCAAGCCCGCTGGCTGGGAAGGCCATTCAATTCCAGAAGTGGTGGCGCCGGAAAATATGGCAATTTACGAAGCGCACGTTCGCGACTTCAGTATTGATGATGCCAGCACCTCAGCGAGCTATCGCGGTAAGTACCTGGCATTTACCGAGAACTCCTTGCCCGTACAACACTTGCGTTCACTGGCGGACGCGGGGCTGACCCATGTGCACCTGTTGCCCAGCAATGACAGCTCTAACATGAAAGAGGATTTTGAAGGCCAGGTGAATCTGGACAGCTACATCCTTGAGCTTTGCCAGCGGGTATCAAACCGCGATTCAGTCAGTGTGTGTGACGGCTCAGTGCCTAATAACTCTACTGTGCGCCAAGTGTTGGAAAGCTACGATCCACAAACCTCGGCGGCACGCACCTTAATTGCGGCTATCGCTGATTTGGATGGCTTTAACTGGGGTTATGACCCTCAGCATTTCAACGCACCAGAAGGTACTTACTCAACTGACCCTGAAGGTTTCACGCGTATCAAAGAAATGCGTGCGATGAACATGGCGCTGCACGAAATGGGGCTGCGTGTGGTAATGGATGTGGTCTACCCGCACACAGTGTCTTCCGGTATTGAAGCCGCTAACTCTGTATTCGATAAAGTAGTTCCTGGTTATTACTACCGTGTGAATCCGGCTACTGCGGTTGTGGAAACTGGCACTGGTGCCGGCCCCGACACTGCAACTGAACACCGCATGATGGGCAAGTTTGTTGCTGACTCTGTTGCGCAATGGGCTGAGCATTACAAGGTGGATGGCTTCCGTTTTGACCAATCCGGTTATATGCCCAAGTCAGTACTGGTGGATGCCTATGAAGCTACCAAAGCCGTTGATCCAGATACCTATTTCTACGCCGAAGCCTGGACTCCCGGTGGTGGCACCTCAGGTGACCGCATTGCCGTGCGTGCAACCCAGGAAGCGTTGAACGACACTGAAATGGGTACTTTCAATGACCGTATCCGCAACCCGCTGCAGCAAATGGCGTTGGTGAAGGGCGACAATCTGGATGCTATCCGCGCTGGTTTGGCGGGCAACCTGAAAGATTTCAAACTGAAAACCAAATCCGGCGCAGTAATCACTGCCTCTACTGTGGGTGCCTATGGCACTGACCCACAACAAGCTATCAACTATGTAGAGAAACACGACAACGAAACCCTGTGGGACTGGATGCATCGTCCGGGCGCCGTGCCAACCGATATGACTATTGCCAACCGTACCCGTGTGAGCAGCTTGACCCTGTCGGTACCGGTATTGAGCCAAGGTGTCCCTTTCATCCAAATGGGTACCGAGTTGCTGCGCTCCAAGTCTATGTCGCCCAACAGCTACAACGCTGGCGATTGGTTTAACAAGGTGGACTTCACCAAACAAAGCAACAACTGGGGTGTAGGTCTGCCACCAGAGCTGCGCGATGGTATTACCGACGAGTATGTTGCCGGTCTGTTTGCCAATGCCCAAACCAAACCTGAAGCAAGCCATATTGAGCAGGCTTCCTCGGTGTTCACTGAGTTTATGAGTATTGCCAGCGGCAGCCCGCTGTTCAGCCTGCAAACGGCCGAACAGGTAATGGACCGTGTTGGTTTCCACGATGGTGGCAAGACTCAGGTATCTGGTTTGATTGTGATGAGTATTGATGATGGTGCAGGCATTGTTGCCGGTACGGAATCAACACCGCGCGCCGACCTGGATTCAGCGGTAGATGCGATTGTGGTGGTGATCAACGCCACTGGCATGACCCAGTCACCCAAAGTGAAAACGGCGACGGGCTTTGCCTTGCATCAAACCCAGCAAAATTCAGTAGATGCCATAGTAAAAACTGCCAGCTTTACGGCTGATGGTGAAGACGGTGTATTCACTGTGCCTGCCTACACCACTGCCGTGTTTGTGAAAGCGCAAGCCGGTGCGCAGGGTATGGGGCTGTCGGCAACAGCAACTCTCGGATCGAGCGTGGCTGTGCCTTACGGCGATACGGCTGTGTATGTGCGCGGTGATATCTCTGCCTCTGGCTGGGCCAATACTACCGCCGCTAACCGCTTCACTTATGAAGGCGAGGGTATCTACTCCTTGCTGTTGACGGTGGTTGCGGGTACCGAAGTTAACTTCAAAGTGGCAGAAGCTGGCTGGAGCTTGCCAAACCTGGGCTCCAATGAAGTGATGGAAATTGGTGACACCATTACCCTCACCCAAGGCAGCAACGACAATATCCGTATCAACATCCCTGCCGCAGGCACTTATCGCTTCGTGCTGGATGCCTCTGCAAGTACCACCGCACCAACCTTGAAGGTGGAGAATCCGGATGTGTATGGCGCTACCGCTATTTATCTGCGCGGCACTGTAACGGCGTCGGGCTGGGAGAATACCAATAGCGGCAATCAACTGGTTCATGAAGGTAACAGCGTTTATGCCCTGAGTGTGCCCATGGTGGCGGGTCAAGATTACATGTTTAAAGTCGCTTCGGCGGACTGGAGCACGGTAAACCTTGGTTCCGCGACGCCAGTGATGCTGGGTGAGGGTGTTGTTCTGGCGCAAGGCAGCAACGACAACCTGATGCTGGACATTGCTGAAGCGGGCAACTATCGCTTTGAAGTGGATGCGCGCAACCCCGACGCACCGGTAGTGAAGGTGTACCGTGAAGATCTGTTTGCTGCTACTCCGATTTACCTGCGCGGCACTGTCTCGGCGGCGGGTTGGGGTGACGCCAACAGCATCAACCAGATGATCTATGCCAGTAAGGGGCTGTACACCAAAACCCTCACCCTGGCCGTGGGTTCCTACGAGTTTAAAGTGGCCGAGGCAAACTGGAGCAACCCCAACCTTGGTGGTTCCGCTGTTGTCCTGGGTGAGCCGAGCGAGGTAACTCAGGGTTCCAATGACAACATAGGCCTGTCCATTACCACCGCCGGGGATTATCGCTTCACGCTCGATACCACCAATCCAAACGCACTGACTATTCGCGTGGATGCCGTCAACTAAATCGAGCCAGCTATCGCTCCCCCCCTTGGTGGGGGGAGTGTTAAGCGATAGTAAAAACAGATAACGAGCTGAGATAAAGCACATGAAAACATTTACTTTAAAGCCGCTGGCTGCTGTTGTTTCTGCATTGGCAATGGCGTCCCTGTCTCCCGCGTTGCTGGCTCAGGAAACTGACGCCGATGCCGGGCCACAAAACCCCTCGCTGGTTGAAGAAGTGATGGTGACGGGTTATGCCCGCTCCATCCAGAACAGTATTGAAACCAAACGTAACGCCGACACTGTGGTGCAGGCGATTTCTGCCGCCGACCTCGGTGGTCTGCCCGATGTGTCCATCGCCGATGCCCTTGGCCGTGTACCCGGTATTACCGTGACTCGCTCGGGCGGTCAGGCCGGTACCATTCAGGTGCGCGGTATGGGTGAAGGTTTTGTCTTCTCCACCCTGAATGGCCGCGAGCAGGTATCGCCCAACGGTACCCGCGCCATGGAATTCAGCCAGTTCCCCTCAGAGCTGATCCAATCGGTAGAAGTCTATATGTCGCCCAAGGCATCACTGATTGAGGGTGGTGTCGCCGGTTCGGTCGAATTGAAAACCGCCAATCCCCTGGAAATGACGGAAGATCAAAAAGTTGTTGTGGGTGTGCGCGGCAGCTACAACGATCAGGCTGACGATATTTACGGTGCTGAGCCCTACGGCCAGCGTCTGTCGCTCTCGTTCCAGAAAAAACTGTTTGATGACAAACTCGGTGTGGCACTGGGCTACGCCCGTTTGGTACAGCCGCGTTCCGCAACCCGTTTTGAACAATACAACTACGAAGCTAATACTTATCCTTTAGTCGACGAAAAAGGCTTGAATACCACAATTGTGGATAAAAATTTCAATGCAGTACCCACCGCCAATCGTCCATCAGAAGTGTTTATGGCTGAAGGTTTTGAATTATTCCAAACCGGTGGTGAAGAGACTCGCGATGGTTACGTGGCGGCCATCCAGTTTGAACCTACCGACAGCCTGTCGATCCAGTCGGATGTGTTCTATTCCAAATTTGAGTCCGACAGTTACTCGCGGGGTTTCCGTATCCAGCCGCTGCGCAACGCACTGACTAACAGCCTGGTGCTCTGGGAAAACCAGGCGGTGATCGGTGGTGAGTTCGCGGTGGACGACGCTGCGCCAGACTCTTTGAATTTGCAGGTCAATAGCAACGACGTTACCCAAACGAACGAATTGCTCTCCGGCGGTTTGAACCTTGAATGGCAACAGGATGCGTTGACTGTTGCGCTTGACCTGTCGCACTCGGATGCCTCTGGCGTTCAAGCGGACGGGGTAGTGCGTGCGCACCTCTATCGCCCCATTGAAAACCCGGTTCCCGGCGGCGCGACTTTTGAGCGCGACCCGGATCAGTCGATGACCTACTTGCTCGATGGCATCAATGTACCCAGTGTTAGCTTGAGCCGTGATTATGCGTCTTACGGTGCCGATGGCGTCAGTACTCTGCGCATGACCAACTACGAGCGCTACCCACGGATCAATGATGATGTGGTCAGTGCTGCACGCTTGGACGTGAAATATGAACTTGAGATGCCACTCATTAAATCGGTAGAGGCTGGGGTGCGTCGCTCAGAACGCAACCATAAAGATCGTCGTCAAGTGTTTGTTTATGGCGAGCTTGGGCAATACGATCGCGATTTCTCCTTGGAAATCAACACCGGCAATTCGGACGTGGTGAATTGGAAAGGCGACTTCTCCCATTTCCCATCATTCCTTGCAATTGATGGTGACAAGATCATCCAGGAAGCGGTGAGCCAAGGGTTGGTGTTGGATAATGGCGTAGAGGTGCTCGACCAAAATGGCAAGGTCTATTCCCCGCGTTCTATCGAACCCAAAGCGCGTTGGACTGAAGGCCGTGACTGGTCGATGAAACAACGCTCGGACATCGATGAAAATGTGGATGCAATCTATCTGCAGACTAATTTGGAAACCACACTATTTGATCGCGACCTGGTGGGTAACATTGGTTTGCGTCATGTACGCACGGAGCAATCCAGTGTTGCCCTGGTGAACGTGAATGGCAATGTTGATGCTGGCGCCGTGGAGATTTTTGATGAGATAGGCACCTCGGAAACGGATTACGCCTACCAAACACTCGGCACCGAATACAGCCACAACCTGCCATCGCTCAACCTGAATTACAGCGTGGCTGAGGATAACCAGCTGCGTCTGGCATTGGCGCGTGTACTTTCCCGTCCACCGATCAATCGCTTGGCTGCCCCGGATACCGAAGGTTCGGTTACGGTAGAAAACGACACTACGCCGGTGTTCAACTACGGTAGTAATACGTCGCCATTCCTGACACCTTTCATCGCCGATCAGGTTGACTTGTCCTACGAGTACTACATGCCGGATACCAACGGTGCTTTTGTGGTGGCCGTGTATCACCGTGAAATCAAATCATTCATTCAGGATATTACTTACGAAAACTTTGATTTCCGTGCAGCAGGATTCGATGTGCCTGATACTTGGGAAATACGGCAGGGGCAAGGCGATTTTTTTGTGGAGGTTGAAGTTGAAAATGGTGACTACTCCACCTCCATCAACAACCTGGACGGCGGTTTTATTCGCGGCCTGGAAGTGTCTTACACCCAAACCTTCAACTTCCTGCCTGACCTCTGGCAAGGGCTGGGGGTGAGTGCAAGTTACTCGCTGACCGACTCGGAAATCACCGTGGCTAACCCGGTAGAGGGTGTCAGTACCGGCGCTACTTTGCCATTCCCCGGCTTGGTAGAGAAATCCGCCAACTTCACCCTGTTCTATAGCTACGGCGGCTTTGAAACCCGTTTATCCACCACTTTCCAGGATTCGTTTGTAGGTGAGACACGCAACATTAACCTGCAACCGATTATCTATGCACCGGAAACGCTGCTGGATTATCAAGCGGCTTATAAGTTTGATAATGGTTTGGATCTGGTGTTCTCCATCAGCAACCTCACCAACGAACCTAACCGCAGCTACATGTTTGACGAAGAGTTGACGCGTACCCTGCAATGGTTTGGTCGCACCTTCTACATGGGGGCTAACTACACCTTCTAACATCTGACGGTGAAAACGTATCGGCCGCACATGAAAATGTGCGGCTTTTTTTTGCATAAAAAATGACTACATACGTATGTAGCCTGCAGTGGCGCATGAATACGTATGTAGTCGATTGAGCGCTGCGGCGATAACCCCTAGGATGGCCTCATTGCAATGATTTACCAAAGTATTGCTGTTGGTGACTTTGGGTTCTGGCAATGACATTGATCTCCATCTTTTTTGTTGTATATCGTCGCTGTTGATGATTCGGCGCAGTCGCAAGACTGCGCCTTTTTTTATTCCCGCTATCCGTTATTCCTCTCGTTTTTTACCACTCACTGCCCGGTGTTAGTATGTGTGTCCCTTTCACATCTGCAGGCAAACCCTATGGCAATTGAAATTGAACGCAAGTTTTTAGTAGTGGGTGATGCCTGGCGTAAGGCAACCGCCGTGTTTTACAGCCAGGGATATCTCTCTAGTGATAAAGCGCGCACGGTGCGGGTGCGTATCGCTGGCGAGCAGGCATTTCTCACGATTAAAGGTGTAACACAAGGTATGAGCCGGGCGGAGTTTGAATATGAGATTCCGCTGGCAGATGCACGCGAGTTGCTGCTCATGTGCGAGCAACCCTTGATTGAAAAATATCGTCGCAAAATTACCTATGCGGGTTTTGTGTGGGAGGTCGATGAATTCCTCGGCGAGAATCAGGGCTTGGTGGTGGCAGAGATAGAGTTGCCCTCAGAGAACACATCGTTTACTAAACCTGAGTGGGTAGGTGAAGAGGTAACTGCAGACCTACGCTACTTCAATTCGAATTTGGTGCGGTTACCGTTTAAGCAATGGTAAACCTCGGTGCACTCTTTAAATAGTCATTTGCTATCGGTTGGTTAAAATCAATTTTCTTTGTTAATGGTTATGGTTTGCCTAGTATAGCTTCATGGGCGATTGAGACAGGCGCCCGCCTACTAGCTTACGAGGAATCTACCATGGCCAAGACAGCAACATTCGCCGCCGTTCACTTTACCGTCGCTTTTTCCGTTGGCTACGCCCTCACAGGCAGTGTATTGATTGGCGGCACTATGGCGCTGGTGGAGCCGGCGATCAACACCGTGGCCTTCTACTTTCATGAATTGGGGTGGAAAAAGTTTGCCGAGCACAAAGCTGTTATTGCCGAAGCCATGGCCCAACGGGTGATGTAAATAGTTGGTGCGTTACAGCTGGAAGTGACTCAGGGGCGCGCGTTTGGTCTTTGCGCGCCCTGATTGGAAATGGGGTTTAGTCTGGCGGATTGTCCGCTGCTTCACGTGCCTGACTGCGTTTCTTGATTTGGCGGCCAAAGAATAATCCCGCCTCAAATAGCATCCACATAGGGATGGCCAGCATGGCCTGGGAGAAAACATCCGGTGGGGTGAGCAACATTCCCACGACAAAACAGCCGACAATGATATAGCGTCGCTTCTCGGCAAGGCCTTCTGGCGTCACGACTCCGGCATGAATAAGCAACACAGTCGCGACGGGTATCTCAAAGGCGAAACCAAACGCAAAAAACATATGCAGCACCAAATCCAGATATTTGGTGATGTCAGTCATGGCGCTCACGCCTTCCAGCTGGATACCCATGGTGAAGTTGAACAGCATGGGCAAGACCAGAAAGTACGCAAACGCCATACCGGTAAAAAATAACAGCACGCTGGAGACCAACAGCGGTGCAGCCAATTGTTTCTCGTGCTGGTACAGCCCCGGTGCAATAAACGCCCACACTTGATACAGAATAAAGGGCACCGCCAATAGCAGTGCCAAATAAAAGGTGAGTTTCAGCGGTGTTAAAAAGGGCGAGATAACATCGGTCGCGATCATATTGCTGCCTTCGGGCAAAACAGCAATCAAAGGGGCAGAGACAATCCCGTAGATATCTGTCGCGAAGGGAAACAGGCACACAAACACGGCCAGTAAAAAATAAACCACATGCAGCAAGCGGGTGCGCAGTTCAATCAGGTGCTGCACCAGCGGCTGTTCTTTGTCGTTCAAGGATGGATTCATACGGATTTAGGATCTGTGCCCGCAGCACTGGCAGGCTTGGTGGCTATGTCGGTTGCGGGCGTAGTTTTGGCTTCCACTACTGCCGATGGCGTATTAGTTACCGCTTCAGCCGTGTGGGCGTGATCCGGTAGCTCATCGGGTGGGCCGTACTGGCCGCTGCGTTCACGGCGCGCTTGCTCGTCAGCCTTATCCGCCTCATTCAAGCTGGATTGGATGGCGTTGGCCGATTCGTCGATAGAGTTTTGAAACTGCCGGCGCGTGGCTTCAATGTTTTGCAGAATCTCTTCATTGTGCAACTGGCGGCGAATGTCATCCGCGCCGATTTGCCGCTCAATTTCGCTGCGGGTTTCGCGTAGGCTGCGTTTGAGTCGGCCAATCCACAGGCCAACAGTGCGCACAGTGCCGGGCAGTTGCTCTGGCCCTATTACCACCAGTGCAACCACCAAACATACAACAAGCTCGGTAAAACCTATATCAAACACAATTAAACCTTGGTGTTGTTTTGTTCGGTTTTTTCCGCACTGGTGCTATTCGCTACGGTTTTTTGCTCCAGATTTTTCTGGGCTTCCTCTTCGTCTTTTTTGGCGGCCTCTTCACTGCTCATAGAGCTTTTGAAGCCTTTGATCATGCTGCCCAGGTCGCTGCCCAAACTGCGCAAACGTTTGGTGCCAAACAACATAACCACAATTGCCAGAACAATAAGCAGTTGCCAAATACTGATTCCACTAATACCCATGATGATTCCCCAGTTAAATGAAGGTGTGATTAGGTGTTGGCGCGCGCGGCCTTTTCGTCGTGACCGGACATATTAAAACGGCGCGCCAGTTCGTTTAAAACAGAATCTGCGTTCTCGCCCAGATGGGAGAGCATAACCAGACTGTGAAACCAGAGGTCAGCGGTTTCATAGATGAGGTCGCTATTGTCGCCACTGGTCTGTGCGTCTTTCGCGGCTAGAATCGTTTCGGTGCATTCCTCGCCGACCTTTTCCAGAATTTTGTTCAGGCCTTTTTGATGCAGGCTGGCAACGTAGGATGACTCTGCGTCGGCGTTATTTTTGCGCGCTTCCAGAATGTCCGTCAGTTGCTTGAGAATATCGTTGTTCATAACTTTCTCTATCGGGTTTGCCGGGTGCGGTTAGTAAATCTCTGCCGGATCTTTGATAACCGGGTCAATAGTCTGCCAAGTGCCATCTTTCAGAATCCGGTAAAAGCACGATTCCCGTCCGGTATGGCAGGCAATGCCGCCCAGTTGTTCCACTTGCAGCACTATTACATCTTCATCGCAATCCAGGCGGATTTCATGCAACTTTTGGATATGGCCAGAGGTTTCGCCTTTGTGCCAGAGTTTGCCGCGTGAGCGCGACCAATAAACCGCTTCGCCCCGCTCAGCCGAAAGCTGCAGCGACTCGCGGTTCATCCAGGCCATCATCAAAATACGACCGGTTTGTGCATCCTGGGCAATCGCAGGAACCAATCCATCGCTATTCCAGTTCACAGCGTCTAACCAATTACTCATAGTTTACTCGTTTGTGCTTACTGCTGAATCTTGCGCGCGTATCGCTTTGAACAAATTATCGCGCAAGTGGCGTTCATTAAGGGTGCCAATAATCGCACTGGTGACACCTTGCGCTGCATAGGCAAAATCCAGTGCTTGCTGAATTGGGTCTATTTCAGCCTTAACCTTGTGTACAACTGCACCCGGTGCGGGCGCATCATGGCAGATATGGCCGCTGGCGAGAACCTTTTTCAGGAGCACGGCCGCACCATGTTGCGCAGATTTTGCGATGACCGGCGCCTCGTCCTGTTGGCTGGCGTTGTAAGTCACCATCACCGCATCGCAGATTTCGGCGGCGAGCAACCCGCCTTCCAGGGTTTTACTGGAAATGCCAAAGGCGCGAATCCAGCCCTCCTGCTTGAGTTGCTGCAGGGTGGGGAGTACCTCGGTTTGTTGCAGGATGTTAAGGTCATTGCCATCCGAGTGGATCAGTACCAGATCCAGATAATCCGTGCGTAAGCGGCGCAGTGAGCGCTCTACACTCATACGGGTGTGTGTGGCGCTGAAGTCAAAGCGCGAGTGCCCCTGATCGGAAAACTTGTCGGGAGTGAACTCTTCGCCCACTTTGGTGGAGATCACCCAGTCCTTGCGCGATTTGCGCAGTGCATCGCCAATACGCTCTTCGCTATAACCATAGGCGGGGGCGGTATCGATCAGGTTTACGCCCATGGAGTGGGCACAGTCGATCAGGCGCCGGACTTGTTCATCGCTGGGCAAATCAAAGGGGGTCGGGTACTTGAGACTCTGGTTGCGGCCGAATTTAACGGTGCCCAAGCCCATGGTGCTGACCTCTATGTCCGTTCGGCCGAGGCGCTTGCGCGGCATCATACGGGTAAATCCTCTTGCAATTGGGAGCTTGTCCAGGTTGGTTGGTAACTATTCATCGTCCGGCTCGCGAAAGCGCAGGGCGAGTGAATCCTCCGCGCTGAGCGCCGGTGGAAACGCGTGCTCCCAGGGTGTTTTGGCCAGTGGTGCCAAGGGTAACCAATCCCGCACTGACACTTGTGGATGGGTGGGGCTAATGCGGTTGCCAGTGAGCAGTGCCAGCACTTGGTTCGCCAGGTTGGGGGCCAGGGTCAGTTTGGTCGGCCAGCCCACCAGCAGGTTGTCAGCGCCAGTAGCCGGTGCCACAAAGGCGTTGTCGGGGCGGGCAAAGTCAGGTTGTCGCGGTTCTGCCCGGTCGATGGGCAGGCAAGCCCACTCGGTGCCTTCCATATTTACCCAGGGGATCAATTCCTGTAATTCCTGTTGGGCCAGTTCTACCAGTGCCTCCGGCGTCATGCTTGCGCCTTTTTCCGCGAGGCTGCCGCCCAGGTACCACACAGAGGCACCATCGGGTAGGCGATGGCTGGAAATAGTCAGGCGTGGAGTGGCCTCGCGCCCTAAACAGTGGCCGTAAAAGTCGAACGGGTGTTGGTGTTTTACCATCACCTGTTGCAGCGGGCGCAGCTGCATGGCGGGCTGTTCCAGCCCCAGTTCGGCCAGTAATTGCGCATTGCCTTTGCCTGCGGTGAAGATAAAACGCTGTGCATAAATGCATAGCTCGCCAGCAGTAGCGGCGATTTTCAAATGGATCTTGCCGCTGCTGTCTCGCTGCAGTTGTGCCTGTTGCCAATCGATCTGGTAACAGCAGCCGTCTATGTTATTTGCCAGATTCGCGACCAGACTGGGGGTATCAATCACCAGGTCTTCCAGACGATAGAGGCTACCGGCAAAATCCTTGTGGCGTAGCAGGGGCGGGCGACGATCCGGGTGGACGGCATCGACTCTGCCGCGGGTAATCTTACTGGCAAAAAAACTGGTGATTTTGCTGCCCAAATCATCACCCGACCACATAAAAAAGTGATCGCTAAGAATGCGGGTATGACGCAAATCGACATCGCCTTCGCCGCACAAGCAGGCGCGCCAGTGCCTGGGCATATCTGCAATGGCTTCTGACGCTCCGGTTAGGGTGCCCGCCAAGGTGTATTTCATACCGCCATGGATCATGCCCTGCGAGGCGAGGGTTTGGTCGCTGCCCAGCGCGTTGGATTCAAACAGGGCGACACTAAACCCCGCGCTTTTGGTGCGATTGGCCAGCCATAGGCCTGCGACACCGCCGCCGATAATGGCGATGTCCAGATGAATCTCGTGCGGGGGTGTGCTCATCGGCAGTGAATTTCCGGTAGCTGAACGGTCAGGCGGCGCAGTATAAGTGTTTCAAGCGCGAATTACCCTTGCCGCGCCCGGCGCTTGTGCTGCTAATATGCGTAAAAATTTTACGGGTATGTGGATCACCATGTCATTCACCTTGTTGTTAACGGATGTAAATTCCCCCTTGGGTAAGGCGTTAGAGCACGAGCTTGAGCGCGAGCCTTTCAAGTTGCTGATGCCCGCGGGCAATACATTGGACTGGTCAGATGAAGCGGCAGTAGCAGCTTATTTTGCGCGCGAGCAGCCGGACTTGGTGATTAATTGTCGCGGCTGGGAAGAGGCCTATTATCCCGGCGGCCAGATGCCCCTGATAGAAACCGCGCGGCAGTTGGCGCGTGCGTGTAAACAGGGGAATATCCCCCTGATTCACTTCTCCAGTTACAGCGTGTTTGGTGCGGACCCCAAGGGGACTCACAGTGAAAAAGATGCACCGGCGCCCAAAAATGAAACGGGCGCGGCGTTTGTCGAAGCGGAACAAGCAATTGCAGCCGAGTTGCAGCGTTTTGTTGTGTTGCGTTTAAGCTGGGTGATAGGTGCCTATGGCGACAATCATTTAACGCGTTTGCTCAGCGCATTTTTAGCGGGGGCGTCAGTCAGTGTTAATCGTCGCCTGCGCGGCGCACCCACGGCGCTTTCGGATGCCGCTCGCGTTGCCGTTGCCATGGCAAAACAAATTAGCTGCGGTGCGGAGAATTGGGGCGTAATGCATTATTGCAGCGGTGATGCCTGTACCGAAGATGAGTTTGCCGACCAAGTTCTGCAGCTGTTAATCCAGCAGCAATTACTCACCGCTGAGCCCAGCCTGACGCTGGTAGATGCTGAACCAGAAACGGAACCACTCAGTGCGATATTGGGTTGCCGCCACGCGCGCGACAACTTTGGTATTCAGGCCCGCTCCTGGCGCCCAAGTTTGCTGCCCTTGGTCAAACAGTGGTTGCACAACCGCGAGCAGATAAAGCTCACCCCATAACCTGCGCCCCATTCGATTCAGCCAGCTACAGCAACTCCATTGCCGGTTTTGGTGGCCTGCGCAAGCGTTCACCCAGTCGAATACCTCCCATTTCTATGGTGCGATAGGAGATTTGCGCCACCAAAAAACAGCTGCAGATAGCGAGCGCGCAATAGACCACAACGGCCATGCTTGTAGTGCCCATGAACCCGATTACCAGATTGAGTAGTACCACTAACAAAATCGAATGGGTGAGATAAAGGCTGTAGGACACATCCCCCAAATAGCGGAACAGCCGCGCCTGTAAAAATGCAAAGCGCTCGGGCGCATAGTAGATAACCCCAATGACCGGTGCGATGCACAGCGTCTCCCAATAGACAATCCATAAATCTCCGTAACCAGCGCTGGTCAGTGGCCTTGCCAGATAAAACCCTGCCACCAATATCGTCAGCAGCACCCAAAATAAGGGCGTTGCAAATGACATGAATAGATCCTTTAACCATCTTCCCCAGAGCAAAACACTCAAGCCGGCGTAGAAGCTAAAAATGTAAAAATTCCAATGGTGTTTGAAATTAAGAGGAATTAGCGAGATCAAAATACACGCGGTAAGTGCCAGGGCAATATGGCTCGCCTTGTTGCCAAACAGCAGCATTAAGGGGATCAGCAGCGAGGCGATTATCTCCACATAAATCGACCAAATGGGTGGATTGGCCTTGAGTGAATAGCCCACATAGCCAGCGATAAACTTGAGCAGCGAGAACTCACCAAACTCTTTGGGGTTAAGCGAATAGCGCAAATAGGGGTCGATAAATAACAAATACAAACCACCCACAGTAACCGTACAAAACATCAGCGGCATAATGCGAAAAAAGCGCCGGTGAAAATACAGCGATACCGAGGCTTGGCTCAGGCCGTTTTTGGCGAGCGATGCACCCACCACTAGGCCGCTCAGGACAAAAAAGAAGGTGACGGCCGCGCTGCCGTTAAACAGTGGCATGAATTGCACCGCAGGAAAGGCTTCGGCAGCTCGTCCATACAGGTGGCCGAGCAATACTATTACCGCCGCCACACCGCGCAGCGCATGAAGCGGGACGGAAAAGCCTTGTTGTCGGGCGGCTTGGATAAAATAATTCATAGCGGCAATCCCTATGCAGTTTGTTGACTGTTTGCGCACGCAGTGATGCGGGAAACCAGCGGGCGAGAAGGAGGCAGGGCAGGGTTATGCCAACTGGGCTGCTTAAATAACGCAAGTGGCATGCCATGCAGATTTAAGCGATAAAGCGCGAGGTTTGGCGCCAGTAAATTTTCGGGTGTGGCTTGTGGCGCCAGGGACTGGTATCCAACTAGGCCTTTTGATGGGGATGATGCTGTAATGCAGTGCAATAAAAACGCGAGGGGCTTTGTCAGCCGCTCGCGTTTTTTATTGCATTGTGGGTGGTCGCTGAACTGTTAAGTGCGCTGCCCCTTTAGATTCTTTGAAAAACCAGGGTCGCGTTAGTACCACCAAAACCAAAGCTATTGGACATAACCCGATCCAGTTTTACACCGTCCTGACGCTTGAGCACTATGGGCATGCCCACAGCTTCGGGGTCGAGGGTGGTGATATTGGCTGAAGCGCAGATGAAATCATTTTCCATCATCAGCAAGCTATAAATCGCTTCCTGAACGCCGGTAGCGCCCAGGCTGTGGCCAGTCAGGGATTTGGTGGAGCTGATTGCCGGGATTTTGTCGCCAAAAGTTTCTTTGATGGCTTTCAGTTCGGCCAAATCACCCACTGGTGTAGAGGTGCCGTGAGAATTGATGTAGTCGATGCTGCCATTCACAGTGGCCAGAGCCTGTTTCATGCAGCGCACAGCGCCTTCACCAGACGGAGCCACCATATCGTAGCCATCAGACGTGGCGCCGTAGCCGACTACTTCGGCGTAGATTTTGGCGCCGCGTGCTTTGGCGTGTTCGTATTCTTCCAGCACTAAACAGCCACCACCACCGGCGATCACAAAGCCATCGCGCTCAGCATCGTAGGCGCGTGATGCTTGCTCCGGGGTTTCATTGTATTTGGTGGACAGGGCGCCCATGGCATCAAACAGTGCGGTCAGCGTCCAATGCTCTTCTTCGCCACCACCGGCAAATACCACATCTTGTTTGCCGAGCTGAATCAATTCAACCGCATTACCCACGCAGTGTGCACTGGTGGCACAAGCGGAGGAGATCGAGTAGTTAACGCCTTTGATTTTAAAAGGAGTGGCCAAACATGCCGAGGTGGTGCTGCCCATGGTTTGGGTAACACGGTAAGGGCCAACACGTTTCAGGCCTTTTTCGCGCAAGATGTCAGCCGCTTCAACCAGATTTTTGGAGGACGCACCGCCAGAACCCATGATAATGCCGGTGCGCTCATTGGAAACCTGGTCTTCGCTCAGGCCAGAATCGGCAATGGCTTGTTCCATGGAGAGGAATGCATAGGCGGCGGCATCACCCATAAAGCGCAGTACTTTACGGTCGATTAATTCGGCAAGGTTTATGTCGATAGAGCCTGCAACATGGCTGCGGAAGCCTTTCTCTTTATATGCTTCCTGGAATTTGATACCGGAACGGCCAGCGCGTAATGCATCCAACACGGCATTTTTATCATTGCCCAGGCAGGACACAATTCCCATACCGGTAACAACAACGCGTTTCATAGGCTACCTCTTTTGTATTTAGCTACAGCGCCTGAACAGCAGGTTTTCGCAGAGTCTGGCGGGTTAAGCGGAGTGTCAGTATGCCACAGGGGGCTCGCTGCTCACTCCTTGTTTTATGGCTTGTTTTTGTTGTGCGGTTTGTAACAGTCGCGCAGATGAGTCGGCTGATTAGAAGCTGTCGGTGTTCTGGAACAGGCCAACACGCAAATCGTTTGCAAAATAGATGTCTTTGCCATCGCAGGATACGCGGCCATCAGCGATCCCCATAATCAGCTTGCGCTCGATCACACGCTTCAAGTTGATATGGTAGGTCACTTTCTTGGCGGTGGGCAGGATTTGGCCGGTGAATTTCAGTTCGCCGCAACCCAGTGCGCGACCGCGACCCTGGTTGCCTTTCCAGCCGAGGAAGAATCCCACCAATTGCCACATAGCATCCAGCCCCAAACAGCCGGGCATTACCGGGTCGCCGGGGAAGTGGCAGTCAAAGAACCACAAGTCGGGGGAGATATCCAATTCGGCCACAATTTCGCCTTTGCCAAATTCACCGCCGGTGTGGCTGATATGAACAATGCGATCCAGCATCAGCATATTAGGTTTGGGCAATTGAGCGTTGCCTGGGCCAAACAGCAGGCCGTCGCCGCATTTCAACAGTTCTTCACGGCTGTAGGAGCTTTGTGGTTCAAAGGTGGTCATTGAAATTACTCAGGTTGTTAATGATGGCGAGGGCGGAGCCGTCGCGCAAAAGTGCGCCATTCTAACCGCTGTGGCTCAGTTGTCCAGTTAGACGGGCAGCTGCTACTTATGCAACCGGCACCATCCTGTGATTTGTTTCTTTGGGTAGCGTTCGCCTTTGAAGGGCTTAAAAGCTGCGCGCCAAGGAGAACTCGGCCAGCTCCTTCATCGCTTGGGTATAGATGTTGTTCGGCAGGTGTTGCAGTTGTGCGATGGCTGCCTGAACTTGTGCTTTGGCGGCATCCAGTGTGTAGGTCATGCCACCGGTGGCCTGTACGATTTCCAGAATCGCTGGCAGTTGGCTGGCATCGCCGTTGCGAATCGCGGTGGCGATCAGTTCGGCTTGCGCCGCGGTACCGGTGCGCATGGCGTAAATCAGGGGCAGGGTGGGTTTGCCTTCGGCCAGGTCATCACCCACATTTTTACCCAGAGTGGCGGCATCACCGGTGTAGTCCAGTGCGTCATCTACCAATTGGAAGGCAATACCCACATGGCGGCCATAAAGGCGTACGGCTTCGCGTTGTGCCGCGCTGCCACCGCAATGGGCGGCGGCCACTTCGCAGGCGGCAGCAAACAAAATGGCAGTTTTTTTGTCGATCACGCGGAAGTAGTTTTCCTCGTTCACATTGGGGTCTTTGGCGTTAACCAACTGCTGCACTTCACCCTCGGCGATGATGTTGGTGGTATCGCTGAGGATCGCCATCACATCCATATTGCCAATCGCCACCATCATCTGAAAGGCGCGCGAATAGAGGAAATCACCCACCAATACGCTGGGTGCGTTGCCCCATTCGGCATTGGCGGTGGGGCGCCCGCGGCGCAGGTTGGACATATCCACCACATCGTCGTGCAGCAAGGTAGCGGTGTGGATAAATTCGATAATTGCTGCAAGCGACAAGTGATCTTTACCCTTATAACCCAGCGCATTGGCGGTGAGCAGCACCAGCAGGGGGCGCAGGCGCTTGCCGCCCGCTTCAACCAGGTAATGGCCAATATTCTCGACCAGGCCAACATCGGAGTGGAGTTTATCGATGATCAGTTGGTTAACTGCGCTGAAGTCGTCTTTGACGGCCTGATGAAATGGCAACATGGGCTTTTCTTATTTATCAGAGAGGGAAAATAGTGGCGGCAATGCTAGCAGCGGGCGATGCAGAGTCAAGGAAAAGCTGGCGCCAGTGCATCAAACCAAAGGCATGGCGCGACCTGTGGCGCAGCATAGGCGAGCGCAACAAGCTCGCCTTCGGCTAATTGCCACTGCTCAAATTGCCAGGTGCTATGGGAAAGCTGCGGGTCAAGACGGGCATCAATAGCGGGTTGGTCGGCAGTGCTGTGCAGTGCAAATTGAATCTTTTCCAGCCCGGCTGAAATGCCGGTGCCCAGCGCTTTGAAAAACGCTTCTTTCAGCGTCCAGAGGCGATAAAAATAATCCGCCTGTGGTTCTGCCGGCAGTGCCCTGAGTTGCGCATATTCCAATGGATGATAGTAGCGCTCGGCGATATTCAGGATCGAACGCTGGCGTTGGCCAGCCTCCAAGTCGATACCTACTTGCATGCCCCGGGCGATAGCAAGCACTGCCCAATGGCCGCTGTGGCTAAGGCTGAATTGAATATCGCTGTGCGGGATAAAGGGCTTGCCCTTGTCGGTGCGTGCAAAAGTTATATCACCTGCGGGCATGCCGGTGTAACGCGCAAGGCAGCTGCGCAGCAGCCAGCGACTGGCGAGATAATTATCTTTGCCGCGCTTAAATGTCTGCGCCCGCGTGTGCTCTGCTGTGCTCATAATGCTGTGGGCGAGAGCGAGGTGATGTTCGTCTATTCGACGCAAATCCAGCAGCCACAGGTGTACCTGTTCTTCACCCAAGGATATGGGGATGGAAAATACTGGGGATGGCAACGGGGAATTTGGTTTGCGCATGGTTCGCTGTCGGGCTTGGGTAGTGGCGAGATGATACGCGACTTGCACTGCGCCTGCTAAATTGTGCCTTCGCCCGCTTTTGTGCTCTAATTCGCGCCCTCAAAACCCCTCGACCCATTTCCGCTATTTACAGCCAATCTTTTGGAGTTGTTATGCAAATCAGTGCCGACAAAGTTGTCAGCTTTCACTATCGCCTGAGCGAAACGGGCGGTGAGCTGCTCGAAACTTCTTACGAGTCAGACCCAACCCTTTATTTGCACGGTCACAGTGGCTTGCTGGCGGCATTAGAAACCGCATTGGAAGGCAAACGAGCAGGCGATAAAGTCACCGTAAATCTGACTCCCGAACAGGGGTATGGTGTGCGTCAGGAAAACGCGACCCAACGCATTCCCATCAAACATTTGCTGGGCTACGAAAAAATCAAAAACAAAATCAAACCCGGCATGAAAGTCGCGGTAAATACCCAGCACGGTCCCTGGGATGCCGTGGTGTTAAAAGTGGGTAAATTCAATGTCGATATCGACAGCAATCACCCACTTGCCGGCAAAAATCTCGACTTCGAATTGGAAGTGGTTGAGGTGCGCGATGCAACCGCAGAAGAGCTGGCGCATGGCCATGCGCATGGCGTTGGTGGTCATCACCACGACTAATTTTTTCGCGCGTTGCGCATAAAAAAGCCCGCACTGGTTGCGGGCTTTTTTATGCAGATTTGTTGGTGGTGCCGCCGTAAATGTTAGGCGGCCTGGGTGCAGGGCCAGGTGGGTTTGGCGCTGTACCAATATTCCGGTCTCAAGCCAATCAAACGGTAAATGCCCTGCGGCAAATCCTGTTTTACATTATCGATATTGCGTGTCACTTGCGCGTGGCTAATTGCGCCTTGCACATACTGCTGCATCAGTCGCGCAATTTGTTCTATGTCCTGTTCCGGCGATTCCAGTAAATAATTGCCATTTTTTAAGCTGCGCACCAGCGCTTGATTGTATTTCGCACCGCGTTCGGTCATGAGTTGCAAGGTGTCGGTAATGCGCGTGTCGCCACAACCAGTCTGCATACCTGCGCTAAACAGCGCACAACCGGGAACGTTGTCTTTATCTTCGCCTACTTTGTTGATGTAAATAAATTGCAGCCAGTTTTCCAGCTGTTCCAGCGGCGAATTAATAGGCGAGAGAATACAGTCCAAATCCTGGCGGATTTGATCCCAATGGTGGGAGGTTGCCTCACAGAATAGCTCCGCCTTGGATTCAAAGTGGTGATAGAAGCTACCCTTGGTCACGCCCGCTTGTTTGCAAATTTCATTCACGCCCACAGAGTTGTAGTTGCTGTTCCAGATCAGGTTCAGCGCGGTTTCCAGTAGCAAAGTGCGGGTATCTGTAGTGCTCATAAGCTGGATTCTCGTACAAACGTTATGGTTATTATGATACCGGCCGGTATGTTTTTCAATCACAAGCTTGCGCCACAACAGGGCAGTATGCCAGTTGTGTTACCGCGCTCATCTTCGCTTTATAGGCTAAAGCCCTTGATTTTTCTCACTTTTATCAATTTTGCTGCCTGCCATTGGGGCGGGAATAATCAACAAAATTAAAAAAATGTTGACCTCCATACCTACCGGTATGTATAGTTTTGCGAAATGACCGGTTTAACCCCGCCGATTTTGTGTCCAGGGAGTTTTAGCTTGGCATTGATTTGCTCAGGAGCAACAGGAGACTATCATGAGTAGCACAATTTTCCCCCGCAAGTTTTTAACCCTCAGCGCATTGGCCATACTCACAGGTATCGTTGGTTTTTATCATGTCACTGGTGTGGAGGCCTCGGCAGCTGCGGCCGTACCACCTGCGCCAGCGGTAGATGTAGTGATTTTGGAACCGCAAGAGATCCGCACCTGGGCCAGTTTCTCCGGCCGTTTAGCGCCGGTTGAAAGTGCGGCCATCAAGCCCTTGGTGAGCGGCACCATCCAGCAAGTACTGTTTACTGAAGGCCAGCAAGTGAAAAAAGGCCAGCCGCTGTTTGTCATTGATCCGCGCCCCCATCAAGCATCGGTGCAGCGCGCCCAGGCGCAATTAGCCACGGCCCAGTCCCGTGCCAAACTCGCACAGGATGAATTGAATCGCGCCCAACAATTAATCGCCGCCAAGCTGGTGTCGCAAAGTATTTACGACTCCGCGTTCAGTACCCATCAAGTTGCGCAAGCCGATGTAAAACAAGCGGAGGCGGCCTTAAGCCAAGCAAAGCTGGATTTGGAATACGCCCACATTAGTGCGCCGATTAGCGGTCGTGTTGGTCGTGCGGAATTAACGGTGGGCAATGTGGTAGAGGCGGGAGCCAACGCACCACTGCTCACGCAAATTGTGGCTAACGACAAACTCTACGCCGAATTTAATGTGGATGAAGCCACTTATATCCAGTTCGTGCGCAACACCAAAAATACGCAGGACATGCCAGTAGAGTTAACGCTCGCCAGCGATAGCAGTGTCACCTACAACGGCAATATTTCCGCCTTTGATAATCGCCTGGATACCAACAGCGGCACCATTCGCGCCCGCGCTATTTTTGATAATAAAGATGGCGCGTTAACCGCAGGTATGTTTGCCAATGTGCGTTTGGGTTCGGCGGAAAAAATTCAGGCGTTGTTAGTGCCCGAGCGTGCAATTGGCACCAATCAAAGTAAAAAGTTTGTGTTGGTGGTGGATGAAAATAATACCGCCACCTACAAAGAAATCACCTTGGGTGAGCATCACCAGGGGCAGCGCGTCATAGTGGCCGGTGTTGCTGCGGGCGATAAGGTGATTGTGAATGGCCTGTCCCATGTGCGACCGAATAGTGTAGTCAATCCGAGTGTGACACAAGCGGGTACTGCGGCAGCGGTGGCATCCAGTCATTAATAGCAACACGCGCATTTAATCCCAATTGTTTTTGTAATGAGTTGCATCGGTGTTCGGCACCGGTGCTCTCCAAACTCATCGGTTAATTCACTATTTTCTCTCGCGTTAGATTTATTTTCGCAGCTATTTTCAAATTTATTTTTTGGCCCATTTGCAGGCAGGCTCACCATGAACATATCCAAATTTTTTGTGGATCGTCCCATTTTTGCCGGCGTGATTTCACTGTTGATTTTTATCGCCGGTTTACTCGCCATGTTTCAATTGCCTATATCGGAATACCCGGATGTATCGCCACCTTCGGTGGTGGTGAGTGCGTCCTACCCTGGCGCTAACCCGAAGGTCATTGCTGAAACGGTTGCTACGCCCTTGGAAGAGCAGTTGGCGGGCACTGAAAATATGTTGTACATGTTTTCACAAGCGACTACCGATGGCCGCTTGACCTTGACCGTCACTTTTAAAATAGGCACCGATGTTGACCTTGCGCAGCAGATGGTGCAAAACCGTGTTTCCCAAGCGCTGCCACGTTTGCCGGATGTCACCCGCCAGCGCGGTGTTACCGTCGTAAAAAGCTCGCCCGATTTAACCATGGTGGTGCATTTAATTTCGCCGGATAAAAGTTACGACGAACTTTATTTGCGCAACTATGCGCTCATGAACATTAAAGATGAGCTCGCCAAAGTGACCGGTGTAGGCCAGGTGCGATTGTTTGGTTCGGGCGATTACGCTATGCGTATTTGGTTGAATCCGGAAACCATCGCCGAAAAAAATCTCACTGCGAATGATGTTGTTAACGCGATTCGTGAACAAAATGTACAAGTCGCAGCCGGGATGATTGGCGGCGCGCCGGTTACTGATTTGGTGGATGTGCAATTGCCCATCAATGCTAAGGGGCGTTTGGATAATCCGGAAGAATTTGGCGAAATTATTATCCGCGCGGGCGCTACTGGTGAAATTACTCGCTTGAAAGATGTGGCGCGCATTGAAATGGGTGCGTCAGAATTTAGTTTGAATGCCATGTTGGATAACCAACCGGCGGTGGCAATTCCTATTTTCCAATCGCCCGGTGCTAATGCCATTCAAATTTCCGATGCGGTGCGCTCAACCATGGCGCAATTATCCGAGCGTTTTCCGGCGGGGGTGGAATACAAAGTCGTTTACGACCCTACTATTTTTGTAAAAAGCTCCATCAGCGCGGTAATCAAAACCTTGCTCGAAGCACTGGCATTAGTCGTGGTGGTAGTGATTTTATTTTTGCAAACCTGGCGCGCATCCATTATTCCGCTGCTGGCGGTTCCTGTATCAATTATCGGTACGTTTTCACTGATGTGGGCCTTTGGTTTTTCGATTAACACCTTGTCGTTATTCGGTTTGGTGTTGGCGATTGGTATCGTGGTGGACGATGCTATCGTGGTAGTGGAAAACGTGGAGCGAAATATTGAAGAAGGGTTAACGCCGCTTGCGGCTACTTATAAAGCCATGCAGGAAGTGAGCGGGCCGATTATTGCAATTTCATTGACCCTGGTTGCCGTGTTTGTGCCTATCGCCTTTGTGAGTGGTTTGACCGGACAGTTCTATCAACAATTTGCGTTAACTATTGCAATCTCTACCGTGATCTCTGCCATTAACTCGCTGACATTAAGTCCGGCATTAGCGGCGATTTTGTTAAAAAGTCACGATGCACCCAAAGATCGCCTGACGCGCATTATGGATAAACTCTTTGGTCGCTTTTTTGGTTGGTTTAATCGCAGTTTTAATCGCGCCTCCGGTGATTACTCAACCAAAGTCGGGAAATTATTAGGCCGCAAAGCAATGGCTGTAGGCGTTTATGCGGTGCTGCTGGCGGTGACGGCGGTCGGTTTTAATATTATTCCCAAAGGATTTGTGCCCGCGCAGGATAAACAATATTTAATCGCTTTCGCCCAGCTGCCCGATGGCGCCACTCTGGCGCGCACTGAGCAAGTCATCCGTGAAATGGGTGAAATTGGTTTGGCCGAAGCCGGTGTGGAAAGTGCAGTGCAATTTCCGGGCTTGAGTATTAATGGTTTCACCAATAGCTCCAGTGCCGGCATTGTGTTTTTAACGCTGGATGCATTTGATGAGCGCAATGGTGCAGATTTATCGGCCGCGGCTATTTCGCAAAAGCTGCAAATGAAATTTGCCGGTATCGAAGAAGCATTTATTGCGGTATTCCCGCCTCCGCCAGTGCGCGGTTTGGGAACCACGGGCGGGTTTAAATTGCAAATTGAGGACCGCGCTGGTTTGGGTTACGAAAAGCTGGCAGAAGTTGTGGCGCAAGTGCAACAAAAAGCCATGCAGCGCCCGGAATTAGCCAGTGTGTTTTCCAACTACAAAATCAATGTGCCGCAATTGTATGCCGATGTGGACCGCACCAAAGCCAAACAGCTCGGCCTGAATGTGAAAGAAATTTTTGACACTATGCAAATCTATTTGGGTTCGCTTTATGTCAATGACTTCAATCAATTTGGTCGCACCTATCAGGTTATCGCCCAGGCAGATGCGGAGTATCGCAATACCCCGGCGGATGCATTGAATTTAAAAGTGCGTAATGTGCAAGGCGATATGGTGCCTTTGGGTTCGGTGTTGACCATGGAAGAAAGTTACGGCCCTGAAAGCGCCGCGCACTACAACGGCTATTTAGCAGCAGATATTAACGGTAACGCCGCGCCTGGCTATTCCAGTGGTCAAGCGCAGGATGCGATTGATGAAATTCTTGATGAAGTGTTGCCCAGTGGCATTGTGTATGAATGGACTGATTTAACTTATCAAGAAGTACTGGCAGGCAATACTGCGATTTATATTTTGCCGCTGTGTCTGTTGTTGGTGTTCCTGGTGCTGGCCGCACAGTATGAAAGTTTGGCATTGCCACTGGTAGTAGTGACTATTGTTCCGCTCTCCATTTTGTCTGCACTTTTTGGTGTGTGGATTACCAACGGCGACAACAATATCTTCACCCAAATTAGTTTGTTTGTACTCGCCGGTCTCGCCAGCAAAAACGCCATTTTGATTGTGGAGTTTGCGCGCGAATTAGAGCAGCGCGGCATGGCAACCTATGAGGCGGCCATTACCGCCAGCCGTATGCGGCTACGCCCGATATTAATGACCTCTTTCGCGTTTATTATGGGTGTATTACCGATGGTGTTCTCCACTGGCGCCGGTGCCGAAATGCGCAGTGTGATGGGTATAGCCGTTTTCTCCGGCATGTTGGGCGTGACTTTCTTTGGTCTGTTTTTTACGCCGATGTTCTATGTGCTGTTGCGCAAGCTGGAAGGTAAACGCAGTTATAAAGTTGAGGGGAAAGAAGAGTTTTCACCCGCACCAGTGCATACCGATACGCCTGCCGTTGCAAACCATAAGGAGTTGCAATCATGAATATTTCATCAGTTTTTATAAAAGGTTTTGTTGTCGCTGTGTTGCCCGCCATGATCAGCGCCTGTCACAGTTTTAAATCGGTTGAGCAGTCTGCGCAGCTCGCACAGATTCAGCCAGCGCCGGCAGCATTTGTATTGCCTGCGTCGGCCAGTGAGCAGCAGCCGGTTGCGGCATGGTGGGCGCAATTAAATGATGAGCAGTTGAATCAATTAATTGCCAATTCGCTGCAACAAAATCATTCCATCCGTATTGCGCAGGCATCGCTGGCGGAATCCCGCGCGTTGCTGCGCAACAGCAAGTTGGATCGCTATCCCACAATTGAAGCCAGTGTGAGTGGTGCGCGTCAAAAGCAGAGTGCAGATATTGTGGGCGATGTGGATTCACGTATCAGTGAGACCTATCAGGCCGGTTTTGATGCAAGCTGGGAGCTGGATATTTTCGGTCGTGTCCGCAACGGTGTGAAATTATCCAAAGCACAGCTCGCCGCACGCGAAGCTGATTTACAAGCGGCGCAGGTTAGCATTGCGGCGGAAGTTGCCGGTGCCTATATCAGCTTGCGTGGCAATCAATATTTGTTGGATGTCGCGCTGCGCAATGTGCTCAACCAACAGGAAACTTTGGAACTTGCCCAACGTTTTTCTGAGGTGGGGCGCGGCGATCAACTGGATGTGGCGCGTGCCGAGGCGCAGCTGGAATTAACCCGCGCCAGTATTCCTGCGTTGAATGCGGAAATTAATATTGCCTTGAATCGTATTGGTGTTTTAACCGGGAAGCCGTCGGCGGAATTAAAAACGGCCTTGGCGCTGGTGAAATCGCTACCGCAGATTCCTGCCTCCTTTGCGGTGGGTAACCCGACAGATCTATTAAAACGTCGGCCCGATATCCGCCGCGCCGAACAAGCGCTGGCGGGTGCAGTAGCGGAATACAATATTCGCGTGGCGGATTTGTATCCGAGCGTCACGTTCACAGGTGGCTTGGGTTATTTATCCAGCGATTGGACACGCGTGGGCAATAGCAATACCGATACCTTTTTATTCTCGCCGCGCATTCAATGGGCAGCATTTAATCTGGGCAGGGTAGAAGCGCAAATTGATGCGGCTGATGCCCGTACCCAGGCGCGTATCGCCGAGTTTGAGCAACAGGTGCTTACTGCATTAGCGGAAACCGACAGTGCACTGCAAAACTTTACCCGCGAAGAAGAGCGCCGCACCACCTTGCAGCGCGCCTTACAGGCGAGCAATCAAGCAGCGGTATTTGCCCGCAAGCGTTTTGAAGTGGGGAGCAGCGATTTTCTGACGGTGTTGGATGCGGAGCGGTCGCAATTAACCGTGAGTGCACAATTGGCGCAGAGTGATATGCAGGTGCTGCTAAATTTGATTGCGGTGTATAAATCCCTTGGTGGTGGTTGGGAATTTTCCCAGCAATCGGCGCTGGCTACACGCAATTAGTTTATTTATCGCCAGTAGTTATTGTTGCAATCCCTGAATAGTTTTCCTTTTTTGCCCGTGGCTGTCCCCTTACAGTCATGGGCTTTTTTGTGTGGGGCGCTATACTTACGGCTGCTTGAAATTTATTGGCTAGGGCCCATTTCACGTTTTTTATTGCCTGTTAAGGTGTGGATATTCTATGAACCCGGTTCAAATTAATTGCCCCCATTGTTTTGCCACTAACCGTTTACCCTCCGAACGGCTCACCGATAAGCCCAATTGCGGTAAATGCAAACGCCCCCTGTTTGTGGGCAAGCCGCTGGAATTAAATCCGGGCAATGTTGCCAACACCTTGGAGAAAAATGATATCCCGGTGTTAGTGGATTGCTGGGCGCCCTGGTGCGGCCCCTGCCAAAGTTTTGCGCCCGTGTTTGAGCAGTTGGCGGCGCAATCCGAACCCTATTTGCGCTGCGCAAAATTAAATACTGAAGCGGTTCCTTCTATTGCCCAGCGCTGGGGAATTCGCAGTATTCCAACGCTGATTTTATTTAAAGGCGGTAAAGAAGTGCAGCGTGTATCTGGCGCTATGTCCATGCAGCAATTAAAAGCCTGGTTGGTGCAGGTGGGGGCATTTAGCTAAGCCAAAACAATCAATTAACAAGTAAAAAGCCAGCATTTTCGCTGGCTTTTTTTATCGGGAATCACGCAGTGAGTGGCTAAAAATTTACCAATATCGCGGCAGATTTTTTTTAATTTCGATATACCCCGTGCACTGCTCTATGTAACCGCCAATCAATAATTGTTTCATAATCCGGCTCACCATTTCACGCGACGAACCCACCATATTCGCTATGTCCTGATGGGTCACTTTCGGGTTGTGGATACGTTTGTCCTCATCCGATAATTTTTCCAGCGTGCTGCTCACGCGTCCATACACATCCAGCAAGGCTAAATCTTTTACGCTATCGGTCAGTTCGCGCACGCGGCGGGTCAGTTCGGTAAGCATCATTAATGCGAAGTCGGGGTACTCACGCATCAGCTCATGCACGCTGGCTTTGGGCAGCATCAACACTTCACAATCGCTCAGGGTGATTACCGAGGCCGAGCGTGGTTGGCCGTCCAGTAGCGACAACTCTCCAAAGTAATCGCCATCCTGCATGTAATTTAAATTTACCTGGCGCCCTTCATCATTGGTTAAGTAGGCGCTCACCGTACCTTTGCGAATTACGTACAAATGGCTCGACTCATCCCCCTCGGTAACCAATACGGTATTTTTAGGGTACTTGCGCAATACACTGTGTTTTTCCAGCTGCGCAAGATAGTGCGCTGGAACGGCGGCGAATAAACGGACGCTCTGCAACATGGTGGTCTAGTTCCCAGTAAAGAAAATGAATTGTTATTGTCATCAAAACACACAATAATCGCTACTACTTATGCCCATTTTTGCCGGGCAAGGATCATAATTCCGTTTTAAATTTCCCCTATTGTCGCACGGAGAGCTATCGGCCTATGGCTGCTGCAGATTCACGCCATTGTGAACAGACTCTCATGTTCACAGATATCGTCGGCTATTCGCGCCTTATGGGGCGCAATGAGGCCATGGCGATAGACATGCTGGGCGAATATCGCAATATATTACTCTCCCATATTGAAGCCCAGGGCGGCCAATTAGTGGAATGTATTGGCGATGCGATTTTTGCGCGTTTTGATACCGCCGCCAGTGCGACCGCTGCCGCCATTGCCATTCAACAACACCTGCAGACCTTTAATACACTGCGCGACAAAAAATTACCGCGCCTGCAAACCCGTATCGGCTTGCACAAAGGTGAAGTTGCACTGCGCGACAATGCGGTTTTTGGTGACACAGTAAATATCGCCGCCCGCTTGGAGCCCCTCGCCGTTGCCGACGGTATTTGCATTTCGCAAACCGTATACGATGAAATCCGTTACAGCCTTTCGGCGCCCGCCAAACGCCTTGGGGTGCAGGCGTTAAAAAATATCGAACAAAAAATTCGGGTTTACCTTATCAAGCCCGCGGGCATAAATTGGCGCGATCACCTGCATTATTTTCTGCGCGGCCTCAATAAAAAATTTATCGCCTATCGCTACCCATTAACCGCTTGTTTGCTCGCGTTTATCGCCGCCGGTTTTTATTTTGTTCCGCGCTGGTTGGTGCCGGGTTATACCGCCAACTATGTGGAGATCGCCGACTTCCAAAATTTAATGAATGAAAAAGCTGATGCCGATTATTTCTCTGCTGGGATAACCGAAGCGGTGCGCTCGCAATTAGCGGATATGCGCGATGTTTATATTGTGGATGCCAAAGAAGGTATTCACGCACCGATTCGTTTGGAAGGCAGCGTGCAACGGCTCGGCGATAATCTCCGCATCGCCTACCGTTTATTTCGCCGCAAAGATAATGTGCAAATCGCCGGTGGAAAATTGGACGGCACTTATCAGGATATTTTTATTTTGCAGGATAGGTTGGTGGGGGAGATTGCGCGGTATTTGGCGGATGAATTTGGCTTGCAAAACTTTCGGCCTGCACCTTTGAGGTTGACGGGGGATGTAACGGCTTATGATTATTATTTGCAGGGGTTGGAATACCTTAAAAAACCTTCTTCTTTGGCAAACTTTGACACTGCAATTCAGAATTTTAATCAAGCATTAGTTCACGACAATATGTTTTCGTTGGCAAATGCTGGCTTATGTGATGCATATAGGCAGAAATATGATTTGGTTAAATCTGCTATATGGCTAAACGAAGCGGAACGCTTTTGCTTGCTTGCGCTCGCACAGGATGAGACGTCTCTAAAAGCATATAAAGCTATTGGTAGGATATATGCTGAAACTGCACAGCTTTCTAAAGCGATAGAATATTTGGAAAAAGCAACAAAGATTGATGGTCGTAATGTTGATGTAGCGATTGAATTGGCTGGCGCCTATGACGCTATTGGCAATAAATCTATTGCAGAGAAAATACATGTCGAGATCATAAAAGAAAATCCTAAAGATTGGATTGCATACGATGGATATGGATATTTTTTGTTCAGAAATGGTCGTTATGATGAAGCCATAAATATATATAAAAAAATCATTCAGATAGTTCCAGAAAATCTTTCTGTTTTAAATAATATAGCAGCAATGTACCTATTCAAAGGGGAGTTTTCTATCGCGATTAGATATCTTGAGGCGGCTGCATTAATTGAGCCTGATAGTGCAATTTTTGCAAATATGGGAAGCGTTCATTATTTATCTGGAAACTTTCACAAGGCATTACAAATGTATGAAGAAGCTTTGCGTCTTGAACCGATGAATTGTCAATGGATGGTTTACGTGGCGGATGCCTATAAGTTCTTGCCTGACAAAAATGAGAAGGCCGATTTTTATTTCAATAGTGCTATTCAGCATGCTGATGAAGATATAGCGATTAATCCTAATATCGCTAAGAACTATAGATATAAGGCAATAGCCTTGGCATATTTGGGTGATATTTCACAAGCCAAAGAAGTTATTTTTTCTGCCAATAAATTAGATGCAACTAGCATTGATTCGCTGTCGGTAAGTTTGAGAGTTGCTATTGCTACTAGTGAGGAAGAGGATGTTAGACGGTATGCTAAGAAATTGCTTGATGCTGGCTATTCAGATAAATTGTTACTCGCTAATCCTGACTTTTCGGTATTAAAGGAGCCAAGATTTAGTGATTTATTTGATCGGATTCATTAACTACATTTCATAAACCGGGAGGTTTAATATGCGTATTTTGGTAAAATTATTTGTACTATGCGGCGTTGTTATTTTTGTAGGTTGTTCAGCTGTCAGCTCAGAAATTACAAGTCATCATACCGTTTATCCTATGAAGGGAACCAATACTGCGGTTGTTGGTATAGGTGTTGATAAACAAGGTATTCCTTTTGTAGCAGCCAAGGAAATTGTTGTGGAGCCAGGACAAAAAATTCTATTTGCCGGGCCTGATGAGTTTATAGTGACCTTCAAAAACAAGAAGAGCCCCAATCGTAAAATAAGTAACCCGTCCCGAGCGGGCATAGTAAAAATTGAAGTGCCGGTTGAGATTTTTCTACAAAGTGAATTCGTTGAGGAGTATCGAAAAAATGGTCAATTGAAGTTTAACTATGGCGTGATTGTTAATGGAAAAGAACTTGACCCTGAAATTATAGTTCGCAGAAAGTAAATGTCAGGTTATGGCATATCACCAAAAAGCGACTTCCTACAGTCGCTTTTTATGTGAATAAATCACAATCCTCTCTAACAATTTGTCACAGTTTTCATCCTCTCGTTCGGGTATGGTGGCTTTTGTAGCAGGGCGTCTGCAGGGATAGGCGAGCGGAACAGCGGTTTTGTCGGTCAGGGACGGTCGGGTTATGCCGGTTGGCAGGGCGCCCGGTTACGTTTGCGGCAAAAGTGCTTATCTTGCAAAGGAGTCTTGCAAATGAACCGGATTCATCTCTTCCTCTTATTTGTTATTTTTCTGTTAATCCCCCTCTCTGTACCCGTATTTTCCAGTGTAATTCCGGCAGTTAAGCCCGGCTGTGATACTGCTGTGCAGGAACCTGCTGGCGGGCGTGACTGTGCGGCGGGCGCCGTTCTGGTGGCGTCGGTGCCGGAAGTGCCGGTGGGTGAGCTGGCTGCGGCGCAATCTGCCGCTCCCGCAGGGCTGCAGGATTTTATCCAGAACGATCAAACCCATGGCCGCTCCCAGTGGCTGTTATTGGCGATTTTTGCGGGGCTGATTTTGTTGGCGGCGCGCATTGCTCCCTCTTTGAAATAATTTGTTATGGATGCCCGCGTTGGCGGGCATGACGAAAAACGATTGTTTTAGGTGAATAAATCACAAAAAACCAGCGGATTTTGATACGGAGATCCTCCAGGGTTAAGGCCACAATGGCTCTATTGTCCAAGTGCAAAGGTTGCGCGATTGGGCATAAAAGGAGCGGCACCTAGTGCCAAATTTTGGTTATTAATCTGGAAGGATCTCATCATGAAAAAGTCTCACGCTATTGTTAAACCACTCACTCATGCAATCTTGATTGCAATCTCCTGTTCTGCTGGCGGAGTTCTGGCAGATACGGATAAAAAAACCGAAGTTCCCCGTATTGACACCGTGGTGCGTATCGACCCTGTTTTGGAGCGTATGGCTGCAGAACAGGCGTCGCTGCCGGTGATCATCATTTTTGGCGAGCAACCCCAGCGCGCTATCGCCCGTAAATTAAATGCGCAATACGAGCGCGATATCGATGGTTTGGCGGCGCGAGTACGGGCTATTTACGATCGCTATCTCACCAAGGAAACACTGGCCAGCAAAGACAAGGAAGTCGAACACAGCAAGTTGTTGGCCCAGTACATTACCGATGCCGATAAAAAAGAAATCCGCGCGCTCAATGAACAGCGTGAAAGCCTGATGCGCAAAGTGCGTCAGGAAATTGCACGCGAATCGGAGCTGGCGGTAACCCGTGTGCAGGAATCGCAGTTGGATGCCATCACCCGCTTGGGTGCCAAGGTGCAGGAAAAACTGGTGACAACTAATGCCATCAGCGCTGTTATCCCGGCTTCAGCTTTAAAGGAACTTGGCGCACTGCAAGGTGTAGCCGAGGTTATCTACAACACACCCGGCAAAGCCGAATTGGATAATCAGGCTGCATCGCTCGGTGCAGATACCTGGTGGAATACCGGTTTCGATGGTGGTATCTGGGATGTAGGCGTGATCGATGACGGTGTGCTGGAAACCCATACCGGCCTTAACACCCACACCTTCTATGAAAATTTTGCGGGCAATGGCAATCACGGTACCGGCGTCGCCTGTATGTATGCTGGCACCGATGCCACCCGTCGTGGCTTGGCTTTTGGGTTGGATTCCATCCTGGTGGAAAATGCCGGCGATGAAGCGACCACTATGGCCGGTGCAGATTGGATGCTGCGCTCGGCGGGCGATGATCCGGAAGTGATTAACTACTCCTGGGGTAATGGTGATGCGACCGGCAGTGATTGGCATCCGCTCTCACGTTTTGTGGATGGAGTGGTGTTTGATTACGCCACCAACTGGGCCAAGTCAGCGGGCAATCAGGGCTTTGGCACCAACACCATGACCGTGCCGGCCACCAACTACAACGGCCTCACCGTGGCAAACATGGCGGACAACAATACAGTGTCGCGCGCTGATGATGTGATTACCGCCTCCAGCAGCCGTGGGCCAACCGTGGATAACCGCAAAAAACCTGACCTGTCTGCGCCGGGCAATCAAACCCGTACCTGCAACGCATCCGGTGGTTATACCGACCTAGGCGGCACAAGCTCAGCGGCGCCCAAAGTCGGCGCAGCGACACTCTTATTGACTGATGCCGGTAACTGGGATCCGCGCTCCATTAAAGCGGTGCTGATCAATACCGCCGATTCCTGGGAGGATAGCGACACCCAATCCACTGCCGATGACGGTCCAAAAACCGGTAAAGAGTGGAATAAAACCTACGGTTGGGGCTATCTGGATTTGGCGCACGCGCACTTCCATCGCAACGACTTTTTCGCCAATTCGGTAAAACCCAAAGGGCAATCCGGTAGCTTCAAGCTCTACAAGGGCACAATGTATAACGGCGATAAAGCAACGCTGGTGTGGGAGCGCGATGTGGATTACAACAACGCCGCCACGCCAACCAGTTTCCGCGCGCTGTCGGATTTGGATTTGAAACTTTATTCAGAACCAGGCAATAGCCAGTTGGATTCAGACACCAGCGTGCGCGACAACGTCCATCAGGTAGCAGCCACCGCGACTCAATCGGCTGTCGTCAAAGTATATGCTTACAGCAGTGCTTTTGATGGTGCGAGCAGCGAGCCTTTCTCGCTGGCGACCGAAGAAAATTTTGTCGCTGCTACCGGCCCGGTATTTTCCAACAGCATCACTGCACCGGCGAGTGTACTTACAGGCACCAACTTCACCTACACAGTGGCGGTGAAAAATACCGGTGATTTGGACGCGCACAATGTAAACGTCAAAATCAATTTACCGGCGGGATTCTCGCTGGTAGCTGGCGCGCAAACCCAAAGTGCGGGCAGCATTGCTGACGGTGCCACCAAAAACCTGAGCTGGACGGTAAAAGCACCTGGCTATGCCATTACTTCCACCAGCATAAGCGTTAGCACTACCAGCCTCTCCTACGGTGAAAGCTTTACCGGCTCAGCGAGCAAGGCGATTAGCGTGAAGCGCTTGGTGCTTACTCTGCCTTAAGTACAAGCTCCGACGCGATTAAAACCTGATGCCATACTGGCATCAGGTTTTTTTGCTTATTAACAGATGACAAAGCGGTGCCAAGCACGCAGAATTCAGCTTCAATCTTCATGCAGCTGACAACCCATGTATTCGATATTACCCGCCATAGTGGCGTTTCTATTTTTATTCTTCGGCCTTTATGTGGCGCACTCCAAAGGTTTGAACCGAGTGACGGCTGCGTTTTTGATTCTGTGTATCACCACGTTTTTCTGGCAGTTTGTGTGGGCGATTTTGTTTCAGGTAGAAAACGAAAAACTGGCGCAAAACCTGATTGATTTGGGTTGGTTGCTGATTTTATTTTTGCCGACCAGTTTGTTTCATTTTCTGGTGGAGTTGACGGGGCAGCAAAACCATAAACGCAAAGTCTATGCCTCTTATATCTTTTCTATTTTTCTCGCTGCAACTCATGTCACCACGGATCTGGTCATTAATGGCAACTACCATTATTTTTGGGGCTTTTATCCTAAGGCTGGCATTTTGCACATACTGCATGTGTTGCAGACCAGTACGGTGGTGGTTTACGGGCTGTATCTCGCCTATCAAAAACAAAAACTGGTGCAAGCCGGTGAGAAAACCAAGCTGCAATATTGCAGTGTAGCGCTGCTGATTTTCTCGCTCTCGGCGGTGGATTATTTATGCAACTACGGTTTTGAATTTTACCCACCCGGTGTGGTGTTTATCGCGGTAGGTCTGGGCTTGATTGCGCTAGCCACTGTGCGCTACCACGCGATGGATGATTCGCGCATGCTGGTGGCGAGTATCGCCCATGAAATGCGCACGCCGCTGGCGTCGTTAAAATTACAGGCGCGGGTATTAACCGAGTATCTACCGGAACTGATTGCCGGATACAACCTCGCGCGCGAAGAGGGGTTGTTGAAGCAGTCAATCAGCGAACAAACGCTGGCACATTTGGGACGCACTGCCAAAATTCTCGAGCGCGAGGTGGTGCAGGCTAATCACGCCATCGACATGCTCATGGCGTTAACCACCGCCCATTATTTAAATGAAAAGGATTTTAAACATTTTTCCATGAAGGAATGCGTTGAGTTGGCGGTGAGCCGGGTGCCTTATAAAAACGATGCAGAAAAGATCGTTAATGTCGATGTTAAAGCCGATTTTGTGGTGTTGGCCTCTAACGAATTTCTCACCTTTGTATTGATCAACCTGATTAAAAATTCGCTGGATGCATTGCGCGGCAAAGAGCGCGGCAGCATTAATATCACTATTATTGCGGATCAGGCAGGTAATCGGCTCGAGTTTTTGGATAATGGTGTTGGCATAGATGAAAAAATTCTGCCGCACATTTTTGATCGCTTTTTTACTACCAAAGACCGCAGCAACAACTCGGGTGTAGGGCTGACATTTTGCCGCAAGGTGATGGAATCTTTTGGCGGCAATATTACCTGCGAATCCAAACTGGGCGAATACACCCGCTTTACCTTGTCATTTAAAAAGTAAGCGCCGTAGCGCCAGGGCAAGTGTTAGTGCAACTTGCCCCGGTTGGCGACAGGGCTGATGTGCGGTTGTGCGGTGCATATTTCATGTTGCGGAATAACGGCGCAGTAATAATTGGTTTTGCCTGTTACTTTCTGTGCGGGATAAATATTCACGCTGTGATTAAAACTTTCCGGTTCGTAAAAGCCATCCTCTGAGTTGAACAGGGGAATGAAGTCACGAGAGGCAATGCGCTGGATCAAATCGCTGGGTGCATCCTCTTCTTCCAGAATTTTCAAGTGCTCGGCAATATCCTCTTCGGTGTAAATCAAACAGAGTGATTCACTGCCATCGCGTGTTTGCAAGGTAAAGCGCGAGGGATTGGACAGGTAAAAATATTCTTTGACATCCAATTCGCTGCATACCTTTTGAAAATAATCGGCCAATTCTGCGTCGGCAAAAAATGGCGTGTTTACATCTACCGCTTCATTTTTAATGTGGCTGGTTAAATCCTGAAAGTAGGCATTTTGTAATTTGTTGATGGCGTTGGTCAGCTGTTCCAGCATGTTTTCATCACTTTTTTTAATGTAGTAATGAATAATATTTTCGTTAAATGCGGTGACTGCGTCGCTGGGTGTGGCATGGCCGGTTAAAAGTATTTTTTTGATGGCCGGATTATTTATTTTTTTGCAAAACTCAATGCCATTCAGTGACGGCATGGAGAAGTCGGCAACCACCACGGAGATTTCCATGTCGCGCTCATTGTTGCGCTGTTTTAAGTGGGAATGATTGAGTACCTTTTTGACCCACTTGTCGGAGTCGCCTGCAAGCTCAGGGGCGTTTTTGTTGTGGCTTGAGCGGGTTGCCGGCTTGGGTGCATTAATGTACTCGAGGGCGGACAGAGCATTATCAAACAGCTTCAGGTTGTACTCGTTGGAAAAAACCATATCCAGCGAGGCAAGAAAATCCGGATTGTCGTCAATAAACACGATTTGTGCAGGATAAAAAAACAGCGGTATCTTGGATTTCAAGGTGGTGTCCTGTTATCGGCGAATGCGTTGATGGTGGCGGTTGAGGGTTATTGTTGGGCGCCTGACTTAAATATATACAAAAGATCTGCTTTTATACAGCCGCTCGTGGGATTAATCCCGCGATCTGCTGTGGCTAATCCGCGATAAAAGCAACGTCCTGGCTACAGTTATAGCAGCCAAGACGTTGGATGTGGTCTATCAGCGTAGTTATAAGTGCACCCTTTTCATTTTGTTATGCCGGGTTGTCGCTGGTTAAAGCGTTGTGCGGTTTACTTCAAATCGTCCAAATCGATATCCGTGCGCTCAAACTTTTTGATCTTGCGGATGATCTGGTCGGGCAGGCGTGCAATGCGTTTTTCCTTGTCGGCAAATACGATTTGCTGATAGCCGCGCGATGCCAGTTCATCGTTAATATAAAAGCTGAACAGCAAGTAGAACGAACATTTTTGAATGTTAAACGCATTGAGTGAGCAGGTGACTGTCTGGAAGGGGAAGGCCTCTTTCAGGTACTCATTGTGCGCGCGTTTGGTAATAAATACGCCTTGATCTTGCAGCATATCGTTAGAGATGCACTCAAAGAACCAGCGCTCTCTCACTGCACCTTGCCATTCAAAAAAGTTGGAGAAATACACGTTCTGTGTTGCATTGGAATGCTTGAGCGACGTTTCAAATTTTTGATAGTAAGTTTGCGGCGCAATTGGCCAGGCTTTGGCAGTTGGAAAGCTGTTAAGAACGTCGTCAGCACGGAAAGCAACAGAAGAATTAGTAGTTTGCATGATTGAATCCTCATTCGTTTAAAGGTCGGTTATGCAAATGAATTGTTCATTTGCTGACCTAGAGTAATGAAGCGCCAAACAAGACACCACCGTTTGTGTCCCAGCAAAAAGCTAAATAAAATTTATGTCGCCTAAATCATCTTCTGTGCGATATTTTTACGCAGTCGCATAAATTTTTATGTGCACAGTATTTGTTTGGCGTTTAAATCATTTTTAATTTGTGAAAATCAGAGCGCCAGCGAGTCTGATATGCGTTTGCTTTCATCGGTTCACACGCCACTGCGGCTCCATTTGCCCCTGCATACAGCGTTTCACATCTTCATCAATGCGATTGTCAGGTTTTACGCATTCCTTGAGTGAACGTGTCGGCGCGAAGGTGTTGTGTTTTGTGGGCGGCGAGTCAGCCTCTGCCATCATCTGGTCTGCGTGGCGGCACGCCGTGGTTTGGTAGGTGTAATTGGTGTCGCTGGCATTGGTGTTGTACTGGTCGATCCAATAATTGCAGGTCGCAATAATTTGCTGCAGCTGTGGATTTTCAGTTCTTAGCGCACGCGGCTTCTCGCGTTTACCGCGCGTAGGTGTGTGGCGGGAGGTTGAGGGATTGTTCGCCGTTTCAATCCAGCGATGTGTCCCCGCTTTTTTATTACATCTATCCAGCGTTTCCGCATAATAATCCCGCTCCTTGGTCCACTGCCTGACCTGACTTTGATTACCACCATTATTAAGTTTGCGCTGGGTGGATTTTAATTTGGATTGCCACTGACCGCAGTCATTGGCGAGGGCTAGTGTGGGCAGGCTTAACGCCGCGAGTGCGGTAGAAATGATTAACAGTTTCTGCATAGTTCCTCCTTGAGCTTTCGATTATAGTGTTGCCAAAATCCGTTGGCCGATTCTATTCCATGAATGAGAGAAAAGCATGCCCGCAAAGATCAAAAACCTCACTAAAACCCTGCTTTCCGATAATTGGTACACCTTGAACAAATATTCGTTTGAATATCAAAAACCCAATGGTGAGTGGAGTAAACAAGAGCGTGAGGCCTACGACAGAGGTAATGGTTCAACCATTCTTTTATACAATACCGACAAAGGCACAGTAATTCTGACGCGCCAGTTTCGTCTGCCGACTTACGTGAATGGCAATAGCGACGGCATGTTGATTGAAACCTGCGCCGGTTTACTCGATCAACACAATGCTGAAGATTGTATTAAAAAGGAAGCAGAAGAAGAGACCGGCTATAAAATCGAAAAGGTAACAAAAATATTTCAAGCCTATATGTCGCCTGGGTCAGTTACAGAAATCGTACATTTTTTTATCGCGGAATATAGCGAAAATATGAAAGTGTCCGAAGGTGGTGGCTTGGAGCATGAGCAAGAAAATATTGAAGTACTTGAGCTCAAGTTTGATGCTGCTTACGCGATGATTAAATTGGGCGAGATCAAGGACGGAAAAACTATCATGCTTCTACAATACGCCAAATTACATAACCTTTGCCAATAACCCAATCAACAGGCGCACACATGACCACCGACAAACTTGGCCGCACCACGACCTACTTAAAACAAGAGCAAGGTTATCGGGATCGCGCCTTAAAAATGTACCCTTGGGTCTGCGGCCGCTGCGCACGTGAGTTCACTTATTCCAACCTGCGCGAACTCACCGTCCATCACCGCGATCACAACCACGACAACAACCCCGCCGACGGCAGCAACTGGGAGTTGCTCTGCATCTACTGCCACGACCACGAACACACCAAGTTCCACGAATACGTACTCTATGGCGCAACCACCGAAAAGAAAATCCAACCCGCCACGCACAACCCTTTTGCGAATTTGAAGGATTTGATGGGGAAGAAGGAGGATTAGCGAAACTCTCCTTCTGTAAGTGCGCGCCGTATTAACACTTGACCAAATTCAATCCAATAAAAAAGCCAGCGAGGTTTTCACCAAGCTGGCTTTATCAAATATGGTAGCTAGAGGCGGACTTGAACCGCCGACCCCAGCATTATGAGTGCTGTGCTCTAACCGGCTGAGCTATCTAGCCATAAATGAGGCGCGCATTTTGGCGACTGAAGGGCGTGCTGTCAACCCCAAAAATCACCTTTGTGATAATGCCAGCGGCGGCGGATGGGGGTATCATGCGCGCTTTGTTTTATTGCTTGCCTAACTCATCCCGCAAACCCACCGATAAATAGGTTCACGATGGAATTTCTCGATCTCGCTCCCGTTACCCGCGCCCAGGGCGTTGTGCATTTGCCCGGCTCCAAGAGTATCTCCAATCGCACGCTGCTGCTGGCGGCATTGGCGCAGGGCGAGACGGATATTCGTGATCTGCTGAAATCTGACGATACCGACCGGATGTTGGAAGCCTTGGCGGCGCTGGGTGCGAGTGTGACCAAAACTGGCGAGATGGATTACCGTGTGGTAGGTACCGGCGGCAGTTTTCCTAATAAAGAGGCGGATTTATTCCTCGGCAACGCCGGTACGGCATTTCGCCCGCTGACCGCAGCGTTGGCGCTGAGTGGCGGTACTTATAAGTTGCACGGTGTGGCGCGTATGCACGAGCGCCCGATTGGCGATTTGGTGGATGCGCTGCGTCAAATCGGCGCTGACATTACTTATCTGGGGCAGGAAGGTTTTCCTCCACTGTTGATCAAGCCGGCGCAAATCGCTGCCAGCGGCAGTATCAAAATTCGCGGCGATGTCTCCAGTCAATTTCTTACCGCGCTGCTGATGGCGCTGCCCATGACTGGCAAGGAAACTCACATCGAGTTGGTGAGTGAGCTGATCTCCAAGCCTTACATTGAAATCACCCTCAAACTGATGGCGCAATTCGGTGTAACTGTGCAGCGCGATGGTTGGGAGCGTTTTACGGTCCCAGCGGCGACTGGTTATACCAGCCCCGGCACAGTGTTTGTGGAGGGTGATGCTTCTTCGGCGTCTTACTTCCTTGCCGCCGGTGCGTTGGGTGGTGGCCCATTGCGGGTGCAAGGCGTCGGCGCTAACAGCATTCAAGGTGATGTGGCGTTTGCCGATGCGCTGGAAGCAATCGGTGTGACCATCACCAAAGGCGAGAACTGGATTGAGGCTTCGGCACCCTCCCTGCCGCTCAAAGCCTTTGATCGCGACTTCAACCATATTCCCGATGCGGCCATGACCCTCGCGGTGGTTGCACTGTTTTGCGATGGCCCCTCGCGCTTAACCAATATCGCCAGCTGGCGCGTGAAAGAAACGGATCGTATTTCGGCGATGGCGACTGAATTGCGCAAGTTGGGGGCGATTGTGGAAGAGGGCGACGATTGGCTGCGTATTACGCCGGTGAAAAATTTAATCCCGAATGCGGCGATTGATACTTATGACGATCACCGTATGGCGATGTGTTTTTCGCTCGCGACTTTTGGCGGCGTGCCAGTGCGGATCAATGACCCCAAATGTACCGCCAAAACTTTCCCAACGTATTTCGATGTATTTGCATCGGTCGTTAAACAAGGGCAATGGTGATGGATAAGGAATTATTTACGCTCGATTTCAAAGTGCGCGACTACGAATGCGATATGCAGGGCATAGTGAACAACAGCGTGTACCAAAATTATTTGGAGCATGCCCGCCACGAATACTTGCTTGCCAAAGGTGTGGATTTTGCCGAGCTGACGCGCCAGAAAATTCACTTGGTAGTAGTGCGCGCCGAGTTGGATTACAAATTGCCGCTGGTGAGTGGCGATGAATTTTATGTCACGGTAAATGTTGAACTGTCATCGCGGGTGCGGTTTGATTTTTTGCAAAATATCTATCGTAAGCGCGACAATAAATTAATGCTCTCCGCCAAAATTACTGGCACCTCACTCAATGAGCGCGGTCGCCCATTTGTACCCGAGGTGATCACAGGGTTATTCTCTGCGGTGGAAGCGGAGGCTCGGGTGGGCGAGATTCAGTCATAGCTATATTTCCTTTTTCAATTGCAGGCTAACGGGGGGCTTGGTCTTTTAGCAGCATTTGTAATTGGAGTTTTAAATTTTCGTTCTCGGCGATGATGGGGTCGATATAGGCCCGTATTTCATCTGCAGAAAAACGCGGCGTAATATGCTGCGGGCAGTTCCAATCAAACGCCTCGATGCTGATTACAATCGCGCGTTCAATGCGGGCGCGATAAGCGGGATCTTCTACGGCAGCAAGAATCTCTGGTTGTTCAGCCTCATGCACAATACGTGCACGCCCCCAGAGTTTTAATCGGCGCTGTCGTGGGTAGTCCATCAGTATCAGGCTGATTCGCTCATCGGCGGTAATATTGCCCACGCTGAGATACTGCCGGTTGCCACGAAAATCAGCAAAACCAATTGTGCTTGTATCCAACACTTTTAAAAAGCCAACAGGGCCGCCGCGATGCTGCACATAAGGCCAGCCATTTTCGCCCACGGTTGCCTGATAAAAACTGTCGCGTGCCCTAATAAATTGAATTTCGGTTTCCGTTAATCTGTTGCGCGGCTCGTTCGCCAATTCGAAATTGCGATTTCCCTCCCGGCTGCCATAAAACTCTTGTGCGGCTTTGACGCTGGGTGTGAAAGTGATATCAGAAAATGCACGCGACATAATAACTACCTCGTTAAAAATTTCCTGCCAGCATCATTTGCATAGGCGCCGGTTTAGCTGTTAGCTGTCACTTTCGGGAAATCAATTTCCACGCGGCTGGCTTTGCCTAAAATGTTCGTCAATAAATTCATTCCCACATGGGTAATAATTTCTACTATGTCTGCGTCTGAATAACCTGCATTGCGCGCTTCGAGCAGTTCTGCAGTCGTAATCTCGCCCTTGTGCTCAAGCAGCGAGCGCGCCAGTTTGACTGCCACGGCGGCTTTGGTGTCCTGACTGGTGCCCTTGCGATTTGCATCTATTTCCGCTGGATTTAACCCAGCGTGGTTTCCAATCGCTGAATGCGCAGATAAACAATAGTCGCACGCATTTTGTTGTGCGATCGCCAGTGCAATGCGCTCGCGGGTTGGTAAATCCAGGCTGCCTTCACTAGCAATTCCATGTAAGCCAAGGAAGGCGCGAAGCGCAGCGGGGGAATTGGCAAGTACGCGCAGAAAATTCGGCACCATGCCAATTTTTTGCTGGATCGCTTTAAACAGCGCGATCTGTTCATCGGATGCGGTGAGGTCGGTTACTGTGTTGATGCGGCTCATGGTGTGTTCCTGTTGAGATAAATAGCAATGGGTGGAAGTTCATATTGCCAACCACTAGCAATGTAAAGAATACTCATGTTTATTAATTGATTGTTTCCAAAAAAGGAATAATCCGTGGATAGACTTACTGAAATGCAAATTTATGTGGCGGTTGCCGAATGTGAGGGCTTTGCGGCAGCGGCGCGGCGGTTGGGAATATCACCTCCGGTTGTCACGCGGGCGGTAGCTGATTTGGAAGCTCGCCTTGGGGTCAGGCTACTGAATCGCACCACACGTTATGTGCGTGCAACCGATGCCGGGCAGCGTTATCTGGATGATGCCCGGCGCGTAATTGCGGCAGCCGATGAAGCGGACGAGGCGGCCATCGGCGTTAATAGCGAACCGCGTGGACATTTAACCGTGACCGCGCCGGTATTGTTCGGGCGGATCTATGTTATGCCGGCGATAGTCGATTATTTGCAGCGCTACCCAGCGGCTGAAGTGTCGGCACTGTTTGTTGATCGCGTAGTGAATCTATTGGAAGAGGGCGTGGATGTTGCACTGCGCATTGGCGAACTGGGCGATTCCAGTTTTAATGCGCTGCGCGTGGGCCGTGTGCGCCGTGTGCTTTGTGCGTCGCCAGATTACCTTGCCCGTCAGGGGGTACCTGAAAATCCGGATGCGCTGACGGGGCACTCGATCATCGTAGCTACCAGTCTCGGTGCTAATGTTGAGTGGCGTTTTATGCAGGATAAAACGCCTTGGGTTGTGCGCATCAAACCGCGCTTGAGCGTCTCCAGTAATGATTCAGCGATTGAAGCGGCGGTTCGTGGTTTGGGAATTGCCCGCTTGATGTCCTATCAGGTTGCACCCGAAATTGATTCCGGCAAATTGAAAATTTTATTGAGTGAATACGAAACCGCTCCTGTGCCAATTCATATTGTGCATCGTGAGGGGCGTTATACTTCCACCAAAATTCGCAGCTTTATTGATTTAATGGCTGAGCAATTGCGTGCGAATAAATCCTTGAATTGATCAACATGGCGCTTCTTCGCGCCAGTCAATGTGAATGAGAGTTTCTATGTCGTATCAACAACTGCAGCAACACTTTGTCAAAATTTCTCACTTTGAACACCTCGCTTCTATCAGCCACTGGGATCAGGCGGCGATGATGCCTGCCGGCGGTAATGATGCCCGCGGTGCAGCCATGGCCGAGCTGTCGGTGTTAATTCATCAACTGACAACGGCGCCGCAATTAGGCGACTGGATTGCGACGGCGGAAAATGAAAGTTTATCGCCCGCCGAAAAAACAAGTCTCGCTGCTATTAAGCGCCGCTGGCAACAAGCGACGTTGTTGCCGGAAAAATTGGTGATGGCGCAATCGCTGGCCAATTCCGAATGTGAGCACGCCTGGCGCGAACAGCGCATCAATAACGATTGGACGGGGTTTAAAACCAATCTCGCCAAGGTGGTGGAATTGGCGCGGGAGGAGGCTGCTATTCGCGCGGCGGCAGCGGGGTTGAGCAGCTATGACGCCATGTTGGATATCTACGAACCGGGCATGAACAGTGCAACGCTGGATGTATTGTTTGGCGAGGTAAAAACCTGGTTGCCGGATTTTATTGTGCGCGCGGAAGCGCTGCAGGCAACACAAAAAGTTATCGTCCCGCAAGGGCCATTTCCCATCGCGCAACAAAAAGAATTGGGGCTGGCGGCAATGAGGCTGCTTGGCTTTGATTTTAATCACGGCCGCCTGGATGTAAGTGCTCATCCATTTTGTGGCGGCGTGCCGACGGATGTACGCATTACTACCCGCTACGATGAAAGCGATTTTATGAAAGCGCTGTTTGGCGTAATCCACGAAACCGGTCACGCGCGCTATGAACAAAACTTGCCCGCAGCGTGGGCGGGCTTGCCGGTAGGTGAGGCGCGTTCGATGGGGGTGCACGAGTCGCAAAGTTTATTTTTTGAAATGCAATTGGCGCGCTCAGCGGAATTTTCGCAATTGCTCGCACCTATGGTGGCAGAATTTTTGGCGCGCACGCAAGATGTGGCATTGAGTACACACAATATTTACGCACTCAATACTCGGGTTAAGCGCGATTTTATTCGCGTGGATGCTGATGAGCTGACCTATCCCGCCCATGTGATTTTGCGTTACGAATTGGAGCGTGCACTGATTGAAGGTGATATTGAGGTGGATGATATTCCTGCGTTGTGGGACGAAAAAATGCAGGCATATTTGGGTCTGAGCACTGCAGGAAATTATCGCCACGGTTGTATGCAGGATATTCACTGGGCGGGCGGCGCTTTTGGTTATTTCCCCTCATACACCTTGGGAGCTATGTATGCGGCGCAGGAATTCGCTGCGGCAGAGCGCATGATTCCACAATTGCGTAGTAAGATTGCCGCCGGTGAATTAAGCGAATTATTTGCTTGGTTGAACGTGAATATTTGGTCGCAAGCGAGTTTGCGCTCGACCGATGAATTAATGATTGCTGCAACTGGCGAGCCGCTCAATGCCAGCCATTTTAAGGCGCACCTCGAGCGTCGCTATTTAACGGGTGAATAATGTTTGTTGGTTTTGATTACGGTACGTCCAATTGCGCTATGTCATTTATCAATGAAGGGCAAGCGCAATTAATCCCGCTCTACGGTAATGACGCGTTTGTACCTTCTACCCTCTACGCCTTGGAGCGCTCGTTCATCGCCGAGTTGGTGGCAACGCAATTGAGCGATGATGCGGATAAGCGCGCTTATGCCCAGAGCCGGGCGGCGCTGTTAAGTCAGGCGCGCGCAGGAAAAATGGAACATGATCTTGATCATGCGCGCGAGGGAATCTTTTTTGGCGCGGAGGCGATAGACCATTATATTTCTGCGCCAGGTGAAGGTTATTTTATTAAATCGCCTAAATCGTTTTTAGGTGCAAGTGGTTTGCGCCAGCAGTCAGTGGATTTTTTTGAAGATGTAGTTGCTGCCATGATGCTCAACGTTAAAAACCGCGCTGAGCAGCAGCTGCAAAACAATATCACTCAAGTGGTGATTGGTCGTCCGGTAAACTTTCAAGGTATTAATGCGCAGGAAAGTAATGCTCAAGCGCAAACGATTTTAGCGGCGGCAGCAAAACGTATTGGCTTTCGCGATATAGAATTTTTGTTTGAACCGCTGGCCGCCGGTTTTGATTTTGAAACACGCTTAACCGAAAACAAAACGGTATTGGTAGTCGATGTGGGCGGTGGTACTACCGACTGCTCCATGGTGCTGATGGGCCCGCAGCATATTCAGCAACTGGATCGGGCGCAGGATTTTCTCGGTCACACCGGTGAGCGTATCGGCGGTAACGATTTTGATATCCAGCTCGCGCAAAAAATATTGATGCCCCATTTTGGCATGTTGTCGCCATTAAAAACTGGCTTACCCATGCCGCTCATGCTGTTTGTGAATGCGATGGCTATTAACGATATAGGCGCACAAACTGATTTTTACGATGCCAAAACCGGTTTTTTATTGGAGCGATTAACCCGCGAAACCCATGAGCCGGAATTGCTTGCGCGCTTTATAAAAATGCGCGAAGGCAAACATAATTTTGCCGTAGTGCGCCAGGCGGAGCTGGGTAAAATTGCGCTTTCGGCACAAGCGCATCACAGTTTTCCATTGGGTTTTATCGAGGAAGGTTTGGCGCCGCAGTGCAGCGCGCAGGACTACGCCGACGTCAGCGAACAACTGTTGCAAAAAATCGCCGCGCTGATCGGCGAAGCAACGCAGCAGGCGGGCGTACAACCGCACATTGTTTATATCACCGGCGGCAGCGCCAAATCGCCGCTCATTCGCCAAGTGGTGCGCGAATTATTTGGCGACGATATAGCGATTGTCGATGGTGATCACTTTGGCAGTGTGGCGGCGGGCTTAGGAGTGTGGGCGGAAAGGGTGTTTGTTTAGCTTGAAGTTGGAACCGTGGCTATCTATCGGTAGGTGCTTATTTCAGGTATTTCCTGGGGGCGTGGAAATGGTGTTCGATCAATTTTGGTTTTTAGGGAGAAAGAAGTGAGTTTTCGCAGTGATATAAACGGATTGCGCGCTATTGCCGTAATCGCGGTAGTACTTTTCCACTTTAATGTGGCCGGTTTTGCTGGCGGTTTTGTGGGAGTGGATGTTTTTTTTGTGATATCAGGTTATCTGATGACAAAAATTATTTTCACCAAACTTGAGGCTAACACATTCCAGGTTTCACAATTTTATCTGGCGCGATTCCGTCGCATTGTCCCTGCGTTAGCTTGTTTATGCCTGTTATTACTGTTGATGTTGTGGTGGATATTACCACCATCTGAAATGATAGAGTTTTCACAGCAGGTCGCTAGTAGCATTACTTTTGTTTCCAATATTCTGTACTGGCGTGAGTCTGGTTATTTTGATGTGGCATCTCATGAAAAGTGGTTGTTGCATACTTGGTCACTTTCGGTTGAGTGGCAGTTTTATATTTTTTACCCTATCGGAATATTGCTCGCAAAACGAATGTTTTCATTTGCCAGTTTGCGTTGGGTTTTATTGGCAGCGGCGCTCTGCTCTTTTGCGCTTTCGGCCATTCTGCCTGTGCGTTGGGCAGATGCCGGGTTTTTTCTGTTGCCAACCAGAGCCTGGGAGATGTTGGCGGGTGGATTGATTTTTTTATTTCCAAAGGTATTTAGCAAGCCTCAAGCAATGACACTGGAAGTGGTAGGGCTTGCGCTTATTTTTTCTTCTATAGCCTTGTTGTCTCCGTCTGCCCAGTGGCCGGGTTGGCAGGCAATTATTCCGGTACTGGGCGCGGCGATGGTGATCTATGCCGCGAGAAATGAATCCGTTATCACTGGCAATAAGTTAATGCAATTTATTGGCGCAATTTCTTATTCCCTATACCTGTGGCATTGGCCTGTTTATGTGGGTTTAAATTACACGGATATGACCGACAGTAGTCTGTGGGTATTTGTGGGCATTATTTTCTCTGTGATCTGCGCGGTTGGCTCATATTATTTAATTGAATCCCCCTCACGTAAAGGCGCCACAGCGCGCCCAAAAATAAAACTGTCAGATGCGCGTGCCCTTGCAGGTTACAGCGTGCTCTGCGGCGGTATTTGCGCGGCAGGATTGGCGATGGTTTTTTTCAACGGTGTTCCTGAACGGATGAACCCTATTGTTGTAAATGCCGATAGCGAAAAATTGAACAGAAACCCTCGCCAGCGAGAATGCAATGTAACAGTTTCTCAAAACCCGAAATCCCCGGAGTGTGTATTTGGCAGCAACCCGCACAATATTAGTTTGATCGTGGTGGGTGATAGTCATGCCAATGCAACGATTACAGCGGTTGCTGAAGCCGTAGCCAAAGATAATAGCGGTGTTTTGTATTTGGGGGCTGATGGTTGCAGTTTTGTGCAGGGTTTATCGACCAAATTTTTTCCCGCATGCGCAAAATACAATGCGGACATAGCTGCCTTGGTGGCATCAGATTATCCTGATGTGCCGGTATTAATTATCAATAGGGCGACCGCCGTATTGGTGGGCCCTAATGAAGAGAGTCGTGTAGCCATCAGTTACATTGGGGAGACGCCGAGTACTGATGAAAAATTCCCTGCGTTATTTAAACAAAGTTACATAACCACACTGTGCGACATGGCAGAAAAAAGAGCGGTGTATGTGCTCGACCCAATTCCGGAAATGGGTGTTGATGTACCGCAGACGTTGATTAGAAATCAATTGTTCCATCAGATAGATACTGACATAGGTATCACTTTGCAGGAATATCACCAGCGGCATAAGGAGATACGGTCTATCAATCAGGAGTTTGTACAGGCTTGCGGCGCGAAAGTTCTTGATCCCGTGCCGTATCTTTGTGATGAAAAAATGTGCTGGGGGTCTGTTGATGGACGTTCACTTTATTATGATGACGACCATTTGAGCGAGTATGGAAACCGGCAACTGGTTGCATTATTTTCCCAGATTGTGACGGATCAGAAAAAACATCTAGCGAATTAATACCGCCATTAATAATGAGGCGGTAATGTTAGTTATTACCGCCGCAGTGTTTGCAGATTAAAAAGGTTGCGTTTGGGTGTGGCGCAACCTTTTTAATTCATTTCACCCCACCAGATTTATCTTTTAACCCCCATCAACTCACCCATTTTGGTCGGTGTGCCCGCTTGGTACTTTGCATCCCACTGCATTTTGTCTTTGGCGAAGAGAATGACGGCGGTGGAGCCGAGTTTAAAACGGCCCATTTCGGCGCCTTTTTCCAGCTGGATATTTTGGTAGGGGTAGAGGGAGGTGGCGATTTCGCGGCTGGCGAAGGGGGCGACAGCGCCGTCCCATACGGTTTCTATGCCAGCCACAATCATGGCGCCGACTAGCACGACGGCCATGGGGCCTATATCGGTATCAAAAATTGCCACTGTCCGTTCATTGCGCGAGAACAGGCGCGGCACGTTTTCGGCGGTGACGGTATTCACCGAAAATAATTCGCCCGGAACACTGATCATGCTGCGCAGTTTGCCGCCGTAGGGCATGTGTACGCGGTGGTAATCCCGTGGCGATAAATACACAGTGGCAAATTCACCCTCGTTAAATTCTGCGGCGAGTTGTTCGTCGCCGCCGAGTAATTCCACGGTGCTGTAGTCCTGGCCTTTGGCTTGGAAAATACGGCCATTCACGATTTTACCCAATTGGCTAATGGCGCCATCGGCGGGGCAGACAATGCCATTGCTGCTGGCATCGATGGGGCGCGCATCAGGTTTTAGGGCACGGGTGAAAAAATCATTGAAGTGTTTGTACTGCAGAGGGTTTTCTTGCGCCGCGAGGCTCATATCCACGTTGTAGCGTTTTACAAACCATTTGATAAAGGTGTTTTTAATAAAGGGTGTTTCATTATTGGCCAGCCAACCGGCCGCGCGCGACAGGGCGTGTTGGGGAACCAGATATTGAAGGCCGATAAACAGTTTTGGATTCATGTGTTGTTATTGTTCCTGCGCAGGTCTTGTCGACCGTTTCAGAGGGTAAAGGGCTGGGGCTAGTGTAATTCACTTGGGGTGGTAATCAGTGCCGGCGCAGTTTAACAAACTCAACTGGAGGCGGCGACTATTGAGAGGGTAGAGAAGATATCTCGCATGCGCCGCTGTGGTATGGTGGCGGCCTCTGTGTTTACGAGGTGTTCCGTGCTGCAATTCCAGATTATTCCCGTCACTCACTATCAACAAAATTGCACCCTGCTGTGGTGTGATGAAACGCTCGATGCCGCCGTGGTCGATCCTGGCGGCGATATTGAGCGCATCCTCGCTGTCGTAGCCGAAAAGGGCGTAAACCTGCGCCAGATTCTACTCACCCACGGTCATATGGATCATGTTGGTGGCACCGCGGCGTTGATCGCACAATTGCAACTGCCCGTTATTGGTCCGCACGCGGATGATCTGTTTTGGATTGATCTATTACCCCAGCAGGCGCAAATGATGGGTTTCAAACCGGTGGCGGGTTTTACCCCAAATCAATTATTGAATCACGGCGATAAAGTAAAGGTCGGCAATGCCGAGCTGGAGGTATTGCACTGCCCCGGCCACACCCCCGGCCATGTGATTTTTTATAATCGCGCTGCCCAATTGGCGCTGGTGGGTGATGTGTTATTTAAAGGCTCCATCGGTCGCACCGATTTCCCGCGCGGTAATCACGCCGATTTGATCAATGCCATTCGCACCCGCGTATTGCCCTTGGGTGACGCGGTGCGTTTTATTCCGGGCCACGGCCCTATGTCCACTTTTGGTCATGAGCGACTGAGCAATCCCTTTGTCGCCGATAAAAACTACGGTTGATGTAACCTTATGTCGCTGTTTGCCGATCTCAAAAAATCCAAGCCGGGCGTTGATTCCAACTGGAACCCGGGCTTTGACTTTAGTATTGCGCGCTCGGCGAAGCGGCGCAGTATCAGCATTGAAATCCGCCGCGCGGAGGTGGTGATTCGCGCACCGGTAGCTGTGCCTGAAGCACTATTGCTCGATTTTTTGCAGCAGAAAGCGCGCTGGGTGCAGCAAAAAATCGCTGAACAGACCCAGCGGTTAGAGTCCGTTGCGCCGCCAGTTGCACCGGTCTACACCCAAGGTACCGAAGTGGTGTTTATGGATGAGCGTTTGACGCTGGTGCTTGGGCGCGGTGCCACTGCGGCTATCCGCCGTGTCGATCAGCACTTGCATGTACTTTTATCAACCCGTTCGCGCCTGCCAGATGCCCAGCAAATCCAGCAGTTGTTAATGCGCTGGTATCAACAGCAAGCGCTGCACATTCTCACCGCAAAAACGGCGCAATTAACGGGGCAAATGGGGCTGGTGTGCAGCGCGGTGACGGTGAAGGCGACACGCTCAAAATGGGGCCACTGCACCAGTCGCGGCGCCATCCAATACAACTGGAATATACTGCTGGCACCCGAACACATAGTCGATTATCTTGTCGCACACGAAGTCTGTCATCTGCGCCACCAAAACCACAGCCGCGATTTTTGGGCTCTGGTTGCCAGTGTTTGTCCATCTTTTGCGGCCGATCGCGCCTGGTTAAAAGCGAACGGTGCGCGGCTCAGTTTATAAACTCCAAAGGTATTTAGTGATGAATGACATTCCCTCTATTGAAAGCACCATCGAACCCCTGAGTGATGATCCCGCTGAAAACCTGGATCGTTTTATCGTGGAAGCCATGGAGCTGGGCTGTGTCTGGGGGCTGCAAGGGCCAGAAGGCTGGGCGCTCAGTGGCTCGGAAGCGCATGAAGACGTAGATGTGATGCCCTTCTGGTCGCAGGAGAGTTTTGCCCGCGCCCACTGCCAGGACGACTGGAAAGATTACCAGCCGGTTGCTGTGGACCTGGAAGAGTTCCTGGAGGATTGGCTGCCCGGTATGCATGAAGATGTATTGCTGGTGGGCATCAACTGGAACGATGAGCTGGAAGGCGAGGAACTGGAGCCGCTGGACTTGCTGGAAGAGTTTGAACAGGAAATGAGTGACTAAGCGTTACCGCTGACCGGTGCGCTTAATAATAAGCATCCCCTACTTGATTCTGGTCGGTCTCTTCGCCAAACAATTGCAGGTGCAAAATATCTACCTCGTAGTGTTTGGCGTAATCATTCAGCGCTTTTAAATCGGCAACACCGGGGCTGAGGCTATACCAAAAATTGGTCGACTCATCGCGGGTCGCCAAAACAAATTCCAGCGCACCCGGCACGGTTTTGCGACTCAAGTGGCTAAATAGTTTGCGCTGTAGTTGCAGTACCGAAAAATTAAAATCCGCGCAGAGTCGCATCAGCAGCGGATACTGCGACTCGCGTCGATCCTGAAAACGAATTTCGCGGCTGGCGAATAACTCGTCTGGATCAATCAAACGTTTGTGTGGTGGCTGCTGCATAAGATAAAGTCAGTTATACGTTATTGACGAATAGGCTGACCATCGTGGTCGGGCAGAGTGAGACAAGCACTCCAGTATCCTGACAAGGTTGTAAAAACACCTAGTGTAACTATCCGCTGTGACAAAGCCAAAGACAAATAGACTGTAAAAAGCGCGTGGATTAGACCACAGCGTTGTTAATCGCCGAGTGCGGTCTTTCACATTTTTGTTTTTCTGTTTACCCACTCAAGCGGTATTCGGTTGAAGATAATTCAGTTAAAGATAACGTAAAGATAGTTCAGTTAAACCTTAGGTAGCTAAACGGAGCGTGCAATGATTTCATCCCCCAACCTTGGTGTACTGCGGGCCAAGTCGCTAGTAAATATTTTTTTTATCGCTTTATGTTTGTTATTGGCAAGTTGTGCCGCCATCAAGCCCAAATTGGAGCAGCCGACAGTCAAGGTGGCCGGCTTGCAGTTGCTGCCCGCGCAAGGTTTGTTGCAGCCGATAGAAGTGAATTTGTTAGTGACTAACCCCAATGACCGCGACTTATCACTGCGCGGTATGTCCTATACCGTGGGCATCGAAAATTTTGACGTATTGAGTGGTGTGAGCAACGAGTTGCCAACCCTCACCGCCTATCAGGAAACACCAATAAAAGTTGTGGTGACAGCCAATGTATTGCAGCTGGTGCGTTTGATTGAGCACTTTGGTCGCAATGGCATGAAAGAGAATGTTGATTATAATTTTTCCGCCAAGCTGGATTTTAGCGCCTGGCTGCCCGCGCTGCGGGTAAATGAAAAAGGCTCGATCCCGCTTGCGGCCAAAAAGCGCTAATTTTTAGCGAACGTATTTTCACTGAATTTTGTATTTTCAGGATCTTCAATGACTGACGAAATTGTATTGCCCGAAGCCGATGAACGCATCGCGCTGAAAGATTACACCGAGAAAGCCTATCTCGATTATTCCATGTATGTAATTCTCGACCGCGCTCTGCCACATATTGGCGACGGTCTTAAACCGGTACAGCGCCGCATTGTGTATGCGATGAGTGAACTGGGTTTAAAAGCCAGCGCCAAATATAAAAAGTCCGCGCGCACCGTGGGTGATGTGATCGGTAAATTCCACCCGCACGGTGATTCAGCATCCTATGAAGCGATGGTATTAATGGCGCAGCCATTTTCCTATCGCTATACGCTGGTGGATGGTCAGGGCAACTGGGGTTCACCTGACGACCCCAAATCTTTCGCCGCGATGCGTTATACCGAATCGCGCCTCACCAAATACAGCGAAGTCTTGCTGGAAGAGTTGGGGCAGGGCACGGTGGATTGGCAGCCCAACTTTGACGGAACACTTGAAGAACCTATCGTATTACCCGCGCGCGTGCCCAATGTGTTATTGAACGGCACTACCGGTATTGCGGTGGGTATGGCGACGGATATTCCGCCGCACAATTTGCGCGAAGTGGTTAATGCCTGTGTGCACTTGCTCGACAATCCACAGGCGACGGTCAACGATTTGTGCCAGCACATTCTCGGCCCCGATATGCCCACCGAAGCGGAAATTATTTCTCCGCGCGAAGAGCTGATCAAAATGTACGAAACCGGGCGCGGCAGTGTGCGCATGCGCGCGGTCTGGCAAAAAGATGAAGAGTCGGGCGATATCATTATCACTGCGCTGCCACACCAGGTGAGTGGGGCAAAAATCCTGGAGCAAATCGCTGCGCAAATGCAGGCGAAAAAGTTGCCCATGGTCGCCGATTTACGCGATGAATCCGACCATGAAAATCCCACCCGCTTAGTGATTATTCCGCGCTCCAATCGTGTTGATCTGGAGCAGGTGATGCAGCATTTATTTGCCACCACTGAGCTTGAACGCACCTATCGCGTCAATATGAACATGATTGGTATCGATGGCCGCCCGGCGGTGAAATCGCTTACCAAAATTTTGAGTGAATGGCTCAGTTTCAGAACGGTTACGACTCGCCGCCGTTTGCAATATCGCTTGGAGAAAGTGGAAGAGCGCTTGCTGCGTTTGGCCGCGTTGATGGTGGTGTTTCTTAATGTCGATGAAGTGATTCGTATTATTCGCGAAGAGGACAACCCCAAGCCGGTATTGATGGAGCGTTTCAATTTAATTGAAATGCAAGCGGAATATATTCTGGAAACCAAATTGCGCCAATTGGCGCGTTTGGAAGAAATGAAAATTCTGGAAGAAAAAACCGCGCTGGAAAAAGAACGCGATGGCTTGCAAAAAATTCTTGAGTCCGCTGTGAAATTAAAAAATCTGGTGCGCAAAGAACTGCTGCAAATTGCCGAGGCGTTTGGCGATGAACGTCGCTCACCGATTGTAGCGCGCGCCGAAGCGCAAGCCTTGAGCGAAACCGAATTACTCAGTGTCGACCCTGTTACTGTAGTGATTTCGGATAAAGGTTGGATTCGTGCTGCCAAGGGCCACGATATAGATCCAACCGGTTTGAGTTATAAAGCGGGCGACAGTTTTAAATTTGCAGTGCAGGGTAAGAGTAACCAGCAGGTGATTTTAATTGATTCTACTGGTCGCAGTTATTCGGTGCCCGCGCACAATTTGCCTTCCGCGCGCGGTCAGGGCGAACCACTGAGCGGTCGGATCAGCCCACCCAGTGGAGCGACTTTTGAGGGGGCCTTAATGGGCGCCGACAGTCAGCGTGTGCTGATTGCATCGGATGCTGGTTATGGTTTTGTCGCCAAATTGGAAGATCTCACCAGTAAAAATAAAGCAGGTAAGGCACTGCTGACCTTGCCGGAAGGCGCACAAGTTTTACCACCGCAATTAATTAATTCACCCGAACAGGTGCAGTTGGCGGCGGTAAGCAATGATGGCCGTCTGTTGGTATTCCCGGTGACCGAATTGCCGGAACTCGCCAAAGGCAAGGGCAATAAAATCATGAATATTCCCTCGGCAAAAGTGCAAAGCCGCGAAGAATTTGTGGTGGCGCTGGCAGTCATTCATCCGGGGCAATTGTTAACGCTGCATTCGGGTAAACGTTTTATCACCTTGAAAGCGGCTGACCTTGAGCATTACAAAGGTGAGCGGGGACGTCGTGGTAATAAGTTGCCGCGCGGTTTCCAAAAAGTGGATAAGGCCGAAGTGACAGATAAATAAAGTGAGCAAATAAAGGCGGTATTCCGCCTTTATTTTTGTCTGGAAAAAACGGTAAAACAATAATGCAGGAATAGTTATGAGCGATAAAGATCAACGTCGATACGTGCGCACTGCGTTTAGCTGTCGCATTAAAATTCAACATGAATCGATTGGCGAGCTACAGGTAAAAACCCGCGACATTTCGGATGGTGGCGTTTTTTTAGTGCTGGAGCCCGAGCAGATTCCGCCGATTGGCACGCGCCTCACCGGTCAGGTGCAGGGCTTGATGGATGATGCACCGGTATTGGAAATGGAGGTGGTGCGGGTAGAACCCGCCGGGGTTGGTTTGCGTTTTGTACAAGAGGACTAATCCGGTTTAAACAATGGCTTATTTAATTCGTATATTCTTCCTGGCTGCAATGACTTCACTGGCGTTACCGGCATCAGCAGCCGTGGTGCTTTTGTATCACCACGTCAGCGATAAAACACCCAAGTCCACCAGCATTAGCCCCGCGGCCTTTGAAGCGCAGATGGATTATTTGGAGAAAAATAATTTTGCAGTAGTGCCGCTGTTAGAGCTGACCGAAAAACTGCGCAAAGGCGAACCGCTACCCGATAAAACGGTGGCGATCAGTTTTGATGACTCCTATGTATCAGTTTATGAGTCGGCTTTTCCGCGCTTACAAAAACGCGGCTGGCCGTTTACTTTTTTTGTCAACACCGATGCGGTGGGCACAGGTAAGGTATTTGTAACCTGGGACCAATTGCGCGAAATGGCACAGGCGGGTGCGACTATCGCCAACCACAGTAGCAGCCATACACATTTACCCCGACGTGAAAGCGGTGAGTCCGCTGCACAATGGCGTGAACGTATCACACAAGAAATTAATAATGCCCAGCAAACAATAAAAACGGAAATTGGCTCGGCGCCGATGATTCTGGCTTACCCCTTTGGTGAATACGATACCGAGGTACAGCGCATCGCGAAAAAATTAGGCTATATCGCGTTTGGGCAGCAGTCAGGTGCGCTGTATAGTGAGGGCGATTTACAGGCGGTGCCGCGGTTTCCGTTTGGCGGCAGCTTTAGTGATTTGGATGATTTTATTCTCAAGGTGAATGCCAAACCTATGCCTGTTTCCCGGGTGGAATTTTATGCAGATAACAAAAAGAAAGCTGACAATTTAATTGTGCGCCAAGGTGAAAAACCTTGGTTGGTGTTAACGCTGGCCGATGCCAGTCTGCTGAAAAAAATAAATTGTTTTGCCTCCGGCCAAGGGGCAATTGTTACTGAGGTGATCGACAACAAAGTGTGGGTGCAACCGAACAAACCTTTACCTTCGGGGCGCACCCGCTATAACTGCACGGCGTACACGGGCGAAAAAGGGCGGTTTTACTGGTACACCCAGCAATGGTTGGTAACCGACAAGCAGGGCAATTGGACTTATCGCGATTAACGCTCGCCAAAAAATATAACAATAACTTCAAAGTGTGTGAATTATTAAGGATCTGATATGTACAAATTAGTCTTTCGTGGCGAATTAGGTGAGGGTGCTGTTCGCGCGGATGTTATCGCAAAACTGGCACTGCTGTTAAAACAATCACCAGCGCGTATTGAGCAATTATTATTTAGCGGCACAGAGCGTGTTATTAAACGGGTTGATAATTTTGCGCGCGCAACCCAATGGAAAAATGCATTTGCCACTGCGGGGGCGGTGTTAACAATCGTCGACGAAACTGCGGTTGAGCCAACACCTCCGGTTACTGAATCGCCATCAATTTCCAATACTACCGACTCAGAATCCAGTGTTGCCCATTCGGATTCCTCTGATCATCCAGCTGCAACTCAGTCAGCCGTTTCAGCCACACTGCCTAAACTAAAATTTCGTAAATTGATAATCGGCCTTGTGGCCTGTTTGTTGGTAGTAGTGGTCAGTGCGGCGATTGTTTGGCAGCAGGGTTATTTAAATCGCTGGTTATTTTCCGCCGTCAGTAAAGAAGAAAAAACCTTGCTGGCGGCAATGGCCGATCCGCAATTGCTCGCCCTTGCGCGTGTAGATATTGAACTGATGCGCACACTCGATCCTTCACTGGCGGAGGCAGGACAATTGCAAAACCTTCCCGGCGTGGATGCCGATATGTGGAGCAGCATGGAGCGTTCGGGCATTCATATCCAACAACAGGCCACGCAACTTTATGCGGCTGCTTTTGTTGCGGATAAGATGGAAGTTGCAGTTATCGCGCGCGGTAATTTTTCACCGGACAAAATATCCCGCTGGCTCGATGAGCAATACGGCATAGACAAACAAGATGCTGATGGCATTTGGTTTGCGCCACTGGATAAAACCACCTGTGCTAAAGGTGAGCCCATGCTTGCGCAGTTTACTCAAGGTCAGTTATTAATCGGTTCGCCAGAGGCGGTAAAACGTATTGCACTGCGCTTAAAAAATGCCGCAGGGGCGGCGGTGGATCTTGCGCAATGGCAAAACTCCTTGGGTGGAAAATTATTCTCCCTTGTTATTTTTTCTCCTGCGCGTTGGCAGGCTGATAAGTCGGGTATGGTGCAATACAGCTTGGGAAAACTGGCTGATGAAATGGAAGCCGTGAGCGAAGTATATGTTGATGTCGAACCTGATGTTGTGGCCCAAGGTATGACGCTAAGCCTAAGCTTAATCAGTGGCGACGCTGAGTTTATTAATAACACTCATACCGCGTTACAAACCCGGCTTGATGAAACACGCAAAAAAATCGCACAGGATTGGCCGGAGGTTGTCGCCATTTATGATCGTTTGCAATTGAGCCGCAGCACTAAACAATTGCAGGCATCAATTCGTTTTGATCAACATATAAAAGATGAAGTCGCTATCTGGTTTCGCTCACTCTTTAGTTTTTCCGTCGGAATGGATCAGACTACGGTTGCACAGCAGGATGTGATTGATGAAAACCCGGCGGCGTTTGCTCCCGCGCGCCGCGAACAGCTCACATCGTTTGTGCCCAAAGATGATTTCATGGATGGAATATATAAAACCACAACTGGCCCCTTTGGGTTGGGTGTTGAATCCCTGGCACTAAAAAATCAGCGCATACAGATTAAGTTGGGTGTAAAGGCTTATGACTTGCCGAACCTTGGCAATGAAAGCAGTCCTGCATTTCTGGTGATTACGGATGTGGTGGATCAACAGGGCAATTCTTTATTCTCCGCACCGGGTTGTGGAGAAACCGATCAGCGTGCCCCTGAGGCAATTAATAATAGTTACGCCACGAGCCGGTTTGAAGATGGCAAATTGGTACCGGGCCGTGCATTAATTGGCGAGAAAATAATTGAATTAGCCGCGGGGGTGAACTTTGCGCAAGTGGCGCGCATTAAAGGTTATATCGATTACCACTTACCGATAGCGGTAGAGACAAAAATTATTGATGCGCCGCTAGCCGGAAAGTCGATCGATTTGTACGGCACTCGCGTTCGATTCAAAACAGCGGGCGCCAGTGCACTCAGTTTTGAAACCAGCGGCAACACCCAACAGTTGTTACAAGTGAATGCATTAAACGCGGCAAACAAACCGCTCTCATCAAGCAGTGGGATGCGTAGCGGTATATTTTTGGGGTCGGGTAAATCCGCCAGTCTGGATTTCAAAGGCACAGTTGCCAAGGCGGAGGTGATTGTTGCCAGCGCCATAGAAAACCAGCGCTATGAATTTGAATTAAACCAACTAACACCGCCCGCTAAAGCATTTTTTATGGACAAGGAATTTCCGCCGCCCTTTGGCGATAAAGGTTTTGAGCAATTGCTGTTGGCACAGGCGCCACAAATTGATGAGTTCCCTTTTTATCCACCGAAAGCGCGTGCCACAGCTGCGCCGGTGGAGCTGGCCATTAACGATGTGCGCAGCAGTAACAGTTTTGGTTTATCGGTTGAAGGTGCGGCTTACACTGACCTTGCATTGCCACTGTATGGGCAAATCGGTGTGGCGCAATTATTTATCAAACAGTTGGCTGATGCCGATGGAAAAATTTTCCCGGTAAATAAATCAGTGCCTTTATATTTTGAGCGGCAGGGCGGCATAACCAGTAATGGTGTTTACCAGCCGGATGAAAAAACACCTTGGTTGAGGTCTGATTTTTCGCTCAAGGCGGCCGACGTACGCGTCGACAATATTCGTCAGGTACAGGGTGAGCTGCGTTTTTATCAACCCAAACGCTTACAAACGGCAACTCTGCCTTTTGTGTTGGGACCGATTTGGAGTGGCCCTAAATCCAGCGTGGAATTAATTGAATGGAAAAGCGGGCGTTTGGTTTTTGCGGTGCAGGGCAGTTACGAAGAGGTGATAGGGTTAAAAGCGTTCAATCATGCCAATGCGCTTATCAGTCAACCCGCGCAATATTCTTCTATATTTGGCGATCCACAGCTCACGTTGGATATTAGTGAGCTGCCTGTGCGTTTTGAAATTGAATACACCAGTGAGAGCGAAGAATTATTTGTGCCTTTTGATATCACACTGCCTTAGCCAAGCCTAATGCAGCTCAATAAAAAACGCGCCGTTTTTGGCGCGTTTTTTATTGGGCTGGGTGAGTACAATCAATTATGGTCGCACAACAATATTAATTTCATCCACCAATTGTTGGCCTTGGGCGTTGGTTGCAATTCGGTCATCCTCATCGCGAACTTCCGCACGGACTACCAGGTTGAGTTGTTGATTAAGGGCAAGATCCAATTCAGAGCTTACCGATAATTTTCCGGTTTGATCCAGCGTGATCAGGTCATCTTCATAATCATCGGATTTGGAATCCACAATCGACCAAGTCAAGTTGTAATCATAATTGCTATCGGTGGTGTCATCGGCAAAGGTGGCGGTGATATTCAATTCCAGATTGCTGCCTTCAGTGACGGAGAGATTTTCGGTGCCACCATTGCTGTTTTTGATCTCAACTGACTTGAGTTGTTTTTTCAGAATGACCAGCGCCAGTTCATCCGTTTCACCGCCGCAAGCGCCCGTGAGGGTGAGCTCTGTTCCGGCATAGCTACCGTTTTTGGCAGTAATTTTTGCGCCATCAATGGTCAATGACGCACTTGGATCGGCGGCCAACGTACTGTTACTGGTAATAACGGCAGTGCTGTTATTAGTGTAAGTGCCAGTGATGGTGACAGTGGCGGATTCGCCTTCACGCATTTCCAGTTCTTTGTCAGATACCAGCGCCAAACTCACTAAGGTATCGTTGATGGGAAAACTGAGCGGTGTGGAGCTGATGAGTTCCCCGTTGTTATTTTCACCGCGTGCCACAATGCTCACCGCGCCACTATTTTTAGTGCTTAGCTCACCTTTGGTGGTATCGCTAAACTGTGCGAGAGTGCCGCCCTCGGTGACTGCCCAGGTCAATGGATATTCCAGTGTTAAACCATTATCAAATAATGCACTGGCGGTGAAGCTGGCATTTTTACATTCATCGACAGAGCTGCTGGCGGGAGTAACGCTAATGCTCACCAGGTTGGCGTCGGAGACAATAATATTTTGGGTCTCGCTCAGCCCCGCATATTCCACCGTTGCAATCAGCTCACCGGATTTACCCGAGGCCGTAAACAAACCATTTTTGATACTACCCAAGGTTTTGTCGCTGAGTTTCCAGGTCGCTTGGGTGTTGAGGTTGGTGGCGACGTTTTCACTATTGCGACCAATCAGGTTTAATTGCAGCGTGCCTTTGAAATGCGCGTAACCTTCGTTGTCTTCCAATTCGATACTGGTAACACCGTTTTTACTGGCATCCACGGTTTGGGCGATGCGTGCGCTGTCGCCATCACCGCCACCACAGCCGCTTATGCCCAGCGCGCCCATACCTAACAGCAGTGCACATGAATAGTGTAATCCTTTAGAACGCATAGGAAACTCCCAGGCCGCAGCCATCAATGCTCAGGTTGTCGTCTTTAAAGTAGCGGGCGCAATCGAGCGCCCAATAATAATTTTTGCCTTCCACTACGCGATCCTGCAGCGAAAAACCGTAGCTAAAACCGCTGAAAGTATCTTGTTGTTTATCGCCAAGGCTCGGCAAGTGTGTTTCCAATTCGGTAGCGGCATAACCCAACAGAATCACTACACGTAAATCACCAGGTTCGTAGTCGGGGTTGCTCAGGGTGATGTAAGCGGCGCTCTGCTGTTTAATATCCAGCGTCATGTCATTTTTTTCATCATTGCTCATTGGCACGCCAAACATACCTTGTAAACCAATACCATCGAGCATGCCGTTGGTGACTTCAACATCGGCGCGAAATTGAAACAGGCTGGGTGAAAAGCTTTCACCCGAGGCTTTGATTTTGGTGTAGGTCGCCTGACCGGAGAGATGGTAGGCCAAGGGCAATCCATCCGGTGTTTGCCCTTGGGCATACGCGCCGGCACTGCTGACCAGTGCCAGGGCGCAGAGTGAAGTAACCAATCGTTTGCACATAAGTAATCCTTGCTGGGTGAAAGTTGGTGTTTGTTATTTGGGTATCGTCTTTATTCCAGGTTGTTGGCGCGTATTACGGTGCGCAATTCGTGAATATAAGCCGGGCCACGGCTGGAATATTTGCCCAGCTCCGCCACCATGGTGCTGCCGGTAAACTGCGCTTCGTCGTGGCGCAACTGTGCGCGCAGCTGACGCCATGGGCGATAGGCGTTGTGGGTATTAATGTTGTTGAAGTATGCCGTAAGCGACTCTTCAACATTGTTAAATTTCTTAACTTCGTGTTTGGCGTTGGCGGCGCGACGGCTTGGCACCAAGCCGCAGCCCGGGGTGTAGCACCAGTGACCAAACAAATTGTGTGCTTCCTCGGCAAACCGTGAGGTGCCCCAGCCGGACTCCACCGCCGCTTGTGCCAGCACCATGGCCGGTGGAATCACGTCCACGCGCAACAGCAGAATTTCTATAGCGCGCGCATCCTCCGGGTAGGTTTTGTAGGTGACGTGGAATTTCTCACGCAGCTTTTCCAGGTTGCGTTTATTTACACCAGTGACCGTTTGTTTTGTATCCCATTCATTTTTGATTTTTAGTAAACGCTCGCGCGATTTTAATAATTTGGCATTTTTTTCATCGATCAACGGGCGCAGCATCTCTAAAAACTGGGCTTTGCGCTCAGGTGTTTGTTCGATGGCGGCAAAGTCGGGTAACAGAGTATTGCTGGTTAGCTCATCGTCATCCATTGCTGTAAAAAATTGTTGCGGTGAAACACTGGCCAGTACCAAAACCAGGAATAGGGTGATCAGTGGAAAGGCTGCAAACGCAAAACCTAGCAACCATTGTGAAGCATGTTTATTCATAGCGGGGGCTACCAAAAGTGAACAGAAAAAGAGGGTTATAAGTCGAGCTGTTTGCGCAGGTCTTCCATGCGCTTGAGGTTTTCCTCTTTGCTGAGTGGCGTCTCTATGGTTTCAGGCAGCAGCTGCACATTGGGTGCGGGCAGCTCGGCGCCATTCATCACGCGCTCACACAATTTTAAATAGTGGCGTTCAAAAATCGGGAACGCGACTTTCTCGGCATTGGTCATCAAAAAATACCAATCGCTAGCGCAACCGGCGTGATACACCGCCGGGTGGCTCCAGTTGTGCGCCGATTTCGGGCTGGGCGCGCGGCAAGCTTCCACATAGGCGGCATGGGCGTCGAGCAGGCCAAACTTTTCCGGGTCGCCCTGGCAGGCGCGAATCATGCGGTTGAGGGTGGGCAGGTATTCCGACTCCTCAATCACCCGGCGTGCGCCGCGCAAAATGGTTTCCGGCGCAAACTGCGCCAGTGAATTAAGCCACAGGCGGCGCGCCTGATTGAGCAGTTCATTGTCTTTAAAGGCCGCGTAATACTGGTTGTGATAGTTGATGCGAAACAGGGCAAATACCTGATTGATCGCATCGATATGCGCATCCGTCGGTGTCGCTTGCTCAGTGCGCCGGTCAGCTTGCCCAGCTGCGGTCGTTGAGCTGTTGTGCGAGGCTGCTATCTCGTGTGCGACCTGGTTGATTAGCGAATTGCTGTCCTGCATTTGGATTAACCTGCTGCGAATTAACGGTTGCCAGGGCGTGTTGTTTGGCCCAGTGGTATTTCACGTGTTGCAAAAACTTGGTGTTCCAGCTGGCGTAGACCTGATTGCTGTCGCGCCAGAATAAAACAAACTCTGCCACCTGCTGCTGCGCAAATTTCAAATCGATATTGGCCAGTTTCAAAACATCATAGACATCTTTACTGGGGTTCCAGTTCTCGGGAATACGCTTGGGTTCGGTGTCGTGTTCCAGCGCCGAGTGGTAGCGCTGCCACTGGCGTTTCACATGCTGGATAAACTTGCTGTTCCAGGTGCGCCCTACATCGCCGCGCTCCTGCCAATAAACCACAAATTCGGGGATCGAATCCTCCACAAACGCGAGGCTGATGCTGGCGTGTTTGACCAGCACTTCCAGCGCATCCTTACTCGGGCGCCATTGGCTGTGCATGGCGGTTTCCAGGTCGCGCTGAAGGAACTCGGTATCGCGGTCGCGACTGTTGCGCTCCTGTTCTTCACGCTGCTGGCGGGCGATTTGGGTCTCGTAATTGCGCCATTTATGCAGCAAATCTTTTAAAAACTTGGCGCCCCAGGAGTGATTGGTCTCGCCGCGCTCGCGCCAGTAGGTCACAAATTCTGGCACCTGCAATCGCACAAAATCGAGCGGGATATTGTACTGGGCAATTTGACGCAGTAGCTCTTGATCCGGTTGCCAGTGGGGCGATATGAGCGTCGCGCCGCTATTGATCACCGGGGCCATGGCTGCAATCGGGGCGATAGCGGGCGCGGGTTGGGTGAAAGGCGCGGTGCCAGCATCATCAAACGCCAGCGTAAGGCGGCGGCTGTCCACATAGGGTGCGGAGGCGAGCAGGATTATGCCTTTGTCTTTCAGGCTGCGGCTGATGCGCTGTACATCAAAGTCAGTCCAGAAGGGCATCAGCCGGCTCACCCAACTCTCGTCTATATCCAGCCACTGGCGATTATTGGCCGGGTGCAGCGGCAGATAAGTCGCCATATCGCCCAGAATCGACAACATACACGCCTCCTCCAGCCCGATAGTGGCGGCCAGGGAAGGGGAAATCAGCAGTGGGCGTTCGGGTAATAACGATGAACTCATAGTGCTCGCGGCCTATGCGACCAGTGTTGGGCAAAGGAGGGAATTGTAGGCGTATGAGGGGGTAGATGCCAGCGTTACGGCTCTTGGTGGTAGATTCCTGAACACTTGTTCTGTTATGACTTTGGCATCTACACTCCCAAGCTTATTGCCGTCGCTGATGCTTCATTGCACGAGGGTACTTGCCCCATAATATTCAAGGAATTATTCATGCAATTTATGCCTGCTCGCACCCTGTCAAAATGGTTGCTAGTTTGCCTGCTCTTAGGCTGTGTTCTTGTCATCGTAATGTGGATGTTCTCTGCTGATGAGGCTCAAAACAATTCGCAGTACGACAATCTTTGGATTGACAACGTAACGCAGCTAAACCCCGTGCGGGTAGCGCAGGTGATTGTACCCACTACCACTGAGGAAATTATTGCCGCCATTACCCAGACAACAGGGCCAGTGTCTATCGGTGGTGGACGCTACAGTCAGGGCGGACAAGTGGCATATCCCGATAGCCTGCATATTGATATGCGACAATTCAAGCAAGTGCTGGTATTCGATAAAAATAAAAAACAAATCACAGTGCAGGCTGGTATTCGCTGGCGCGATATTCAGGACTACATTGATCCGTACAATTTATCCCTCAAAATTATGCAAACCTACGCCAACTTTACGGTTGGAGGTTCACTCAGTGTCAATGTTCATGGGCGCTATGTGGGGGAAGGTCCGCTAGTGAAATCGGTTGAAAGTATTAAATTGATTTTAGCCAATGGCGAATTGAAAACTGCCAGCCCCAGTGAAAATTCAGAGTTGTTCTTTGCTGCAATTGGCGGGTACGGTGGTATAGGCGTTATTGTCGAAGCAACTTTGCAATTGGAAGAAAATCAAAAAGTTGCGCGCCGCGATATGTCTATGCCCGTAAGCGAATACAAGCAGTTCTTTTTTGAACACATTCGCGACGATATCAGTGCAGTATTTACCAATGCTGATATTTATCCCCCTGCTTACGAAAAATTGCGCTCTGTGACTTGGTACAACACCCAGCTGCCCTTAACCGAAGAGGCACGTTTAATTCCGCGCGATGCCCAATATTATTGGGGGCCAAAGGTGATTGATTGGATTGCCGACTATGATATTGGGCTTTGGTTGCGCGAGCATGTCATTGATCCCTTCATCTACACGTCATCCCCAGTGGTTTGGCGTAATTATGAGGCCAGTTACGATGTTCGTGAATTGGAGCCAGCAAACCGTATAACTACTACTTATGCATTGCGAGAATATTTTGTCCCGGTAGAAAAGTTTGATGAATTTGTGCCGAAAATGCGCGCTATTTTTCAGAACTATGATGCGACGATCATTAATGTTTCAGTGCGTCATGCCCATCAAGACCCAGGTACATTATTAGCCTGGGCAAAAACTGAAGTCTTTGCTTTTGTAGTTTATTATCGCCAGGAAACTAGTAGCGAAGCACAGAAGGTGGTTGAGCTGTGGACGCGCTCAATGAATGATGCAGCGATTGAACTAGGTGGTGCTTATTATTTGCCTTATCAAGTCTATGAAACTCCTGCCCAGTTTATGGCCGCCTATCCACGTTCTCAGGAATTTTTCGCACTAAAAAAAGCGGTTGACCCCCTGTATCGTTTTCGTAACCAGCTTTGGGCAAAAGTTTATGTGGAAAATGATAATGTGCTCGTTAATCAATAGATTAACTATCTCGCAGCGGGAATTTCAATACTAAACCTGGCCCCCTCGCTTTGATCCTCATCTATCACAATTTCCCCGCCCAATTTCTGGGTAATCAGGTTGTACACAATCGACAGCCCCAACCCTGAGCCGCCGGTGCGGCGTGCGGTGGTGAAAAAGGGTTCAAAAATTTTATCGCGAATTTCTGCCGGAATACCGCTGCCATTGTCGTGGTAGTGAATAGCTACTTTGTCTGCGCATTGTTCCAGCGCGATGCGAATCTGTTTGTGCTCGGTGTGGGCAAATGCGTGGTGAATGGAGTTGGTAATCAGGTTGGTAATAATTTGGGCGATAGCGCCGGGGTAGCTGTTGAGTGGCAGTGCAGCGCCCGGCGCCAGCTCGCAACTAATCTGCTCTTTGCGCAGCAGCGGCTGTAAACCTTTGAGTGAAAGTTCAATACAGCTGCGCAGATCAAATACTTCGCGCTCATCGGCGATGTGAATAGCACCGGATAATTTAAAGTCGCGCACCAGCCCGGCGGCGCGGTTGAGGTTGTGATTAATTAGTTGCAGGCCGTCGTCGATGGTTTGTAAAAATTGGGCGAACTCGGCTTCGTTTAATTGCTCATCGCGATATAACTGCTGCACACGTTTTAATTCACTGGCGCAATGGCTGGACGATGTAACCGCAATGCCCAGCGGCGTATTAATTTCGTGGGCGAGGCTGGATACCATGCGCCCGAGCGAAGCAAGTTTTTCACTTTCAATTAATTTGGCTTGGGTGTGATGTAAATTGCGTAGCGCCGTTTGTAAGCCCTCGGTGCGCTCATTAATTTTTTGTTCGAGTTGATCGTTAATGTCCTGCAGTTTTTGTTCGTATTCATTGCGCTGCGCCGCACTTACCGCGCGTCCATAGGTGTCGGCCAGAGCGCTGACAAAGGCAATTTCTTCGTTGGTCCAGACCCGCGCTTCGCCCTGATGTTCACAGCAAATAATGCCGAGCATATTACCGCGATGGCGAATCGGCGCATCGAGCATGGACGTGATGCCGTGGGGAATTAAATAGCTGCTGCGGAACTCGCAGGTGCTCGGGTCGGTTTGCGCATCGTTAGCGACTACGGCGCGTTCGCTGTCCAAGCTGGCAAAGTAATTGGGAAAGTCGCGCCTGGAGAGGCACAACTCCGTATCCAATTTGCAGTCGTCGGCATCAATCAACATCTTGCCGCAAATGGCTTGTTTGTCGTCGCTGAGCAACCAGATTCCCGCGCGATTAATACCCAGCCCGTGAATGGCGGCGGTGAGAATTAATAATCCCGCACTTTGCATATCGCCGGCATCAATCATTGATGACTTGGATACATCGAGTAATGTTTCGTAGAGATTTTTAGCCATATTCAATGTTGCGCCACTTAGTGCTGCAGATGATCGGGAAGGTTTTGACGGATTTCGCGGAAGTGTTCAAACAATTCCAGGGCGGCGTCAACAATAGCTGGATCAAATTGTTTGCCGCGGCGCTCGCGGATGTATTGAATGATGTCGTTTTCCTGCCAGGGCTTTTTGTAAGCACGCTCGGAGCCGAGGGCGTCTATCACATCAATAATCGCCACAATGCGCCCCTCCAGCGGAATCGCCTCACCTTGTAAACCACCGGGGTAGCCATTGCCATCCCAGTGTTCGTGATGGCTCAGTGCTATGCGCGCGCCCATTTTGGCGATAGTGCGGGTGGAATTTTTTAACAGCTCATAGCCAATTTGCGCGTGAGTTTTCATCACTTCCCATTCGGCGTCATCGAGCTTGCCCGGTTTGTGCAAAATGGTTTCGGGAATGCCGATTTTGCCAATATCGTGCAGCGGCGAAGCGTATTTCAGCATTTCTGCGTACTCGCTGCTCTGGCCTAATTTCAGCGCAATCAGTTCGCACATCAGCGCCACGCGACGTACATGGGAGCCGGTTTCTTTGGAGCGTTGCTCTATGGCATCGCCCAGCACCAGCAGTAATTCTTTTTGGGTTTCCTGAATATGTTCGCGGTTGTGCAGGTTTTGAAAAATTAAGGTGATGTTGGCGGCAAAGAGCGTAAGAATTTCATCTTGCAAGGCGTCGTGGGCTTCATGAAAACGTGTGTAGAGCACGCTCTCGGTACTGCTATTGGTGTGGTAGTAGCCGATAAACCGCGTGTCGTCGCTGTAGGATTTTTTTTCTGCCAGCGTCTGTTCAATCATTTTTTTTACATCGGCGGGCATGATGTCTGCGCTCCAATGTGTATCGAGTTTCACCTCATCACCAGTGGCGGCCAGCAGGATCATTTCGGCATCGCCAAATAAATCCACATGCTGGCTGATTAAATACATCTCGGCGGTTTTAATGTTCAGCAGTTGAATGGTGTGATTCAAAATCGCATTGCCAAATTGATATAGCGTTTGGCTGCGCAATACTGAGTCAGACGCGGCGATAACTTTCTGCATACCGCGTTTACTGCTTTCAATGGTGATGATGTCGCGGTAGGAGCGAATAGAGGAATAGACGCAGGTTTTTAATTTGGTATCGGTGAGTTCGGTTTTGCTTTTGTAATCGTTGATGTCATAGGTGCGGATCACGGTTTCTTCAGGTGCGGTGCCGGGCTGGCCGGTGCGCAATACGATACGGGTACTGTGGTTGCCCAGCTCGTTGCGAATTTTGTGGATTAACTGTAAACCGGCATCGTCGCTCTCCATAATCACATCGATAAATGCCAGGGCGATGTCCGGGTGATCCTGAAACAAACGCAGGCCTTCTTCGGCGCTGTAAGCGTTGAGGAACTGCAGTGGCAGGTCATCGATACGGGTATTTTTCAGCACCAATTGGGTGACCGCGTGAATCTGCTGCTCGTCATCAATAATCGCGACTTTCCAGGGGCTGCCTGCGGCGCTTTTGGCGGGGGATTGCGCACTTGCGGGTTTCAGAAATTTCATGGCCCTATCCTGCTGATTAGCGTTTCTTGTGTTTACGTTAACAACTCATCGCGCTATCACTGAGGATGAACGAATTGTTTTCGCTTTAAACAAAAGTAGCACAGCATTAAGAGAGGGGGATGTTTCGGGAGGAGGGGGCTAACCCGCCCCTTAAAAAGGGACGGGTGTTTTTTTAAACGGCAACCGCTTGGGATTGCACTACCGGCGTAGTCGGGTGGTTGCCCCACTCAGCCCAGGAGCCGTGGTAAGCGCGGATATTCAGCCCTAGCGCCTTGCCCACCAAATAGGTAAAGCCGGAGCGGTGATGGCTTTGGCAATGGGTGATAATTCGTTTATCCGCTGTTAAACCAAGCGATGCCAAATATTCGCGCGCATCGGTACGGATGCGCAGCGCATTATTGCGATCCATCAAATTGGTCCATTCGCAGTTAATCGCCCCGGGAATATGGCCATTTTTTTGCGCCGTAATACGTTCGCCGGTAAATTCTGCCGGGCTGCGCGCATCCCATACCACAAAATCTGCCCGATCCATTTCGCCCAGCACATCGGTCAGTTCGATGACCACCAACGGGTCAATTTTGACTTTTACCTCGCTCGGCGTGACCACTGGTGCCTCGGTGGAGAGTGATTGCCCCGAGGCAATCCAGGCGTGCAAGCCACCATTCAGGTAGGAATAGTTTTTGTGGCCGATAGCGTCCAGCGTCCAGATCATACGCCCGGCCCAACCGCCGCCTTCATCGTCATACACCACCACGTGGGTTTCGGGGGTTAAACCCAAAAACGAAAATAGGCGATTGAGTTGCTCGAGACTGGCGATCTTGCCCGGCACTGGCGCAGTGCCACAAACGATTTTTTGCGGCGGCACATGCACGGCACCATCAATGTGGCCGCGCAAATAGGTGGCTTCGGCACACATATCAATTACCAGCAGTTTACTGGTGGGCTGCGCCAGCAATGCCGCCAGCTGCGTGGGTTCAATCACAAAGGGCAGGGCCATAATGTTTTCCTTTGGAAAAATAATATTTATCCCCCTCCCAGCCTCCCCCTTGGCAGGGGGAGGGGGTTTGGCGCCCTCCCCTTAAAATGGTAGGGAGTTAAAGGGGGGGCCGGGGTGGGGTTGCCGATTAATTCTCGTTTAATGTACGCAAAATATACCGGTATGAGTCCATACGTGTTGCACTGATCGTGCCATCTTCCAGCGCCTTTAAAATCGCGCAGCCAGGTTCGTGGCGGTGCGAGCAATCGCGGAATTTACAGTGGCCGATAAAAGGCTTGAACTCAATAAACCCTTCCAGCACCTCATCTTCCTCCATATGCCACAAACCAAATTCGCGGATACCGGGCGAATCGATCAAATGGCCGCCACCGGGGAAGTGCAAGAGTGTGGCGCTGGTAGTGGTATGGGTGCCCTGTTGTCTTTCCGACAAATCACCCACGCGTAAGTTCGATTCTGGCAACAGCGCATTCACCAGCGACGATTTACCCACACCTGATTGCCCCACAAATACGCTGGTGTAATCGGCAAGGTAATTGCGCAGTTCATCCAGCCCATGTTCGGTTTTGGTGGATACCATCAACACCGTATAACCCAGCTTGCGATAAGTGGTTTCCAAATAAGTGACTTTTTCGCGGGTGCTGTCATCGATGCGGTCGATTTTATTGATCACTAGCACCGGTTCTATATCGATGGCATTGGCGGCGACCAGATAGCGGTCAATCAAATTGGCGTGAGGTTCGGGGTAGGGGGCGACCACAATCATGATGCGATCGATATTGGCGGCCACGGTTTTCATATCGCCGTGCGGGTCGGGGCGTTGCAGTGCGGAATCTCGCGGCATTACCGCCACCACCACACCCATAGGGTTACCGGTGCGCCAGACCACTCTGTCGCCGGTCACTAAAGAGCCGAGGTTACTGCGGAAATGGCAGCGCTGGTGCTGCCCCGCTTGTTCACCTTCAGTCGCCTCTACCACCACTTGGGTGCCGTAGTGGGTGATGATCAAACCCAGCTGCTCAGGCCCCAAATCGCTCTCGTGCATTTGTTCATCGGTGACTTTGTCGCGTTTCGCCACGCGGGCGGTGCGTTCGTCCTGGATTTTGTCGATGCGCCATTGCTGGCGGCGAGTCAATTTGCGTTTGGTCATGCGTTGGTGAACTTGCCTGTGAGGTGGGTGATGTTTGGCTAGACTGATTTATTACTTTAAGCTGCGCGGCAATTGTGCCCTATTTACCGAGGAAAAACCCATGCTGAATGAAAACAACCTGATCTGGATCGATCTGGAAATGACCGGCCTCAACCCGGATACCGACGTGATTATCGAAATCGCCACCATAGTCACCGACGCCGATCTCAACATCCTCGCCGAAGGCCCCGTATTCGCCATCCATCAGCCTGACAGCATCATGTTAAACATGGATGAATGGAACACCAACCAACACGGCAAATCCGGCCTCACCCAGCGCGTGCGCGAGAGTAAAATCAGTATTGAACAAGCGGAAGCAGAAACCATTAAATTCCTGGAGCAGTGGGTTCCCAAAGGCAAATCGCCCATCAGCGGAAACTCCATCTGTCAGGACCGCCGCTTTTTAGTGCGCGGCATGCCCAAATTGGAAGATTATTTCCACTACCGAAATCTGGATGTCAGCACCGTAAAAGAATTAGCCCGCCGCTGGAGACCGGATGTGATTGCCGGCGTGAAAAAATCCGGTGCACATTTAGCGTTGGATGATATTAAGGATTCGATTGCGGAGCTGCAGCATTATCGGGCTACGTTTTTTAGGATGGATTGATTATTTTATTTGTGTTCCAAAGGCGACTTTTTAGTCGCCTTTTTTTTGGATAATTATCTATTGTTGTAAGTTGAGTAGGCTGGGCTTGCGAACACCAACACGGGTGATATTAAAATGAATAAATTAACAATTGCAGCTGCTTGTATTGTGTTCTCATTTCTAATTAGTTGCGTCACTACAACGGATAATAATTGGCGCCCGGCAAAAAAATATACGCATACAGCTGAGTTCGATACTGCCTTGGTTGCAGCGAAAGACTGGGTGCGGAGCAATAAGCAAGGTGCGTCTGAACGTCTGCTTTATGAATATTCGATACGTCGATACAAAGATCTGATTGAGGTTTCGATACGCGAAATTACTATTAAATCAAATGGTGAAAGGTTTGTTGCAATGGATGGCGATGTTTGCATTTATATCAACAACGATGGAAGCGTTGTAAATACAAAACAGTGTTATGCTCCCTAGAGGATTAGTCCTGCCCTCGTGAGGCCTCATTGTTTTGGGTGCATTTGTGTGCCCCACTAAAACTACGGCTGCTTGCGGCGTTAAGCGCGCCCTGCGGTAAGTATTTTGGCTAAGCAAAATCATCACTAAAGTTTATAGCGGGGGAAGTTGCCCGAAATTACTTATATTGCTCGCCCGCCAAAAACCTGAAACCCGCTCTTGCCATTTTTTTTCACTTGATACATAGCGTCGTCGGCATTTTGTAATAGTTGAGTCAGGTCATTGCCGTGTTGGGGGTAGATGCTGATGCCGATGCTGGCGCCCAGGTGGTAGTGGTTTTTATTGATTTCCACCGGCGTGCAGCATTGTTGGAGGATTTTGTTGGCGACTTGTTTGACTTGCTCTTCGGTTTCCAATTGAGTGGCGATAACCACAAATTCGTCGCCGCCCATGCGGGCGCAAATATCGGTGCTGCGGGTGTGTTCGACTAAACGTTTGGCGATAACTTTTAATACTTCGTCGCCGACGTGATGACCGGCGCTGTCGTTAATCGGTTTGAAGTTATCCAGATCAATGTAAAAAACCGCGAGCATTTGATGCGGGCGGAGGGCGAGAACTAATGCTTGTTCAAACAGGGTGGTCATGTAGCGCTGGTTGTTCAAGCCGGTGAGTGGATCGTGATACGCGAGTTCCAGCGCGTTGCGCTCTGCGTCCAATAAGCGTTTTTGAAATTGCAGTAATACCGCTGAAATTAAACACAGGTATTCCAGTAGTACCAGTGTGGTGCCCAATAAAAAACCAGGCACTTGCCAGAAGTCGGTAAAGCGTAACAGGGGGTAAGTGAGCCAGTGAATACCCAGCAGCAAACAAATAATACTGGTGATGTGCATAATGCGGTGTGGAATATTGTCGCGCTCGCGATAACAAATATAGGCGAGTAAAAATAATGCGGCAGCGTTAATAATGCCAAAGCCTAGCGAAAATAAAATCCGGTTTGATTCTGCTAAAAAAGTGATGGCTAGCCACAAAAATCCGCACGCAATAAACAACAAATAAGGACGTATTAAATGGCGAAGGTTTAGAAATTGAAATGCGCCAATTAATAAAAAACATTTTTCCAGCAAGATAAAAAATGCATAAATGTGATCGATATTTTCTGCTGGCAGTAGTTGCGGAAGTATTAGAAGGCTGAGGCGGGCGCTCATGCCAAATAAAATGGCAATAGCCCAGCAACCAGCGCCGGGGCTGGTGCGCGGAATCGTGCTCAACCATGCCAGTAATATCACAAACACAAAATAGATGGTCGAGCCGATGACATTGACCGTGTCGAGCAGCGCCATGATATGCCCTGCTATTCGTAAGGACTGTGAGGTGAGAGTTATTATACTTCGCCTAAATCATCTTTCTTATACTCTCCAATCATGTACCCACTTGCGCTGATACCCAATGGCTATGTCATAGCCAGTGTTGCGCATAAAAAACGCCGCCCGATGTTTGTGGGGCGGCGTTTTGTGGATGCAAATACTGGACGGAATTAGACGTTAAACAAAAAGTGCAGTACGTCACCGTCTTTTACTACGTATTCCTTGCCTTCTTTGCGTGACTTGCCGGCATTTTTTGCGCCCTGTTCGCCTTTGTACTGAACAAAGTCTTCGTAGGCGATGGTTTCGGCGCGGATAAAACCTTTTTCAAAGTCGGTGTGAATTACACCTGCGGCTTGGGGAGCGGTGGCGCCGATAGGAATGGTCCAGGCGCGCACTTCTTTTACCCCGGCGGTGAAGTAAGTTTGCAGGCCGAGTAATTGGTAGCCAGCGCGAATTACGCGGTTCAGACCCGGCTCTTCCATGCCCATTTCGGCGAGGAATTCTTTTTTATCGTCGCCTTCCAGTTCTGCGATATCGGCTTCCAGTTTGTTGCAAATCGGTACTACCACGGATTTTTCTTCTTCCGCGATTTTGCGCACCACATCCAAATGCGGATTATTTTCAAAACCATTTTCCGCCACGTTGGCGATATACATAGTTGGCTTGAGGGTGAGCAGGTTGATCTCTTTCAGCATCGCCACTTCTTCTTTGTCGAGCGGGAAGGAGCGCAGCGGTTTGGCTTCGTTCAAATGTGGCTGTACTTTTTCCAGCAGCGCTTTGATCGCCATGGCGTGTTTGTCACCGCCTTTGGCCGATTTGGCGTAGCGATTGATGGCTTTATCCACGGCTTCGAGGTCGGCGAGTGCGAGTTCAGTATTGATAACTTCAATATCCGCAGCCGGGTTTACGCTGTTGGCTACGTGAATCACGTTGTCGTCATCAAAGCAGCGCACGACGTGGGCGATGGCATCGGTCTCGCGGATGTTAGCGAGGAATTTATTGCCCAGGCCTTCACCTTTGGAAGCGCCCGCGACAATCCCGGCGATATCGATAAATTCCATGGTAGTGGGAACAATGCGCTCGGGTTTCACGATTTCAGCGAGTTTGTCCTGGCGAGGATCGGGCACTACTACGATACCGGCGTTGGGTTCGATGGTGCAGAAGGGAAAGTTTTCCGCGCTGATACCGGCATTGGTCAATGCATTAAAGAGTGTTGATTTGCCGACGTTGGGCAGGCCGACTATGCCGCAGTTAAAACCCATGGTGTGTGTCCACTATAAATATAAGAAAGAAAAAGGAGCCGCAAAAAGCATGATAAGAAAGTTGCGCGATTATATAGGCTCGCGCCCGCTATAGACAGGTCAGGTTTTTTGAGGCTCGCTTTTTTTAGGATCGGTATGCAGGTTTTTCATCGCCGTATTCCAATCCCCCTTGAGGGCATCGGGCAGGCAGTGGATTGCGCGGTTGATCGCTTCATCAGTCAGTTCCTGCTCGGCGGCTGGGGCGCGTTTGAGTACAAAGTTAGCAACTTGCGCGGCAACGCCGGGGTGGCCAATACCCAGACGAAGACGCGGAAAATTGGGGTTGTTGCCGAGTGCGGCGATGATATCGCGCAGGCCGTTGTGACCACCGTGGCCACCACCCTGTTTAAAACGCGCTACGCCGGGTGCGAGATCCAGTTCGTCGTGTGCTACCAGAATGGCAGCCGGTTCTATTTTGAAAAAATTTGCCAGTGTCCCCACTGCCTGCCCGCTGCGGTTCATGTAAGTGGTGGGAATCAATAAGCGCAAATCGCGCCCTTGGTAGTTGACGCGTGCTGTCAGGCCAAAATATTTACTGTCGGTATTGAGTGTGGCGCCGAGTTTACGGGCCAATTCGATCACAAAATCCTGCCCTGCATTGTGGCGAGTGCGGTCGTATTCGCTGCCCGGGTTGCCGAGGCCGACAATTAATTGAATCTCGTTGGTCATGGTTGAACCTTGATTTTAAATGGGATTTGCCAGCGGCGTTGAGGAACTATGCGGCGCGCATTGTCGCTGTAATGGCAGGCAAAAAAAAGGCCGGATCCGAAGATCCAGCCCTTTTCAGCAGCGGTAAAAAAGCAATTACGCTTCTTCGCCTTCTGCACCACCTTTCGGCTTCTGAATGGTTGCAACAGCCAGGTTGTGGTCTGCGCCTTTTTGCAGGTCAGCAGAAACAACGCCAGCAGGCAGTTTCAGGTCAGAAATATGGATGATGGTGCCAACTTCAGCATCAGCCAAGTCTACTTCAATAAACTCTGGCAACTGGTGTGGGAAGCAGATGATGTCCAATTGGGTAAGGTTGTGAACCACTTTACCGCCTTGGATTTTCACGCCTTTAGAGCCAGCTTCATTGATGAAGTGCAGAGGTACGTGAGTGTGTACCTTGGTTGACTTGTCAATGCGCAGGAAGTCCAGGTGCAGAACCACTGGCTTGGATGGGTGGCGCTGTACATCTTTCAGGATCACATCTTGCGCAGCACCATCAACATTCAGGCTGATGATGTGCGAGTAAAATGCTTCGTGTTCCAAGTGCTTCATCAATTCGTTTTCAGAAACTGAAACGCTGATTGGCGCTACGTTACCGCCGTAAATTACCGCAGGAACTTGTTTTGCCAAACGACGCAGGCGGCGGCTCGCACCTTTCCCCAAATCGTTACGGGCTGTTGCATCTAATTTAAAGTCTTCAGACATGATTACGTCCTCAATTTTCCGTGTAGATCCGCGACCAGAATCTACCGGGTTTCAGTAACCGTACAACACTATGTTGTACGGTGGTTTACCAGGTGCCGTGTCTGCTAAGTATTAGCGAAACATGGCACTCAGGGATTCTTCATTGCTCAAGCGGCGCACCGCTTCGGCGAGCATTCTTGATAGGGTCAAGCTGCGAATGCGCGGGCAGTTTTTAGCCGCTTCGCTGAGCGGGATGGAATCGGCAACGACCAACTGATCCAGCTCGGAATTGTTCAGGTTTTCAATCGCCTTACCCGATAGCACCGGGTGAGTACAGTAGGCCACCACTTTTTTGGCGCCTTGGGCTTTCAACGCTTTGGCGGCGCTGCACAGGGTGCCGGCGGTGTCGATAATGTCGTCTACCAACAGGCAGGTGCGGCCATCGACTTCACCGATAATATGCATGACTTCGGCAACGTTGGCGCGCGGGCGACGTTTATCGATAATCGCCAGATCAATGCCCAATTGTTTGGCTACCGCACGGGCGCGTACTACGCCGCCGATGTCAGGGGATACCACAATCAGGTCTTCAAATTTTTGTGCTTCTATATCTTCCAGCAATACGGGTGAGCCGTAGACGTTATCAACTGGAACATCAAAGAAGCCCTGGATTTGTTCGGCGTGCAAGTCAACGGTAAGCACACGGTCAACACCTACACCCACCATCATGTCAGCCACTACTTTGGCGGTGATAGGCACGCGCGCGGAACGTACGCGGCGATCCTGGCGGGCATAACCGAAGTAGGGAACCACAGCGGTGATGCGGCCAGCGGAGGCGCGACGCAATGCGTCGACCATTACAATCAATTCCATCAGGTTGTCGTTAGTGGGCGCGCAGGTGGGTTGCACCACAAATACATCGCGACCACGCACGTTATCGTGCAGCTCCACCGCAATTTCACCATCGGAAAATTGCGACACGGAAACATTGCCAAGCGGCATGCCCAGGTGATCAACAATTTTTTTGGCGAGGTCAGGGTTTGCGTTGCCGGTAAAGACCATTAAGTCAGTCACGTCAGATACCTTTTGGTGATTGCTGGGGTGATTGTTGGTGCTTGAATGCCAGAGCCGATACTTTCTGTCTATAAAAAGTCTGTCGGTAAAAAGTCTTTCTGCGCAAAGCAGAGTTTTTTACCCTAGTAAATTCCTGCCAGATTGGCAGTTTCGACTGGATAAAAAGGAGAAGTTTTTGAATGATCATGATGAGAAATAGATGGCAGGGGCGGAAGGACTCGAACCTACGAATGGCGGGATCAAAACCCGCTGCCTTACCACTTGGCGACGCCCCTGTTGTACTTGACTAGTTTGGCGGAAGCAGTTTGTAGAGCGGTGATTGATTTACACCTTGTGCTACAAAACCGGGCAGATCACTGGGCAATAATGCCTGCACTTGCTGTGCTTTTTCTGCCGACTCAAAGCTTGCAAAAACGCATGCTCCGGTTCCCGTCATTCTCGCGTTACGATCAAATTTCTGTAGCCAAATGAGTGCTTTATCTACCTGGTGGTAGAGCTTTCTCACTAGGGCTTCGCAGTCATTTTTACCGCCCCGCTCAAGGAAGGCCGCCACTTTAATGGCCGACGTATCTCTTGTCAAATCTTTATGTAAAAAAATTTCTGCAGTGGATACATGGCAGTCAGGTTGCACAACCAAAAACCATTTTGGCTGCATTTTAATAGGCTCAAGTGCTTCGCCAACCCCTTCGGCCCATGCGGTTTGCGCATTGATAAAAACGGGAACATCGGCACCGAGTTGTAAACCGATTGTTTGCAGCTGGTTTTTGGTGAGCCCGCAATTCCATAAATGATTGAGGGCGACAAGAGTTGTGGCTGCATTACTGCTACCACCGCCAATACCGCCGCCCATGGGCAGGCGTTTTTGCAATTGGATATCTACACCGGCCGCTGCGCTTTTATAGGCTTCGAGTTTACGCACGGCTTTGATAATTAAATTTTGCTCGAAGGCGACACCAGGCAACTCGGGCGAGAGGGTGATTTGGCCATCGCTGCGGGTGTTAAAGGTCATTTCATCGCCGTAATCGAGCAATTGAAACAGCGTTTGCAGGTTGTGATAACCATCGGCGCGGCGGCCGGTGATATGCAAAAACAAGTTGAGTTTGGCGGGGGATAACAGCGTCAAGCTACTCATAAATCAAATCCAATGGCACTGATGGGCGGCTTAGTTGCCCAGCTGCCAATCGCGAATTACCAGAATCAGGCGGACATCGTCATGTTCTGCAGTGATTTTGCCGGGCAGGGAAAAGGCTTGGTCGCGGTGGTTGTAGTTTTTGTAGTTGTTATAGGTGATGGACCAGCCGCCCTGCTGGAGTTGCGCGATCAGCCCGGACTCATTTTGTTGCAAGTGGGTGATGCGTTGTTTGGGGGCGGGAACACCGCGCACCCAGTAGGTGAGTTGCGCTACCGGTAGTGTCCAGCCCGCCGCTTTTTTAATAAGCGACTCGGCACTTTTAGCTTCCAGTGTGTCGCTGCCGGTTTGTTCGAGGCGCACCTTACCGGGTGTGCCGGTAATAATTATCCGCTTTTGGCCGAGCGGGCCACTGAGGTTGATTTGGTAATCAGCGAGTTGTTGGGCCCACTTGAGCGAGGCGCTGCCGCTTTCGTCCGGGGTGCGAATACCCAGCTTGCCGTTCAATTCCCAGTGGGTGATGCGCTGTAATTGCTGCTGGTGGGCGACCAGATCCGGCGGTGGTGCAAATGTGCCGCGCTGGGCGCAGCCGCTGATGGTCACTAATAGCAGCAGGCAGATAAAACAGCGTTGCATCATAAATCGGCCTTCAGGCGGTTGAGTGTTTCGCGGATGGTGGCGTTGTCTGGCTCCAGCTGTTGTGCTTCGCGCCAGACGCGGCGCGCTTCTTCTGTCTCGCCTATCACCCACAGCACTTCGCCCAAGTGCGCGCCAATCTCAGCATTGGGCGATGCCTCGTAAGCTTGGCGCAGGTGGCTCAGGGCTTCCGGGTATTTGCCGGTGCGATAGTAGAGCCAGCCCATGGAGTCGATAATCGCGGCATCATCTGGTTTCAGGCGCAATGCTTTTCCCAGCAGCTCATAGGCTTCACTGTAGCGCTGGGTGCGGTCCGCGAGTATGTAGCCGAGCGAGTTAAGTGCGGCCACGTTGTCGCTGTCTTGTTTGAGGATCTGACGCAAGTCGCGCTCGGTGGCGGGCAGGCGTTGGCGTTCGTTGTTGAGCATGGCGCGAGCAAACAGCAAGCGCGTGCTGCTGGGGAAGCTGGTCAGTCCGTCGCTAAGTACTTGCTCGGCTTGGGTCAAATAGTTGTGTTTGATGAGTGTTTGGCCGTGCAATACATACAGAGCTTCACTTTGATCGGGAAAGCGCAAACGCACGCGATTCATGTGCTGCTCGGCGCTCAGGAAGTCCTCCAGTCGGACAAAAATATCCAGCAACTGCAGGGTGGCCGAGAGGAAATCATTGCCGCTATTTACCTGCAGGTAGTGGATGATCGCCTCTTGCAGGTCATTGCGCGCTTCCGCCATCCGCCCTAAATAATAGTGGGCGGCAGCTATATGTTGATCGCGATCCAGTAATTCCTCGAAGCTGGCGCGCGCGGTATCCAGATCGCCGCGCTCCAGGGCAATAATGCCCAGGGAGAGCAGCATATCGCCATTGCCCGGCAATTGCTGGCTGAGGATCGCAAACTGTTCCTGCGCCAGAGTCATATCATGGTGGGTCAGGATGCGTGCGTATTGTTGGCGCAGGCTGGTATTTTCCGGGTAGAACTCCAGCAGGTTTGCCATTTTGGCAATAGCTTCCTGATCGCGCTTGAGTTGGTGGAGCAGGTTCGCTTCCAAAATAGCCGCGGGGATACTGCGCGGGTGCAGCTTCAGGGTTTTGTGAACCTGTTGCATTGCTGCGTCATAGTCGCCGCTTTGTTGTAGCAATATCCCGGTGCCGACCAGCAGTTGCTCATCTTCCGGGTGCTGCTCCAATTCGTGCGCAAAATCCTCCAGCAATTTCGTCCGGGCCGCATCGTCAACACTGGCGGCGCTGGCGGCGATATTTTGAAACAGTGGCTCTCCACCTTCATCCAGCAGGTGGCGTGAAAACTCAAAAGCTTCACGTAATTGCCCGAGTTGCAGGTGTGCCAGTGACGCGTTGGCCAGTGCATCCTGGTTGTGGGGGGCGGCATTCGTCCACAGCTTGGCCATTTCCAATGCGGTGGAATAATCGTTCAGGTAGCGCGCGATTAGTGTGGCGCGCTCCGCCACTTGCGGGTCACGGGTTTCACGCGCCTGCTGCACATAGTTGCCCAGTGCCAGATCATATTGCGCCCGACTACCGGCAATTTCAGCCGTGAGCAGTGAATAAAGTGTTTCGGTTGGAAAGGGGCGGGCGGGGATCTGAACGCGCACCTCCGCTGCCGGCGCGCTTGGCTCAGGTGTCTGATCTACGGCGGCAACGGTGCGACTGGCGGGCAGGCTGCAGCCACTCAATACCCAGTAGAGGGTCATGCTCGACAGTATCAGCGGGCGGTGTTTGATCATGTTCGACCAGTAGCGGGAGTGAAAGTGCGCCGTAAATGGGGGCGCGGCTGGACATGATAAACGGGCGACTGGCTTATAAAAAGGGGACAGTTGTCATTAATCGTTAAGTGGGGGTATTCGGTGTGTCGGCGGAGGCTCAGAGCAATCCGCCGCGTAGCGCGAGTTGTGGTTCAGCTTGCAGGCGGGTGCGGGTACGTAAATAGGTTTGTTGGATCAGGTGTGCATCCACGCTCGCGCGGTGGCGGCGCGCCCCATGTTCTTTTGCCAGCTTCTTTTTGGTGGTATCCCAAATCAGCAGTTGGGCTTCGCTGGCAATCATTTCTATTGGGCTGAGGTGGAAGAGAGGCTGGATGCGCGCCGCAAAAAACAGGCAGTTAAGCCAGGCGCTATCGTGGGTCCAGGCATCGCTGTAAGCGGTGATCTCACCTAAAAACTGATTCAACTCCGTGCATACCTGTCGTACTGGTTTGCCGCGCCCGCAGAGCACATCGCGGCTGATACCATGCATCGCCTCTGCGTCGCTTGACCAGTGCTGCCACTCATCCTGCGGTTTTATTAGCGCACAGTAGCGCTCGCCATTGGCCTTGATTACCCCGATTTCAATAGGGTAACTGCGGGAGCCAAAGCCGGAGGCTTCAATGTCGATAATGGTTGGGCAGGGGTGATGGCGCATAAAGAATCCTTTGAGTGCATTTTAGTATAGGGTGTGTCTTGTGATCTTCCTGCAAAAAATAGCCAGTGTTTATGACGGGATTATCCGCTTGCCTCTTGTCACGCCAAGCTGCGAACCCGACAATACCGCCCTAAATCACAACTAGCGCCTTCGATGACCCTGTTAGCCTTTGGCATAAACCATACCACTGCACCTCTTGCCCTGCGCGAGCGGGTTGCCTTTGCGCCGGAAAACCTGCAGTCCGCACTGCAGGAGGCCTGTGCGCAGGCGGGTTTAACCGAAGTGGCGATCCTCTCTACCTGCAATCGCACGGAGATTTATGCTACCAGTGAGAGTGACGCCCAGGCGATTCAGCAGTGGTTGGTCGCCCATACCGCGATAGAAGCGGCCGACCTGGCGAATAGCTACTACTGCTATGAGGATCACAACGCGGTGCGCCATATGATGAAAGTGGCCGGTGGTCTGGATTCGCTAGTGCTGGGTGAACCGCAAATTTTGGGCCAAATGAAGTCAGCTTTTGCGGTGGCGAAAGAAGCAGGCACCCTCGGCGCGGAATTACATGCGACCTTCCAACAGGTTTTTAATATCGCCAAGCGGGTGCGTACCGAAACCGCGATTGGTGAAAACCCTGTGTCAGTGGCTTACGCCGCAGTGAGTCTGGCGCAGCAGATTTTCTCTAATTTAAAGCAGGACACAGCGCTGCTGATCGGCGCGGGTGAAACCATCGAATTGGTGGCGCGTCATTTGGTGGAGCAGGGCATCAAACATATTATTGTCGCCAACCGCACCTTGGATCGCGCCCAGCGCCTTGCGCGGGAGTTTAACGGCGAGGCGATTTTGCTGGCGGATATCCCCGAACATTTGCAGCGTGCGGATATCGTCATCTCCTCCACTGCCAGCCAATTGCCCTTATTAGGCAAGGGGGCGGTGGAATCTGCCCTGAAAAAGCGCAAACACAAACCGATGTTTATGCTCGACATCGCCGTACCGCGCGATATTGAAGAACAGGTCGGTGAGCTCGACGATGTGTACCTTTACACCGTGGATGATTTGCACGCGGTGATTGATGAAAACAAAAAATCCCGCGTTGCCGCTGCTGATCAAGCGGAAGATATTATCAGCGAGGGAGTGGAGCAATTTTTGCGTCACCAGCGCGCGCTCACAGCGGTAGGAACGGTAAAAGCCTATCGCCAAAAAGCGGAGCAGCTGCGCGATATGGAGTTGCAAAAAGCGCTGCGCAGTTTGCAGGGTGGTGCCAATGCCGAGCAGGTGCTGCAGCAATTTGCACGCAACCTCACCAACAAATTAATTCACTCGCCCACCACCGTATTAAAAGAGGCGAGTGCCAGTTCGCGTCACCATGTATTGCAGGTGGCGCACGAGTTGTTTGACTTGTCGTTAGACTCTGAATTCCCAAACGCGTCTGAAGAATCTGTTAACCCCGCTGCCGACAAAAGCAGCGATGCAAGTGAGCCATAATGAAAGCGTCTATTTTAGAAAAACTGGATCGCCTTAAAGAGCGCTACGAAGAAGTCAGTGCCATGTTGTCGGAAGCGGACATCATCAATAACCAAAACCGATTCCGCGATCTCTCCAAAGAGTACGCCGAGTTAGAGCCGGTGGTGCAAGGCTATCAAAATTATTTGAATCTGCTTGCCAATATCGAAGAAGCCAAACACCTGCTGGTGGACGGCGATGACGATATGAAAGACATGGCCGAGGAAGAGTTAAAAGATTGCGAAGCGCAACTTGAGCCGATGCAGCTGGAATTGCAAAAACTGCTGCTGCCCAAAGATCCGAATGACGAAAAAAATTGTTATCTGGAAATTCGCGCTGGCACTGGTGGTGATGAAGCGGCAATTTTCTCTGGCGATTTATTCCGTATGTATTCGCGCTATGCTGAAACGCAAGGCTGGCGAGTGGAAGTGCTCAGCCAGAACGAAGGTGAACACGGGGGCTTTAAAGAAATTATTACGCTGGTAAGCGGGCAGGGCGTGTATTCAAAATTAAAATTTGAATCGGGCGCACACCGGGTACAACGTGTGCCGGAAACTGAATCCCAAGGTCGTATCCATACCTCCGCTTGCACTGTGGCAGTGATGCCGGAAGCGGATGAAATGGAAGAGATCAATATCAACAAAGCCGATTTGCGCATAGATACTTTCCGCGCGTCCGGTGCAGGTGGTCAGCACGTTAATAAAACCGATTCGGCGATTCGTATTGTGCATTTGCCGACTGGCTTGGTTATTGAGTGTCAGGATGAACGCTCGCAGCATAAAAACCGCGCGCGTGCGATGAGTTTGCTCGCCACCAAATTAAAAACCATGCAGGAAGATGCCGCGCATAAATCGCTCTCCGATGAACGCCGCAATCTGGTCGGTTCCGGTGATCGTTCCGAGCGCATCCGCACTTACAATTATCCGCAAGGGCGCGTGACCGACCATCGCATTAACCTCACGCTTTATTCGTTGGATGCGATTATGCAGGGCGATCTCGATCCGGTGGTCGGGCCGCTGGCAAATGAATATCAAGCCGATCAATTAGCGGCGATTGCGGATTAATGATTATGTATTCGGCAACGTTCATTTTTGATAAAAAGCAATTCGATGATGCGTTTTATGAATTGGATAAAAGCATCGCTGAGGTCGCCAAAAATACCCAGGGTTATATTGGGGAAGAAGCCTGGGAAAATCCTGAAACCGGGCGCGTCTCCAATGTGTATTATTGGGAAACAATGGACGGCTTGCATGAACTGATGCAGCACCCGAAACATCTGGAAGCCAAGGCTGCACAGGCCAATTGGTTAAATGGTTATCAAGTTGTGATCGCGCAGGTATTGCGCGCTTATGGCGATGGTACATTTGCGCATCCGACCGATTCATTAAAGCACCAGCCCGCGTGACTCCCCTATGAGCAACATCACCGTTGCACAATGTTTACAGCGCGCCTATGAACTTGAATTCCTCAGCGATTCGGCGCGCTTGGATATTGAATTAATCCTCTGTCATATCCTGCAAAAAAATCGCACTTACCTTTTTACCTGGCCGGAAAAAACCTTATCGCCCGAACAGGAAGAAGAGTTTTTGCAATTTTTCACGCGCCGTAAATCCGGCGAGCCGATTGCACATATTATCGGCATGCGCGAATTCTGGTCGCTGCCACTCGCCGTGAATAATTCCACCTTGATTCCACGCCCGGACACCGAGTTGTTGGTAGAAACGGTGTTGGATTTATTTGCGCAGGATGCGCCGCAGCAAGCTCGTCGCGGTTTGGATTTAGGTACAGGCACTGGTGCAATTGTATTAGCCATCGCCAGCGAAAAACCGCACTGGAATTTGTTGGGGCTGGATTTCTCGGCGGATGCCGTTGCACTCGCGGAATACAATCGTGCGGCTTTGGGTTTTAATCATGTTGCCATCGCGCAGAGTGATTGGTTTGAAAACGTTGGCGCACAAGCATTTGATGTGATTGTCAGCAACCCGCCGTATATTGATCCGCAAGATCCACATTTAGCGCAGGGTGATGTGCGTTTTGAACCGCGCTCGGCATTAATTGCCGCTAACCATGGCTTGGCGGATATCGAACTGATTATTCAGCAGGCTTGGGATTATCTAAATTTGCAGGGGTGGTTGTTGCTGGAGCATGGTTACGATCAAGCGCATGCAGTCCAGGAATTATTTCGCCAGCGTGGGTTTGTTCAGGTGGAAACCCGGCGCGATTTGGGCGGCAATGAGCGCATCACATTGGGCAGGAAAGGTCAGGAGTAAACCATGAATGACGAACAACTGCTGCGCTACTCACGCCAGATAATGCTGCCCGATGTCGATCTGGATGGGCAGGACAAGTTATTAGCCGCGCGAGTATTAATTATTGGCTTGGGTGGTTTGGGTTCGCCGGTCGCGATGTATTTAGCGGCGGCCGGTGTTGGCCACTTAACACTGGTGGATTTTGATGCGGTGGATTTAACCAATCTGCAACGTCAAATTGTGCATACTACGGCGCGTATCGGTATGAACAAAGCAGCCTCGGCAGCGCAGACCTTACGCGAACTAAACCCCGGCGTAAAAATTGAAACCATCGATAAATTGCTCGCTACCGATGAGCTTGTTGCACAGGTTAAATTGGCTACGGTGGTGGTGGATTGCACCGATAATTTCCAAACCCGTTTTGCGATTAACGCCGCCTGTGTTGCTGCAAAAGTACCGTTGGTATCGGGCGCCGCAATTCGGTTGGAAGGGCAGGTCGCGGTGTTTGATGCACGCGCTGAAACCAGCCCCTGTTATCGCTGTTTATATGAAGAAGATAGCGATGATCTAACTTGTGCAGCCAACGGCGTGCTCGCCCCGCTGGTAGGGATTATCGGTTCGATGCAGGCATTGGAAACCATCAAATTAATTTGTGGCTTTGGCTCCAGTCTTGCCGGGCGTTTGCTGCTGCTGGATGCACGCCATAGCCAGTGGCGCGAATTGAAGTTGCCGAAAGATCATAATTGCCCGGTATGCAGCCAGTGTGCGTCGGCCTAAAGCCCTGTGCTGTGTAAAAAGCTTGTTTTTTATCATCGCGTCTCTATATTGGCGCTATCAAATTTTTCTCGCATTTTTTATTCAACCTTCTATCTATCGACCTTAAAGGTGTAACAATGAACGACGCTCCTCCCGTATACAAAACCGGTTTTTTTCCTGCCCTCATTTTTGGTTCGCGCTGGTTGCAGCTACCCCTGTATCTGGGTTTGATTATCGCCCAATGCGCCTACGTATTTTTGTTTCTGAAAGAGCTGGCGCATTTGGTGATGGATATTAACTCGCTCAACGAACAAGCCATTATGTTGATTGTTTTGGGCTTGATCGATGTGGTGATGATTTCTAACCTGTTGGTGATGGTAATTGTGGGGGGGTATGAAACGTTTGTGTCGCGCCTGCGTTTGGATGGGCACCCGGATCAACCCGAGTGGTTAAGTCACGTTAATGCCACGGTATTAAAAGTAAAGTTGGCTATGGCGATTATCGGCATCTCCTCCATCCACTTGTTAAAAACCTTTATTGAAGCTGGCAACATTGGTATGCCCGATGCGAAATTTACTGAAGAAGGTGTGATGTGGCAGACCATTATTCACATGGCATTTATTGCTTCAGCAATTGGTATTGCTTACACCGATTTGTTGATGCAGCGTGTGAGCTCTGCCAATAAAAATGGACATTAATTAACGGTTCGCGTGGGCGGTGAAAGCTGCCCACGGTTGCTAGCAATAAGTTGCCTGCTTTTCCTTCCTCAAACCTTGTGCCTCTATGATCGCCAAATCCACTCGGCATAAGTCCGCAAAAAAGTCTATTCCCTGGGCGCTTTGTATTGTATTGGCTGCTCTGCCTGTTGCAGGTGTAACTGACCTGTTGCTCCGCCACAAAACGGTGGTGCCGCTGTTAGTGATAGTATCTGCCAGTCTGCTCGCTTATTACTTTTACTGGACCGACAAACGCCGCGCGCAGCGCAATGAATGGCGTGTTCCCGAAGCGAGTTTACATTTGTGTGCATTGGTGGGTGGTTGGCCTGGTGCGTTTGTGGCACAGCAACAATTTCGCCACAAAACCAAGAAAATATCCTTTTTGTCGGTATTTTGGTTGATAGTGCTGTCTCACCAGGTGTTATGGTTTGATTGGTTGTTTATGGACGGCAAGTGGCTGGTATCATTGTTTAGTTAAGTGCTGTCAGCGTTTCGCGATAAATTCACGCAATAGGAGTTGGTTATGAACGTTGAAGTCGGTGGGTTATTAGGTCTTATTTTGTTGATTTGTGTTGTTTACGCCATTGTAAAAACAACACAAAGCAGTGCAAGCACGGGAAATAAAGTGATCTGGATTGTGGTGTTATTGTTGTTGCCACTGCTCGGGTTTATTTTGTGGTTTTTGTTTGGTCCAAAATAATCTGAAGAATAGGATGGGCATTGCTTTGGCTCTGCCCATCCTGCAATGTCCCTTAGTTAAAAAAACCTTCTTTTAATTCTGCATATTGCTCTGGTTTCAAGCGCGGACCAAATTGTGACACCACTTTGGCGGCGGCAATATTGGCAAACTCTGCTGCGGTTTTAAAATCTTTGCCCTGGTTGATGGCATACAAAAACGCACCGGCAAACATATCGCCAGCGCCGTTGGTATCTACTGGTGTCGCGGCAGCGCCGGCAACCTGAATCAATTCATTGCCATCAAAAACCAGCGCACCGTCTGCACCGCAGGTAATCGCAAATTGTTTGCAATATTTTTTCAGCCCAATACAAGCTTCTTCAAGCGAGTGTGTTTTGGTAAAGCCGATGGCTTCGTCGCGGTTGCAGAAAATTAAATCCACACCCTCGCCAATCATTTCCACCAAACCGTCGTAAAAAAATTGCACCATTGCCGGGTCAGACAAACTCAATGCCGTTTTGGTGTGGTTGGCTTCGGCCTGTTTGCGCAATTCAATCGCCGCCGCGCGACCAGTGGTGGAACTCACCAAATAGCCTTCAATGTAAACGTAGTGGGATTTTGCAACTGCACCCACATCCAGTTCATTCACCGAGAGTGTTTCGCTAATACCGAGAAAGGTATTCATGGTGCGCTCGGCATCGGGGGTAATCATCACCAAGCATTTGCCAGTAATACCGGCGGGCGGTGTGATGTGTGCCGGGGTTGCCACACCGGCGGCCTGAATATCGTCCAGATAGAACGCGCCGTTTTCATCGTTGGCGACTTTGCACGAATAAAAATTATTACAGCCAAAATAACTGGCGGCGATGATGGTATTGGCCGCCGAGCCACCGCTGGCGCGATGTGATGCAACCAGGTGATCGCTCAAATAATCCATAAGTGTGTTTTGGCGCGCTTCATCTACCAGCGTCATCACTCCTTTGGCAACGGCCATGCGTGTGAGGTCAGCATCGGTGAGGGTAATTTCGGTATCGACCAGTGCCGCGCCTATGCCGTAGATGTGATAGTGCTTGTTCATACGCAGTTAACCTTTTGCGGGAGAATATTGCGGGAGAAAGTAGCCCTGAGTGCCACAGTGGGCCGCATTATGCAAAATTCGCCTTGGTCGATAAAGCACAACCGCTCGCTGTGCAGCACTTTGCATTATTGCTCCTCGCAATCACTGGGTGTGGCGGGTAAACTTGCGCCCACTCTTTGCTGCTACTGCAAACACCATTCTGCCTTTATCACCATTAAGATTTCTCCATGACCAAACGTCGCACTAATAACCGTCGCACTAAATCCACCCCTCGCGCACCACGCACTGGCTGGGCGCTGGTACGCATCTGGATTCTTTACGCCACGCTGCTGTTGGTAGCGCTGTTGGGCATTTGGACGCTGTATTTGGATTCGGTGGTGCGCGCAAAATTTGAAGGTAAAAAATGGTCGCTGCCGGCGCGTGTTTATGCGCGGCCGCTGGAGTTGTACGTTGGCCAGTCACTGACCCCCGCACTGTTTGAACAGGAGCTGCGCGCGCTGGGTTATCGCTTTGAAGGCAGTATTAATGCGCCGGGGCAGGTGGTGAAAAAAGTCAGCGCGACTAGCAGCGAAGTGACTTATCACATTCACAGTCGCGGTTTTGATTTCTGGGATAAAAAAGAGCCGGCGCATAAATTTATGTTGCGCGTCGCCAATGGCAGTGTGCAGGGTTTGATTGATTTGGCGGGCGCAGATTTGCCGCTGGTACGGTTGGAGCCGGAAGAAATTGGCGGTTTTTATCCCGCCGATAAAGAGGATCGCTTGTTGGTGCGTCTGGCAGATTTGCCGCCGCTGCTCGGCGAAACCTTGTTGGCCGTGGAGGACAAACATTTTCTCGACCACCACGGTGTATCACCCTTGGCGATTTTGCGCGCGGCCTGGGTAAATGCATCGAGCGGTGGTGTAGTGCAGGGCGGCAGTACCATCACCCAGCAGTTGGTGAAAAACTTCTACCTCACCAATGAGCAGAGTTTGCTGCGGCGTAAAATTCCCGAAGCGATTATGGCGGTCTTGCTGGAAGTGCATTACAGCAAATCCGAAATTCTGGAGACCTACATCAACGAAGTGTTTTTAGGTCAGAGCGGCGCGCGTTCGATTAACGGTTTTGCCCTGGGGGCGCAGCATTATTTCCGCCAACCGTTGCGTGAGTTGGAGGTTCATGAACTCGCACTCTTGGTGGGCTTGGTGAAAGGTGCCTCCTATTACAACCCCTGGCGCAACCCCGAGCGCGCCAAAGCGCGGCGCAATGTGGTGCTGGGTGTAATGAAAGAGGAGGGGCTGATTGACGAGCAGCAACTCAAGCGCGCGCAGGCAGCACCATTAGGCATAGTCGCCGAAGGGGAATCGCGCAGCACCACCTATCCGGCGTTTATGGAGTTGGTGAAACGTCAATTGAATGAGGATTACAACGAGGCGGATTTGCGCAGCGAAGGTTTGCGTATTTTTACCAGCTTATCGCCGATGGTGCAGCGTCAAGCCGAGCGCGCTATGACGACCCGTCTGCCGGACTTGGAAAAACGCTTCAACACCAAGGGCGTACAGGCCAGCATGGTGGTGACCTCGGTGGGCGGCGGCGAGATTCTGGCGCTCCTGGGGGATCGCGATCCGCGCTTTACCGGGTTTAACCGCGCGCTGGACGCCAAACGCCAAATCGGTTCCCTGATGAAACCCTTTGTGTTTCTCGCGGCGCTGGAGCAACCGCACAAATACAATTTGGCCACGACAGTCAGTGATGCACCGGTGAGTTACAAATCCGGTGGCAAGTGGTGGGCGCCCCAAAATGCCGACAAAAAAGATCACGGCGATATCCCCTTTTATAAAGCGCTGGCATTTTCCTACAACCAGGCAACCGCCCGTTTGGGCATGACGCTGGGGCTGGATACGGTTGCGGATGTGGTAAAGCGCGCAGGTTATGAAGGTAAGGTGCCCGCGCTGCCCGCCATGTTGCTGGGCTCGATTGAAATGTCGCCGCTGGAAGTGGCCGGTATATACCACACCCTGGCGGCTGATGGCGTCTATACCCCGCTCAATGCGATTCGCGAAGTATTGGCGGCCGACGGCAAGCCATTAAAACGTTACCCATTGGAATTGGAGCAGCGTTTTGCTGCCGAGACCAGTTTCCAATTGCAATACGCTATGCAGCGCACCATGCGCGAGGGCACCGGGCGCAGCGCCTACAACCAGTTGCCTGCTAGCCTTGAAGTGGCAGGTAAAACCGGTACTACCAACGATCAGCGCGACAGCTGGTTTGCCGGTTACAGTGGCGAGCATCTGGCGGTGGTCTGGCTGGGGCGCGATGATAATAGTGCAACCCCGCTCAGTGGTGCGGGCGGCGCCTTGCAAGTGTGGGCTGAGTTTATGAAGCAGCTGCCCAGCCAGAGCCTGCCGCAAGAACCGCCACCCGGCGTCAGTTTCGATTGGTTGGATGGCGCCACCGGCAAGCTCAGTGCGGAAGGTTGTATCGGTGCCCTGTGGTTGCCGCTGCGGGATGATGCCCGCCCACAACAATCGGCGGATTGCTTGCTGCCTAACAGCAATAATCCGGTGAAAAACTTCTGGCAGCGGCTGGTCAACTAAGCCGCTGTTATTCAATTATTTAACAAATAGTTCAATAAACAGTTCAATAAAGAGCAGCCTAGAGGGGTCCCCCCAAACCGCGCTCCAAAAATAAATCACTCAGGTGAATCCGACGCTCGCTAGACTGTGTCTTAGTTGGTGAGTTGGGGGCAATAATCATCATCCTGCCCGGATTTTTCCTGAGAGGTTTTCCCATGACATTACTTCCACGCTTCTACCGTCACCTATTGGGTGCACTTGGTCTGGCGTTTATCGGCTGTTTGCCGTTGGCGCACGCCATTTCGGCCCAGGCTGCGGAATTGGAAGGCACCCCGGTGCCGATTGAATCGGCCGACACTGGTGCCGCAGATGCAATTGCACCTGCCTCAAGCGCCGGTGCGCCAGATGCACAACCTGCCCCCATCGCCGCACCTGCGCCGATTGCATCTCCTGCTCACGAACCTCCAGATCACCATCGTCACGGCGATTGGGAGCGCGAATTTGAAATGGGCCTCAAACATGCCTTTGGTGAAGGTCATGATGACGAAGCAAATTACAAAGGCGCGTTTGAGCTGGCAATGTTGATCCCGATTCTGGCGGTGATTTTTATTTTCGGCGGGCCGATTTTCCTGGTCGCCTTATTGATTGTGCAGCGTTATCGCGCCAGAGCGGTGCGTCAGCAGAGCATCAATTCCAATATCGACAAGTTGCTCGCCGCCGGGCGCGATATTCCGGTGGAGTTGCTGCGCGGCGACGAACCTAAGGGTGCCGACGACAATAGCAATCGCAGCAAGGGCATCCGCAATATTTGCCTCGGTGCTGGCTGGGCGATTTTCCTGACTATCCTCGCCGGTATTGATATAGGCGCAATTGGTTTTATCTGGATTGCGCTGGGCATATCCCAAGTGCTGATTTGGTACCTCAACCAGCCCAAAGCCGGGCAGCCGCTTGCACCACAGGTTGAGCAGCAGGACTAAGCGGCAATGTCCCTTTCCGATCAGGAATTAATTGCGCGGGTGGTAAGCCGCCGGGACCAGCATGCCTTTGCGCAGCTGGTCCTGCGCTACCAGTCGGCACTGCGTATTTGGGCGCGGCGCTTGTGCAACGGCGATACCCACCTCGCCGATGACTTGGCGCAAGAGACCTTTATGAAGGCCTATGCTGCGCTCGGTGCGTTCCGCGCGGAAGCCAAGTTCTCCACTTGGCTGTATCGCATCGCCTTTAATATCGCGGCCAACCGCTGGCGCGCCAAAAAAATTGAATGGTGTGAACTCGACGGGAACGAAGAGATCGAAGCAGAACAGTGCAGTGTTAAACAGTTTCATGCCCAAAGAGACGTGGAGGCAGCCATGCAAACCTTGAGCGCCGGGCAGCAATTGGCACTGCGCCTCTGTTACGAAGACGGCTTTTCCCACGAGGAGGCGGCGAGTATCATGGGTGTTCCACTCGGTACGGTAAAAACCCACATAGCGCGCGGCAAAACCAAACTGCAAACCCTGCTGACATCCTGGCAGGATGCGCTGCCGCACTAACCAGCCACGTGAGGTTGATGATGAATGACAATGACATGATAAATAGCAATAGCCTGCAGGCGGATCGTTTTGATGATTTTCTGCGTCAGCAATTGCGCGCCGATTATATTGACGACAATGGTTTTACCGCGCAGTTAATGGCGGCGCTGCCCGTGCAGAAAACACTTAACCCCTGGTTGGAAAAAACCATTATCGCGTTGCCTGTTGCCTTGATTGCGTTTCTGGTGCTCCGCCATCTTCCCTGGCGCGACTTGGTTCAGCCGGTTTACGCCTGGTTTTTATTGTTGGATGTGAGCAGCCTTATCACGCTTGCGCTGGCGGTATTTATCGCGCTGGTAGTTGCACCTGTCGCCTGGTTGTTGAATAGCGACGCCTGAATTTAATGCCTGTGTATATATCTGATTTTAAAAATGCCTAATCGCCATTAGTGATTAGGCATTTTTTTTAAAGCATTAAACACACTAAAAAATAAATTAGTTTGGCTCCCTTCCCGATATGTGGCGGCGTTTTTTTGCGCATTGTCTGGGCTGCTGCTATACCCAAAAGCAATTACTGTGTTCTGAGGTAGCACCGATGCTTCGCTTGACCATTGCCAAAAAGCTGATGCTCTTAGTCAGTATCGCGCTGCTTGGGTTTGTTGTTAGTCAGGTTTATTCCATGTGGGTTGAGCGCGCCAATAGCAGCCGTTTGGCGGATGTAGAACAACGTATTTATCCCACACTTGAATTAACCACTATTAATCTCGGTTCGCTGTTGCTGATGGAACAACAAATTAATAGTTCGGTAACCACCGGTGATGCGCAGGTGTTGCAAGAAACTGCGGCGCACTATGAAGAAATCCGTAAAAATCTTGCGCAATTATCCAGCCTTAGCAGTGACCTTTCCGCGCAGGTGAAGGGGATTGATGCGCAATTGGAAGCCTGGTACACCACCGCAACACGTATCGCACAAAGTTTTATCAATAACACCGTGGATTTTGAAAAAGTAGGTGTGGAGGCCGCCGCCAACGCCGAGCGTTTGCAAAAGCTGCGCGACTCACTTGCCACCATGAAAAGTGAAACGGCCAAACGCTTCAATGAATCCATTAGCGAAACAGTTTCCGCTTCACAAAACGCTGCGCATATCGCACTGCTGATTGCAATTTGCGCGGTGATTGCGTTGGTAATTATCAGTTTATTTATCAGCCGTTCAATTACGTCCAGCATCAATGAAGTGACCGTGTCGTTAAAAGAAATGTCATCAGGCGAGGGCGATTTAACCAAGCGTATCCATTACGCCGGGCACGATGAAATTTTATATTTGGTGAAATATTTCAACGCATTTGTAGAAAAACTACACGGTGCATTTGGCAATGTCAGTAACGATGTGGGTGCGCTCGCGCAAGTCGCTTCGCGGCTCACCAATTCCAGCAGTCAAAATTTAGTGCGCATTAATGATCAGGCTGGCGCGATTGCGGCGATGCGCTCCTCGATTGACGATCTCTTACAAACCGTAAATGAAATTGCCGAGTTTGCAGGCAATGCGTCAGCGCAAGCGCAGGATGCCAGCTCGGCTGCAGCGCGCGGCAAAGAAACCCTGGCGACCAACGTGGCGACTATTAGCACCTTGGCAGAGGAGGTGCGCAGTGCAGCAAATGTGGTGAATCGCTTTGAAGAGTTTTCGGCTGATGTGGGGAAATTATTAAATACGATTCAAAACGTTGCCGATCAAACCAATTTGCTCGCACTCAATGCGGCGATTGAAGCGGCGCGCGCTGGCGAGCACGGGCGCGGCTTTGCGGTAGTGGCAGACGAAGTGCGCGGGCTGGCGGTGCGCACACGCCAGGCGACCGAAGAAATTCATAAAGTGATTGGCGAGCTACGGGCAGTATCGGCCAGTGCAGTGACTGCCATGCAGGGCAGTGTGGTGCGCGCTAATCGCGGTGTGGAGGCAACCACTGCCTCGGGTGAAGTGTTGAATTCTATTTTAAATAATGTGGACATTATCAGCAGCATCAACGAAAAAATTGCCGCCGCGACTCAGGAGCAAACAGTTACCTTTGCGCAGGTTTCCGAGCATGTGAATGGTATTTATCACAATACCCAACTGGTCACTACCAGCACTAATGAGCTGGATGAAGTGAGCCGCGATATAGATCACATCAGCCATGAGCTGCATAAGGTTGCCAGTCAATTTCGCGTTTAACCGATTAGTTTTTCAAGGAACCGGGGCACAGGAAGTGCTTAACATCAGGAGTGGACAATCAATGAGAAAACACAGCTCGGCTCGTAAAAAAAATACACTCGCGCTCGCCATATTATTCGCAACGGCAGTGCCTTGCAGTCAGGCGGCGGAACTTAATTTTTCCGGCTTTTTATCCGTGGGCGGCGGTATGGTCGATGACGACTTTGACTCTGGCGGCAATTACGGTGGCTACGAGGAAGACCTCACCTTTGATCGCAGCTTGCTGGGGCTGCAAGTTACGGGGCAAGTCAATGAAAAAGTGTCAGCCACAGCGCAATTAATCGCGCGCAAAAATGACAGCTACGAAGTGAATGCGGAGTGGGCCTATTTAACCTGGCAGGCAACCGACAGTATTAAACTCCGCGCCGGCCGTTTGCGCACCCCGTTTTATATTTACTCCGATTTTCTTGACGTGGGTTACAGCTATGGGTGGATAACACCGCCGCAAGAAGTGTATTACTTACCGTTCAATAATGTGGATGGCATCGACCTCTATGCCACCCAAACACTGGGAATTTTTGATACCAGCGTACAAGTGTATTTTGGCAGTTTTGATGACGAATTTAATTTTGATGGCGTAACCAGCGATGCCCAAACCCGCAATCAAATGGGGATCGCGGCAACGCTGGGTAAAGACTGGTGGAATTTGCGCGCGGCGTACCACGAAGCGGATTTAAGTGTGGATGTGACCGGTGCGGCCCTGATGCCTGGTTTAACCTTGGGGCAGTTTATCGGCAGCATTCCTGCGTCCTTCAGTTTTGTCGGCCCGCGCATATTAGTGGAGGAGGAAAAGGCCACCTTTGCGCAAATTGGTTTCACTATCGACACCGGGCGTTTTGTGGCAGCAGCAGAGCATGTGGAGTTTGAGCCGGAAAATTCCATGCTCGCCAAAAATATTCGCGAGTATGTGATGGTGGGAGTGCGCACGGGCGACTGGTTATTCCATGTAACGGCCGCACAATCCAAAGACGAAGCGGTGAATTTAGTGGAGGGAATTCCTGTTGCACAACAAACGGCACAATTGATTGGCACACTCAATGCGATTGCCGCTGCGCAAGCGGATGAGCGCGATGTAATTTCATTGGGAACTCGTTGGGATGTCGCCTCGGGTGTTGCACTTAAATTACAGATTGACGATGTAGACGATAAGGTGCGTGGCGACCAAAAAGTCTATTCCGTTGCTGTGCAAACCGTATTCTAGGGGGCGATCAACATGAAAAAATGGTTAGGTTCTCTTATCGCGGTTGCGGCCTTGTCACTGCCTGCACTTTGTGTGGCGGAAGTCGCGGTTATAGTGCACCCCTCGGCGGGTATTGAAAGCCTCACCGAGGATGATATTGCACGCTTGTTCCTCGGCAAAAGCAAAAGTTTTCCCGGTGGTGCGCAAGCCGTGCCCATTAACCAGAACGAAGGTTCAGCGGTGCGGGAAAAATTCAATGAGACGGTCTGTAAAAAAAATGCCAGCCAATACAAAGCCTATTGGTCGCAGTTGGTATTTACCGGCAAGGGCACTCCGCCCAAAGACGGTGGTGATGATGCCGGCGTAAAAGCCTTGGTAGCCGCCAATACCAACATGATTGGCTATGTGGATGCCAGCGTGGTGGATGCCTCAGTAAAAGTGGTGTTCAAAGTCCCCTAAACGCCTCAATGCAACTATTCCCGCTACAGAGCCCGCAACCTGCGGGCTTTTTTTATCCACTAATTTCGTCACTAAATCCCTGTTGCTGTCCCAACTAGGCTAAAATGCGCGCCTTTTTTACCCACTTATCCCTAGTTACTCCTATTTAGTCGCACAGTCGCAGAGAAATTACCTTGATCTCCACCGCCAATATCACCATGCAATTTGGTGCCAAACCGCTTTTTGAAAATGTTTCGGTCAAATTTAACAACAGCAACCGCTATGGCCTGATCGGCGCCAATGGCTGCGGTAAATCCACCTTTATGAAAATTTTGGGTGGCGACTTGGACCCCTCCGGTGGTCAAGTGATGCTGGAACCCAACGTGCGTTTGGGTAAATTGAAACAGGATCAATTCGCCTATGAGGAATTCTCGGTGGTGGATACGGTGATCATGGGCCACACCGAACTCTGGGCGGTAAAAGCCGAACGTGACCGCATTTACGCCCTGCCGGAAATGAGCGAAGACGACGGCATGCGCGTGGCGGAATTGGAGGTGGCTTTTGCCGAAATGGACGGCTACACCGCCGAGTCCCGCGCCGGTGTAGCCGTC
>Ga0307408_100000087_pt1 | contig 101616 bp, 68 predicted proteins | sample 322Cmetagenome_FD_202116 | JGI IMG/M metagenome (GOLD analysis project Ga0307408, IMG submission 202116) | Maize rhizosphere microbial communities from greenhouse at UC Davis, California, United States - 322HYB-C-3 | ecosystem: Host-associated > Plants > Roots > Rhizosphere > Soil | place... | reverse complement strand
CCAAGGTGCGCCGCCAGTCCATCGACGCGGCCGACCTCTTCCACGGCCACATCGGCGGCATGGACGTCTGCGCCCAGGCGCTGCTCGTCGCCGAGAAGATGATCAACGACGGCCGCCTGCAGGCCGCGCAGGACGCCCGCTACGCCGGCTGGGACGCCGCCGAAGGCCAGGGCATCCTGGCCGGCAAGCACACGCTGGCCGAACTTGCCGACGGCGTGCTCGCCAAGAACACCGACGTGGCGCCGGTCTCGGGCCGCCAGGAGGTACTTGAGAACCTCGTCAACCGCTTTTGCGCTTGATGATGTGAGGCCGGCGCCCCGGGGCGCCGGCCTTGGACTGCCATGACCGACTCGTGCACTTTCCTGGCTGACTTCACCCGAGGCGTCGCCGCCACCGCCCCACAGGCCGAGCACCGCGCCTACACCGACAACGACATCGTGACCTACTCCAGCCCCTTCCCCGCCGACTTCCTGTTCGGCGTCGCCGCCGCCTCTGCCCAGATCGAGGGCGCCGCCTTCGAGGACGGCAAGGGCGAGTCCATCTGGGACCGCTTCTGCCGAACGCCGGGCAAGGTGCACGGCGGCGACACGCTGGACGTCGCTTGCGACCACTACCACCGCTTCGACGAAGATTTCGCGTTGATGGCGTCGCTCGGCGTCAAGGCCTATCGCCTGTCGATCGCCTGGCCACGCATCTACCCGAACGGCGATGGCGAGCTCAACCAGGCCGGCCTGGACTTCTATCACCGCCTGTTCGCCAGCATGAAGAAGCACGGCATCACGCCGTGGGTCACCCTGTTCCACTGGGACCTGCCGCAGGCGCTGGAAGACCGCGGCGGCTGGGCCTCGCGCGTGACGGTCGACGCCTTCGCCCGCTACGCCGACACGGTCGTCAAGGCCTTTGCGGGCGAGGTGAAGCACTGGATCACGATGAACGAGATCCGCTGCTTCACACAGCTCGCCTACGGCCTGGGCACCAAGGCCCCCGGGCGCAAGGAGATCGCGGGCGTCGTCAACCAGACCTTCCACCACGCGCTGCTGTGCCATGGCCACGGCGTGCGCGCCGTGCGCGAGTTCGGCGGCGCAGGCGCGGTGGTCGGCCTGACGGACAACTGCGACGTCTGCGTTCCCGTCACCGAGACGCCGGAAGACATCGCGGCGGCCAAGGCCTGGTTCCTCGAGAAGAACGCCCATGTGCTGGGCGCGATGCACGCCGGCAAGTACCCGGCCGACTACCTGGCACGCGTCGGCGCCGACGCACCGGATGTGCGCCCCGGGGACTTCGACCTCATCAGCCTGCCGACCGACCACCTGGGCCTGAACGTCTACACCGCGACCTATGTGCGCGCCGGCAAGGACGGTGCCGCCTGGGAGGCGCTGCAACTGCCGCCGGCCTACCCGCGTGCCGACAGCGTCTGGCTCAACCTCGTGCCCCAAGCCATCTACTGGGCCACGCGCCTGTGCCACGAGCTGTACGGCCACCAGTCCATCTACATCACCGAGAACGGCTGCGGCTACAACGACGAGCCGGTCGTCAATGGCGAGGTGCTGGACCTGCACCGCCGCGACTTCCTGCGCAACCACCTGCGCGAGGCCCACCGCGCCATCGCCGACGGCGTGCCGCTGAAGGGCTACTTCCTGTGGAGCTTCATCGACAACTACGAGTGGGAAGACGGCTACCAGCGCCGCTTCGGCATCGTGCACTGCGACTTCGAGACCCAGGTGCGCACGCCCAAGCTGTCGGCGCGCTATTACGCCGGCGTGATGCGCACGCGCACCATCCTGTGAACCGGGACGCCGCCATGACCCCCCCCGTCGCGCGGGACCGCGTCCCGATGCCGCAGAAGCTGGGCTACGGCCTGGGTTCCTTCCTGGACATGTGGGGCCACTGGCTCTACCAGTCCATGGCCTTCCATGTCTTCAACGTGGGCCTGGGCATGGCGCCGGGGCTGATCTCGACGGCACTGGGCATCAAGATCTTCATCGACGCGGTCTCCGACGCCATCTTCGGCTGGCTGTCGGACAACACCCGCACCCGCTGGGGGCGCCGCCGTCCCTTCATGCTGGTGGGCGGCGTGCTGGCCGGCATCGGCCTGCCGCTGATGTTCGCCGTGGGCAAGGGCTGGAGCGACACCGAGTACTTCATCTTCATCCTGGTGTCGCTGGCTCTCTACGTGCCGGTGATGGCCTGCTTCAACATGCCCTGGGTCAGCCTGGGCTCGGAGATGACGCCCGACTATCACGAGCGCACCAGCGTGATGTCGATCAAGAACGCGATCCAGAAGATTCCCGAGCTGGGCATGTTCGTGGCGGCCCAGTTCACGACGCTGGCCTACTTCCGCGGCGCCGACGGCAAGCCCGACATCCTGCTCGGCGCACAGGTCTACACGTCCATCCTGGGCGCCATCATGGTGGCGATCTCGCTGGCGATGTTCTTCCTCGTCAAGGAGCGCTACTACGAGAAGGTCGTGGTGACGCAGACCTTCAAGGTGCCGTTCAAGGACACGCTGTACCGCACGCTGCGCAACCGGCCCTTCCGCATCCTGGTGGGCACCATGATGGCCTACGCCCTGGCCACCGCGCTGGTGGGCCTGCTGGGCTACTACACGACGATCTACTACGTCTGCGGCGGCGACGTCGCGCGCGGCACGCAGTGGAACTCGGCCATGGGCGTGTCGGGCATGGTGATGGGCCTGGCCGGCATCCCCTTCGCCGTCTGGCTGGCGCGCCACCTGGGCAAGCGCAATGCGCTGGCCGTGATCCTGTCGCTGGCCATCTGCGCCTTCATCGGCGACTGGTTCTTCTACAACCCTTCGCTGCCCTGGCTGCAACTGCTGGCCAGCGGCTGCGTGGCCTTCACCGGCGCGGGCTTCTGGACCATCTACGGCTCGGCCCTGGCCGACATCGTCGACCACGATGAACTCGAGACCGGCCAGCGCCGCGAGGGCTCGTTCGCGGCCTGCCAGTCCTGGATCCAGAAGGTGGGCCTGGCACTGGGCAACGGCGCCTCGGGCTGGATCCTGCAGTTCACCGGCTTCGACGCCAAGCTGCCGGTGCAGAACGAGGAATCCCTGTTCCTGATCCGCGTGCTGCTGTCCAGCATCCCGGCCATCGGCCTGCTCGTGGCCGTCGTGGTCATCCTGCGCTTCCAGTTGACCGAGCACCGGCTGAACGAAATCCGCCTGGGCCTCGAAGCCCGCCGCGGGACGGTCTGACGACAGCGCCAGCCCCAACCCTCAAGACACCGAAGCCATGCGTCACCATCCATCCCTCCTGAAAAGCTGCAACGCATTGGGCTTGGCAACCGGCCTGGCGCTGAGCGCCCTGGCCCACGCGGCCGAGCCCGCGAAGCCGGCGCCGCGTTTCGAATGGAAGTCCAGCGAGCCGCTGGTCCACCCGCCTGCCGAAGCCAAGCACATCTTCGGCGTCAAGGACCCGACCATCGTCTTCCACGACGGCCGCTACCACGTCTTCATGACGACGGCGGGCAAGAACGGCTGGGGCATGGCCTACACGAGCTTCGCCAACTGGGACGAAGCGCCCAAGGCCAAGCTGTTCATGCTGGACAAGTCGCCCATCGGGCCCGGCTACCGCGCCGCCCCGCAGGTCTACTACTTCGCGCCGCAGAAGCTCTGGTACCTGATCTACCAGGGCGGCGACCCGCTGTACTCGACGACCAAGGACATCCACGACCCGAGCTCCTGGACGGCGCCCAAGCCCTTCTACGCGACCGTGCCCCAGTCGGTGAAGAACGCCAAGGGCGAGGCCGGCTGGCTGGATTTCTGGAACATCTGCGACGACAGCAAGTGCTATCTGTTCTTCACGAACGACGACGGCAGCTTCTTCCGTGCCGAAACGACGCTCGCTCGCTTCCCTGAAGGCTTCTCCGAGCCGGTCGTCGCGATGAAGGAAAAGCGCGACGACCTGTTCGAGGCGAGCAACACCTACAAGATCACCGGCACGCAGAAGTACCTGACGCTGGTCGAGGCCATGGGCCCCGGTGGCCGCTATTTCCGCGCCTGGACGGCCGATCGCCTGGACGGCCAGTGGGAGCCCATCCCCGGCGCCCCGATGAACCTGTTCGCCGGCGCCGAGAATGTCAAGTTCAAGAACCGCGTCTGGTCCGAAGGCATCTCCCACGGCGAGATGATCCGCGACGGCGTCGACCAGACGCTGAGCATCGACCCCTGCAAGCCGCTGCAGTTCCTCTATCAGGGCCTGGACATGGAACCGGGCAAGAATTACGAGTACATCGAACTGCCCTACCGGCTGGGCCTGATTACGGCCACCGGCCCCAACCCGGTCAGCACGCTGTGCAAGAAATGAACGGTTAAATTCCCGCCCTTCCACACTGCCCCAAGAAACATCAGGAGACGACATGCGCCGCACCACCTTCCTCGCCCTCGGCCTGCTGCTGGGCCTGGCCCCCGCCACCGCCGTCCTCGCCCAGGGCAAGGGCTCCATCGGCATCGCGATGCCCACCAAGAGCTCGCAGCGCTGGATCGCTGACGGCGACAACATGGTCAAGGCCTTCAAGGCCCTGGGCTACAACACCGACCTGCAGTACGCCGACGACGAGATCCCCGTCCAGCTGTCCCAGGTCGAGAACATGGTGACCAAGGGCGTCAAGGCGCTGGTCATCGCGTCCATCGACGGCAGCACGCTGTCGAGCACGCTGAAGAAGGCTGCCGAGAAGGGCGTCAAGGTCGTCGCCTACGACCGCCTGATCCGCGGCTCCGCCAACGTCGACTACTACGCCACCTTCGACAACTTCCAGGTCGGCGTGCTGCAGGCCAACTCCATCGTCGACAAGCTCGGCCTCAAGCAGGGCAAGGGGCCGTTCAACCTGGAGGTGTTCGCCGGCTCGCCGGACGACAATAACTCCGGCTTCTTCTACGACGGCGCGATGAGCGTGCTCAAGCCCTACCTGGACAGCGGCAAGCTCGTCATCCGCAGCAAGCAGACCGGCGCGATGAAGGTCGGCATCCTGCGCTGGGACGGCTCCGTCGCCCAGTCCCGCATGGACAACCTGCTGTCGGCCTACTACGGCAAGGAGAAGCTGCACGCCGTGCTGGCACCGGCCGACGTGCTGTCCATCGGCATCATCTCGTCGCTGAAGGGCGTCGGCTACGGCACGCCCAGCCAGCCCATGCCCGTCATCACCGGCCAGGACGCCGACCTGTCCTCGGTCAAGGCCATCCTGCGCGGCGACCAGACCTCCACCGTCTTCAAGGACACGCGCCAGCTCGCCAAGGTCACGGCCGACCTCGTCGACGCCGCCCTCTCGGGCAAGACGCCGCAGGTCAACGACACCAAGACCTACAACAACGGCGTCAAGGTCGTGCCGTCCTATCTGCTCAAGCCCGTGGCCGTCGATGCGAGCAACGTCAAGTCCGTGCTCGTGGACAGCGGCTACTACAAGGAAAGCCAACTCAAATGAAGGCGCCCCTCGCCCAGCCCCGCGTCGCTGAACGCGAGCGTGCCTGGTCGGTCCCCCGAGGGGACGGCGATGCTTGCGGCATTGAGCCGCAAGCACATCGCCATAACGGGCCGGCTTGGGAGCGGCCCGGCGCTCGGCCCGCCCAGCGACCAATGGACAACTGACATGAGATCCGAAGGCAATCAACCGGGCGCGCTGCTGGAGATGCGCGCCATCGGCAAGAAGTTCCATGGCGTGGTGGCCCTGCGCCACGTCGATCTCGCGGTGCGGCAGGGAGAGATCCATGCCGTCATCGGCGAGAACGGCGCCGGCAAGTCGACGCTGATGAAGGTGCTGTCGGGCGTCTATCCGCACCCCGACTACGACGGCGAGATCTGGTTCGACGGCGAGCTGCAGCGCTTCGCCGGCATTCGCGACAGCGAAGCCCGCGGCATCGTCATCATCCACCAGGAGCTGGCGCTGATCCCGCAGCTGTCCATCGCCGAGAACCTCTTCCTCGGCCATGAACAGGCCCGCGGCGGCATCATCGACTGGGACAAGACCCACCGTCGCGCCGTCGAGCTGCTCCAGCAGGTCGGCCTGGACGAATCGCCCCACACGCTGGTGGACGACATCGGCGTCGGCAAGCAGCAGCTGGTGGAGATCGCCAAGGCGCTGGCCAAGGACGTGCGCCTGCTCATCCTCGATGAACCCACGGCCAGCCTCAACGAGGACGACAGCGCTGCCCTGCTGGAGCTGCTCAAGAAGCTGCGCAGCCGCGGCGTGTCCTGCGTGCTGATCTCGCACAAGCTCAACGAGATCGCCGCCGTCGCCGATGCCATCACCGTGCTGCGCGACGGCTCGACCGTCGCGGACATGGACTGCCGCAATGCACCGCCCGCCGAGTCCGAGATCGTGCGCGCCATGGTCGGGCGCGAGATGCAGGACCGCTATCCCAAGCGCCAGCCCAATCCCGGCGAGGTGCTGTTCGAGCTGAAGGACTGGTGGGTCGAGCACCCGCTGCACGTCGGCCGCGAGGCGGTCAAGGGCGTCAACCTGAACGTGCGCCGCGGCGAGATCGTCGGCGTCGCGGGCCTGATGGGCGCCGGGCGCACCGAGCTGGCCATGAGCGTCTTCGGCCGCTCCTGGGGCCGGCGCATCCGCGGCTCGGCCTGGATGAAGGGCCAGCAGGTCGACGTGTCGACCGTCAGGCGCGCCATCCAGTCGGGCCTGGCCTACGTGACCGAGGACCGCAAGGGCCTGGGTCTGGTGCTGCAGGAGAGCATCGCCCGCAACACCACGCTGAGCCGGCTGGAAGGCGTCTCGCGCGCCGGCATCATCGACGAGGCCGGCGAGCATGCCGTGGCCAACGACTTCCGCCGCCGCATGGCCACGCGCTGTGCCAGCGTCGAGCAGCCAGTCGGCGACCTGTCGGGCGGCAACCAGCAGAAGGTGGTGCTGTCCAAATGGCTGTTCACCGATCCCGAGCTGCTGATCCTCGACGAGCCGACGCGCGGCATCGACGTCGGCGCCAAGTTCGAGATCTACAGCCTGATCGCCGAGCTGGCCGCCCAGGGCCGGGCCATCCTGATGATCTCCTCCGAACTGCCGGAACTGCTCGGCATGTGCGACCGCCTCTACCTGATGAACGAGGGCGAGTTCGTCGGCGAGATGCCGGCCGCCGGCGCGACCCAGGAAACCGTCATGCACGCCCTGCTGGGCACCCATTGAACCGAATCATGGCCTCCTCTTCTTTGAGCAACTTCCTGAAACTGCACCTGCGCGACTACGGCATGCTGCTGTCCCTGGTCGCCATCATGGGCTTCTTCCAGGTGCTGACCGACGGCACGCTGCTGCAGCCGCTCAACCTGACCAACCTCTTCCTGCAGAACAGCTACATCGTCGTCATGGCGCTGGGCATGCTGCTCGTCATCGTGGCCGGCCACATCGACCTGTCGGTCGGCTCGGTCTGCGGCTTCGTCGGTGCGCTCGCCGCCGTGCTGATGGTGGAAATGGAATGGCCGGTGCTGCCGACCTTTGTGGCCTGCTTGCTGGCCGGTGCCGCCATCGGCGCGCTGCAAGGCGCCTTCGTCGCCTGGCTCAAGATCCCTTCATTCATCGTCACGCTGGCCGGCATGCTGGTGTTCAAGGGCCTGGCGCTGGCGCTGCTGAGCGGCCAGTCCATCGGCCCCTTCCCCGAGAGCTTCCAGGCGCTGGCCAGCGGCTTCCTGCCCGAGCTGGGCGACGGCGAAGGCCACGTCACCTCGTTGGCCCTGGGCCTGGGCTGCGTCGCGCTGCTGGCGGTGCGCGAACTGCTGGTGCGCCGCAAGGCCACGGCGCTCGGCGCGGCGGCCGAGCCCATCGCACTGTTCCTGCTGCGCCTCGTCGCGCAGACGGCGGCGCTGGGCGCCCTCGTCTGGCTGCTGGCCTCCTACAAGGGCCTGCCCAATGTGCTGCTGCTGATGGCGGTGCTGATCGGCGTCTTCGTCTTCGTCACCCGCCGCACGACGCTGGGCCGGCGCATCTATGCCCTCGGCGGCAACGAGCGCGCGGCACGGCTGTCGGGCATCCCGACGGAGAAGCTGACGCTGCTGTGCTTCATCAACATGGGCGTCATGGCCGCCCTGGCCGGCCTGGTGTTCGCCGCGCGGTTGAACACGGCGACGCCGAAGGCGGGCCTGGGCTTCGAGCTCGACGTCATCGCCGCCTGCTTTATCGGCGGTGCCTCGGCCTCGGGCGGCGTCGGCAAGGTGACGGGTGCCGTCATCGGCGCCTTCGTCATGGGCGTCATGAACAACGGCATGTCCATCCTGGGCATCGGCATCGAGTGGCAGCAGGTCATCAAGGGCGTGGTGCTGCTGGCCGCCGTCGTCTTCGACGTCTACAACCGCCGCAAGGGCTGAGAGCCCTGACGTCGTGATGCGGGCCTGCCGACGGCTGCTGCTGGCCGCTGTGCTGGCAGGCACCATGACGACGGCCCGGGCCATCGACGCCGGGGCGCTGCGCATCGTGGCGCCGACCAACCAGTCCATGCCCATGCTGCGGATGGACGGCATGGTCCCCGCCGAGGGCCTGCTCAAGGACGTCGGCGAGGCCCTGGCGGAGCGCCTGGGCCTCAGCGCCAGCTTCGTCCCCCTGCCCAGCAAGCGTGCCGGGCCGGCGGTGGCCTCGGGAGCGGCCGACCTGCTCTGCTATGTCAAGCAGGGCTGGCTGGACGACAAGGTCCTCTGGACCCATCCCTTCCTGTCGGGCACGGGCATCATCGCCGCGCATCCGGCCGCCCCTGCCGTGACAACGCTGTACGAGTTGAGGGACGAACCCCTCGGCACGGTACTGGGCTATCGCTACCCCATCCTCGACCAGGCCTTCATGCAGGCCATACGCCGCCAGGACGTGCCCGACGCGACGACCAACCTGCGCCGCCTGGCGCTGGGCCGCATCCGCTACGCCGTCACGGATCGCGCCGCCTTCGACTACTTCCGCAAAGAGAACCCGGCCTCCGGCCTGCGCGAGGCCATCGAGGTCGAGCGCTACCAGTTGGGCTGCGCGCTGTCTCCCGGCAAGGCCGCCCTGCTGGCGCCCCTGAACCGCGCCATCGACCGCATGCAGGCCGACGGCACGCTGGAAGCCTTGTTCAACCGCTACCGCTGAGGCCTGGGTCGAAGGATGCCGGTGTGAACCGGCAATTCTGTCGCCGCGACGTTGAATCGGTAAGGCCAATAGTTTTCACGCTTAGAATTGGTCAGGCCGGCAGCAGAATTGCGCCGGCCATGTGACGCTGCATGAGTCCGTCAACGCTGGGTTCAACCCAGTGACGTGCCACGTCAAGGTCAGCAACCGCCTGGTGACCGCACTGCAGCAACTGCCGAACAACAACGTGGAGACCGCATGTCTGAGCTGAGCAAACGTACTTTCCTCGCCACCCCGCTGCTGGCCGCCGCCGGACTCGGCACAGCACGCCTGGCGCAAGCCCAGGGCTGTGATCGCCCGGCGCCGGCGCCGTACAAGCCGCCGACGTCGGCCGGTCCCTTCACCGCCGCCGCCGATTCCCTGCGCGCACCCGCGGTGCCCACCTGGTTCCGCGACGCCAAGCTCGGCATCTGGTCGCATTGGGGCCCGCAGGCCGTGCCCGGCCAGGGCGACTGGTACGCCCGCTTCATGTACGTGCCCGGCCACCCGCACTACGACCACCACGTGAAGACCTACGGCCATCCCTCGGAGGTCGGCTACAAGGACATCATCAAGCAGTGGAAGGCCGAGCGCTTCGAGCCCGAGGCGCTGATGGACCGCTACGTGGCCGCCGGTGCCAAGTACTTCGTGTCGATGGGCGTGCACCACGACAACTTCGACCTGTGGAACTCCAAGCACCACCGCTGGAACGCCACCAAGCTGGGCCCCATGCGCGACATCGTCGGCGACTGGGCCCGGGCGGCGCGCAAGCGCGGGCTGCGCTTCGGCGTGTCGGAACACCTGGGCGCCAGCCACAACTGGTGGTGGACCAGCCACCAGTGCGACCAGTTCTGGCCCAAGCTCGGCGTGGCCTACGACGGCGCCAAGCCGGAGAACTTCGACCTCTACCACGAGCCGCACGACACGCCCTTCCTGAACCGCGGCGGCGACTGGTACACGAACAATCCGGAGTTCCACGAGATCTGGTACCGCCGCGTCGTCGACCTCATCGACAGCCACCAGCCGGACCTGCTGTACTCCGACGGCGGCATTCCCTTCGGCGAGGTCGGCCGTGCCGCCATCGCTCACCTGTTCAACACCTCGGTGCGCCGCAATGGCGAGATGCAGGCCGTCTACAACCACAAGGCGCTGGGGTCGGGCGAGTTCATCCGCGAGGTCGGCGTGCAGGACGTCGAACGCGGCGTGCTCGACGGCATCAACCCGCTGCCGTGGCAGACCGACACCTCCAATGGCGACTGGTTCTTCTCCGAGCGCGACCGCTACAAGACGCCGGCGCAGGTGCTGACCATGCTGTGCGACATCGTCAGCAAGAACGGCAACATGCTGCTCAACGTCGTGCAGCGCGCCGACGGCACGCTGGCGCCCGAGTCGGACCGGCTGCTGACCGAGATGGCCGCATGGATGAAGGTCAACGGCGAGGCGATCCACGGCACGCGGCCGTGGAAGGTCTACGGCGAAGGCCCGACCGCGGCCGCCGCCGGTGCGTTCCAGGAAGACACGACCTACACGGCGCAGGACATCCGCTTCACGACCCGGGGCGACGCGCTGTACGCGCTGACGCTCGGCGAGCCCAAGGGCACCGTGAAGATCACCTCGCTGCGTCGCGGCGGCCCGCACGAAGCGCGTGCGGTGCGTCGGGTCGAGCTGGTGGGGGCCGGGCCGTTGACGTTCCGGCAGACCACCCAGGCGCTGGAGGTCGATGTGCCTGCAAAGCTGCCCAGCCGCCACGTCAGCGCGTTGCGCGTCGCTTTCGGTTGAGAGCCCGAGCAGGCCGCTGCCTTTGCCGGGGCGGCCTCGCGATTGCGCCATCCGACCGCCAGCCTCCAGTCGTAAGGAGACGGCGGGTTTACACCGGTCAGACCAAAAGTCCATGTGTGGCAAAGTGGAATTACCAAAACACCGGTTCGAAAAGACGCCCATGAATCCCCCCTTGCGTGACGAGCCGGGTGCGCCGCTGCTGCGCATGCGAGGCGTCTGCAAGCGCTTCGACAACGTCGTGGCACTGTCGGGGGTGGCGCTGGAAGTGGGGCGGGGCGAGGTGCACGCCATCTGCGGCGAGAACGGCGCCGGCAAGTCCACGCTGATGAAGATCCTCAGCGGCGTCTACACCCCCGACGACGGCGAGATCCACTTCGACGGCGAGCTGGTGCGCATCGGCGGCCTGGCCCACGCGCAGGCGCTGGGCATCGTCATGATCCACCAGGAGCTCAACCTGGTGCCCCACCTCAACGTGGCCGAGAACATCTTCCTCGGCCGCGAGCCCAGGCGCGGCTGGTTCGTGGACCGCGAGCGCCAGCGCGAAGACGCCCGCGCCTGCCTGCAGCGCCTGGGCGTGGACATCTCCCCCGACGCCCAGGTCGACACGCTGTCCATCGCCCAGCAGCAGATGGTGGAGATCGCCAAGGCCCTGTCCATGCAGGCGCGGCTGCTCATCATGGACGAGCCCACCTCGTCGCTGGGCGAGGCCGACTCGATGCGCATGCTGAAGGTCGTGCAGGACTTGAAGCGCGAAGGCGTCGGCATCCTCTACATCTCGCACCGCCTGGACGAGCTGGACCACATCGTGGACCGCGTCACCGTGCTGCGCGACGGCCAGTACATCCGCACGCTGGACTGGGCCGCCACCTCCATCGACGAGATCGTCAGCCTGATGGTGGGCCGCGAGCTGAACCAGCAGTTCCCGCCCGCCACCCGCCAGCCCGGCACCGAAGTGCTGCTGAAGGTGAGCAGCCTGGCGCGCGAAGGCGCCTTCGGCCCCGTGGACTTCGAGCTGCGCCGCGGCGAGATCCTCGGCTTCGCCGGCCTCGTGGGCGCCGGCCGCACCGAGGTCGCGCGCGCCATCTTCGGCGCCGACCTGCCCGATGCCGGCGAGGTCGAGTTCGGCGGCCAGCGGCTGCGCATCCGCTCGCCGCGCGACGCCATCGCCGCCGGCATCGCCTACGTGTCCGAGGACCGCAAGGCCCATGGCCTGGCCGTCAAGATGAGCGTGGCGCACAACATCACGCTGGCCAACCTGGCCGAGGTGGCCGGCGGCCTGGGCTTCATCGACGCCGCGCGCGAACGCCAGACGGCCCAGCATTTCATCGACAAGCTGGGCATCCGCACGCCCTCGCCCGAGCAGATCGTCCGGCTGCTGTCCGGCGGCAACCAGCAGAAGGTCGTCATCGCCAAGTGGCTGTTCCGCCAGGCCCGGCTCATCATCTTCGACGAGCCCACGCGCGGCATCGACGTCGGTGCCCGCTACGCCATCTACGCGCTGATGGACCAACTCGCCGCGCAAGGCGTGGGCGTCATCATGATCAGCTCGGACCTGCCCGAGATCATGGGCCTGACCGACCGCGTCGCCGTCTTCCGCCAGGGCCGGGTCGCCGGCATCCTGGACACCCGTCGCTGCTCCCAGCAGGACATCATGCACCTCGCCTCCGTCGCCGCGACCGAGGCCACCATGCCGCCCGCCGCGGCCCTCGCCTTGTCATGAACGATCGCCAGAAAGACCTCATCCAGAAATTCGCCGCGCTGGCCGGCCTGTTGCTGCTGACCCTCGCCTTCTCGCTCACGAGCGACGCCTTCTTCTCCGTCGGCAACGCAATGACGGTGTCGCTGCAGGTCACCTCCATCGTCTACCTCGGCATCGGCGCCACCTTCGTCATCCTGACCGGCGGCATCGACCTGTCGGTGGGCTCGGTGTTGGCGTTGTCGGGCGTCGTGGCGGGGCTGCTCACAAAGGCCGGCCTGCCGGTCAGCGCGGCCATGTCGCTGGGCATCCTCGTCGGCGCGCTGTGCGGCGTCGTCAACGGGCTGCTCGTGACGCGGCTCAAGCTGCCGCCCTTCATCGCCACGCTGGGCATGATGCTGGTGGCGCGCGGCGTTGCGCTGCAGCTCACCGACGCCCGCGCTGTCTCCGGCCTGGGCGACGCCTTCGGCGTGCTCGGCAACGGGGCGCTGTGGCGCATCGAGGAGATCGACGCACAGGGCTTCCCCAACGTCGTCTTCCCCGGCATCCCCTACCCCGTGATCCTGATGGTGGTGCTGGCCATCGTCGCGGGCCTGCTGCTGCGCCGCACGACGCTGGGCCGGCACATCCACGCCGTGGGCTCCAACGGCGAGGCCGCGCGGCTGTCGGGCGTGCACGTGGACCGCGTGACGATGTTCGCCTACATCGTCTCCGGCGCGCTGGCCGGCCTGTGTGGCTGCGTGCTGATGTCGCGCCTGGTCACGGCCCAGCCCAACGAGGGCGTCATGTACGAGCTGGATGCCATTGCCGCGGCCGTCATCGGCGGCACCTCGCTGATCGGCGGCGTGGGCACCATCTCCGGCACCCTCATCGGCGCCTTCGTCATCGGCATCCTGCGCAACGGCCTGAACATGAACGGCGTCTCGTCGTTCACGCAGCAGATCATCATCGGCGGCGTCATCCTGTTCACCGTCTGGATCGACCAGCTCCGCAACCGGCGCTGAAGACCGGGTCCACATTCCTAGGAGACAAACCATGCACTTCCTGCGTCCCGCGCTCATGACTGCTTGCCTGGCCCTGCTTGGCGCCAGCGCCCAGGCCGGCGAGATCGCCGTCATCGTCAAGACCACCAACTCCACGTTCTGGCAGAACGTCAACAAGGGCGCCGCGGCCGGCATGAAGGAGGTCAATGGCCACACGATGACCTTCTCGGGCCCGGCCAGCGAGTCGGCCATCGCCGACCAGGTCAACCTCGTCGAGAACGCCGTCAACCGCAAGGTCGCCGGCATCGTGCTGGCGCCGTCCGACCCCGACGCGCTGATCCCCGCCATCAAGAAGGCCTGGGAGGCGCGCATCCCGGTCGTGCTGATCGACTCGCAGGTGTCCGACAGCGGCCAGAAGTACTACCAGTCCTTTCTGACGACGGACAACCGCGCCGCCGGCGAGCTGTGCGCCAAAGAGCTGATCGCCAGGGTCGGCACGACCGGCAAGGTGGCCGTGATGTCCTACGTGGCCGGCGCCGGTTCCGAGGTCGGCCGCGTGGGCGGATTCACCGACTACCTGAAGGCCAACTCCAAGCTGCAGATCGTCGGACCGTTCTATTCGCAGTCGCAGATGGCGACGGCGCTGAACCAGACCACCGACGTGCTGGCCGCGCACAAGGACTTGAAGGGCATCTTCGGCGCCAACGAGCCCACCGCGGTCGGCATGGGCCGGGCGCTGGCGCAGAGCGGCCGGGCCGGCAAGGTCGTCGCCATCGGCTTCGACGGCAACCAGGACCTGCAGAAGTTCGTCGCCGACGGCACGCTGGCCGGCATCGCCGTGCAAGGCTCCTACCAGATGGGCCTGCTGGGCGTGAAGACGGTGGGCGACCTGCTGCAGAAGAAGCCGGTGCCCAAGGTCCGAGACACGGGCGTGGTCTGGGTCACCCAGGGCAACCTGAAGTCGCCCGAGGCACAGGCCGTCCTGTACTGATGCCATCGATGAACGAGTTCCCGAGCCGCACCCTCGCCGCCACCGGCCTGCGCCTGAGCACGCTGGGCATGGGCGCGGCCGCGCTGGCCGGCCTGTACGACGCGGTGGACGAGCAGACCGCCGCCGCCACGCTGCAGACGGCCTGGGACGCGGGCCTGCGCTTCATCGACACGGCGCCCTTCTATGGCTACACGCGCAGCGAGGCCCGGGTGGGCGCCTTCCTGAGCGGGCGGCCTCGCGACAGCTATGTGCTGTCCACCAAGGTGGGCCGGCTGATGGTGGCGGAGGACAGCGTGCGCCCAGGCACCGACGGCTGGGCCGACCCGCTGCCCTTCCGCCCGGTCTTCGACTACAGCCATGACGGCGTCACGCGCTCCTTCGAGGCGAGCCTGCAGCGCCTGGGCGTGAGCCGCATCGACATCCTGCTGGTGCACGACATCGGCCGCGCCACGCATGGCCAGAACCACGCCTGCCACTGGGAGGCACTGACGCAGGGCGGCGGCTTCAAGGCGCTGCAGAGCTTGCGCAGCCAGGGCCTGGTGGGCGCCATCGGCCTGGGTGTCAACGAGTGGGAAGTGGCGAACGACGCGCTGTCCGCCGCGCCGCTGGACTGCGTGCTGCTGGCCGGCCGCTATACGCTGCTGGAGCAGGGGGCCCTGCCCTTCATGGACCGCTGCGCCGCGCAGGGCGTGGGCGTCATCATCGGCGGCCCGTTCAACTCGGGGCTGCTGGCGGGCCAGGCGAAATACAACTACGGCAGCGTGCCGCAGGAGATGCTGGAGCGCGCCCGCGCGCTGGCCGAGACCTGCGCCGAGTTCGACGTGCCGCTGGAGGCCGCTGCGCTGCACTTCCCGCTGGCGCATCCGGCCGTGGTCAGCGTGCTGGCCGGCATGCGCTCGCCGCAGCAGGTGTTGGCCAACGCGAACTTGATGCGCCGTGCAGTGCCCGCAGACCTGTGGACCGCGCTGCGCAGCCGCGGCTTGCTGCCTGCCGCGGCGCCGCTGCCCACCGCCGCTGAGGAGGCGTGATGCGCGTCGATGCCCACCAGCACTTCTGGCGACTCGCCGACCGCGAGGGCCAGTGGCCGCCCGCGTCGCTGGAAGCCATCCATCGTGACTTCGGCCCGCAAGACCTGGCACCGCACGTGCAGGCGGCCGGCATAGACGCGACGGTGCTGGTGCAGTCCCTGCCCAGCGTGGCCGACACGCGCTGGATGCTGTCCGTCGCCGCGCAGACGCCCTGGGTGCGCGGTGTCGTCGGTTGGGTGGACTTCAAGGCCCCCGACGCGCCCGAGCAGATCGCCGAACTGGCCCGCGACCCGCTGCTCAAGGGCCTGCGCCCCATGCTGCAGGACCTGCCCGACCCCGACTGGATCGCCGACCCAGCCTGTGACGCCGCGGCGCGCGCCATGCAGCGCCACGGATTGGTCTTCGACGCCCTCGTGCTGCCGCACCAGCTGCACGGCCTGCAAAGGTTCGCGAGCCGTCATCCCGACCTGCCCATCGTCATCGACCATGGCGCCAAGCCGCTCATCGCCACGGGCGCGATCGAGCCCTGGCGTACCGGCATGGCCGCCCTCGCCGCCCTGCCCCAGGTGCACTGCAAGGTCTCGGGCCTGCTGACGGAAGCCGGCGATCGCCGCGACGCTGCCGCGCTGCAGCCCTATGTGCAATCGCTGTGGTCGCTGTTCGGCCCCCAGCGGCTGCTGTGGGGCAGCGACTGGCCGGTGCTGAATCTGGCCGCCGACTACGCCAGCTGGTGGGCCCTCGCCCACGAGCTGGCCCAGCACTTCTCTCCCGCCCCCCAGCCAGACGACCTGACTGCGCTGTTCGGTGGCAATGCCGCTCGCCTCTACCGCCTCATCCCATGCTGACCGTCTCCTGCGAATCGCCCGGCCACCTCGTCGCCCATGACCGCCCCCGCCCCATCCGCCAACCCGGCGAGGTGCTGCTGCGCGTGAAGCGCGTGGGCGTCTGCGGCACCGACCTGCACATCTTCACCGGCAACCAGCCCTACCTCGCCTATCCGCGCGTGATGGGGCACGAGCTGTCCGGCATCGTCGAGGAGGCCGAAACCGACAGCGGCCTGGCGCGTGGCGATGCGGTCTACGTGATGCCCTATCTGTCCTGCGGCGACTGCGTCGCCTGCCGCCAGGGCAAGACCAACTGCTGCACCCGCATCCAGGTCATGGGCGTGCATCGCGACGGCGCCTTTGCCGAGTTCGTCAGCGTGCCGCGCCGCTTCGTCGGTCGCGCCGACGGCATCACGCTGGACCAGGCCGCGATGCTGGAGTTCCTGGCCATCGGCGCCCATGCGGTGCGCCGCGCCGACGTGCAGGCCGGCCAGCGCGTGCTGGTCGTCGGCGCCGGTCCGATCGGCCTGGGTGTCATGCTGTTCGCCAAGCTGCGCGGTGCCGAGGTGACCGCCATCGACGGCCGCCCGGACCGCCTGGACTTTGCGCGTCGGCACATCGGCGCCGCGCATGGCGTGCCGCTGGGCGACGGCGACGAGGCCGAGCTGTCGAGGCTGACCGATGGCGACTTCTTCAACGTCGTCTTCGACGCCACCGGCAACCGCCAGGCCATGGAGCGGGGCTTCCGCTTCGTCGCCCATGGCGGCTGCTATGTGCTGGTGTCCATCGTGCAGGGTGAGCTGAGCTTCTCCGACCCCGAGTTCCACAAGCGCGAGACGACGCTGCTGGGCAGCCGCAACGCGACGCTCGAAGACTTCGAGACCGTCATGCGCGCCATGCGCGACGGCCTGGTGCCCGACGCCGCGCTGGCCACGCATCGAATGGAACTGGCCGCAGTGCCGACCGACTTCGAGAAGCTGCTGGACCCCAAGCAGGGCGTCATCAAGGCCATCGTGGAATGCTGACCGGCTTTCCCATCCTGCAGTTCGGCACCAGCCGCTTCCTGCAGGCCCATGTCGACCTCTTCGTCAGCGAGGGCGCCGATGCCCTGGGCGGCATCACCGTCGTGCAGGGCACCGACAACCCGGCCAGCACGCGCCGCGCGCAGGCGCTGGCCGACGGCTACGAGGTGCATATCCGCGGGCTCGTCGACGGCCAGGCGGTGGACATGCGCAAGACCTGCCACTCGGTGCGCGAGGTGCTGCATGCCCGCGGCGACTGGGCCGGCCTGCGCGAACGCGCGCGCGGCGCGGTGCGGGTCATCGTCTCCAACACCGGCGACAGCGGCTGGGCGCTGGCCGATACGGACGACGCCACGCTGCTGGCGGACGCTGCACCCGCCCCGACGGCCTTCGTGGCCCGGCTGCTGGTGCTGCTGCACGACCGCTGGCAGGCCCAGCCGGGCCAAGACCTGACCCTGCTGCCCTGCGAGCTGGTGTCGCGCAACGGCGACGCGCTGCGCGAGCGGGTCGCCGCGCTGGCCGCCGACTGGCGCTGCGCGCCGACCTTCATCGACTGGCTGCGCGGCCACGTCGTCTGGGGCAACTCGCTGGTGGACCGCATCGTCTCCGAGCCGCTGGAGCCGGCCGGCGCCGTCGCCGAACCCTATGCGCTGTGGGCCATCGAGGCGCAGCCGCGGCTGCTACTGCCCTGCCGCCACCCCGCCATCGTGCTGACCGACGACCTGGCCCGCCACGAGCGCCTCAAGCTCTACCTGCTCAACCTCGGCCACACGCTGCTGGCCGAGCTGTGGCGGCACGGCGGGCTGCCGGCGGACATGACGGTGCTGCAGGCCATGCAGGACGAGCGCCTGCGCCAGCCGCTGGAGCAGGCCTGGCAGCACGAGGTGCTGCCGGTGTTCGACGCGCTGGGCCAGGGCGACGAGGCCCGCACCTATCTCGCGGTCCTGCGCGACCGGCTGCTCAACCCCTTCCTCGCTCACCGCCTGAGCGACATCGCGCAGAACCACGCGCAGAAGAAGGCGCGGCGGCTGCAACCGGTCGTCGAGCTGGCCGCGCAGCATGCGCCCGGCCTGGCCCAGCCGCTGCTGCGGGCCGCACTGATCGAACACTGAACAAGGAAAGAACATGCAACGCATGGGCATGGTGATCGGCATCGCGCCGGAGCACATCGCCGAGTACAAGCGCCTGCACGCGGCCGTGTGGCCCACCGTGCTGGAGCGCCTGGCGCTGTCCAACATCCGCAACTACAGCATCTTCCTGCGCGAGCCGGAGAACCTGATGTTCGGCTACTGGGAGTACCACGGCAGCGACTTCGAGGCCGACATGGCCGCCATCGCCGCGGACCCGGAAACGCGCCGCTGGTGGACCTTCTGCAGCCCCTGCCAGGTGCCGCTGGAAAGCCGCGCGCCGGGCGAGCACTGGGCCATGATGGAGTGCGTCTTCCATGTGGATTGAGCCCCTCGCCCAGCCTCGCATCGCTGAACGCGAGCGAGTCTGGTCGGTCCCCCGCGGGGACGGCGATGCTTGCGGCATTGAGCCGCAAGCACATCACCTAGGCGGGCCGGCTTGGGAGCGGCCCGGCGCTCGGCCCGTAGACATGCGCAAAGGTGATTGAGATGCAACAGCCGCTGATCCAACTGCACCCGCGCGACAACGTCGCCGTGGCCCGCGTGGCGCTGGCCGCCGACAGTGAAGTGCAACGGGCGGACGGCGCGCCGCTGCAGGTGCGCGCCGCCATCGCGGCCGGCCACAAGCTCGCGCTGCGCGACATCGCGGCTGGCGAGGTCGTGCTGAAGTACGGCCAGCCCATCGGCGTGGCCAGCCGGCCTATCGCAGCGGGCGAGCACGTGCATGTGCACAACGTCGAGATGAGCACCGCCCTGCCGGCGCAGGCCGTCGATGCCGCCACGTCGGCCGCGAGCCAGTCACAGCAGGCCGCCACCTTCGAAGGCTATGTGCGCGCCGACGGCCGCGTCGGCACGCGCAACTACATCGGCGTCATCTCCTCGGTGAACTGCTCGGCCACCGTCTGCAAGGCCATTGCCCGCGCCTTCGACGCACCGGGCGCCCTGCCCGGCATCGACGGCGTCGTCGCCATCACCCATGGCAGCGGCTGCGGCATGAGCGCCGGCGAGGGCCTGGCGCTGCTGCGCCGCACGCTGCGCGGCTATGCGCTGCATCCCAACTTCGCCGCGGTGCTGGTCATCGGCCTGGGCTGCGAGGTCAACCAGGTCGGCGCGCTGCTGGACGGGCTGGATGCCGGCTCACGGGTGCGCAGCCTGACCATCCAGGGCGAGGGTGGCACCCGCGAGGCCATCGCGCATGGCCAGGCCCTGGTGCGCGAGCTGGCCGCCGAGGCGGGCCAGGCCCGGCGCAGCACCGTGCCGGCATCGCGGTTGGTCGTCGGCCTGCAATGCGGCGGCTCGGACGGCTACTCCGGCATCAGCGCCAACCCGGCGCTGGGCGCTGCGGTGGACCTGCTGGTGGCCCATGGTGGCACGGCCATCCTGTCGGAGACGCCCGAGATCTATGGCGCCGAGCACCTGCTGACGGCCCGTGCCACGTCGCCCGAGGTCGCCCAGCGACTGCTGGACCGCCTGCGCTGGTGGGAAGACTACGCGGCCCGCAACGGTGCCGATCTGGACAACAACCCCTCGCCGGGCAACAAGGCCGGCGGCATCACGACCATCCTCGAGAAGTCGCTCGGCGCCGTCGCCAAGGCCGGCGGCAGCCCGTTGACCGACGTGGTCGGCTATGCCGAAGCCGTGCAGGGCCCCGGCCTCGTCTTCATGGACACGCCGGGCTACGACCCGGTCTCGGCCACGGGCCAGGTCGCCGGCGGCGCCAACCTGATCTGCTTCACGACCGGCCGCGGCTCGACCTATGGCTGCAAGCCCACGCCGTCGCTGAAGCTGGCCACCAACACGCCGCTGTTCCAGCGCATGTCCATGGACATGGACTTCAATGCCGGCGGCATCGTCGATGGCACGCAGAGCGTGGCCGAGGCCGGCGCGGCGCTGTTCCGGCTGATGCTCGACACCGCCTCGGGCCGGCTCACGCTCAGCGAGGAGCATGGCCTGGGCGACAACGAGTTCGTGCCCTGGCAGCTCGGCGCGGTCATGTAAGGCGCCGCCGGGCCTGCCTGCCCACGGGATTGGCGGTCATACCGCATAGTTTACAAACGGCAACAAACGCGTAAATTTTCACAATTTTGCGCGTTTACCCGGTCTCGGCGATGTCAATTAAGCGAAGAACATCGCGACCGCTCCGATTTGGTCTGACCAGACGGGCGGCGCGAACACAGGTCGTGTAGCCCTTCAGGCCAGCCAACGCGGAACGTCCACACAACATGCCGGCGCTGACCGGCACCTGGAGACAAACCGCATGAAGACCTGGATCCTCGCGCCCCTGGTGGCGTCCGTTCTGGCACTCGCCGGCGCCCCCGACACCGCCCAAGCCCAGTCCTACCGCTGGGGCAACGTCGCCATCGGCGGCGGCGGCTATGTGACCGCCGTCGTGCCCAGCAAGACGCAGCGCAACCTGTTCTACGCCCGCACCGACGTGGGCGGCGCCTACCGCTGGGACGCGACGAACGCGAAGTGGGTACCGCTGCTGGACCACCTCTCCCAGGACGACGTGGGCCTCTACCATGTCGAGTCGCTGGCGCTCGACCCGAACAACAGCGCCGTCGTCTACCTGGTGGCCGGCGTGCCCTACTTCAGCGGTGGCAAGACCGTCGTGATGCGTTCGACCGACTACGGCGCCACCTGGAGCCGCGTGACGGACGTCAGCAACCTGTGGCGTGCCCACGGCAACGGTTCGGCCCGTGGCAGCGGCGAGCGCCTGCAGGTCGACCCCGGCAATAGCAACGTCGTCTACGTCGGCTCGCGCGCCAACGGGCTGTTCAAGAGCACCGACGCCGGCGCCAGCTTCTCCCGCGTGACCTCGCTGCCCGTCACGACCACCCCCAACAACGCGGGCATCAGCTTCGTCCTGCTCGATCCCACCACCGTCTCCAACGGCGCGGCCCAGCGCATCATCGTGGGCGTGTCCCGCTACGGCTCGGTCGGCACCAACCTCTACCGCAGCGACAACGGTGGCGCCAGCTTCTACGCCGTTGGGAACGCGCCCTCCGGCTTCATGCCGTCGCGTGCCGCACTGGCCAGCGACGGCAATCTCTACATCGCCTACGGCAATGGCGCCGGCCCCAATCCCAACACCGGCGCCGACAATCTGAATCCGCCCGAACCGCTGGATGCCGGCGGGGTGTGGAAGTACAACATGTCCAGCGGCAGCTGGACCAACGTGACACCGAGCAACCTCAATCGCGCCTACGGCGGCGTCTCGGTGGACCCGGCCAACCCGCAGCGCATCATCGCCTCCACCAGCAACACCTGGATGCAGCAGAACCCCAATGTCTGGGGCGACCACTTCCTGCTGTCCACCAACGGCGGCGCCACCTGGACCGACCTGGTCGCCAAGGGCTTCAGCCTGGACCCCAATGGCGTGAGCTGGATCTCGACCGAGTCCATCCACTGGTCCACCGACATCCAGTTCGACCCCTTCGACAGCAAGGCCGCCTGGGTCGTGTCCGGCAACGGCGTCTTCCGCTCGCCCAACGTCGATGCGGCGGCGCCGACCTGGACCTTCACGGTCAAGGGCCTGGAGGAGACCGTGCCTCTGGACATCGCGAGCATCCCGGGCGGCCCGCTGGTGACCGTCATCGGTGACTACGACGGCTTCCGCCACACCGGCAGCGTCGATGCCTACGGCCAGGTGCACACCCCGCGCATCGGCACCACCTCGGGCCTGGCCGTCGCGGCGGCGGCCACCGCGACCATGGTGCGCGTCGGCAACGCGATGTACCGCTCCGCCGACACCGGCTCGACCTGGAGCAGCGTGGGCAATATCCGTGGCACCTATGGCAAGGTCGCGCTGTCGGCCAACGGCGGGGCGCTGCTGCACACCTTCCAGAACTCGGACGGCAGCTACGCCACCTACCGCTCCACCAACTTCACCACCAGCTCGCCGAGCTGGACCGCCGTCAGCGGCCTCAGCACCAACTACATCGTGCCCGTGGCCGACCCGGTCAACGCCAACAAGTTCTACGTCTACGACAGGGGCTCCGTGCGCGTCAGCACCAACGGCGGCGCGAGCTTCAGCACCACCGCCACGCTGGCGGACTGGGGCTCGACCCGCATCCGCACGGCGCCTGGGCGCGAGGGTGACGTCTGGGTGGCGCTCAACGGCAGCGGCCTGGCGCGTTCGACGAATTCGGGCACCTCGTTCAGCACCTTCAGCAACGTCAGCTATGCCGGCGCCGTCGGCTTCGGCAAGGCCATGGGTGGTTCCAGCTACCCCACCGTCTTCATCTGGGGCACGGTGGGCAGCGGCAAACGGGGCATCTACCGCTCCACGGACGCTGGTGCGAACTGGGTGCGCGTGAACGACGACGCCCACCAGTTCGGCGGCCCCGGCAATGGCGAGTTCATCGCCGGTGACATGAACACCGAAGGTCGCGTCTACATGGGCACTGTCGGCCGTGGCCTCATCTATGGCCAGCCCGCCGGTGGCGCTCTGCAGGCACGCCACAGCAGCAAGTGCCTGGACGTGCCGGGCGCCAGCACCGGCTCCGGCACCGCACTGGTCCAGTGGAGCTGCAACGGCGGCGCCAACCAGCAGTGGAGCTTCGAGGATGCCGGCGGCGGCTGGTCGCGCCTGAAGGTCGCCCACAGCGGCCAGTGCATGGATCTCTCCAGCCAGAGCACGGCCAACGGCACCACCCTCGTTCAGGCCAGCTGCAACAGCAACACCAGCCAGCAGTGGGCCACGGAAGACATGGGCGGCGGCTACTTCCGCATCAAGTCGCGCTTCAGCGGCCTGTGCGTGGACGTGAACGCGGCCAGCACGGCCGACGGTGCCTCGGTGATCCAGTGGGCCTGCGGCACTGGCAACAACCAGCAGTGGAAGAACTTCTAAAGGCATGAAAACCACGAGGCGCACCGCGGCAATCTCCACCCTTTCCCTGCTGCTGGCCGCTTGCGGCGGCGGTGGGTCCTCCTCGGGCGATTCGGGCCCGGGGGCCCCTCCGCCGGCGCCTCCTTCACCACCACCTCCGCCCCCGCCCCCGCCCCCGCCCCCGCCTTCACCACCACCTGCTCCCGGCACCTATCGCTGGGGCAACGTAGCCATGGGCGGCGGCGGCTATGTGCCGGCCGTCATCGCCAGCCGGACCCAGCAGCATCTGTTCTACGCACGCACGGACGTCGGCGGCGCCTATCGCTGGGACCACACCAGCGGCCGCTGGGTGCCGCTGCTGGATTTCGTCTCCGAAGACGATGTCGGCCTGATGGGCGTCGAGTCGCTCGCCCTCGATCCCAAGGATTCCGCCGTGCTCTACGTGCTGGCCGGCACGTCCTACTTCAGCAACGGCAAGACGGTCGTCATGCGCTCGACCGACTACGGCGCGACGTTCTCGCGCATCACCGACGTCAGCACCCAGTTCCACGTGCATGGCAATGGCATGGGGCGCGGCAATGGCGAGAAGCTGCAGGTCGACCCGGGCGACAGCCAGGTCGTGTATGCCGGCTCGCGCGACAACGGCCTGTTCCGCAGCACCGACGCGGGAGCGAGCTTCACCCGCCTGGCCGCGCTGCCGGTGACGACGACGCCCAATGGCGCCGGCATCAGCTTTGTGCTGCCGGACCCCTCCAGCGTCGCCGTCGGCCGCGCGCAGCGCCTGCTCGTCGGCGTGTCGCGCCTCGGCTCGGTCGGGCCCAACCTCTACCGCAGCGACGACGGCGGCGCCAGCTTCGGCGCCGTCAGCGGCGCGCCGGCCGGCTTCATGCCCCAGCGCGCCGTGCTCGGCAGCGACGGCAACGTCTACATCACCTATGCCAACGGCGCCGGCCCGCACGGCGCCGGCAACGAACCCACCGACGCCGGCCAGGTCTGGAAATACCAGATCGCCGGCGGCAGCTGGACCAACGTCACGCCCGCCGGCATGACCCAGGCCTTCTCCGGCGTCACCGTCGACCCCAGCAACCCGCAGCGGGTGCTGATCTCCACCGTCAACACCTGGATGCAGCAGGGCGGCAGCTGGGGCGATCAGTTCCTGCTGTCCACCAACGGCGGCGCGAGCTGGAAGAACATCGTCCAGGCCGGCTTCGCCCTCGACACGGACGGCGTCAGCTGGATCGCCGGCAACAGCGTCCACTGGGCCACCAGCATCGAGTTCGACCCCTTCGACACCAAGACGGCCTGGGTCACCTCCGGCAACGGCGTGTTCCGCTGCAGCAACGTCGACGCCACGCCCACCACCTGGACCTTCGCCGTGCGCGGGCTCGAGGAGACCGTGCCGCTCAACGCCATCAGCGTGCCGGGCGGGCCGCTGCTGTCCGTCATCGGCGACTACGACGGCTTCCGCCACAGCGACATCGACGCCTACGCCCCCATCCACACGCCGCGCGTCGGGTCCACGCCCGGGCTCGCTGTCGCCGCGGCCAACACCTCGGTCGTCGTCCGCGCCGGCGGCAACAAGCTCTACCGCTCGGCCGACACCGGCGCCACCTGGACGCAGGTGCCGGCCCAGGCCACGACCTGGGTGGTCGCGCTGTCGGCCGACGGCAAGACGCTGCTGCACACGACCACCTCCGGCGGCAGCAACGCGACCTATCGCAGCACCGACTTCACCAGCGCCACCCCCGGTTGGACCACCGTGCCCAGCCTGAACGGCAGCGCCCGGCCCATAGCCGACCCGCTCAAGGCCAGCAAGTTCTACGGCTACGACAGCGGCAGCGGCCGCGTGCTGGTCAGCAGCGACGGCGGCGCGACCTTCACGACGGCAGCGACCTTGTCTGCCGGCGGCTCGGAGCTGCTGCGCGCTGCGCCCAACCGCGAGGGCGACCTGTGGGTGGCGCTGAAGGGCGGCGGCCTGAGCCGCTCCACCGACTCCGGTGCCTCCTTCATCAAGCTCGCCAACGTCGCCTACTGCGGCGCCGTCGGCTTCGGCAAGACCATGGCAGGCGCCAGCTACCCGACCGTCTTCATCTGGGGCGAGGCGAGCAGCGGCAAGCGCGGCCTCTACCGCTCCACCGATGCCGGCGCCAGCTGGACCCGCATCAACGATGACACCCACCAGTTCGGCGGCCCGGGCAACGGCCAGTTCGTCACCGGCGACATGAACACCGAGGGCGTGGTCTATATGAGCACCGTGGGCCGCGGCATCATCTACGGCGCGCCGGGCTGAGCGGTGCGCGGGCCCAGCTCCAGGCTGGTGACGAGCATGCATTCCTCGCCCATGTAGGGCAGGCGAACGGCGTTCAGGATGACGTCGCGAATGAGGCCCGCGGTATCGCGCACGCGCAGCGACAGGTTGCTGACCCGGCCGTGCTCGGCCAGCACTGCATAGAAGCGCTCGCGGTCGTCGGGCAGGATGCCGTAGGCATGCGAGGCGGTGGTCGAGCCGAGCAGCACGTCCCGGTCCAGGCCATACAGCTCGCACAGGGCCTGGTTCACCTCCACGATGCGACGCCCGCGGATGGAGATGATGGCCATTGGCAGCGGCGCGCCGAAGAACAGCGCTTGGAAACGGTCGCGACCCGCCTCGACCTCCTGCTGCGCCGCGCGCTGGGCCCGGCGCGCGTCGATGCTGTCGAGGGCGAACGACAGGTCGTCGCCGAGCTCGTCGAGCAGTTGCAGCAGCTCGTCGTCGAAGAAGTCTGGTTGCCCTGCGCACAGCATCGTAAGCGTCCTGGCAAGTCATGTTGATCTGCTGAGCCGTGCCTAGGATGCTCGTATCCATCAACGACTTGATGGGTACGTACGCACTATGGATCAAGCAGCGCCAGGCCGCCGGCGGCGAATTCACAGCGCCGAGTTCAAGGCGCAGGCAGTGCAGGCGGCGCAGCAGCCGGGCGTCTCTATGGCCGCCGTGGCGATGGCTCACGGCATCAACGCCAACCTGCTGCGGCGCTGGGTCCATGAGAGGGCTCAGCCACCTGCCGGCGTAGCGGCGGTCAGTCCCAATCCTGTCGGCTTCATCGCGCTACCGATGCCGGCGTCACCTACACCGCCCGAACCAAGCGCTGAGCTCATCCGCATCGAGCTCCGCCGGGGCTCGACCGTCATCGCAGCGACCTGGCCAACAAGTGCTGCGGACGCGTGTGCGGCCTGGATGCGCGAGCTGCTGCTTTGATCCGCATCGACGCCGTTTGGCTTGCGACGACGCCACTGGACATGCGCGCCGGCACGGAGACCGCTCTGGCTCGCGTTGTTCAGGTCTTCGGCGGCGCCAAGCCTCACCACGCCTACCTGTTCGCCAACCGGCGTGCCACACGCATGAAGGTGCTCGTGCATGACGGCATCGGCGTGTGGCTGGCGGCGCGGCGCCTGCACCAAGGCCGCTTTGTGTGGCCTCGCGAGGTCACGTTGGAGCACATGCCGCTGACGCAGCCGCAGCTGCAGGCCCTGGTGCTGGGTCTGCCATGGCAGCGCGTGGAAGACGACGGCGCGATTCGTTTGCTGTGAGGCAATCGGTGCTCGCGCCGATGCGCATGGCCCGTTGGCGCTCCACACTGCCGTCATGGCAGTCGCCGCGCCCCTCAGTGTCGAAGACATCGCCTCGCTGGAAGCTGCGGGGCTCGGACACATCGGCGCCAAGGTGCGAGCGCTCTTGGACCGCCAGGCGCACGACCGTCACGAGATCGAGTGGCGCGACGCCAAGATCGAGAAGCTGACCTTCGAGATGGCGCAGTTGCGCCGCGTGAAGCTCGGCAAGAAGAGCGAGCAGCTCGACGCCGAGCAGAAGGCGCTCTTCGACGAGGCGGTCGATGCTGACCTCGCCGCGCTGGAAGCGCAGCTCGCAGAACTCATGGCTGCCAAGCGCAAGGACACCGCCCCTGCGCCCGAGCGGCCCAAGCGCGCCGCGCTGCCGGCGCATCTGCCTCGCGTGGAGCGACACCACGAACCCAGCGACACGACGTGCCCCTGCGGCTGCCAGATGACACGCATCGGAGAGGACGTCAGCGAGAAGCTGGACTACACGCCCGGCAGCTTCACGGTGGAGCGCCATGTGCGCGGCAAGTGGGCCTGCGCGAAGTGCCGCACGTTGACACAGGCACCAGTGCCGGCTGAGATCATCGACAAGGGCTTGCCCACCTCGGGCCTCCTCGCTCATGTTCTGGTCGCCAAGCACTCGGACCACCTGCCGCTCTATCGCCAGGAAGCCATCTTCGAGCGCGCTGGCCTGGCCATCCCACGGTCGACGCTCGCGGCCTGGGCGGGCGTGTGCGGTGTGCGCCTGCAGCCGTTGGTGGACGCCATGAAGGCCGACCTGCTGCGCCTGCCGGTGCTGCACGCCGACGAGACGCCCGTGGCCATGCTGGCGCCCGGCACGGGCAAGACCCATCGCGCCTATCTCTGGGCATACGCCAGCGGTGCCTTCGAGGACATGCGCGCCGTGGTCTACGACTTCACCGAGAGCCGCTCCGGCCAGCATCCACGGACCTTCCTTGGCCACGGCACCGCGAGCGCCTGGAAGGGCAGCCTCGTGTGCGATGACTACTCGGGCTATAAGACTCTGTTCTTCGACAGCGGCATCACCGAGGTGGGCTGCATGGCCCACGCGCGCCGCAAGTTCGTGGAGCTGCACCTGGCCAACAAGAGCATGCTGGCGGCCACCGCCATCGAGTTCATCGGGCAGCTCTACGGCATCGAGCGGGAAGTGAAGAACCTGCCAGCCGAAGACCGGCTGAGAGAGAGAGACGAACGCGCGCGGCGCCGGTTGCGAAGGCGCTGCACGAGTGGTTGCTAGAGTACCGGCCGAAGGTGCCTGATGGCTCGGCCACTGCCAAGGCGATGGACTACAGCCTGAACCGGTGGGCGGCGCTCACGCGCTTCCTCGCAGACACCGCCTTGACCATCGACAACAATTTCGACGAACAGCAGATCAGACCGTGGGCCACGGGACGCAAGAACTGGCTCTTCGCCGGAACGTTGCTTGCCGGACAGCGCGCCGCGGCCATCATGAGCCTCATCCAGACGGCTAAGCTGAACGGGCATGACCCGTATGCCTACCTTAAGGACATCCTGCAGCGCCTTCCTACGCATCGCGCCAGCGGCATCGGCGAGCTATTGCCGCATCGGTGGGGCAGTGCTGACAAAGCGAGTCCACCAGGCACTGACGTCTGCGCCCGTTAGCCGAGCACCATGAACTGCGAATTCACTCGCGGGCGCTCAATGCGGTTTCCTATCAAGCCGCAGAATGAGTTGATCAATCTCTTGAAGTCGCCGCGCTTTCGGAAGCAGCACACGCGCCAGCACGATGAACACTCCCGATGCGCCCGCAAGCACCACAGCCGCCTCGATGGAGCCTCCTCCGACCAATAGGATGACCGCACCGAGCAATGCGCCAACCGAGAACACGAACATTAGCCACATGTTGGCCGCTGCGGAATTGGTCCCGAATATCGGCCGGACCCAACGTCCCGGCATGTAGAACTTGAAGACGTCAAACATCTCTGAAGCGCTAAAGGGCTAGGCAGCCGCCTCGAGCTAAGACTCGTTCATCCGCAGGACGGCTGCGTGCATTTTGGCTGCGATGGCGTAGATCGTCATGCCCCCCGCAAACCGTCGACATCAACATGACATGCCTGAGCGCTTACAGACGGGACGTCGCGAAGCTAGCAGACGAGATAGGGGAGCAGCTACGTTGCGTCGCTGAAGGCTCTCCCTTAGCAAACTGACTTGCCCGGACGCATACGCCGACCCGACGTGGTCATGAGGTCCGTTTACGACGTCGACCTTCTTGAGTCCATGTACATCAGATACGGAAGGATGACTACCAAGAAGACGACCTCACATAGCGCCATCCAGCGGGTAAACCGGATGTCCACTTCGCCGAATGCGGTGGCGATCAGATGGAGAGCTGCGAACAGCAGGTTGAACTGCAGCGCGTAGACGGCGGCTCGTCTGATCCAGCGTGGCACTTTCATGATGCGCAGAGTATCTGTGCGCACGGCAATGCGCGTCGGGACATCGGACTCCAGGGCTAAGCGGATCAACATGACCTGCCAGGACGCTTAGATACATTTTGGCTGCAATGGCGCAGATCGTCATGGCTCACGCAAGCCGTCAGAGTCAACATGACCTGCCTGAGCGCTCACCACCAAGCGGCCGCGCCCCGTCCGGAGTGGTGTGCGACCGATAGGCCCTCACTTGGTGCCGTCTCGCAAACCGCGCCGCAAGCGCTTGAAACCTTCTGGATAGTCCGGAGCCCAAAGCCATTGCGTATCAATAGCTCCCCAGCGGAGTAGCACCTGCCTGATTGAACCGGCAACAAATGCGTGTATCAGGGCGACCACGAAAAGGACCAGCGCGATGACCGTCGCGCCGAGTAGCACCTTCCACCACGCAACGCTCGGTGCCACCTGGCTCGCAGCGCCGACAAGAACGCCACCAATCGCAAGCGCCGCGATCAACACCTTTGCAACGAACAGCTTCATGGTCGGCTCCGCAAGACACATCAGAGCAGCAGCAGCGCTGCAACTGCCAGCATGGTGGGCCCAATCGCTCCCAGCAGCAAGCCGCCCGCGCCGATGGACTCATCTTCAAAGCCGCGCTTGAGAAGGGCGACTCCCGCCGGGTTGGGGGCATTCGCAATAACCGTCAGCCCGCCGCCGGCCACGGCACCGGCCACCAGCATGTATTTGGCGTCGGCCGAGGTGCTTGTGATGAGCGAGCCAAGGTATGTGAGCGCGGCGTTATCGGTGACAGCGGTCAGCCCGAGCGCGCCGAAGAAGAGAGCCAGGGGCTCCAGCCCGGACACGATGGGCTGCAGCCACCAGCCTTGTAGTCCGCCAAGCACCACCAAGCCTGCCAGGAAGAAGGCCACCAGCAGCGCTTCCTTGAGGATCAACGGGCTTTGATGCCGTTCGTAGGCCTGCGTGAAGCCGAGAAACATCAGGAACAGCCCGAGAAACGCGACGGGGTGGTGAGCTAGCAGTACGACACCCGCGAGCAGCGCGAGATGCACAAGCACCACCAGCGCCGGGACGGCAGCCTCCGGCGGAGCGCCATCGGCAGACGCGGCGTGCAGATGCTGGCGCAACATGAACGTGGCGATGGTGGCGTTGATGACCACAGCGACCGCCGCCTTCCAGCCAAAGTGCGTGAACATGAAGGCGCTGTCCCATTGCCAGGTTGTCGCGACCATCAGCACCGGCGGCGCGGCATAGGAGGTGAGCGTGCCGCCGATAGACACATTGACGAACAGTACGCCAAGGGCCAGGTACTTCAGGCGCTCCGGCACCTCGGGCCGGAAGACCGTCGGCGCCAGCATCAGCGCAGCAATGGTCATAGCCGCGGGTTCGGTGATGAGCGAACCGAGTAGTGGCACGGCCGCCAGGCCCAGCCAGGCGTTCGCAAGTGGAGTAGGCAGGGGCAAGACACGGGCGATGCCTCCGACCACCCAGACGACTGTCCGGAGTACCGGCCGCGAAGCTGCCACCACCATGACCACGAAGACGAACAGCGGCTCGGTGTAATTGCGGGATTCCGCGTAGGCCAGCGCTTGACCACCCCCCTGCATCATGCCCATGGCGACGATCAAGACAATGGCCCAGAAGCCGAACACCACTTCGACCTCACCCAGGAGGTGGAACAAACCAGCGTGTCTGGGGAAGCGGTGTGAGAGGCGTTCGAACTGCTTGGCGGCGAAGGTATGCGCCAAAGCCAAGGCGAACAAGGCAAGGGCGGTGTACTGGACGGCTTGATCGGACATCGGGAGCATGGTCGCGGTTGATCCGCGCGGCGGCCCGACCAGCGCAAACAACCTGCTGCTCCGAGGCTCGGACCAGCACCCAGCAGAGAGTGTAGCGATGGCGCAGGGAGTAGCCGAGCGCCTGCTAGGCTAGCTGGTGCGCTGCGCACGACTTGCTCACGCGCGTGCTGCCGCCCCCTGTACGACCAGACCTTCCAACGTGCCTTCACGCGAGCCGCGAGCCCGCTTTGGTCGTCATTGCCCCGACGTCGTGAGGGTCACCAGCAATGCTCCGAGACCGAAGAGTATCAGCGGGACGTACGGAAGCGCGTATCTGAACGCGCCGTCTTCGCGGCGAACCAAACCACCACGCGTTTGAACAGGGAGCTTGCGTCTGAAGTTGTCCAGCAGCACAAGAAAGTACGCGAGCAGGCAGCACACCGCGCCGGCTCGAAACCACGGCGCGGCGCCGTCGACTTGCCCGAAGCCTACGGCAATCAATGCGACGCCGATGGCAACCGAACCGAGCGCGACGCGCGGCAGCCAGTGAGTGCGTTGGAGGCCTGCTTCACCCATGGGCGGCAATCATATATAGGGCGACCGGCTGGCCAGCCAACCCGAATGCGGATACGAGCATCCTACGCACGACTCGGCGGATCAACATGACTTGCCAGGACGCTTACACAGCATCAGCACGGCGCAGACCTCGCCGGCATGCCTCAACGGAATCCATGCGATGGCCCGCACGCCCTGGGCGACGGCCTCGCTGCGCCAACGTCCGGCCAGCGGGTCGAGCACATAGTCGTTGTTGACGATGCGGCGGCCCTCGCGGAAGGCGCGCGCCGTGTAGGACGTCTGCACTTCCGGGTGGCCCAGGTCCAACGGGTCGGGCACGTTTTCCAGCACCTGCGTGATGCCGGCCTGCCCCGCGCGTGAAGCAGGCATGCCGCCGAGGCTGCAGCTTGCGCTCTCCTCTGCGCCCCGGCACCGCCGGGGCGCAACAGGCTACCTCGGCGGACCGCCGGAGCCGCTGGGATTGCCCGACTGCATGCCCTGGCTCCGCTGCTCCTGTTGCTGCTGCTTGATGAAGCTGCTCGCGTCTTCCAGCCCGGCAGCCAGTTCCACCTTCTGCAGCACGCCCTGCTTGTCGACCGTCCATTCCTTGATCGAGGCTTCGAGCAAATCGGTGCGGCGCATCTCCGCGAGGATGTCACCGCGACTGACGCCGGTCTCGAGCCGGCCCTGCCACTGCCTGGCCCACTGGGCCATGGGCTGGCCGCGCAGGTTCTGCGCCAGCAAGCCAAGGGTCTGGTGGGCCTCCTCGGCCTGGCCGGCATAGGCATAGGCCAGGGCCGCGGACCGGCCGAGTGCAGGCACGTCGTGCGTGGTTTGCCAAGCCGAGACGACGCCCTGCAGCGCAGCGTCGTCGGGCGCGCCCTTGCTGGCGGCCGCCTCGGCCGCGAGGACCGCGACCGCGACTTCGGGCGAGTGAGGGCTCAGTGCGCGTGCCCGCTGCAAATGGCGCTGCGCGGCCTGCAGGTGAGTGCGCATCACGTCAGCCTCGGCGCGACGGGCCAGGCGAAGGTTTGCCATGCCTGCAAGGTACTCGGCCTCTAAGCCGGGAGCGTCATCCCGCAGCATGGGGTCGAGCTGGCGCAGGGCCTCATGCGGATCGCCCCAGTCGATCTGGGCGCGACTGAGGGTGAGGCGAGCCGCATCGGCGTCCGGGAATCGGGCGGCCAGGTCGGTGACCTTCTTCAGCAGCGCCACGCCGGCGTCCCGGCTCGGGCAGGCCTTCAACGCAGCGTCGGCCAGCACGAACTCGCCCGCCGCGCGAGACAGGATCTGGAAGCTGACGCGGCTGACCGGCAGCGTGGGCGGCGCCACGCGCAGCGTCTGCACACCCCGCAGCGCGTAGCGCCACATCACCGCGCCTAGATCGGCCGTCTTCATGCCAAAGGCGCGCTCGAATGCCCGCGTCGGAGATTCACCGTTGCCGACCAACGCCAGATAGCGGCTCTGGCGCTTGCGGTTTTCTTCAGACGACATCATGTAGTGGGTCAGCAGCCAGGACCTCGCCTCGAACTCCAGGCGCACGCCGGCATCACCACCGTAGTTGCGGGCATTGCGGACCCGGTTCTCGAGCACGTCCTCCCACTCCAGGCTGTACTTGCGGCCGTTGCCCAGGAACCGGAGGTAGCCCGCAATGGCCCTGTTGGTGCGCCCCACCACCATCTGCCGCTCGGAGAAACGCACCGTGGAGAAATACTGTGCGAAACCTTCGATGAACGAAGCAGGCGTGCGAATGTCCGTGTAGCGCAGCAGGAAGTGCCGCGCATACGCCTCGAAGGCGAACGACAGCGTGTCGTCCAGCGCGCCCTTCTCGAGCTGCTCGTCACGCAGCTTCGAAATGCGTTCCACGTTGACGGCGAACCCCTGAACGCCCGCGGCGCAACTGCCGTACAGGCCGACGGCGTCCGCCGGCATGCCGTCGCCTATTCCTCCCAGTTCCGGCACCCGGTTGCGGAAGTACAGCGTCAGCTTCGGCGCCGGCCGCTCGACGCCGCCTGGCAGCGTGTAGATGCGCAGCAGGTGGTCCAGCTTTTCGAGGTTGTCGAGCAGCAGTTCGACGTCATCTTCGCGAGTGTCCGAATACACGACGAAGTGCGGACTTTCGGCGCGGAACCAGTTCGACGTCTCAGCCTTCTTGCCGACCACGTCCACGCGGCCCAGGCTCTCAGACGGGGCCTGCTGAGCGCAGGCAGCGCTGGCCCACAAGGCGCCAACAACGAACAAGGTGGCCAAGGGACGCTGGCGCATGGGGAGTTCTTTCAAGGTCGACAGGCTCCGAGACATCAACGGAAAAGCCGCTGGGCAAAGTGGAAGAGGTTCTCGGCCCAGCTCTCGCGATCATGGCCGTATTCGTCGACGTTCCAGACATGGGGAATGCCGGCGTCCTTCAGCGCGCGATGCGTGGCCTGGGAGACGTTGATGAGGCCGTCCTTGTTGCCGCAGGACAGGTAGAGCAGCGCCAGCTGCCGCTTCACGGCGGCCGGGTCGGGCAGCAGCTCGGCGGGCGGCCGGGTGTTGGGCGCCGAGGAGAAGCCGCCGACCGAGGCGAAGACGTCGAGGTGGGCCAGGCCGAAGTTCAGCGCCTGGCCGCCGCCCATCGACAGCCCGGCCAGTGCCCGGTGCCGCGCATCGGCGACGGTCGCGTATTTGGCATCGACGGCCGGGACCAGGAACTCCAGCAGGTCGCGTTCGAACTTGGCGAAGCCGGCGGCGTTTTCCGCCGTGAACACGCGCTCGGGCGGTGGCGAGCGGTCGTCCGGCAGCGCGCGGCCATTGGGCATGACGACGATCATCGGCAGCGCCTTGGCGCTGCCGATGAGCTTGTCCAGCACGACGTTGGCGCGCACGTAACCGCTCCACTCGTGCTGGTTGCCGCCGATGCCGTGGAGCAGGTAGAGCACCGGGTAGCGGCGCTCGGCGGAGTACCCCGGCGGAAGGTAGACAAGCGCCTGGCGCTGCGTGCCGGTGACGCCGGACGCGTAGTTCAGCTCTTCCACGCGGCCTGCCTGCGCACCGGCCTGCGCGTCCGCGAAGTCGGCCGGTGGCGGCGGAAAGGCGCGTACATCATCTGGCGCCAGTGTGATGGCGCGTTCGAAGTTGGCCCGCGCACGGTCGGGGGTGACGGTCTCCACGCCTTGCGCCATGGCGGCGGTTGCAAGGGTCAGCAGTGCGATGGCGGCAAGCGCCCAGCTTCGGTTCAATGGCATGAAAGTTCTCTCAAGGGTCGGCTTACTGCGAAGCGGCCGACGGGCGGCCGAACAGGCGACGGGGGATGGGCTGGTAGTCGGCCTCTTCCAGCCCCGACGGCGCTCACTTCAGCACATCTTGCAGGGCGCGCTCATGCCGCGGCATGCGCTCGACGGCGCTGGCGATGGCCTGGCGACGGCCCTGCAGGGCCTTCAGCGCGCGTTCGAGCGGAATTTCCGCGAAGACGGGGTCCTCACGCTTTGGCCAATAGTCCATGCCTGCAAAGATCGTGAGCCAGTTCTGGCCGAAGAACGGATCTTCGTCGTAGTCCCACAGCACGCCGAAACGCCGCCAGGCATCCATCTTGAAGGCCAGAGTCTCGGGCAGTTCCATGGAAGCCACGTGCCGCCACAACTCGCTGTCGCGGCGGCGGGTCAGGCAGTAGTGCAGGATGATGAAGTCGCGGACGCGCACGAAGCGCCGCACGAGGCTTTCGTTGAACTGGGCCCGGTCGCCATCCTGCAGCGGGCGCCCGGAAGTCAGGGCGACCATCAACCGGCCGATGGCCTCCTGGGCGAGATAGATGCTGGTGGACTCCAGCGGCTCGAGGAAGCCGGACGACAGGCCGATGGCGACCACGTTGTGGACCCAGAAGCGCTGGCGATGCCCAGTCTTGAAGCGCAGCAGCTTGGGCTCGGCGAGCTGCTTGCCGTCCAGCCGCGCCAGCAGTTGCTCGCGCGCCCGGTCCACGTCGATGAAGCGGCTGGAGAACACATGGCCGTGGCCCGTGCGGCTCTGCAGCGGGATGCGCCAGGCCCAGCCACCCTCGAGCGCCGTCGCCTGGGTGTAGGGAAGGATCTCATCCCCGCTGCGCTCGCAGGGGCAGGCCCAGGCGGCATCGACCGGCAGCCAGTGGCTGAAGTCGACAAAGGGCTCGCCCAAGGTTTGGCCCAGCAACAGCGAACGGAAGCCAGAGCAGTCGATGAAGAGGTCGCCCTCGATGCGCCGGCCGTCGTCCAGCACCACGGCCGCCACGCCCCCGTCGGCGCGGCGGGACACGTCCACGATGCGGCCCAGCGTATGGCGAGCGCCGCGCTGCGTGGCCAGTTCGCGCAAGAAGGTCGCGTATTTCACGGCGTCGAACTGAAAGGCGTACTGGTACTCCTTCGTGCCCTCCTGGGGCAGCGCAAAACGCCCCTGCAGGGCCATCACCGCCCCCAGGCTTTGCAGCGGATCGGTCTGACCCGTGCGACGGTGCTGCCCCCACAGCGTCTGCGAGCCGGACAGGTTGCCTAGTGGGCCGAAGGCGTGGAAATAGTCGCTGCCAGGCTCCAGCCAGTCGCGGAAGTGGATGCCTAGCTTGAAGGTACCGTCGGTGGCGCGCAGGAACTCCCGCTCGTCGATGTTCACGAGCCGGTTGTACTCGCGGATCGTCGGAAAGGTCGCCTCGCCCACGCCGATGATGCCGATGTCCTCGGCCTCCACCAGCTCCACGCTCGCACGACCGGACAACCCCGTGGCCAGCGCCGTGGCCATCATCCAGCCAGCGGTACCTCCGCCGACGACGACGATGCGGTCAAACTTCAGGGACGACATGCAGACTTCCTTCATGGTGCAGGCTTGGCCTGCGGCTGTTCTTCTCGGCTTTCATCGTGCAGGCGCCGTCAGCACATGCTGCAACAGGCGATGGTGGGGCGGCTGGCGGTCCACCCAGGCCGCGAGGGCGTCACGGCGCGCCCGCAGCGCGTGCAGCGCGCGCTCGGGTGGCACTTCGGCGAACACGGGGTCCTCGCGTCGCGGCCAGTTTTCCATGCCCGCATGGATGGCCAGCCAGCTGGTGGCGTCAAAGCCTTCGTCGTCGTACTCGTGCAGCAGGCTGGTGTCGCGCCACAAGTCCAGCCTGAAGGCCAGCGTCTCGGGCAGTTCCATCGACGCCACATGCCGCCACAGCTCGCTGTCGCGGCGGCGGGTCAGGCAGTAGTGCAGGATGATGAAGTCGCGGATGCGGGCGAAGCGCCGCGCCGAGCCTTCGTTGAACAGCGCGCGGGCGTCGTCGTCCGGCGGCGGTCCTCCTGTCAGCATCGCCATCAGGCGGGCGATGCCGTCCTGGATCAGGTAGATGCTGGTGGACTCCAGCGGCTCCAGGAAGCCGGAGGACAGGCCGATCGCGATGACGTTGTTGACCCAGAAGCGCTGGCGGTGGCCGGTGGTGAAGCGCAGCAGGCGCGGCTCGGCCAGCGGCTTGCCGTCCAGGCGGGCGAGGAGTTGCTCGCGGGCGCGATCCGCGTCGATGAAGCGGCTGGAGAACACATGACCATGGCCGGTCCGGCTCTGCAGCGGGATGCGCCAGGCCCAGCCGCCTTCCAGCGCCGTGGCCGTGGTGTAGGGCGTGAGTTCCTCGCCGCTTCGCTCACAGGGGCAGGCCCAGGCGCTGTCCACGGGCAGCCAGTGGCTGAAGTCGACGAAGGGTTCTTCCAGCGTCTGGCCGAGCAGCAGCGAGCGGAAGCCCGAGCAGTCGATGAAGAGGTCGCCCTCGATGCGGCGGCCGTCGTCCAGCTGGACCGCGGCCACGCCGCCATCGGGCCGGCGCAGCACGTCGACGATGCGGCCCTGCGTATGCCGCGCGCCACGCTGGGTCGCCAGGCGGCGCAGGTAGGCAGCATAGGCGACGGCGTCGAAGTGGTAGGCGTACTTGAACTGCGAATCGTCCTGCGGCAGCACGAAGCGGCCCTGCATGGCCATGACGGTGGGCAGGCATTGCACGCCGAGCGGTTCACTCAAGCCCAGGCGACGGTGCTGGGCCCACAGCGTCTGTGAGCCGACCAGGTTGCCGAAGTGGCCGAAGGTGTGGAAGTAGTCCTTGCCGACCTCCAGCCAATCGCAGAAACGGATGCCGAGCTTGTAGGTGCCGTTGGTGGCGCGCAGGAACTCGGCCTCGTCGATGCCGATCAACTGGTTGTAGCTGCGGATGGACGGGAAAGTCGCCTCGCCGACGCCGACGATGCCGATCTCCTCGGACTCGACCACCTCGATGTGCCGCTGGCCCTTGAATTGCGTGGCCAGCGCTGCGGCAGTCATCCAGCCGGCGCTCCCGCCACCGATGACGATGATGCGGTCAACCCGCTGTGAGCTGGGGGCGATCATGCCTGCCCTCCTCGATCTTCAGAAACGGACATGCCGCCCGGCGGAAACCGGGCGGCATGCATATTTATCACAGGCGGAGTTCAAACTTCACTCCACCTGCACCAACGAGTCAGGTCAGAACTCGTAGCTCCCGGTCAGGTTGTAGCTGCGGCCGGGGAAGTTCCAGGACGAGCCCATATAACCCGGCTCCTGCTTGTTGGTGCGACGCACCATCACGTTGTTCAGGTTCGTCACGCTGAGCGCGAGACCGAACTTGTCCGTGAAGCGGTACGACACGCCACCATCCCACTGGCCGAAGGCTTCCTGGTACTGAGGCAGGCCCCACCACGTGTCCTGGCAGACGCCGCCATGGCAGGCCGTCTGGCGGGCCGTATCCATGCTGGTGCCGTTCTGGCCATTCGGGCCGTCGTTGCCAACGTTCTTCAGCACCCGGCTCGTCCAGTTGTAAGCCAGGCGGGCTGAGAAGTTGTAGCGGTCATAGCGCAGCGCGAAGTTGGCGGCGTTCTTCACCAGCCCCGGCACCGGCAGCGAACCGAAGGGGCGGCCATTGGTGTCGCAGCCGTAGACCTTGATCGCGTCGTCGGTGAGCGTGTTGTTGGCCGGGCAGTACTGCGTCTGCGCATCCCGGTAGAACTTCTGGCTGCTGGCGATGTAGGTGTAGTTGGCCGACACGCCAAAACCCTTGGCCCAGTCAGGCAGCACGTCCTTCAACGAATCGAAGTGGTCGAGGTAGGTCTCGGCAGCCAACTCGATGCCATGCAGCCAAGCACGAGCAGCATTGCGCGGACCGGTGACGAAGAAGGTCTGCTCATTACCCGCCAGGCTGCGATAGGAACGGGCGTAGGTGGAGTTGTAGACCAGGTCCTTGACATCCTTGTAGAACAGCGTCGCTGTGAGCGACTGGCCGGCGCGCGGATACCACTCCAGGGCCAGGTCGAAGTTGTTCGCCTGCAGCGGCTTCAATTTGGCGTTGCCGTTGTTCTTGCCCGTGTAAGTGACCTGCTGGTTGGCGGTGTCGACCTTCTGCTCCAGCGCCACCGCTTCCTGCACCTTGTCGAAGCCCGGGCGATAAACGCTCTTGGCCACGCCAATCCGGCCGAGGAGCTTGTTGTCACCGGTCAGGTTGAACTTCAGGTTCATGGAAGGCAGCGCATCAACGTGGCTCGACGTGACATCGAGCGGATCGCTGACACCGCCGAATCGCGGGACGTCCGGGGGCGTGGTGGTGGTGTACTGGGGATTGAACGACGTGAAGCCATGGGAGGCGCGGCCCGTGTAAACCAGACGGACACCGATGTTGCCTTCCATCGGAATCTTCCAGTCGTCAAAGCCGAACCGCAGGTTGCCGTAGACCGCGTGGGTACGCTCGGAAACATTGCTGATCTTGTAGGGATTCTGCCCGTAGACCAGGTTGGGATCGAAGGTGTAGTCCGCAGCCGTCGGATCGCAGGTCGGAACACCCAGCGGTTGTTCGGTGGGGTGGGCCGTGTTCCAGTCAGTTGCCAGCTTTATCGAATCCCGGCACTGCTGCAAACGCACTTCATTGAGAAGCTTGCCGTAGGTGGCCGGATCCTTGATGGCGTCATAGGTCGGGAAGACCACGGCCGGCGGCTGGTTGCCACCGAAGGGCGTGTAGTTGTACACCTCCGTCGCAGCGGCCCTGTACGCCGGATTGCTCAGATAGGCAAAGTTGCCCCGTGACTGCCAACCGTTGTTGTTGATATCCCCATCAGTCTTGAGGTTGGGCAGCTGACCCGCCGTACCCGTCTGGCGCACCGCCCAAGGCACGGCGATCGACTGCCAGCCCACGCTTGCGTTGATGTAATCCTGTCCCGTTGCCTTCGTCCCATCCGGCTTGATCCCATCCTTGTTTGCAACGGGGAAGGTGGCCTGCTCCCGCACCGACGTCCGGTAGGTGCTGCGAACGCCGAAGGTGAAGTCACGCAGCACCGCATCGTCGAAACTGCGCTTGATGTCGGCCTTCCAGGCATACAGGTTGGCATCGCCCTTCAGGCGACCGGGCATCACCGACAGCCAGTAGTAGTTGCCGGCATCGGCCAGGAAGTCACGCGACTTCTGGTCGAAACCCATCTGCACCGGCGCATTGCCGTTGGTGGTGATGTCCATGCTCGGCACGAAGGTGGCCGTCTGCACTTCCTCACCACGGGTGCGGAAGGACGACTTCACCCACTGCAGGTCGTTCTGCACGGCCCAGCGCTCATTGATGGCCCACTTGAAATTCCATGCCAGTTCACTGGTCTGGGTGTTGTGCTCGGTGAACGCACGGCTGGTACCCATGCTCAAGCCGCCGTCGGCAAATTGGTTCGCACCCTTGCCACCATAGGACCAATTGGTGGTGCCGTCAGCGTACTTGGGCAGGTACAACGGATAGCTGAAGTGCCCCGACGTCAGCACGCCGCGGCTGTCGACGACCGCGTTCTCGACTTTGACGCCGTAGGGCGAGGCGTTGAAGTTCGGGTCGCCGAAGCTCGGGTAAATATTGGAGCCGGTGTTCTGCTCCTTGCCTTTGGAAACGAAGGCCGTCAGTGCGGACTGCATGTCGTTCTTCTTCCACTGCAGTGCGCCGTAGAAGCCTCGACGGTCCGACGTGCCGACGTTCTGACCCCAGTTGGCTGCGCCCGGTACCCAGACCTTCTCGCCAACGTGACCATCGATGTCGGTGCGCTGGAAATAAGGCTGCAGGTCCAGATGCTGGCTCTCGTAAGTCGAGTGGTTCAGCGCCAGGTCCACCAGCACACCCCAACGGCCCGAATCGTTGTCCCAGCGGGTCGAGTAGATGGCCGACAGCGTCGGCGCCGCCTTCTTCGTCTTCTGCTCGTAATTGGTGCCGAAGCTGACGACGCTCTTGGTGCCGCTGAAGTCGAACGGCAGGTGGGTACGCAGGTCCACCTGGCCGGCGATACCGCCCTCGATCTTTTCGGCCGAGGGGTTCTTGTAGACGTCCACGCCCGCCATCAGCTCGGACGGCACCGCACTCCAGCTCAGGTCACGACCCGGCCAGCCCGCAGAGAAGACCTCACGGCCATTGAGCGTGGACGATCCCCAGGACAGGCCGCGCACATTGATGCGGTCGTCGGTGCCCTCGGAGAAGTGCTTGGGGTCGTTGTTGGTGGAGCGCATGCGCTCCACCGTCACGCCGACGATGCGCTGCAGGACTTCGGTGATGGACTTGTCGGGCAGCTTGCCCGCTTCATCGGCAACGACCGAGTCGACAATTTCTTCAGAGTTCTGCTTGATCTTCTGCGCGCTTTGCAAGGCAGCACGCGCGCCCTTGACGACCACCGTGTCCAGCGTGGCCGGGGTCTGGTTGCCAGCCGGCTGCGTCTGCGCCAGCACGACACCACTGGCGCTCAACAGCACCAGTTGAATAACACCACGCTGAATGGCAGTGGGTCGAAAGTTGTTGCTCATGAAGTCTCCGTCTTACTTGGATATTTCTGTACCACCTGACAGGCCGCCCCTCAGGCGGCGCTGTCGCGACTGAACCCGGCCGAGCGGCCGGCAGCCGTCACTGGATGGTGATGGCGCCCTTGAGGGTCAGTTCCGACGAGAACTTGCCATCGGTGGCATTGGTGTTGTTCAGCGATTCCTGACGGAAACGCACGCGCACCACATCGGTCGTGGTCAGCAACGTCTTCGCCGAGGCCCGGGAATCGGCAAACTTGCCGAGCGCAGTGACGTAAGCGTCAATCCTGGCCTGGGCTTCAGCCGGGGTATCGCCAGCCACCGGGTTGGGATTGGGAACCTTCTGCACAACACCGCCCAAATCGGCCTTCACCACCCCCGGCAGGCCGCAATCAGAGGTCACCGCGAACGTATCCAACGACAGGGCATAACTAATCAATCCACCAGGCAGGGGATACAGCACAGCCGCCAACTCCGGATTGCAGCCGTTGTTCCGCTTGCCAAGGTCCAAGTAAACGGTAATGGGCATGCGCGATGCAGCGAACCCGTCATTGACACCCAGCGTAAAGCCCAGGAACTGCTCCGTGGTCACCCGCGAACCACTGTGGGTATCCGCCGAGGAGTCGAAACCGTTCAGCCCCGCCGCAAAGATGTCGATGCGGTTGAAGCCGGTGTACCAACCAAGCGTGGCGGGATCCTTGGGGTATTGCGCGGCCGAGGTCAGCGTAGTGCCGTCCGTGGAAACCGAGTGATAGCAAAGATTGTCATTGGGCACCTCGACATCCTTGCCAGCGGCGTCCTTTTCGGTGTGAGTCGCACCACACCACTCCCAACCGCCAAGCATCGAGATCCACGGATTGGTCGTCACGTTGCCACCCTGCTTGGTGGACAGCGAGTTGCTCGTACCGACGGCTCGGCCACTGGGCCCGAAACCATCGGCAATCACTAACGGATCGACGGCAACGAAAGCCTGCCCCGAGCCCGCAAGGAACTGGTCGTTTTCAGCAGTCGAGCCCTTCAAGGCGCAAGTTCCCTTGCCCAGGAGTTTCAGGGTGCCGTTTTCGATGGCGCACTTGTCCGGCGTCGTCGTCGTCACCGTGACTGGCCTGCCGGAAGTCGACACGGGGTTGAACGGCACAGTATTGCTACCGGAGCTGAGCACATAGCTCGGCAAACCGAACGAAATCAGCTCCGTATGCTTGAGCACAGTGAACAGCTGACTGATTTCATCAGCCGGCGCCCACTGAACACCATCAGCGCCTGCACCGCCTGCTTGGCTGGCGACGACGCGGCACTCTCCAACCTTCACCAACGTAACCTGATCGCCGGAAACCGTACACACATCGGGCGTGGACGACTTGAAGCTGACCGGCAATCCAGACGTCGAAGTGGCATTCAGCTTCGCCGGCGGATCCGCCAACATGGCCCCACCAACATATTTAAAGTTGATGAACTGCAGGCGACCGCCCGAGCTACCCCCATCACCGCCCCCCCCGCATGCAGCCAAAATCGCACATGTCGCCAACAGCGACAGCTTCTGGCCATGCCGAAACTTCTTCTGCATCACTTTTCGTCTCCTAGTGTCAATGTCTCGCCGGCCCTTCGAGGACCGGAGCCCGCCCCGCCTGCCTGGCGGCATCTGGGCATTGGTCTGACCAAAATGATATATGACCGGTCTGACCGGATCGCATTAGGGCAAACTCCTGGCCTGACCAAATAACCACACATGAGGGCCTGTTCCGTGAAAAACGTTGGTCTGACCAAGATCGTCATCGTCGGCGGCGGAACCGCCGGCTGGATCGCGGCCGCGCCGCTGGCCCGCATGCTGTGCAGGCCCGAAGACCCGCAGCAGCACTGCGAAGTCACGCTGGTCGAGTCGGTCGAGATCGGCACCGTCGGCGTCGGCGAGGCGACGTTGCCGACCATCCAGTTCTACAACCAGTTGCTCGGCATCGACGAGGCCGACTTCGTGCGCAAGACGAAGGCCAGCTTCAAGCTCGGCATCGAGTTCAAGGACTGGGGGCGGCAGGGCAATCGCTTCTTCCACGGCTTCGGGGGCTTCGGCCCGGGCGTCCACAACCGGCCGCTGTGGGCCTACTGGCTGCGCCTGCGCGAACTGGACCCCACCCTGCCGTCCTACGAGGAATGGTCAACCGCGACGGTGATGGCCCGCAACATGCGCTTCGCCCCACCGAGGCGCGACGAGGCCTCGCCGGCCAGCGCCTACGACTACGCCTACCACTTCGACGCCACGCTGTACGGCGGCTATCTGCGCGACTACGCGCTCCGCCATGGCGCCCAACGCGTGGAAGGCACCATCGTGCGGGTGGAGACCTCCGAGGAGAACGGCTTCGTGAAGGCCGTACACCTGCGCGACGGACGGCGCATCGAAGGCGACCTGTTCATCGACTGCTCAGGCTTTCGCGCACTGTTGATCGGCGGCGCGATGAACTCGCCCTATGAGGACTGGAGCCACTGGCTGCCCTGCGACCGCGCGCTGGCCGTCCCCTGCAAACGCGCCGACCAGATGACGCCCTACACGACGTCGACGGCCCGCAGTGCGGGCTGGCAGTGGCGCATTCCACTGCAGCACCGCACCGGCAACGGCCTGGTGTATTGCAGCAGCCACCTCGGTGACGACGAAGCGGCGCAGTTGCTGCTTGCCAATCTCGACGGCGAAGCACTGGACGAGCCGCGCCAGCAGCGCTTCGTGACCGGACGGCGCAAGCAGGGCTGGGTGAAGAACGTCGTCGCCATCGGCCTGTCGTCGGGCTTCCTGGAGCCGCTGGAGTCCACCAGCATCCAGCTCATCATGGACGGCGTGAGCCGGCTGACCGCCCTGCTGCCCGACCGCGACTACGCGCCCAAGCTGGCCGACGAGTTCAACCGGCAAATGGCCTACCGCTACGAGTCCGTGCGCGACTTCATCATCCTGCACTACAAGCTCGGTGAGCGGCGCGACACGCAGTTCTGGCGCGACTGCGCCGCGATGAGCATTCCCGACGACCTGGCCCACCAGATCGAACTCTTCCGCGACACCGGCCGCGTGGCCATCCTCGAGCCCGAGGGTTTCGCCGAGCCGTCCTGGGCGTCGATGTTCTTCGGCCTGGGCCTGTTCCCCAAGCGCTACGACCCCTATGTCGACCTGCTCGACCTGGGCTCAGTGCAACGCCACCTGCACGGCGTGCACGACGCCATCCGCCGCACCGTCAGCGGCATGCCCCTGCATGCCGACATGCTGGCCCGCCTGAGCGGCGCGCCGGCCTGAACATCGGCGCACCATGCCACGGTCGGCGATCAGGCCTCAGCGGGCGTCTTGCCGGCCGACTCCGAAGAATCCCCCACCCAGCGCCCCAGCGACGCCAGCAAATGGGTGCACATGGCAGCCGCGGCCGCCTGGGGGTTGCGCGCCTCCAGCGCCTGGTAGATGGCGTCATGCTCGCCAACGGCCGCCTGCCACGAGTGGGAAGACTCGGTCCGCCCACTCATCCGCGCCGCGATCGGGCCATGACGCCCGTCGAAGAGCTTGCCCACCAGATCCGTCAGCACCGCATTGCCGGCCATCTCCGCAATGCTGAGATGAAAGCGCCGGTCCGCGTCCACCTGACCCCGGCCGTCGACATGCTCCTGGCGCATGGCCAACATGGCTTCCTCGACACGCTGCAAGCCCGCCTTGGTGACGCGTGCGGCCGCCAGCGTGATGACCGCTCCCTCCAACGCCACGCGAGCCTGCATCAGTTCGGCAGGGCTGTCGCCCAGCCATGCGGTGGCGGCCGCCCCCTCCTGGCCGGCCGCCTTGGCGCTGACATACACGCCGGAGCCGCCGCGGATCTCCACGCGGCCCTCAATCTCCAGCGCAATCAGCGCCTCACGCAGCGAGGGGCGCGACACACCCAATTGCAAGGCCAGTTCCCGCTCGGCCGGCAACCGGGAGCCAGCGCCAATCTGTTGCTGCTCGATGAGGGCGCCAATCCTGTCTGCGACCAGTTGATATTGCCGGCGTGACTCGCCAACACGGTGATGAATGGACACGACGCGGATCTCCCTGCAAATTGGACTGACCGAAAGTTAGCGCAACCATGTTCGGCATTTCCGATGTTAAGGCACTTTGGCCGACCAGTTGGACATTGGGGTATCTACTGGTCTGACCACATTTTCAATCTGGCAAAGTGGCATGACCAAATTGGTTTGACCAGCGCGCCCTGCTTCGGCAACACGCGCGCATGGTGACAGAACCCAAAGAAAGACATTGGAGACAAGCCGCGGGCCGCGAGCCAATCGCCCCCGCTGATCACCGAACTACTCCCACGCATTGCGCCCCGGCGAGGTCACGCGCCCGGCCCTGCCACACCACTGCGATCTCCGTTCCCCCGGCTGCACGTTCACACGGCGCCGGGGCTTTTTTACTGCACCATGATTTGTTCTCGCCATCGTCATTCCCGCGTCTCGGCAGCCCTGCTCGGCGCCCTGGTATTCGCTACCAGCGCCCTGGCCGACGCCCCACGCATGATGCAGCACGACGGCCGCCATGCGCTGCTGGTAGACGGCAAGCCCTTCCTGATGCTGGGCGCCCAGGTCCACAACTCCAGCAGCTATCCCGAGGCGCTGAAGAAGGTCTGGCCCGCGGTCGCCGACCTGCAGGCCAATACGGTGGAGGTGCCAATCGCCTGGGAGCAGGTCGAGCCGGTCGAGGGCCGCTTCGACTTCTCCTTCGTCGACACGCTGCTCAAGCAGGCCCGCGAGCGACAGCTCAAGGTCGTGCTGCTGTGGTTCGGCACCTGGAAGAACACCAGCCCGCAGTACACACCCGCTTGGGTCAAGTTCGACAACCAGCGCTTCCCGCGCATGGTCGACGATGCCGGCAAGGACAGCTACTGCCTGTCGCCCTTCGGCGAAGAGACCCTCAAGGCCGACCGCCGCGCCTTCACGGCGCTGATGAAGCACCTCAAGCAGGTCGATGGCCAGCAGCACACGGTGCTGATGGTGCAGGTCGAGAACGAGGTCGGCACCTTCGGCCTGGCGCGTGACTTCGGCAAGGCGGCCCAGGCCGCCTTCGAGCAGCCGGTGCCGGCCGCGGTGCTGGCCCGCAAGAAACCGGTGGCCAAGGCCTCGGGCAACTGGCGCGAGGTCTACGGCGACTATGCCGACGAGTACTTCCACGCCTGGGCCATCGCCCGCTACATCGAGGAGATCGCCAAGGCCGGCCGCGCCGAGCACGACCTGCCGATGTACGTCAACAACGCGCTGCGCGATCCGCTGGAGCAGCCGCCCAAGCCCTGGAAGAAGGACTTCGCCGCCGGCGGCCCGACCTACGACGTCATCGACATCTACAAGGCCGCCGCCCCGCACATCGACATCGTCGGGCCCGACATCTACAACCCGGAGTCGGCCAAGCTCGAGGCCAACCTGGCCAAGTTCAAGCGCCCCGACAACGCCTTGTTCGTGCCGGAGATCGGCAACGCCTCGCTTTATGCGCGCTACCTCTATCCCATCCTGGGCAGCGGCGCGATCGGCGTGGCGCCGTTCGGCGTGGACTACTTCGACTACGCCAACTACCCGCTGGGCGCCAAGACCAACGACAAGGCCACGCTGGAGCCCTTCGCCAAGGTCTATGCCACCTTCAAGCCCATGCTGCGGCAGTGGGCGCAATGGGCTTTCGAGGGCCGCACGCAGGGCGTCGCCGAGCCCGACGACCACGCCGACCAGTGGATCTCGATGAAGGGCTGGAAGGCCCATGTCACCTTCGGCCAGTGGCAGTTCGGCGAGCGTGAATGGCCGGGCAACCAGAAGGAGAAGCCCGCGCATGCGGCAACGCCGTCCGGCGGCGTGGCCATCGCGCAGGTGGGCGACGACGAGTTCGTGCTGGCGGGGCAACTGGCCCGCGTGCGCATCGAGGAGACCGACAACACCGGCCGCGCGCTGATCGACCACGTCGAGGAAGGCCGCTATGACGCCAACGGCAAGTGGGTCATGGAGCGCCGCTGGAACGGCGATCAGACCGACTGGGGGCTGAACTTCACCGGCAATCCGCGCGTCATCAAGGTCAAGATGGGCCGCTACCGATGAAGCGTCGGCGCCGGCCGGAGTCATGCACTGCCCTTCGAATGGCGCAACCTGTCGAAGTCGAGGCGCCCTTCGATATTGGTGTGGCGCTGCGATATTGGGGTATGCACCGGTCTGACCGCAATGCCAATATGGCAGAGTGGCATGACCAGATTGGTTTGACCACTGAACAAATGGCGCGCGTCTTGACAACGCTGCCAGTCCCGCCCCGAGGCGGGCGGAACGTCGGCTGAGCCTTCCTGGTTGCAGAACCGCCCCCCATAAAAGCCATCGAGAGCTACAAGGAGACACCTTTGAACAAGCATCAGAGAACCGCCATCTCGCTTGCCGCTGCGCAGGCCGCCCTGCTGAGCACGGGCCTGGCCTGGGGCCAGGCCGCGCCGCCGCCGGCCGCCGCCGCCTCGGCCCCCGCAGAAAAGACGCAAAGCCTTGAGACCGTCGTCGTCAGCGGCCAGCGCGCGGCCCTGCAGTCGGCCCAGAAGATCAAGCAGAACGCCGACGAAGTCGTCGACTCCATCGTCGCCGATGACATCGGCAAGCTGCCCGACAAGTCCGTTACCGAGGTGCTTCAGCGCATCGCCGGCGTCAGCATCGACCGCACGATGAATCGCGCCGATCCCCAGCAGGGCGTCGGCGACGGCGTCATGCACTTCGCTGCCGAGGGCACCGGCGTGAGCGTGCGCGGCCTGAGCTATGTGCGCTCGGAGCTGAACGGGAGGGATTCCTTCTCCGCCAATGGCGGCCGCTCGCTGAGCTTCGAGGACGTGCCGCCGGAACTGATGGCCGGCGTAGACGTCTACAAGAATCCGTCCGCAGAACAGATCGAAGGCGCCATCGGCGGCCTGGTGAACCTGCGCACTGCACTGCCCTTCGACTACAAGGGGCTCAAGGCCGCCTTCTCCGCCGAAACCTCACGCCAGCAGTTGCGTGGCGGCAAGGCCGAGCCGTCGTTCTCGGGCCTGGTGTCCAACCGCTGGAGGACCGACCTCGGTGAATTCGGCGCCCTGGTCGACCTGGCGCATTCCAAGATCGCCACGCGCACCAACGGCCTGTTCATCGAAGCCTACTATCCGCGCACCGATGCCGTCGTCGGCGACAACAGCGGAACGCTGCGCTGGATCAGCCGAGGGGGTTCCTGGACTTCCAGCGATTTCGACCGTACGCGTGACGGCCTGTACGGCGCGCTGCAATGGCGCAAGAACGACGTCACGTCTTCGCTGACGTACTTCCGCTCGAAGTACAAGATGGACACCAGCGAGAACGCGTTCGCCGTGGGCGCCACGAACACCCAGCTGAAACTCGACCCCGGCGCCACCTTCGGCGCCGACGGCGCCCTGCTGACCGGCGTGCTGCGCTCCCCCGGAGATACCGCGCCCAACAACCCCAGCGTCAACGGCATGGGCTTCGGCACCGTCGCGCGCCACGCCGGCCGCACGGCGGACACCCGCGACATCTCCTGGAACGTGTCCGCCAAGCTGTCGCCCAGCTTCACGCTGCGCACCGACCTGCAGCACATCAAGGCCGTCAGCGACGGCACCGACTACCTGATCGGCACCGGCGGCTGGATGCCCAAGCAGATCGTCGACTTCACGACGTCGACGCCAAGCTTCAAGTTCGACGATGCGGACCGCGCCCACCTCGCCAATCCGGACAACTTCTACTGGAGCTCCGCCCAGGAGCACCGTGACCATGCGACGGCCACGGAAACCGCATGGCGCGTCGATGGCAAGCTGGTCTTCGACGACGGGGTGCTCAACGACCTGCGTTTCGGCGTTCGCGTGACCCGTCGCGGCGCCCTGACCCAATCGACGCATGACAACGATTGGGCCCAGATTACCGCGCCGTGGGCGGTGGGTCCTGCCGGTTCATGGCAGCCGTTCAGCCAGCTCACCTGGATGAGCGACCCGCGCTTCAAGGGCGACACCCACGTCCAGCCGTTCAACAACTTCTTCAACGGCAAGGTGCCGGAGCCGGCGGCGGTGGTCATGCCCGACATGAGCCTGCTCAATGACGCCGGCTTCAAGAAGGTTCACGGCTATGCCGACCTGGTCTGCCAGGTCGACCCCTGCTGGGCGCACTGGAACCCGGCCCAGTACGGCGACGACAAGGGCCGCAACGAGCAGAACGAGCGCACCCAGGCGGTCTATGGCCAACTGCGCTTCGGCTTCGACGACTGGAAGTACCCGGTGGACGGCAATGTCGGCCTGCGCGCGGTCTACACGCAAGCAAACGCCGTGGGCAACACCATCCTGAGCGTGCCCCAGGTCAATCTGCCCGGCGTGCCCGTCCTCACTCCGAAGGCCGAGCTGCAGACCTTCAACAACTCCTACTCCAGCGTCCTGCCTAGCTTGAACCTTCGCATGAAGGCCAGCGACAAGCTGCAATACCGCCTGGCGCTGTCCAAGGGCGTCTCCCGGCCTGACCTGTACCAGATGCAGGCCTACACGACGATCTCCCAGAACGTGCAGACGCACACGGAAAACGGCCAGACCGTCGTCGACTCCGTCTCCTACACCGGCTCGGCCCGTGGCAACCCGATGCTCAAGCCGGTCAAGTCGAACAACCTCGACCTGACAGGCGAGTACTACTTCGGCCCGACCAGCTCGTTCACCGTGGCGGTGTTCGACAAGCGGATCAAGGACGTCGTCATTGGCCAGAACGGTTACTACCGGGCCTTTGACACGGCCGGCCAGCCGCATGACTTCGCGATCACCGCGCCTGTCAATGGCGCCAAGGGCAAGACGCGCGGCGTCGAAGTGGGTTACCAGCAGTACTTCGACAAGCTGCCGGGCTGGCTGTCGGGCTTCGGGGTGTCGGGCAACGTCACCTACATCGACAGCAAGATGACGATGTACGACAAGATCAACCTCGAATGGTGCACGCCGCGGGGCACGGTCGAAACGGAGCTGGCGCGCAACCTCTACGGCTGCGACACCAACGGCCACATCATCGGCAACCTGCCGTTGCCGGGCATGTCGCGCAAGGCGTTCAACCTCGCGCTGCTGTATGACCACGGCCCGCTCTCGGCACGCATTGCCTACAGCTGGCGTTCCAAGTACCTGCAGGCGGCCAATGCCTTCGGCACGAACGACGACTTCGGCAATGGTTGGGACTACAACCCCAACAGCCCGAATTACGGGAAGCCCTTTTCGTCGAACTTCTCGCTGCCGACCTGGGGCGGGTCGTATGGTCAGGTCGACATGGGCGTGCACTACAAGTTCAACGACTCCGTGGGCCTCTCGTTCGAAGCGCAGAACCTCAATGACGCGCTGTACAAGCAGTACATGCAGCAGGGCATCGGCATGAAGCAGCGATCGGCGTTCTATACCGGCCGGCGCTTCACCGTCCAGGCGCGCTACGCGTTCTGAGTCTTTTGCTCCGGCCGCGCCTGTGCACGGCCGGAGCTTCCCCGACATGAGAACGCCCCCATTCCAAGTCTTGCGCATCGGAGCATTGGCCGACCTGAACTTCACGGCCTTCCCCCGCGTCATCAAGGTGCAGCCTCGCCGTCATCGCTGAACCCGCTCATTCCCCATGCAGTACCGCTCCGCACTTCTTGCCGCCGTGTTCGCGACCGCCGGCCTCGCCCAAGGCCAGGATCTGGCCATCCTGCCCGCCCCGCCTGATGCCTGGCGCATCACCGTGGGCCATTGGGAGGCCCAGGTCGAGCTGACCGGCAACGGCGTCACCGCCCCGGCGCCCAGCGCGGACTACGCGCGCAACGCCTATGCCGGCGCCAGCACGCGCCTGGGTGGTGGCCAGCATGAGGCGCTGCTGTTCGAGTGGCGCGACCTGTGGCAGTCCATGCTGCGCATCGAGAGCCGCACGCCGCTGGACCTGCGCCCCTACCTCGGCGGCGTGCTGCAGTTCGACCTTGACGTCGGCGCCCTTCACCAGGGCGGCGTGAGCGTCAAGGTCGGTTGCGGCAATGGCTGCGAGCGCTCCGTCAACCTCATCGAGCACGCGCGCGGCTGGATTGGCAAAGGCTGGCAACCGGTGACGCTGTCGCTGAGCTGCTTCGCCCGTGAGGGTGCGGACTTTTCCAAGGTGACGCTGCCCTTCGCGCTGGAAGGCACCGGCAGCGGCCGCGTCAGCGTCGCCAACGTGCGCATCAGCCGCACGGCCGCGCCGGGCCTGGCCTGCCCGGACTACCGCACCGAGTCGGTCACGCCGGCGATGTTGAACGAGTCCTGGTCCATCGACTGGTGGCTGCCGCGCCACAAGGAAAAGCTCGAGGAGAAGCGCCGCCTCATCGCCGCAGGCACGCCGCCGCAGGTCGTCTTCATCGGCGACTCCATCACCCAGGGCTGGGAGAAGGAAGGCGCCGCGGTCTGGCAGCGCCACTTTGCCCCGCTCAACGGCCTGGCACTGGGCTTCGGCGGAGACCGCACCGAGAACGCGCTGTGGCGGCTGCAGCACGGCGAGATCGACGGCATCGCGCCCAAGGCCGTCGTGCTGATGATCGGCACCAACAACACCGGCCACCGCGCCGAGAACCCCGAGACCACGGCGGCCGGCATCAAGCGGCTGCTGGACGAGATCCGCCAGCGCCTGCCCCGGGCCCAGGTGCTGCTGCTGGCCGTGTTCCCGCGCGGCGAGAAGCCCGACGACTACCTGCGCCGCCTCAACGAAGACGTCAACCAGCGCATCGCCGGCCTGGCCGACGGCAAGACCGTGCACTTCCTGGACATCAACGCGTCGCTGCTGAATGCCGACGGCACGCTCAGCAAGGACGTCATGCCCGACCTGCTGCACCCCAACGAGCGCGGCTACGAGATCTGGCAGCGCGCCATGGCGCCCACGCTGCAACGGCTGCTGAGCAAGGCGCCCTGACCATGACGCTGGCCACCTCCCGCCGCGGCTTCATCGCAGCCACCACCACCATCGCGGCCTCGCTGGCCGCCCTGCCCCGCTGGGTGCAGGCGGGCGCCGCCCACATCGACGGCAGTGCCCCGTCGCTGTGGTACGACCAGCCCGCCGGTCCCTGGATTGAGGCCCTGCCGGTGGGCAGCGGACGCCTGGGCACCATGGTGTTCGGCCGGCCGGCCCAGGAGCGGCTGCAGTTCAACATCGACACGCTGTACGGCGGCGGCCCCTACGTCCAGGACAACCCCAAGTTCCGCGAGGCGCTGCCCCGGGTCCGTGCCCTCATCGACGAGGAGCGCTGGAAGGAAGCCAACGCGCTGATCTCCGATTCGCTGATGGGCAAGCCCATCAAGCAGATGCCCTTCAGCGGCGCCGGCGACCTGCTGCTGGACTTTCCCGGCCTGCAGCAACCCGCACGCTACCGTCGCAGCCTGGACCTTGACAGCGCTGCCACGCTGACCAGCTTCTTCGCCGGCAACACGCGCCACAGGCGCGAAGTCTTCTGCAGCGTGCCCGACCAGGTCACGGTGATCCGGCTCACCGCAGAGGGCGAGGGCCGCATCGACCTGGACCTGGGCTACCGCCACCCCGACTACCAGCCCTACGGCGGCTTCGGCGACACCAAGTACGACGCCCATGGCGTCGTCTTCGTCGGCGCCCCGTGGGACCACCGCGAATCGCTGTTCGCCGAGAAGCGCCCCGCGTCGACCACCGTGCGCGCCGACGGCAACGATGCGCTGCTGATCGAGGGCCGCAACGTGCAGGCCTTCGGTATCCCCGGCCAGCTGCGCTATGCGTTGCGCGTGCAGGCGGTGGGCGATGGCCGCATCGAGGCCAGCGGCGACCAGCTGCGCGTGCGCGGCGCGCGCCAGCTGACGCTGGTGGTGGCCGGCGAGACCAGCTACGTGAACTGGCAGGACGTCAGCGGCGACCCGGTGGCCGCCGTGCGCCAGCGCACCCAGGCGGCGGCCCGCAAATCCTTCGCGCAGCTGCGCGAGGCCCATGTGAAGGCCCACCGCGCACTGTTCAGCCGCCTGCAGATCGACCTGGGCGGCCACGAGGCCGATGCCCGTCCCACGCAGGCCCGCATCGCCGGCGTGCCGGGCCAGCCCGATGCCGCGCTCGCCGCGCTCTATGTGCAGTACGCGCGCTACCTGCTGCTGTCGTCGTCGCGGCCGGGCAGCCAGCCCGCCAACCTCCAGGGTGTCTGGAACGAGGTGCTGCACCCGCCCTGGGAAGGCAAGTACACGATCAACATCAACACGGAGATGAACTACTGGCCTGCCGGGCCGGCCAATCTCCACGAGTGCACCGAGCCGCTGCTGAAGCTGGTGGAGGAGCTCGCCGTCACCGGCGCCCGCACCGCGCGCGGCAGCTACGGCGCGCGCGGCTGGATGGCCCACCACAACACCGACCTGTGGCGCGCCACCGCGCCCATCGACGGCCCGCTGTGGGGCATGTGGCCCACCGGCGGCGCCTGGCTGTGCACGACGCTGTGGCAGCACTACCAGTACAACCCCAGCCCCGCGCTGCTGCGCCGGCTGCTGCCGCTGTTCAAGGGCGCCTCGCAGTTCTTCCTCGACACGCTCATCGAGGATCCCAAGGGCCGCGGCCTCGTCACGTCGCCGTCGCTGTCGCCGGAGAACGAGCACCATCCCAAGGCGGCCGTTTGCGCCGGCCCGGCGATGGACAGCCAGATCCTGCGCGACCTGTTCGACGCCACGCTGCGGGCCCAGGCCGAGCTCGGCGACACCGACACCGCCTTCGCCGAACAACTGGGCCAGGCCCGTGCCCGCCTGCCGGCCGACCGCATCGGCGCGCAAGGCCAGCTGCAGGAATGGCTGGAGGACTGGGATGCCGGCGCAGCCGAACAGCAGCACCGGCACGTGTCGCACCTGTATGCCGTCTACCCGAGCGAGCAGGTCAATGTGCGCGACACGCCCGAGCTGGCCCTGGCCGCGCGCGTGACGCTGAACCGCCGCGGCGACGAGAGCACCGGTTGGGCCACCGCCTGGCGGCTGGCGCTGTGGACGCGCCTGGGCGACGGTGAGCGCGCCTACAAGATCCTGCAAGGCCTGCTGGGCCCGGCGCGCACCTACCCAAACATGTTCGACGCCCACCCGCCGTTCCAGATCGACGGCAACTTCGGCGGCGCCGCGGCCATCCTGGACATGATCGTGCAGTCCTGGGGCGGCGAAGTGCACCTGCTGGCCGCCCTGCCCAAGGCCTGGCCGACGGGCCGCCTGCATGGCGTGAAGGCGCACGGCGGCATCGAGCTGGATGTCGACTGGACGAACGGCCAGCTCACCCGGGCACAGCTGCGCGGCCCTGCGCGCGCCAAGGTCGCGCTGCGCTACCGCGGCCAGCGCCTGGCGCTGACACTGGATGGCCAGGGGCGCGGCCGCGTAGGCTCCGCCGACTTCGCAGGGCGGGTATGACGCCGTCCACGGCCCTGTCCCCCGCCTCGCAGGCCCCGGCGGTCCGGCCGTGGCCTGCGATCCGGGGTGGGGCCGAGCCGGCCATGCACTTCGGGCGCGGCCTCGAAGGCCAGCGCCGGGCCGATCTGGGCGACGGCAGCTTCCGCAATCCCGTCGTGCCGGGCGACCACCCCTACCCCACGATCCTGAAGGACGGGGCGGACTACTACATGACGTTCTCGTCGTTCCAGTCCTGCCCCGGCGCCGTCATCTGGCATTCGCACGACCTGGTGAACTGGTCGCCCCTTGTCGCCGCGCTGACGCAACCGATCGGCCACGTAAGGGCGATGGACCTCGTCAAGCACGACGGCCGCTACTTTCTCTACATCCCCGTCCAGCAACCCGGGCGCAGCACGGTCTACGTCATCCATGCCGACGACATCCGCGGCCCCTGGAGCGCCGCGGTGGACCTCGGCCTGGATGGCTGCCTCGATGCCGGCCACGCGGTCGGCGAGGACGGCGCACGGCACCTCTTCGTCGACGGCGCGCGCCGCGTTCGCCTGGCGGACGACGGTCTCTCGACGCTGGGCGGCCTCGTGCCGGTGCAGGTGCCCCGGCCCGCGGAAGCGCCCCACGGCGGACTGAAGCTGCTGCGGCGCGGCGAGTTCTTCTACAGCCTCTCGGCGACGGATGCCGCGGACGGTTCCTCCACCGGCCACGTGGTCACCGTCGCACGTTCGCGGTCTCTCCTCGGCCCTTGGGAGACCTGCCCCTTCAACCCGGTTGCGCGCGCCGAAAGCACCGCCGAACCCAGCTGGACAGGCGGCCACGCCACCCTGGTGGAAGGCCCCGCCGGCGACTGGTGGATGCTCTACCACGGCAGCGAGAAGGGCTGCCGGCCCCTCGGGCGCCAGGTGCTGCTGGAGCCCGTCGAGTGGATGCGCGACGGCTGGTTTCGCATCGGCTGCGGCACGCCCGACCGGGTGCAGCGCAAGCCTCGCGGCGGCCAACCCTGCCCTGCGGGCATGTCCCTCTCCGACGACTTCACGCGCAACCGGCTCGGCGTGCAGTGGAGCTTCTTCGATGCGGCCGCGGACGAGCTGCAACGCGTCCGCTACGACGACGCCGGCCTGCTGCTGCGCGCCAAGGGCACGGCGCTGCGGGACTGCTCGCCGCTGATCTGTCTGCCGGGAGAGCGCAGCTACGAAGCCGAGATCGAGTTCGAGGTGGAGGGCGCGGCGCAAGGCGGCCTGGCCCTCTTCCACGACGCCCGCGGCTTCGTGGGCGTCGGCATCGGCGAAGGCCGCATGCACACCTACAACTACGGCAAGCAACACAGCTGGATGCAGCAGCCGGTCGACGGCCTGCGCCATCGCCTGCGAGTGACCTACCGCAGGCACCTCGTGACCTTCCACCACGCGGTCGGCGACGGCCCGTGGACGCGGCACCCCTGGCTGAAGGACGTGTCCGGCCTGCACCAGAACGTCACCGCAGGCGTGCTGGGCCTGCGCCTGGCGCTGTTCGCTGCCGGCCGCGGCGAAGTGCGCCTGCGGCGCTTCGGCTACCACGGCCTGGGCGCCTGAACGACTGCCAACGACGCCGCCTCCATGCAGACACCGATTCCACTCCCACCGCCCGCAGCCGGCTTGCCAACGCCGGCAGCTCGGTGCGCAGCCGACGGCACCACCGTCACCGCCACAACCCATAAGAACTCAGAGACAACCCGAATGAAGCCCATCACCTCACTCTCCCTTCTGCTCGCCGCGCTAAGCGCGGCTCCGCTCGCTCAGGCGCAGAGCTGCGGCAGCGGCGGCGGCACCACCGTGTGCCTCACGGCCACTGGCGCGGCCAGCGGCGTGCAACTGAACTGGACCCTCAACGGAGCCGTCAATGGCCTGGAGGTCTACCGCAATACCAGCGCCAACCCGACCGGCCGCATTCGCGTGGCCAACGTCGCCAATTCGGCAACCAGCTATGCCGACGCCACCGCTGCCACCGGCACGCAGTACTGGTACTGGGTGCGGTTCACGACCCCCGCCGGTAGCTACAACTCCGGCTCGGCCACCGCCACCAGCGGCAACGCCTGCGCGCCAACCGCGGTGACGCCCTACATCAGCGTCAACGGCAGCCTGACGCAGACAGCCTCCGCGAGCATCAAGCCGGGCGCTTCGGCCATCCTCAGCCCTCGGCCGCTGTCCGGCGGCTCCTGGAGCTGGAACGGTTGCGGCACCGTCGGCGCCGCGCGCGAGCAGACCATCACCCCCACCGCCGCCTGCACGGCGACGGCCACCTACACCAACAGCTGCGGCGCCAAGACGCAGCAGGCCTTCTCGGTCACTGTCGGCAACTGGGCCAGCGTCAAGTTCGGCGGCGGCGGCTATGTGACCGGCCTGGTCTACCACCCGACCACCAAGGACCTGCTGTACGCCCGCACCGACATCGGCGGCGCCTACCGCTGGAACCCGGCCAGCTCGACCTGGACGCCCATCACCGACGGCCTGGGCTTTGGTGCTGCGGAAAGCAAGCACCACGGCGTCGAGAGCATCGCGCTCGATCCGAACAACGACCAGCTCGTCTACATGGCCACCGGCATGTACACCTTCGAGGGCAACGGCCGCCTCTACATCTCCAGCAACCGCGGCAACACCTGGACCCACGTGCCCCTGCCCTTCGCGCTCGGCGGCAACAACCCCGGGCGCGCGATGGGCGAGCGCCTCGCGGTGGACCCCAACAAGCCCTCGACGCTGTTCTTCGGCTCGCGCCAGGCCGGCCTGTGGAAGAGCGCCGACTCCGGCAAGACCTGGGCCCAGGTGACCTCGCTGTCATCCACCAAGATGACCGGCGACCAGGGCCACGGCAACGGCGTATCCGTGGTCGTCTACGACACGAGCACCAAGGGCAGCGGCACGGCCACGCAGACCATCTACGCGGCCATCTCGCCCGACTACGTCAGCGCCGCCGGCCTGACCTCCAGCCTGTACCGCTCCACGAATGGCGGCACGAGCTGGACGCCGGTCGCCGTGCCAGTCACGGGCATGCACATCCCGCACATGGTGCGCGCTGCCGACGGCATGTTCTACGTCGCCTTCACGAAGGACGCCGGCCCCGGCGCGGGCGGCCCCGGCCGGCTCTACAAGTTCGACGGCACGACCTGGACGCTCCTCTACAGCGTGGACCCGACGCAATGGACCAACCCGGGCATCGGCAGCGTCGCGGTGCACGGCAGCGGCGCCACCACCCGCATCGCCCTCGGCGTGAGCGGCACCTGGGGCAATTTCGCCGGCCAGCAGATCGTGCGGCTGTCCGACGATGCCGGCAAGAACTGGCGCGAGATCGAGGCGATGACCCCCGGTGAAACCGCCTCGGGCTGGGTCGACGACGTCGAGATCGACCCGTCCAACCGCGACCACATCCTGCACGTCCACGGCGGCGGCGTCATCGAGACCAAGAACGCCTCCGCGTCCTCGCCGACCTGGAAGGGCAGCGTCGAGGGCATCGAGGAGATCGCCGTCCAGTCCATCGTCACGCCGCCGCCCGGCGCGTCCTACCTGCTGGTCAACAGCTCCGGCGACGTCGGCACCTGGATCCACACCGACCTGACGAAGGCGCCCACGCTGAACCCCGGCACCGGCTGGAGCAACGCCAGCGCCGCTGACGTCGCCTGGTCCGATGCGAACTACATCGCTGGCTTCGCCCGCATCAACTCCAGCGGCGTCGGCACCGGCTACTGGTCGGGCGACGGCGGCAAGAGCTGGGCGAAGTTCGCGACCCTGCCCCCCGGCAGCACGACCGGCGCCGACGGCTCGGCCAGCATCGCCGTCACGGCGCGCAACAAGGCGGTCTTTGCGCCGTCCGACTCGGTGCCCTACTACACGACCGACAACGGCGCGAGCTGGGCGGCGACCAACCTGCCGTCACTGCCCGCGGTGGGTTGGAACCGCGGCTATCGCCTGGTGGCCGACCGCAAGAATCCGAACAAGGTCTATGCCTACGATTCCGGTGGTGCCTGGTGGGCTTCGGCCGGCAAGGTCTATGTCTCCACCGATGGTGGCCACAGCTTCGCGCTGAGCCAGGGCTCGGTGTCGGCCAACCTGGCGGCCAACGGCTTCTGGGTGACCTCCCTGGCCGTCAACCCGAACGCCGAAGGCGACCTCTGGCTGGCCGACGGCAACGCCCTCTACCACTCGGTGAACTCGGGGGCGAGCTGGACCAAGCTCAACGCCTTCGCGTCGGTCTTCAGCGGCAATGCCTGGCCCGATCTGCAAGGCGCCAGCGCCGTCGCCCTGGGCAAGGCCAAGCCCGGCGCCCCGTATTCGGCCGCCATCTATGTGGTGGGCACCGTCAATGGCGTCTGGGGTGTCTGGCGCTCCGATGACGGCGGCGCCAACTGGGCCCGCCACAACGACGACGCCCACCAGTTCGGCGGCATCGGCGTCATGGCGGCGGACCAGAACATCTACGGCCGCATCTACGTCAGCGGCACCGGCCGCGGCATGTTGTTCAGCAACTGAGCGCCTCGCGCCCCGTGCATCTAGTCCCCGAGGCCGAGCCAGGCACTGCGCCGGCCTCATCACAACGCCCGTCACCGGAGGAGACAACCGGCCGGGCACCTTTCCAAAAGGTAGAACCATGAAGACGAAGTTGGGAACCCTGATGCTGGCCATGACGGCTGGCTCGGCCGCGCTCGCGCAGACCTGCTCGCCGACGGCCATCACGCCCTATGTGCTGGTCAACGGCGGCTCCTGGACGCAGACGTCCTCGGCCACCGTCAAGGTCGGCGACTGGGCCATCCTCGGCCCGCAGCCGACGTCCGGCGGCTCCTGGAGCTGGAGCGGCTGCGGCACCTCCGGCACCTCGCGCGAGCAGACCATCACGCCGACGGCGTCCTGCACGGCCACCGCGACCTACACCAACAGCTGCGGCGCCAAGACGACGCAGGCCTTCGCCATCAAGTCCGGCACCTGGAGCAACGTGAAGTGGGGTGGTGGTGGCTACGTGACCGGCCTCGTCTTCCACCCGACCACCCGCGACGTGCTGTACGCCCGCACCGACATCGGCGGCGCCTACCGCTGGAACGAGTCCAACAAGACCTGGGTGCCGCTCACCGATGGTTTCGGCCCGGCCGAGAGCTTCTACCAGGGCACCGAGAGCATCGCGCTGGACCCCAACAACGACCAGCTCGTCTACATGGTCACCGGCCTGTCCAACTCGGCCGACGCCACCGGCCGGCTGTACAAGTCCAGCAACCGCGGCGCCAGCTGGACCGCAGTCAACCTGCCGTTCTCGGCTGGCTCCAACAACGCCGGCCGCGCCATCGGCGAGCGGCTGATGGTGGACCCCAACAAGCCGTCCACGCTGTTCTACGGCTCGCGCACCGCCGGCCTGTGGAAGAGCACGGACTCCGGCAACAACTGGACCCAGGTGACCGCGCTGTCCTCGGTCAAGATGACGGCCGACCAGATCAGCGCCGCCGGCGGCAACATCAAGGGCGTCGGCGTGGTCGTCTACGACACCGGCACCCGCGGCTCGGGCAACGCCACGCAGACGATCTACGCGGCCATCGCACCCGACTACGTCAGCGCCGCCGGCCTGACCTCCAACCTTTACAAGTCCACCAACGGCGGCAGCAACTGGACGCCGGTGTCCACGCCGGTGAGCGGCTACCACATCCCGCACATGGTGCGGGCCGCCGACGGCATGTTCTACGTCGTGTTCACCCAGGGCGACGGCCCCGGTGCCGGCGGACCCGGCCGCCTCTACAAGTTCAACGGCACGACCTGGACCCCGCTCGCGGCCGTCGACCCGACGCAGTGGACGAACTTCGGCTACGGCGGCCTGTCGGTCTCGGGCAGCGGCTCGACCACGCGCATCGCGCTCGGCGTGACCAACTCCTGGGGCAACTACAGCGGCCAGCAGATCGTGCAGCTGTCCGACAACGCCGGCCTGACCTGGAAGGAAATCGCCGCGACGATGCCGCACTCGCCGGCCAGCGACGGCTTCTCGGGCTGGATCGACGACGTCGAGATCGACCCCTTCAACCGCGACCGCGTGCTGCACGTGCACGGTGGCGGCATCTGGGAGACGCGCAGCGCCTCGGCCTCGCAGCCGAGCTGGACCGAGGTGGTCAACAACCTGGAGGAGACCGCCACGCTGGGCATTGCGACGCCGCCGGCCGGGGCGACCTACACGCTGGTCGACAGCGCCGGCGACATCGGCACCTGGGTCTACACCAACCTGACGCAGAAGCCGACGCTGACCACGGGCGGTGACCGCATCAACGGCAACGCGGCCGACATGGCCTGGGCCGACCCGCAGTACATCGCGGCCGTGAGCTACTCGCACGCGACCAACGCCGGGCGGGGCCACTGGTCGGGCGACGGCGGCAGGACCTGGTCGGCGTTCGCGACACTGCCCAACGGCGCCGCTGCCGGCGCGGGCGGCGAAGCCAACATCGCCGTCCCGGCCCGCAACCGCGCGATCTGGGCGCCGACGAATGCCGTGCCTTCGTACACCACCAACAACGGCGCGAGCTGGACGTCGACCAACTTGCCGGCGCTGTCGAACATCAACGCCAACCGCGCCTACCGGGTCGTGGCCGACCGCAAGAACCCGAACAAGGTCTATGCCTACGATTCGGGCGGCCAGTGGTGGGGCCCGCAGGGCAAGGTCTACGTGTCGACCGACGGCGGCCAGACCTTCGCGCTGAGCCAGGGTTCGGTGAACGCCAACCTGCGCGCCAACCCCTTCGGGTTCACGTCGCTGGCCGTCAACCCCAATGCCGAAGGCCACCTCTGGCTGGCCGACGGCAACACGATCTACCGTTCGGTGGACTCGGGTGCGACGTGGACGAAGTTCAACCAGTTCGACTCGGTCTGGGGCGACCGCCAAACCTGGCAATGGCCCGTCGTGCAAGGCGCCAGCGCCGTGGCGCTCGGCAAGCCGGCACCGGGTTCGTCGTATTCGGCAGCGGTCTACGTGGTGGGCACGATCAACGGCGTCTGGGGCGTCTGGCGCTCCGACGACGCCGGCGCCAACTGGACGCGCATCAACGATGACGCGACCCGCTACGCCGGCATCGGCGTGATCGCGGCCGACCAGAACCTCTTCGGCCGCCTCTACATCAGCGGCAACGGCCGCGGCATCCTGTACAGCAACTAACCCATGACCCGGCAGGCTGGTGTGCAAGTCATGGCGCCAGCCCCACCGGCCCCAAGTCAAGCGACATCGTGGAGGTCGCATCCGAGCCCCGGGCCGGCCTCCCATAACGCTCGTTACCGGCGGAGACAGCCTGCCGAGCCCTTCACTTGAAAGGTAGAACCATGAAGCTCCTGTTATCGACCCTGCTGCTGGCCCTCGGTGCCGGCGCAGGCACGGCCGCCCAGGCCCAGAACTGCGGCAGCGGCGGCGGCGCCACCGTCTGCCTGACGGCCAACGGCACTGCCAACGACATCCAGCTGAACTGGACCGTCAGCGGCACCGTCAAGTCGCTGGAGATCTACCGCGACACCGACGCCGACCCCAACGGCCGCAGCCGCATCGCCGTCGTCAACAAGTCCGCCACCAGCTACGGCGACGCGACCGCCGCCACCGGCACGCCCTATTGGTACTGGGTCAAGTTCACGACCAACGCCGGCAGCTACAACTCGGGCGCGGCCACGGCCACGCGCGGCAGCAGCTGCGCGCCGACGGCCGTGACGCCCTACATCAACGTGGGCGGCAGCTGGACGCAGACCGCTTCCGCGTCCGTCCCCGCGGGACAGTCGGCCATCCTCGGCCCGCAGCCCATCTCCGGCGGCATGTGGACCTGGAACGGCTGCGGCACCGCCGGTGGCGCGCGCGAGCAGACCATCACGCCCACCGCCGCCTGCACGGCCACGGCGACCTACACCAATGCCTGCGGTGCCAAGACGCTGCAGAGTTTCACCATCGCCGTGGCCGGCGCGATGCGCAACATCACCAGCATGCAGATGTCCAAGGAGATGTCGCCGGGCTGGAATATCGGCAACACGCTGGACGCCATCCCCAACGAGACGGCCTGGGGCCAGCCGCTGATCAACCAGGCGCTGATGACCGGCATCAAGAACGCCGGCTTCAAGAGCATCCGCCTGCCCGTCACGTGGACGCCGCACGTCGATGCCAACGACAACATCGACCCCGTGTGGATGGCGCGCGTCACGCAGGTCGTCAAGTACGCCCGCAACGCCGGCCTGTACGTCGTGTTGAACCTGCACCATGAAGGCGGCTGGCTGAACAACACCACCTATGCCGCCCAGCCAGCCAACAACGCCCGGCTGACCAAGCTGTGGACGCAGATCGCCAACAACTTCAAGGACTACGACGACTACCTGCTGTTCGCGGCCATGAACGAGATCGGCAAGGAGAACACGGTCTGGGGCGCGCCCAAGGACCAGGAATGGCTGAACGTCCAGAACGGCTACAACCAGGCGTTCGTGAACGCGGTGCGTGCGACCGGCGGCAACAACGCCAAGCGTCACCTCGTCGCCCAGGCCTACGAGACCAACATCGACATCTCCTATGCCTCGGCCGTGCTGCCCACGGACACCATCGCCAACCGGCTGTTCTTCGAGATCCACTACTACGACCCGTACAACTTCACGATCAACGGCGACAGCAACCAGTGGCAGTGGGGCGCCTCCGCGACCGACCCCAACCGCGAGACCTGGGCCAACGAGCCGTATGTGGACGCCGAGTTCCAGAAGATGAAGACCCGCTTCATCGACCAGGGCGTGCCGGTCCTCGTGGGTGAGTACGGTGCCTACAACAAGCCGAACTATCCGGGCATGCCGCCTTACCGCAAGGCCTGGGCCCAATACGTCACGCGCTCGGCCTGGCTGCACGGCCTGGTGCCGATGTGGTGGGACACGGGCGAGATGATCGACCGCAACACCGGCGCGGTGAAGACGCCCGACGAGATCAGCACCATCGTCAACGCAACCAAGTAATCGAACCGTGCCCAGGGAGGCGTCCGTCCACAGGCGGTCGCCTCCCCGCGCACTTGCAGCGGGGCTGTTGTGTCTGTGCTGCCCCGATCCCCCCGCAGTCCACGACAGCTCCCTTTACCGCAAACAAGCCATGACTCCGAAGTTATCCCGCCGCTCGCTGCTGCAAGCCACGGCCGCCACCATGGGCGCCGCCGGACTGCCGGCAGCACAGGCCGCACCGGCGCCCTTCCAGCCCACCTGGGACTCCCTCGTCGATGGCTACCGCACGCCCGACTGGTTCCGCGATGCCAAGTTCGGCATCTGGGCCCACTGGAGCGCGCAATGCGTGCCAGAGATGGGTGACTGGTATGCACGGCGCATGTACATCCAGGGCAACTGGCAGTACGACCACCACGTCAGGACCTACGGCCATCCCACCAAGGTCGGCTTCATGGAGATCCAGAACCGCTGGAAGGCCGAGAACTGGGATCCCGATGCGCTGCTGGACCTGTACGTGAAGGCCGGCGCCAAATACTTCGTTGCACTGGCCAACCACCACGACAACCAAGACAACTACAACTCCAAGTACCACGCCTGGAACACGCTGCGCGTGGGGCCCAAGAAGGACCTCATCGGCATCTGGGAGAAGGCCGCCCGCAAGCGCGGCCTGCGCTTCGGCGTCAGCAACCACAGCGCCCACGCCTGGCACTGGTACCAGCCGGCCTACGGCTACGACCCCGAAGGCCCCTACGCCGGCCAGCGCTACGACGCCTTCAACCTGACCAAGGCCGACGGCAAGGGCAAGTGGTGGGAGGGCCTGGACCCGCAGGACCTCTACACCGGCCGCAACATGGTCATGCCCGACGGCTTCAAGACCATCCGCAGCGTCGAGGCCTGGCAGCAGGAGCAGACCGCCCACTGGGACGAGAAGCCGCCGCTGCACAACCCCGCCTTCACGCGCAGCTGGTTCCTGCGCTGCCGCGACCTCATCGACAGCTACAAGCCCGACCTGGTCTATTTCGACAACACGACGCTGCCGCTGGGCCAGGCCGGCCTGGACGCCGCCGCGCACTTCTACAACGCCAGCATGGCCTGGAACGGCGGCAAGCTCGAAGCCGTCATCAACGCCAAGGTGATGCCGACGGAGTGGCGCCCAGCGCTGGTGGAGGACGTCGAGCGCGGCTTCCGCGAGAACATCGAACCCCTGCCCTGGCAGACCGACACCTGCCTGGGCGACTGGCACTACAGCCGCGGCATCTTCGACAACCACCAGTACAAGCCGGCCAGCACCGTCATCCACCGCCTGTGCGACATCGTCTCGAAGAACGGCAACCTGCTGCTGTCCGTGCCGATGCGCGGCGACGGCAGCATCGACGCCGACGAGCGCAAGATCCTCGAGGACATCGCCGCCTGGATGGCGCGCAACGGCGAAGCCATCTATGGCACGCGGCCGTGGCGCATGTTCGGCGAAGGCCCCACCAAGGTCAGCGGCGGCATGTTCAGCGAGGGCGCCTCCAAGGCGCTGACGGCCGAGGACATCCGCTTCACGACCAAGGGTGGCGCCCTCTACGCCATCGCGCTGGGCTGGCCGCGCGACGGCGTCATGCGCATCCAGACGCTGGCCGAGGAATCGGCCGTCGCGCCCGGCGCCATCGACAGCATCGTGGCCGTGGGTTCGAACGACAGCCTGACATTCAAGCGCACCCGCAAAGGCCTGGAGATCAAGCTCCCCGAAGGCCTGGCCGGCTCGCCGGCCGTCGCCGTGAAGATCCGCGGCGCCGGCGTGGTTTGAAGACAAAGACAGCAGTACACAAGTGAACATGAAAAAGATCACCCGCATCGCCGCAGCCATCCTGGCCCTGGCAGCCTCCGGCGCCCAGGCCGCCGACCTCGTCATCACCTCTCCCGACGGCCGCGTCGCGCTGCGCATCGCCGACGACGCGAGCAGCTTCAGCGTCGTCCGCAAGGGCGAGACCGTCATCGCGCCGTCGCCCCTTGGCCTGGAGCTGGACGGCCAGCCCGGCTTCGGCCTGCTGAAGCTGGAGTCGCGCCAGGACACGAAGGAAGACCGCGTCATCCCCCTCGTCGCCACCAAGGCCGCCAGCGCCCGTGACCACTACGTCGGCGCCACCATCGGCTTCCGCGAAGCCGGCGGCCCGCGCCGCCGCGTCTTCATCGACGTCCGCGCCTACGACGACGGCGTCGCCTTCCGCTACCGCCTCGAAGGCACGGACCCCGTCAAGCTGCGCAGCGAGCGCACGGCCTTCGTGCCGGCGGGCGACGCCTCCTGCCTGCTGACGCCCGTCAACAACGGCCACGAGGAGCAGTTCCAACGCCACCGCGTCTCCGAGCTCAAGGCCGACGCCGCCTGGGACATGCCGGTGGTCTGCGCGACGCCGTCGGGCCGCACGCACTACGCCATCACGCAGGCCAATCTACAGGGCTACACCGGCGCCTCCTTCCGCCGCGAGGGCGAGGCGCTGCGCCTGCAGCTGTCGGGCGTGCCCGGCCGCCAGGGCCCGGCCTTCGTCTCCACCGGCGGGCTGACCACCGCCTGGCGCGCCGTCATGATGGCCGACCAGGCCGGCCAGCTCATCGAGAGCCAGCTCGTCGGCAACCTGAACCCGGCGCCGACGGGCGACTTCAGCTGGGTCAAGCCCGGCAAGGCGGCGTGGGACTGGTGGTCCGGCCCGCTGGTCGGCATGAAGCCCGACATGGCGGCCTACAAGCGCTTCGTCGACTTCGCCGCCCAGTCCGGCTTCCCCTACTACCTCATCGACGCCAACTGGGCCTCCGGCCCGAGCGGCTGCTGCGACGCCGACCCCAAGACCGACATCACCCGCCCGGCCGACGGCATCGACATGCCCGAGCTCGTGCGCTACGCCCAGGCCAAGGGCGTGAGCCTGCTGCTGTGGGTCCACTGGGCGCACCTGGACGCGCGCATGGACGAGGTGCTGGACACCTACGTCCGCTGGGGCGTCAAGGGCATCAAGGTCGACTTCATGAACCGCGACGACCAGCAGGTGGTGGACTTCTACCACCGTGCCGCCGCCGCCACCGCCAAGCGCCAGCTGCTGCTGGACCTGCACGGTGCCTACGTGCCCGCCGGCCTGCAGCGCACCTACCCGAACTTCATCACCCAGGAAGGCGTGCTCGGCGCCGAATGGAGCAAGATGGACCGGCGTGTGACGCCCACCCACAACGTCACCCTGCCCTACACGCGCATGCTGACCGGCCCGATGGACTACACGCCCGGCGGCTTCCGCAACGAGACGCCGGCCAGCTTTGAGGTGCGCGCCGAGATGCCCATGGTGCAGAACACGCGCGGCCAGACGCTGGCGATGTACGTCGTCTACGACAGCCCGCTGCAGATGGTCTCCGACGACCCCTCGGCCTACCGCGGCGAGCCGGGCTTCGACTTCATCAAGCGCGTGCCCACGGCCTGGGACGAGACGCGCTTCCTGTCCGGCGAACCGGGTCAGGACATCGTGCTGGCGCGCCGCCAGGGCAAGACCTGGTATGTCGGCGCGATGACCGGCGACCAGGCCCGCACCGAGCAGGTGTCGCTCGCCTTCCTGCCGGCCGGCAAATGGCGCGCCACGATCTGGCAGGACGGCGACGTCGTCCGCGAGATCAAGCGCAGCGAACGCACCGTGACCAACAAGGACCGGCTCAGCCTGGCCCTGGCCACCGCCGGCGGTGCCGCCGTCATCCTCGAACCTCTCTCCTCATCGGCCCCCTGACCCTTGCAACCCAGCCCGCTTGAACGGTGTCCTCATGAACGAATGCAGTAAACGAACTTTTGTGCTCTCGATGCTCGCCACAGGCGTGCTGACGGCTTGCGGCGGCGGCGGTGGCGGCGACAGCGGCGGCAGCGCGCCTCCGCCGCCCCCACCGCCGCCGCCTCCGCCGCCCCCTCCTCCGCCCCCGCCGCCGCCTCCTCCCCCGCCGCCTCCGCCGCCCTCCGGAGCGACCGTCTGGAAGAGCGTCAAGTTCGGCGGCGGCGGCTACGTCACCGGCCTGGTCTTCCATCCCGGTACGAAGGACCTGCTGTACGCGCGCACCGACATCGGCGGCGCCTACCGCTGGAACCCGACCAACTCGACCTGGACGCCCATCACCGACGGCCTGGGCTTCGGTGCGGCCGAAAGCAAGTACCACGGCATCGAGAGCATCGCCGTCGATCCGAACAACGACCAGTTGGTCTACATGGCCACCGGCATGTACACGTTCGAGGGCAATGGGCGCCTGTACATCTCCAGCGACCGCGGCGACAACTGGACCCATGTCGGCCTGCCATTCACGCTGGGCGGCAACAACCCCGGCCGCGCCCTCGGCGAGCGGCTGGTCGTCGACCCCAACAAGCCCAGCACGCTCTACTTCGGCTCCCGCGAGGCGGGCCTGTGGAAGAGCACGGACTCCGGCCTCAACTGGGCCCAGGTGACCGCGCTGTCGGCCGTGAAGATGAGCAAGGCCCAGATCGACGCCGTAGGCGGCAGCGGCATGGGCGTGAGCGTCGTCGTGTTCGACACCGGCACCAAGGGCAGCGGCACGGCCACGCAGACGATCTACGCGGCCATCTCGCCCGACTACGTCAGCGCCGCGGGTCTGACCTCCAGCCTGTACCGCTCCACCAACGGCGGCACGTCGTGGGCCCCGGTCACGGCGCCGGTCTCGGGCTATCACGTGCCGCACATGGTGCGCGCGGCCGACGGCGTGCTCTACATCGCGTTCACCAAGGACGCTGGGCCGGGCGCGGGCGGCCCCGGCCGGCTGTACAAGTTCGACGGCACGACCTGGACGCTGCTGAAGAGCGAGGACCCGCTCAACGGCACGAACTTCGGCCTCGGCGGCTTGTCCGTGCAAGGTAGCGGCGCCACCACGCGCATCGCGCTCGGCGTGACCAACTCCTGGGGCAACTACGCCGGCCAGCAGATCGTGCAGCTGTCCGACGACGCCGGCAATACTTGGCGCGAGATCGAGGCCCAGACGCCGGGGGAAACCGCCTCGGGCTGGGTCGACGATGTCAAGATCGATCCCTTCGACCGCGACCACATCCTGCACGTGCATGGCGGCGGTGTCATCGAGACCAAGAACGCCTCCGCCACCAAGCCGACCTGGCAAGGCAGCATCGACGGCATCGAGGAGATCGCCGTGCAAGCCCTGGTGGCGCCGCCGCCCGGGGCCACTTACACCGTGATCAACAGTTCGGGTGACGTCGGCCTGTGGGTGCACACCGATCTCTCCACGGCGCCGGTGCTGAACCCCGGCACGGGCTGGAGCAACGGCAACTATGCCGACATCGCCTGGGCCGACCCGCAGTACATCGTCGGCGGCGGCGTCATCAACCAGAGCACGACCGCAGTGGGCTACTGGTCGGGCGACGGTGGCAAGACCTGGGCACGCTTCGCCACACTGCCGGCGGGCGCCAGCGCCAACCTGGGCAGCCAGGGCAGCATCGCCGTCACGGCGCGCAACCAGTTCGTCTGGGCGCCGGCCAACTCGGTGCCGTCCTACACCACCAACAACGGCGCCAGCTGGACGGCGACCAATCTGCCGGCGCTGCCCAAGGTCGGTGACGGCTGGGGCCGCGGCTACCGCGTCGTCGCCGACCGCAAGAACGCGAACAAGGTCTATGCCTACGACTCCGGCGGCGCCACCTGGAGCGGCACGCCGGGCCGGGTCTACGTCTCGACCGACGGCGGCCACACCTTCACCGTGAGCGCCGGCTCGCTGTCGGTGGGCATGGCCGCGGACGCCTACTGGACCACGTCGATCGCGGTCAACCCGCAGGCCGAGGGCGACATCTGGGTGGCCGACGGCAACACCGTCTTCCACTCGGTCGACTCGGGTACCACCTGGACCAAGCTGAGCCAGTTCAAGTCGGCCAACGGCGTTGCGGGCGCCAGCGCCATCGCCCTGGGCAAGGCCAAGGCCGGCGCAAGCTACTCGGCGGCCATCTACGTGGTGGGCACGATCGATGGCGTCTGGGGCATGTACCGCTCCGACGACGGCGGCGCCACGTGGCAGCGCTTCAACGATGACGCCCACCAGTACGGCGGCTTCGGCGCCCTGGCGGCCGACCACAACCTCTACGGCCGCGTCTACGTCAGCGGCACCGGCCGCGGGCTGCTGTACAGCAACTGAAGCGAAGCCCGTGCACCTGCGCCGGGCGACGGTCCGGCGCAGGTGCTTGCTGCCCGCCGGGCCGCCGGGCCGCAAGCTGCGCGTCAACGTCGACGCCGTAAGGCCGTTGCAGAACGGCACGCCCAGCCGCTGAGCCCGACACCTTGATTGAGATTCACCCGACCATGATTGCCATGACGACTTCTTCCCTGCGCCCGCTGCTGGCGGCGCTGCTCGCCCTGGGCCTGTGCGCCGCTGCCCCGGCCGCGCCCACCGCCGCACGCGAGGTCTCGCTCGACCGCGCCGCGGCAGCCAAGCCGATGGACCGCTTCTTCGACCTGTCCGTCGGCGCCGACTATCCCGGCACCACGGGCCGGCCCGGCAACCTCGCGCAGCTGAAGACCGCGGCGGATGAACTGGGCTTTCGCTACCTGCGCTTCCACGACATCTTTCACGACATCTACGGCACGGTGAAGAAGGACGGCGACAAGCTCGTCTACGACTGGACCGCCATCGACAAGCTCTACGACGCCATGCTCGCGCGCGGCATCAAGCCCTTCATCGAGCTGGGTTTCTCGCCCAAGGCGATGAAGACCTCCGACCAGTCGGTCTTCTACTGGAAGGGCAACAGCTCGCGTCCGCAGCCGGGCCCCTGGGGCGAACTGGTCGAGGCCTTTGCGCGCCACCTCATCCAGCGCTATGGCGCGCACGAGGTGCGCCAGTGGCCGTTCGAGTTCTGGAACGAACCCAACCTCGCCGGCTTCTTCGAGGGGGGCCAGGCCAAGGACTATTTCGAGCTGTACGCGGTGACGGCGCGTGCCATCAAGCGCGTTGACCCGGCGCTGCTGGTGGGCGGCCCCGCCACCGCCGGCGCGGCCTGGGTGCCGGAGTTCCTGGCCTACTGCAAGGCCAACAACGTGCCGGTGGACTTCGTCACCACCCACACCTACGGCGTCACCGAAGGCTTCTTCGACGAGTACGGCAAGTCCGACCGCATCCTGGCGACCGACCCCAACTCCATCATCGGCGACGTGCGCCGCAACCGGCAGGAGATCACGGACTCGGCCTACCCCCACCTGCCGCTGTACATCACCGAGTGGAGCACCAGCTACAACCCCTACGACAAGGTGCACGACAGCTACATCAGCGCGCCGTGGATGCTGACCAAGCTGCACGCCACGCGCGGCTATGCGCAGGCGATGAGCTACTGGACCTACAGCGACCTGTTCGAGGAGCCGGGCCCGCCGCCCCGCGCCTTCCACGGCGGCTTCGGCCTGATGACACGCGATGGCTTGCGCAAGTCGACCTGGTTCGCCTACAAGTACCTCAACGCGCTGCGTGGCAATGAGATCCCGAGCGCCGACGACAAGGTGCTGGCGGCTGTGACCGGCGACAAGGTCGCGATCCTGGCGTGGGACTGGCAGCACCCCGACCAGGGGAAAAACAGCAACGGCACTTTCTTCGGCAAGCCAGTGCCGAACGGCCCGGCGCCTGAGGTCAAGCTGACGCTGAGCAACATCAAGCCGGGCGCCTACCAGCTGGCGCTGCACCGCTCGGGCTACAAGACCAACGACGCCTACACCGCCTACCTGGAAATGGGGGCGCCCAAGGACCTGAGCGCCGAACAGCTCGCCAAACTGCAGTCACTGACGCGCGACCTGCCCGAGGTGAAGCGCACGGTGAACGTCGGCACCAACGGCTTGTTCAAGTTCACCGTGCCCATGCGCAGCAACGACATCACGCTGCTGACGCTGGAACCGGTCAAGCCCTGACCCGCCGATGATGAGCAAGCGTCTGACCAGGGCCTCGGCCCTGGCCTTGAGCGTGGCCACGGGCATGGTGGTGGCCGCTCCCCTGACCCCGTCGATGCAGCAGGCCCAAGCCCTCGTGGCGCAGATGACGCTGGCCGAGAAGGCCAGCCAGCTGCAGCACGAGTCGCCGGCCATCGCGCGTCTGCACATCCCCGCCTACAACTGGTGGAGCGAGGGCCTGCACGGCGTGGCGCGTGCGGACTTCGCCACCGTGTTCCCGCAGGCCATAGCCCTCGCGGCCACGTGGGACACGCCGCTGGTGAAGCGCGTCGGCGACGTCATCAGCACCGAGTTCCGCGCCAAGTACCTGAACACGGTCGGCGCCGACGGCTCCTCGGGCATCTACCGCGGCCTGACGGTCTGGTCGCCCAACGTCAACATCTTCCGCGACCCGCGCTGGGGCCGCGGCCAGGAGACCTATGGCGAAGACCCGCACCTGACCTCGCGCATGGGCGTCGCCTTCATCCAGGGTCTGCAGGGGCCGGATGCGAACCGGCCGCGCGTGTCGGCCGCCGTCAAGCACCTGGCCGTGCACAGCGGCCCCGAGGCCGACCGCCACAAGGAAGACGTCAAGGTCGCGCCGCGCGACCTCGTCGACACCTACCTCCCGGCCTTCCATGCCGCCGTCACCGAGGGCCGCGCCGAGTCGGTCATGTGCGCCTACAACGCCGTGGACGGTGTGCCGGCCTGCGCCAGCGAGCTGCTGCTGAAGCACACCCTGCGCGACGCGTGGAAGTTCCAGGGCCATGTGGTGTCCGACTGCGGCGCCGTGGCCGACATCCACATGGACTGGGCGCACAGGCATGTGAAGACGCCCGAAGAGGCCGTCGCCCTGGCCGTGCGCGCCGGCACCGACGTCATCTGCGACTTCGGCAGCAACCCGACCGCCCAGCCCGCCACGACGGTGGCCGCCGTGCAGCAGGGCCTGCTCAGCGAAGCCGAGCTGGACCGCGCGCTGCACCTCCTGTTCGACGTGCGCATGCGCCTCGGGTTGCTCGCCCCAGCGGGGCAACGACCTTTCCCGGACATCACCGCGCATGACTTCGACACGCCGGCCCACCGCGCGCTGAACCTGGAGACGGCCCGCCGCTCGCTCGTGCTGCTGAAGAACGACGGCGTGCTGCCGCTGAAGGCAGCACCCAGGCGCATCGCCGTCATCGGGCCGAACGCCGACAGCGTGGACGCGCTGGTGGGCAACTACAACGGCACGCCGTCCAAGCCGATCACGCTGCTGGCCGGCCTGAAGGCACGCTACCCGCAAGCGCGCATCGACTTCGTCGAAGGCACCGGCTGGGTCGCGCCGCCGCTGGAAGACGTGCCGGCGGCCAGCCTCTGCGCGGACGCCGCCTGCAGCCGTGCCGGCCTGAACTTCGAGCGCTTTGCCAACCTCAAGCTGGAGGGCACGCCGACGTCGTCGACGGCGACGCCGCAGGGCGTCTTCAAGTGGGGCTGGCCGGAGCGCTATGACCGCACGGAGTCGGCCCGCTGGAGCGGCTTCCTGCGCGCCAGTGAAACCGGCGAGCACATCTTCCGGCTCAAGGGCAACAACGGCTACCGCATCTGGATCGACGGCAAGTTGGTGGTGGACCTGTGGGACATCGCCTGGCCCACTTCCAAGCGCGGCGCGACGCTGAAGGCCGGCCAGACCTACGCCGTGCGCGTGGAGGCCCAGCAGACCGGCTGGGAGGGCGAGCAGCGCCTGCAGTGGAGCCGCCCCGGCGCGAACGACGAGGCGGCGCTGGCCGCCGCCCGCGAGGCCGACGTGGTGGTGTTCGCCAGCGGCCTGACCTGGGAGCTCGAAGGCGAGGAGATGACGGTGCTGGCGCCGGGTTTTGCCGGCGGCGACCGCATCCGCATCGAGCTGCCCGCGCCGCAGCTGGCGCTGCTGGAGCGCCTGGCCACGCTGGGCCGCCCGCTGGTGGTCGTGAACTTCAGCGGCAGCCCGATGGCCTTCGGCGCTGGCGGGCTGAAGGCGGCGGCCATCGTGCAGGCCTGGTACCCCGGCGGCGAAGGCGGCCAGGCCGTGGCCGAGCTGCTCGCAGGCGACTTCAGCCCCTCCGGCCGCCTGCCGCTGACCTTCTACCGCTCGGCCGACCAGCTGCCGCCGTTCAAGGACTACGGCATGCAGGGCCGCACCTACCGCTGGTTCAAGGGCCAGGCCGAGTTCCCCTTCGGCCACGGCCTGGGCTATGCCCGCTTCACGTACACGCAGCCGAGCCTCAACCGCAGCCGCGTCGCCGCGGGGCAGGGTGCGACGCTGTCCGTGCTGCTGAAGAACGAAGGCAGGCGCGACGCCGCCGAGGTCGTGCAGGTCTATGCTCGCCGCCCCGGCGCGGCGGCACCGCAGCGCACGCTGGTGGCCTTCAAACGCGTGGTGCTGCGCGCGGGTGAATCGCGCCGCATCCGCTTCGACTTGGACGCCAGCGCACTGAGCGTCGTGCAGGCCGACGGGCGCCGCGTCGTGGAGGCCGGTCCCGCGGAACTGTGGGTCGGCGGCGGCCAGCCGCTGGCCGCGGCCACGGGCGTGCGTGCGCCGGGGCAGATGGTGAAGCTGCAGCTCACCGGGCGTGCGATGCTGCCGCCGTTCGGTTCTAACGTGATGAATATGGAGACCCGTGAATGAAACGTCGTGACCTCGTCGGCCTGATGGCCTGTGTTCCCGCCAGCGCCGCGCTGGCAGCGCCCAAGGCCAGCAACCAAGCCTCGGCACTCGACGCCGCCGGCCAGCTGCGCGCGCTGCCGCTGGACGGGCCGGCCGACGCCTTCGCCTGGCAGCGCGTCGCCGAGGGCCTGCAGTTCCGCTCAAACGGGCTGACCAAGAGCGTGCTGTTCTACGGCCCGGGCCTCGTGCGCGTGGCCGCCCACCTGGGCCAGGCCCACACGGCCCAGCCCAGCCTCGCCGTCGTGGCTCGGCCGCAAGCCGTCGCCTTCGACGTGCTGGACGCCAGCGATCAGCTGACGCTGACCGGCGCCGGCCTGCGCGTGACGGTGGACAAGCGCAGCGGGGCGCTGGCCTTCTTCACCGCCGACGGCCGCCTGCTGACGCGCGAGCGCGCCACGGCGCCGACCGAGCTCAAGCAGGTCGAGATCGCCGGCAGCCCCAGCTATGCGCTGACGCAGACCTTCACGCTGACGCCCGACGAGTCCCTCTACGGCCTGGGCCAGTACGACGAGCCCTATATGGACTACCGCGGCCGTGACGTGCTGATGGTGCAGACCAACATCGGCATCGTCGTGCCCTTCCTCGTGTCCACGCGGCGCTGGGGGCTGCTGCTGGACATCTACTCCAAGATGACGTTCCGCGACCGGCCCGAGGGCATGAGCTTCACGGCCGAGAGCGCGCCGGCCGGCGCCGACTACTACATCACGGCCGGCGCCGACATGGACGCCGTCATCCGCGGCTACCGCCACCTCACCGGTGCCGCACCGCTGTTCCCCAAGGCCGCCCTGGGCCTCTTCATGAGCAAGGAGCGCTACCAGACCCAAGCGCAGCTGCTGGACGTCGTCAGGCGCTTCCGCGCCGAGCACTTCCCGCTCGACTACATCGTGCAGGACTGGCAGTACTGGGGCGGCGAGAAGGACGGTGTCTGGGACGGCAAATGGAGCGGCATGGTCTGGGATGCCGAGCGCTTTCCCAACCCGCTCGCGATGACGCAGGAACTGCACGGCAAGCTGCACGTCAAGCTGATGGCCTCCATCTGGCCCGGCGTCGGCAACGACACCGACCTGGCCCGCGAGCTCGATGCCAAGAAGCTGCGCTTCGAGCCGCTGCACTGGATCTCCAAGAAGGCCCGCATCTACGACGCCTTCAGCGCCGAGGGCCGCCGCATCTATTTCAAGCACGTCAAGAAGGGCCTGCTGGACGTCGGCGTGGACGCGCTGTGGATGGACGGCACCGAAGTGGAAGTGGGTGGCGCCGCGCACGACCCGCGCGAGGTCGAGGCCGACATCAAGAAGCTCGGCATGACGGCGATGGGCGATACGACGCGCTACCTCAACGTCTACAGCCTCGTCACGACCGGCGGCGTCTACGACGGCCAGCGCGCGGCCGGCGCGGGCGCCAAGCGCGTGCTGACGCTGACCCGCTCGTCCTGGGCGGGCCAGCAGCGCTATGCGGCCCTGGCCTGGTCGGGCGACACGACGGCCTCGTGGGCGGCGCTGCGCCAGCAGATCGCCGGCGGCCTGAACGTCGCGATGGCCGGCCAGCCCTACTGGAGCCAGGACACCGGCGGTTTCTTCGTCAACTTCGGCGGCGGCCAGCACAACCCGGCCTGGCGCGAGATGTACGCGCGCTGGAACCAGTTCGGCATCTTCAACCCGGTCTACCGCATCCACGGCACGAGCGTCGACCGCGAGCCCTACCTGTTCAAGTCACTGGACCCGCAGGTCTACGCCTCGCTGCTCGGCGCCGCGCAGCTGCGCATGCGCCTGCTGCCGTATCTCTACGGCCTGGCCTGGCGCAGCACGCACGACGGCTACACGATGATGCGCGGCCTGGCCATGGACTTCCCCGACCAGCCGGCGCTGCGCAAGGTCGACGACACCTATATGTTCGGCCCCGCCTTCCTCGTGCAGCCGATCACGAGGGCCATGTTCCACCCCGAAGCCCCGCCGCCGCAGACCGTGCCGGCCACGCAGCTGCGCACGCCCGATGGCCAGCGCGGCCTGGCGATGGAGTATTTCGAAGGCGTCAACTTCGACAAGCCCGCCAGCCGCACCGTCGACACCGTCGTCAGCCATCACTGGCCCGATCCGCCGCTGGGCAGCATCCCGCCGGGGCTGAAGAGCCTCTACAACTTCTCCGTGCGCTGGACCGGCGAGGTCGTCGTCACCGAGGCCGGCGACTACGAGCTGGGCGTCGAGGGCGACGACGGCTTCCGCATGTGGCTGGACGACAAGCTCGTCGTCGACGAATGGGCCGTCGGCGGTGCGCGCTTCAAGGGCCATGTCATGACGCTGCGCGAAGGCCAGGTCATCAAGCTGCGCGTGGACTTTTTCCAGGCCGGCGGTGGCCGCGCGCTGCGCCTGGCCTGGCGCACGCCCGCCCAGCGCCGCGAGGCCGCCGAGGCCCAGCGCAAGATCGACCAGCGCCAGGCCACGCTGCTGCCGGCCGGCACGGACTGGTTCGATTTCTGGACCGGCGAGCGCCACGCTGGCGGCCGCAGCGTCGAGCGCGACTACACGCTGGAGCAGTTCCCGCTGTTCGTGCGTGCCGGCTCGGTGCTGCCGCTGGGCCCCGTCGTCGAGTACACGGGGCAGAACCCCGACGCGCCTTGGGAGGTCCGCATCTACCCCGGCGCCGACGCCAGCTTCACGCTCTACGACGACGACGGCGAGACCTACCGCTACGAGCGCGGCGAGCGCGCCACGACGCTGCTGCGCTGGAACGACGCCACCCGCACGCTGCAGGTCGGTGCCCGCCAGGGCCGCTACGCCGGCATGGTCGCGCGCCGCACGCTCAACGTGAGGCTGATGGCCGCGCCCGGCCAGGCCGAGCAGGCCCGCAGCGTGGACTACCGGGGCCAGGCCACCGAGGTGCGCTTCAAGGCATAGCCCAATGAGCCACATCACGCGACGCCAGGCGCTGCAGGCGGCCCTGGCCAGCACCGCCACGCCACTGGCCGCTGCCGCGGCAACCCCTGCCAGCGGCCCGGCGGCGGAATGGGTGCTGGCCACGCCGCAGGGCAGCCTGACGGTGAGCGCACTCAGCGACCGCGCCCTGCGCGTGCGCTTCCTGCCTCCGCAGGCCGCGACGCAGGCGCCGCCGGCCAGCCTCATGCTGCTGTCCGGCCGCGCCACGCCGCCGATGAAGCAGACGACCCGCGCGGGCAAGACGCGGATCGAGCTGCCTGGCATCCGCTGCGAAGCGGACAACGACACCGGTGCACTGCGCTTCTTCGACCGCAAGGGCAGGCTGCTGCTCAGCGAGGCGCCGGGCAGCCGGCGCCTGACTCCATCGAAGCTCGGCGACGAGCCGGTCTTCATCGCCGAGCAGGCCTTCGAGTCGCCGGCCGGCGAGCGGCTCTACGGCACCGGCTGCTTCCAGGACGGCGCCATGGACCTGCGCGGCCTGCCGCGGCGCCTGACGCAGGTGAACACGCAGATCAGCCTGCCCTTCATGCTGTCCAGCCGCGGCTGGGGCCTGCTCTGGCACAACAACGGCATGGCCGAGCTGAACCCGCCCGAGCAGCGCGTGGCGCTGACCCGCGCCGGCACCGACGGCAAGGTCGAGCGGGTGGACGTGACGACGACGACCGGCAATGCCCAGGTCGAACGCAAGGGCGTGAGCTTCGAAGGGGTCTTTCGCACCGAGGCCGCGGGCCGCTACGCCTTCCTGCTGGACGTGGGCCGCGCCATGGGTTCGCGCCACTCGGTGGAGATCGACGGCAAGTCCTGCGTCGAGGTGTCCAACCTCTGGCTGCCGCCGACGACCGGCTTCGTCGTCGAACTGGCTGCGGGCGAGCACCGCGTGCGCGTGAACGCCGAAGATCAGGACAAGCCGTCCCTGCACTTCGGCCCCGCGCAGGCCCGCACGACCTGGCGTTCGCCGGTGGCCGAGGCCATCGACTACATCGTCATCGCCGGCCCGAGCGCCGACGAGGTGATGCAGGGCTACCGCGAGATCACCGGCGCCACGCCGATGATGCCGCGCTGGGCCTATGGCTACATCCACTGCCGCGAACGCTTCCATTCGTCGCTGGAGATCGTCGACACGCTGCGCGAGTTCCGCCGCCGCAAGCTGCCGGTCGACGTGATGGTGCAGGACTGGCAATACTGGGGCCGCCACGGCTGGAACGCGATGCGTTTCGACGAGGCCCACTACCCCGACCCGGCCGCGCTGATGCGCGATGTGCACGGCCTGAACGCGCGCTTCATGCTGTCGGTGTGGGCCAAGATCGCCCGCGACACCGAGTTGGGCCGCGCGACCGCAGCGGCGGGCCACTACATAGACGGAACCGACTGGGTCGACTTCTTCGACCCCAAGGCCGCCGCCTTCTACTGGAAGCACCAGCGCGAGCGACTGCTCTCGCTCGGCATCGACGCCTGGTGGCAGGACGCGACCGAGCCCGAGAACGACGACCTCGTCGGCCGGCGCACGGCGGCCGGCCGCGGCGAGCGTGTGCGCCTGGCCTACCCCTTCCACGTCACCCGCACCGTCTACGAAGGCCAGCGCCAGGCGCAGCCCAACCAGCGCGTGATGATCATGACGCGCTCCGCCTTCCCCGGCCAGCAGCGCCATGCATCGGCCACCTGGTCGGGCGACATCGGCCACGACTGGGACACGCTGAAGCGCCAGATCCCCGCCGGCCTCAACATGGCCGCCGCCGGCTATGCCTACTGGACGGTCGACGCGGGCGGCTTCTTCCGCCCGGGCGACGGCCAGTACACCGACAAGGCCTACCACGAGCGCTTCCTGCGCTGGTTCCAGGTCGCGACCTTTTTGCCGCTGCAGCGCGTGCACGGCTACATGACCGACACCGAGTTCTGGCGCTACGGCGACAAGGTGGAGGCCGTGTCGCGCCAGTACCTGGAGCTGCGCTACCGGCTGCTGCCCTACCTCTACAGCGTCGCCCACGAGGTGCATGCCAAGGGCGCGCCCATCATGCGTCCGCTGGTGTTCGACTTCCCGGACGACCCGCAGGCGCTGGACCAGGCGCACAGCTACCTCTTCGGCCGCGCGCTGCACGTGGCGCCGGTGCTGGCACCCGGGGTGTCGAGCTGGCCGGTCTATCTGCCGCAGTCCGCCGGCGGCTGGGTCGATTTCTGGACCGGCGAACGCCGCGCCGGCGGCCGCACGCATGACGTGCCGGCGCCGCTGGAGCGCATCCCGCTGCACCTGCGCGCCGGCAGCATCCTGCCGCTCGGGCCGGTGCTGCAGTCCACCGCCGAGGCCAGCGGCGAGGTCATCGACCTCATCGTCGTGCCCGGCCGCGACGGTACCTTCGACCTCTACGAGGACGATGGCCTGGACTACGGCTACGAGAAGGGCGCGTCCAGCGTGATCCGCATGAGCTGGGACGACCAGCGCGGTGTGCTGAAGCTGTCGCCGCGGCGTGGCAGCTTCGACGGCATGTTGAAGACGCGGCGCTTCCGGCTGCACCGCGTCGGCCCCGGCCAGCCGCCGCTGCAGTCGGCACCGCTGCAGGAACTGGTCTACACCGGCCGCGGCATTGAAGTCCGCCTGGCCTGATGAAACACTGAAATCCAAGAACTGAATTGAAGCAACGAGAGATGAGACCGACTCCGATGAAGAAGACCTCCCTGTCCCTGCTGCTGGCGCTGCTGGCGGCCACCGCCCAGGCCGACGTGCGCCTGGCCGAGGTGTTCGGCGAGCACATGGTGCTGCAGCGTGACCGCCCGCTGAACGTGTGGGGCCAGGCCACGCCCGGCCAGACGCTGAGCATCGACCTCGGCGGCCGCCGCGGCACCGCCAAGGTCGGCGCGGACGGCCGCTGGCGCGTGCAACTGACAGCGCTGCCGGCCGGCGGCCCGCACCGCCTCGTCGTCACGGGCGACAAGACCGTCGTGCTGAACGACATCCTGATCGGCGACGTCTGGCTGCTGGGCGGCCAGTCCAACATGGAATGGGTGCTGGCCGATACCGACACCGGCCCGCAGGAAGTCGCCTCGCCGCAGAACCAGCAGCTGCGCCATCTGCGCGTGCCGCATCGCGCCAGTGTCAAGGTCGAGGCCGACATCGCGCCGGCATCCTGGGTGGTTGCCCAGCCCGGCAGCGTCGGTGGGTTCAGCGCCGTCGGCTATCACTTCGCCAAGCAGATGCAGGCCGTGCAGGGCGTGCCCATCGGCCTCATCAACACCGCCTGGGGCGGCTCCATGCTGGAGACCTGGATGAGCCGCGAGGCCGCGCTGCGCGACCCCGATCTGGCGCCCCACGTCAACAAGCTGCCGGCCGAGAACGCGTCCTTCGGCGCCGTGCTGGCCCAGCGCATGCTGCCGCGCATCGCGGCCTTTCAGCCGGGGCTGCCGCTGGACGGCGTGGACGCGTCGGGCTGGTCGGCCGCTGCCGACATCGATGGCAAGTGGCCGACGCTGAAGGCCCCCGGCAACTGGGAAGGCCAGGGCCTGTGGGACGTGGACGGCGTGGTCTGGATGCGCAAGCGCGTCGAGCTGAGCGCCGCCCAGGCCGGCGGCGCCGCCACGCTGCACCTCGCCAAGGTGGACGACTGCGACGAGGTCTGGGTCAACGGCCAGAAGCTCGGCGGCCAGTGCGGCTGGGAGCTGCCGCGCCGCTACGCGCTGCCGGCGGGCCTGCTCAAGGCCGGCGCGAACTGGATCGCCGTGCGCGTGACCGACAACGCCGGTGGCGGCGGCATCCACGGCGAGGCCGCCGACCTGCGGCTGGACACGGCGGCCGGCGCGGTCTCGCTGGCCGGTGCCTGGCGCGCGCGCGTCGAGAAGGTCGCGATGCCGGCCGGCCCGGTCGCCAACGATGCCCCGACGCTGGGCCACAACGGCCTGGTCGCGCCGCTGCAGGGCCTGTCGGTGAAGGGCGTGCTCTGGTACCAGGGCGAGGAGAACGCCGGCCGCGCGGCGGCCTATGCCGAGGGCTTCAAGCGCCTGATCCAGGACTGGCGCGCCCAGTTCGCCGACGCCAAGCTGCCCTTCTTCTTCGTGCAGCTGGCGTCCTGGTTCCCGCTGGCCGACAACCGCCCCGACGGCAATGGCTGGGCCGAGTTGCGCGCCAGCCAGGCCGCGGCCCTAGCCCTGCCCCACACCGGCATGGCGACGGCCATCGACGTCGGCGACACGGTCGACATCCATCCGCGCAACAAGCGCACCGTCGGCCAGCGCCTGGCGGGCCTCGCGATGCACGAGCTGGGCCTGAGCCCGGCGCCGGCCACCGGCCCGCGCCTGGCCGGCCACGCGGCCAAGGGCGGTGAGTTCGAGCTGCGCTTCGACACCACCGTCGGCGGCCTGCGCACGGCCCGGGCAAACGAGCCGGTGCGCGGCTTCTATGTGGCCGGCGCCGACCGCCGCTGGGTGCCCGCCCAGGCGCGCATCGACGGCGACCGCATCGTGCTGAGCAACCCGGCCGTGGCCGCGCCCGTGGCGGCGCGCTATGCCTGGGTCAACAACGCCAGCGAGGCCAACGTCGTCGGCGGCGACGGCCTGCCGCTGCCGCCGCTGCGCACCGACGATTGGCCGCTGGAATCGGCCGGCCGCCGCTACGGCAAGTGATCCCCCACCCCCTCCCCAAGACATTCGCTCAAAGGAATCCCATGCACCTCATCCTGCAACGCACCGCCCACGCCCTGGCCCTGGTCGGCATGTTGGCGGCCATGCCCGTCCACGCGCACGAGACGCTCAAGCTCGACGCGCCCAAGCCCAACCTCGCCCCCACGCCGCCGATGGGCTGGAACTCGTGGAACAAGTTCAAGTGCGACGTCAGCGAGGACATGATCCGCCGGCAGGCCGACGCGATGGCCGCCTCCGGCATGAAGGACGCCGGCTACCAGTACATCGTCATCGACGACTGCTGGCAGAAGAGCCGCGACGCCGACGGCAACATCCAGGCCGACCCCGAGCGCTTCCCCAGCGGCATCAAGGCGCTGGCCGACTACGTGCACAGCAAGGGCCTGAAGTTCGGCCTCTACTCCGACGCCGGCTCGCTGACCTGCGGCGGGCGCCCCGGCAGCGCCGGCCATGAGTTCCAGGACGCGCGCCAGTACGCCAAGTGGGGCGTGGACTACCTGAAATACGACTGGTGCCACACCGGCACCCGCAATGCCGAGGCCGCCTACACCATCATGGCCAAGGCGCTGCGCGAGTCGGGTCGCGACATCGTGCTGTCCATCTGCGAATGGGGCATCAACCAGCCCGAGAAATGGGCCCCCAAGGTGGGCCACCTGTGGCGCACCACCGGTGACATCTACGACACCTGGGAAGGCAAGAAGGACTGGTCCATGGGCATGACCAACATCCTGGACCTGCAGGCCGAGCGCGATCCCATTTCCGCTCCCAACGCCTGGGCCGACCCCGACATGCTGGAGATCGGCAACGGCAACATGACGACGACCGAGTACGAGAGCCACTTCTCGCTGTGGGCCATGCTGGCCGCGCCGCTGGTCGCCGGCAACGACCTGTCCAAGATGGACCCCGAGACGCTGCGCATCCTGACCAACAAGGACGTCATCGCCGTCGACCAGGACCCGCTGGGCAAGCAGGGCCGCCGCACGCTGAAGGAAGGCGACCTGGAAGTCTGGGTGCGCCCGCTGCAGGGCGGCGACATCGCAGCCGTGCTGTTCAACCGCGGCAAGACGCCGGCCGACATGAAGCTGACCTGGGACCGCCTGAGCCTGTCTGCCGGCCACAAGGTCGACGTCAAGGACCTGTGGAGCAAGAAGGTCACCAAGGGCGTCAGCGGCAGCTATGCCGCCAAGGTCGCGCCGCATGGCGTGGTCATGGTGCGCGTGACGCCGCAGAAGTAAAGCCGCCTCGGGCTCCCTCTCCCCTTGCGGGAGAGGGCCCGGGAAGAGGGGTTGGGCCGGCCTCGCGCCCTTTCCCCTATTCGTCATGAAACCCAAAGGCAACCACAGAGGCACAGAGGAATCCAGAGAAGAATTTCTCTCTGTGGCTCTGTGCCTCTGTGGTTGCATTTCCGCATTCGTGCACCACTGACATGCATCCGCTCTTCCGCTTCGCCGCAGCCCTGTGCCTCGGCCTGCTCTCCACCCTCGCCAGCGCTTCCGCTCGCACGAGCGAGATCATCAACCGCGACTGGGTGTTCACCCTCGGCAACCCGGCCAACGCGCAGGCGGCCGACCACGACACCTCGAAGTGGGGCCGCGCCGACCTGCCCCATTCCTTCTCCGAGCCCTACTTCCTCGGCACCGGCTTCTACGTCGGCCACGGCTGGTACCGCCGCCACCTGGACCTGCCCGCAAGCAGCCGGGGCAAGCGCATCACGCTGGAGTTCGACGGCGTGTTCCAGGACGCCGAGATCTGGGTCAACGGCCAGAAGGCCGGCCGCCACGTCGGCGGCTACACCGGCTTCAGCGTCGACATCACGTCGCACGTGAAGCCCGGCCGCAACCTGCTGGCCGTGCACGTCAACAACGAATGGAACGCCCGCGTCGCGCCGCGTGCCGGTGAGCATGTGTTCTCCGGTGGCATCTACCGCAATGTGCGCCTCGTGATGACCGACCCGGTGCACGTGGCCTGGTACGGCACCTTCGTGACGACGCCGCAGGTGTCGGCCGACCGGGCCAGCGTGCGCGTGCAGACCGAGCTGAAGAACGCCCGCACCGACGCCGTCCGCGTCGAGCTGGTCTCGGAAGTGCTGGATGCCGCCGGCAAGCGCCTGGCCAGCCACCGCAGCGAACGCCTGCTGCCTCCCAACGGCATGGTCAACGAAGACCAGACCCTGCCCCAGATCGCCCGCCCGCGGCTCTGGTCGCCCGAGAGCCCCTACCTCTACAAGCTGGTCAGCCGCGTGTCGGTGAACGGCAAGCCGGTCGACCGCTTCGAGACGCCGTTCGGCATCCGCACCATCAAGTTCACGGCGGACCAGGGCTTTTTCCTGAACGGCAAGCACTACTACATGGTCGGCGCCAACGTCCACCAGGACCAGGCCGGCTGGGGCGACGGCGTGACCGACGGCGCCGCGCGGCGCGACGTGCAGATGGTCAAGGACGCCGGCTTCAACTTCATCCGCGGCTCGCACTATCCGCACTCGCCGGCCTTCACGCAGGCCACCGACGAGATCGGCCTGCTGTTCTGGTCCGAGGCGCCGTTCTGGGGCATAGGCGGCTTCGGCGCCGACGGCAGCTGGCTGTCCAGCGCCTACCCGCCCAATCCGGCTGACCGCCCCGAATTCGAGGCCAGTGTGCTGCAGCAGGCCGCGGAGATGATCCGCATCCACCGCAACCGCCCGTCCATCATCGTCTGGAGCGCCAGCAATGAGCCCTTCTTCACCGTGGGTGACGCGATGGCGCCGATGCGCGACTTCCTGAAGCGCCAGGTGGCCTTCATGCGCACGCAGGACCCGACCCGCCCCATCGCCATCGGCGGCGCGCAGCGTGGCGACATCGACAAGCTGGGCGACGTGGCCGGCTACAACGGCGACGGCGCCACGCTGTTCATGAACCCGGGCGTCCCTTCGGTGGTCTCGGAGTACGGCCTGACCATGACGGACCGCCCCGGCGCCTTCGAGCCCGGCTACGGCCTGATGCCCGACACGCCGGACCAGAAGGCCAACCCCAAGCCCTTCTCGTGGCGCTATCCCTGGCGCTCGGGCGAGGCGCTTTGGTGCGCCTTCGACCATGGCTCCATCGCATCCATCGAATTCGGCGCCACCGGCTTCGTCGACTACTTCCGCCTGCCCAAGCGCCAGTACCACTGGTACCGCACGCACTACCGCGGCGTGCCCGAGCCCGTCTGGCCGGTGGACGGCAAGCCGGCGCAGGTAAAGCTGAAGGCGCACCAGACCGTCATCAAGGGCACGCAAGGCCTGGACGACGCGCACGTGGTCGTCAGCGTGCACGACGAAGCCGGCCGCGCCCTGAGCAACTCACCCGACGTGACGCTGACCATCGTCAGCGGCCCCGGCAAGTTCCCGACGGGCCGCAGCATCGCCTTCAGCAACAAGTCGCTGGTGGCCATCCGCGACGGCCAGGCGGCGATCACCTTCCGCTCCTACTTCGCCGGCGAGACCGTCATCGAGGCGACCTCGCCCGGCCTGAAGCCGGCACGCCTGACGATCACGACGACCGGGCCCGACCGCTTCGTGCCGGGCGTGTCGCCGCTGGCGCCGGACCAGCCCGTCATCGCCTACCCGCCGATCAACCGCAAGTCGCTGCCGGACGATCCCATCAACGTGACGACCAGCCGCCCCACGGCCGCCAGCGGCTCGGCCCCCGGCCATGCGGCACCGATGGCCAACGACGGCAACGCGGACAGCTTCTGGCGCGCCGATGCCACAACCGGCGAGGCCTGGTGGGTCGGCCACCTGGAGAACGTCTATGCGCTGCACTGGCTGTCGGTGCAGATGCCCGACGACAGCAACCCGCCCTTCGTCGTCGAGATCAGCAACGACCAGACGAACTGGCGCCAGGTCGCCGAGGTCAAGGACAGGCGCAAGAACCACGAGGTCGCGCTGTTCGAAGGCAGCCCCACGGCGGCCTTCCTGCGCATCCGCTTCCCGGCCGTCACGCCCGATCACCCGGCACAGCTCAGCGAAGTGCGGGTGTTTGCCAAGCCCAAGAACTGAAAGAGACAAATGGCACAACCCAAACTCCGCAGCGGCCTGATCGCGCTGGCCCTGGCTCTCACTGCCGCGCAGGCAGGCGCCGACAGCAACCGCCAGCGCACCCGCATCGACGACGGCTGGCGCTTCGCGCTGGGCCATGCCACCGATCCCGCCAAGGACTTCGACCACGGCATGCGGCCCTTCTTCTTCGGCAAGGCCGGCTTCGGCGACGGCCCGGCCGCGACCGACTTCGAGGACCGGCCCTGGCGCCGCGTCGACCTGCCGCATGACTGGGCCGTGGAGCTGCCGTTCAGCGACAAGGGCAGCTCGCAGCACGGCATGAAGGCTGTCGGCCGCGGCTTCCCCGAGAACAGCGTAGGCTGGTACCGGCGCGAGCTGGCCATTCCGGCGGCGGCCAAGGGCCAGCGCTACACGCTGGAGTTCGACGGCGTGTTCCGCGACAGCGTCGTCTGGGTCAACGGCCACTACCTGCGTCGCGAGGCCAGCGGCTATTCGGGCTTCCAGGTCGACATCAGCGACTACATCAACTTCGGCGGCCGCAACGTCGTCGCCGTGCGCGTCGACGCGACGACGCAGGAGGGCTGGTGGTACGAGGGCGCCGGCATCTACCGCCATGTCTGGCTGACGCAGACCGGACCGCTGCACGTGGCGCCGCTGGGCAGCTTCGTGCGCGCCAGCGTCGATGGCGACAACGCCGACGTGACCGTGGACACGACGGTGCGCAACGACGCCAACAGCGGCGACAGCTTCGCGCTGGAGCACGAGCTGCGCGACCCGGCCGGCCGCGTCGTCGCACGCGCCGACGTGCCTGCGCGAGCGGTGGGTGCCGACGCCAGCGTCGACGTCAGCGCGCAGCTGCGCGTGCAGTCGCCGCAGCTGTGGTCGCTGGAAACGCCGCAGCGCTACACGCTGACGACGCGCGTGAAGCGTGGCGGCGAGGTCGTCGACAGCGTCGACACACCCTTCGGCATCCGCACCATCCGCTTCGACGCGAACCAGGGCTTCTTCCTCAACGGCAAGCACGTCAAGCTGCAGGGCGTCAACAACCACCAGGACCACGCCGGCATCGGCGTCGCGCTGCCCGACGGCATGCACGAGGCGCGGCTGAAGATGCTGAAGGCCATCGGCGTCAACGCCATCCGCTCCTCCCACAACCCGGCCACGCCCGAGCTGCTGGAGGCCTGCGACCGGCTCGGCATCCTCGTCATCGACGAGCACCGCATGATGGGCACGGCGCCGCAGATCCGCGACGAGATGGAGCGCATGGTCAAGCGCGGCCGCAACCATCCGTCCATCATCCTGTGGTCGGTCGGCAACGAGGAATGGGGCATCGAGAACAGCGAGATCGGCACGCGGCTGACGCAGCAGATGCAGGCCATCGTGCATCGCCTGGACCCGACCCGGCCCACCACGCAGGCGGCCTCCAGCTCGGGCGCGCCCGAGGGCACGTCGGTCGGCTCCGAGGTCATCGGCCTGAACTACAAGGGCCAGCACAAGGTCGACGAGCTGCACAAGCGCTTCCCCGACCGGCCCATGGTCATCACCGAGGAAGCCGCGACCCACGCGACGCGCGGCGTCTACGTCGACGACCGGGAGCATGTGCACATCGCCGCCTACGACAAGCCCACCGGCGCCAGCTACACCTCCTCCGTCGAGCAAGGCTGGCGCTTCAACGTCGAGCGCCCCTACCTGGCCGGCATGTTCGTCTGGACCGGCTTCGACTACCGCGGCGAGACCACGCCCTTCGGCTGGCCGGCCATCTCCTCGCAGTTCGGCATGCTGGACACGACCGGCGCCATCAAGGACAGCGGCTACTACCTGAAGTCCGCCTGGACCGCCGAGCCCATGGTGCACCTGCTGCCGCACTGGAACTGGCCCGGCCGCGAAGGCCAGCCCGTCGACGTGCGCGTCTATGCCAACACCGAAGAAGTCGAGCTGCAGCTGAACGGCAAGTCGCTCGGCCGCAAGAAGCTGCAGCGCTACGGCCACCTGCAGTGGAGCGTGCCCTATGCGCCGGGCAAGCTGACCGCGCGCGGCTACACGGCCGGCAAGCTCGTCACGCAGGAAACCGTGGCGACGACCGGCAACGGCAGCGCCGTACGGCTGAGCGTGGACCGCGCCAAGCTGCGCGCCGGCGGCGACGATGTGGCCGTCGTGACGGTCAACGTCGTCGACCGCGAGGGCCGCGTCGTGCCGACGGCCGGCAACCGCATCGCCTTCGAGACGACCGGCCCGGTGCGCCTCCTCGGCATGGGCAACGGCGACCCCGGCTCCCACGAGGCCGACAAGCCCGCCGAACTGCACCGTTATGCCGCCGCCACGGGCTGGCGCCATCGCGCCCTCGCCCGCCCCGAGGATGCTGCAGCGCTGATGGCCGACACCGCCAGCGCCGGCTGGCGTGATCCCTTCGCCTGGATCCCGATGGAACAGCAGCCCGCCGACGCTGCCTGGAACCTCGTGACGGCCAAGCTCGACCGCAAGCTGCCGGCCGGCCAGCGCCTCGTGCTGCTGCTCGGCGAAGTCGCGCCGGGCGTGCGCTACTTCCTGGACGGCCGCCCCATCACGCCGCGCGCCGAGGCCGGCCTGGCGGCCGTCGACGTCGAGCCGTCGGACACGCCGGGCCAACTGGCCGCGGTGTTCCCGACGCCGGCCGGTGGCACCCGCGCGCTGTTCGAGGCTGCCCAGGGCGGCCGCCGCTGGGCCACGCTGCGCAGCACGACGCCGGCCGCGCCCTGGCAGCGCAGCGTCTTCAACGGGCATGCGCAGGTCATCCTGCAATCCACCGGCGAGACTGGCCGCGCGACACTGCGCGCCACCGGCGACGGGCTGGAGACGGCCACCGTCGCAATCGACGTCTTCTGACACCACCTCGGCGTGCCGCTGGCCTGTCCCGGCCAGCGACCGCTCCATGTCCTCGGAGGAATCCCCATGCCCCCATCCAAAGCGCCGCGCCCTCGCGCTGCGGGATCGCTGCTGATCCTCGGTGCCCTGCTGCTGCAGCCGCTGCTGCCCGCGCGAGCGGCCGATGCCGTGGCCCCGGCGCCGCTGCCGCTGGTCGCGCCGCAGGCCGCCGGCTTTTCGCCCCAGCGCCTCGATGCGCTCCACCGCCGCATCGGGCGCGACGTCGACGCCGGCAAATACTCCGGCTACATCTCGCTGCTGGCGCGCGACGGCAGGATCGCGGACTGGCGCGCGCAGGGCTGGCAGGACGTCGACAAGAAGACGCCGCTGCGCAAGGACTCGATCGTCCGCATCTTCTCGATGTCCAAGATCGTCACCTCGGTGGCCATCCTCGTCCTGCTCGAAGAGGGACGGCTGAAGCTGGATGACCCGGTGGAGACCTACCTGCCCGCGTTGAAGGACCGGCAGGTCGTCGTCGGTGGCAGCGTCGACGCGCCCCAGCTCCAGCCCGCGAAGCGGTCGATCACGCTCCGCGACCTGCTCACGCACACCTCGGGCTATTACTACGACGAGCCCTGGTCCGCCGAGGCCCTGCCCATGGCGCTGATGAAGCGCGCCAAGCCCTGGGAGGCGGCCAATCTGGACGAGTTCATCGCGCGCATCGCGACGGTCCCGCTGAACGAGCAGCCCGGCACGCGCTTCCGCTACGGCATCAGCACCGACATCCTCGGCGCCGTCGTCGAGAAGGCCTCGGGCCAGCGCCTGGACGCCTTCTTCCGCGAGCGCATCTTCGGGCCGCTCGGCATGGTCGACACCGGCTTCTGGGTGCCTGCGCCCAAGCTCGCACGCCTGGCGACCATCTATGAACGCGACCCGCAGGGCAGGCTGGTGCCGAGCGGCTGGGCCAACGCCATGGAGGCCGGCCCCGACCACGGCATCTTGAGCGGCGGCGGTGGCCTCTATTCGACGGCGGCCGACTACCTGCGCTTCGCGCAGATGCTGCTCAACGGCGGGCAGCTCGGCGGCGTGCGCATCCTGGGCCGCAAGACCGTGGCCCTGATGACGTCCAACCACCTGAAGCATCTCGCGGACCCGCACCCCTCGGGCGCGCCAGGCCAGGGCTTCGGCCTGGGCGTGCGCGTGCTGGGCGATCCCGGCGAAGGCTTCACGCTCGGCACGCCCGGCACCTTCGGCTGGGAAGGGGCTGCCACGACCCTGGTGCAGATCGACCCCAAGGAGCGCACCGTCGCCCTGATGCTGCTGCAGCATGTGCCCTTCAACCAGGACGGCGTCTTCGCGACCTTCACGAACGGCTACTACGGCGCCCTCGTCGACTGAAGCGTCCGCATGGCCACCACCGCCACGCCGGGCTCGCAGCGCCTGGATCTCCTCGACGCGCTGCGCGGCTCGGCGCTGCTGGGCATCCTGCTGCTGCATGCCGCCGAGCACTGGGATCTCATCGTGCCGCCCGAAGGCCGGCCGGCCTGGCTGGCGGTGCTGGACGACCAGGCGCTGGGCTGGGCCTACGCGCTGTTCGGTGGCAAGGCCTACGCGATCTTCGCGCTGATGTTCGGCATCAGCTTCCACCTGACGCTGCAGAGCTGGCGGGCGCGAGGCGGCCATCCGTCGGCCCGCTTCGCGTGGCGGCTGGTGCTGCTGGGCACCTTCGGCTATGTGCACGGCCTGCTGTACTGCGGCGACGTGCTGGCCGTCATCGCTGTGCTGGGCCTGCCGCTGGTGCTGCTGGACCGCCTGGGCACGCGCGCCCTCGCCTGCGTGGCGCTGGCGCTGCTGCTGCAGCTGCCGCAATGGCCCGGCGTGCTGCACGTGCTGGCGGACACCGGCTACCAGCCCGCCACGCCGCTTCACTGGACGCTGTACGGGCAGGCGACGCCGGTGTTCGCCGGTGGCAGCTTCGCCGAGCTGCTGGCCCTGAACGCCTGGACCGGCCAGGCCGCGAAGTGGGCCTGGGTCATCGAGACCTGGCGCTGGCCGCAGATGCTGGGCCTGTTCGTCTGCGGGCTGCTCGTCGGCCGCAGCGGCGTGCTGCGCGACGCGGCGCGGCTGAGGCGCCTGGCCTGGCGCGCGCTGTGGGCCGGCCTGGTCGGCTGCCTGCTGATGTGGCTGGCCCGCCGCGGCATCGACGGTCTCGGCCTGAAGGACATGCGCCAGCACGTCGTCACTCAGCTCGCCGGCATGCTGGGCAACCTGGCGCAGATGGCCGTCTGGGCCGGCGGCTTCGTGCTGCTGTGGGGCTGGACGCTGCCGCGCCGCGTGCTGTCGCAGCTCGCGCCATACGGCCGCATGAGCCTGACCTGCTACACGACGCAGGCGCTGTTGGGCGTGCCCTTCTTCTACGGCTTCGGCCTGGGCATGCATCGCCACGTCGGCCCGCTGATGGCGCTGGGCTTCGGCGCGGGCGTGTTCCTGCTGCAGTGGGCCTTCGCGCGCTGGTGGCTGAGCCGCTATGCCTACGGTCCGCTCGAATGGGCGTGGCGGGCGGCGACACTGCGCAGCTGGCAGGTGCCGCTGCGGCGCCGGTCCGCCCAAATCCCACGTGATGCCTGACTACGCCAGCTACGGAGGCGCTTTCGCAACGCCTTGGCCGTGTTTGGGCTAGATTGCCCGTATGACCGCCTTCGATCCCACCGACCACTCCCACCGCCGCCTGAACCCGCTGACCGGCCGCTGGGTGCTGGTGTCCCCCCACCGCGCCAAGCGCCCCTGGCAGGGCCGCGAGGATGCCCCCGTGGCGCCGCCCACGCAGGCCCACGACGCGTCGTGCTACCTCTGCGCCGGCAACGCCCGCGTGACCGGCGAGCGCAACCCCGACTACACCGGCACCTTCGTGTTCGGCAACGACTTCGCCGCGCTGCAGCCCGCCGTGCCCGAGCCCGCCGCCGCGGCCGATGCGCTGTTCACGACGCAGCCGGCGCGCGGCGTCAGCCGCGTCATCTGCTTCTCGCCCGACCACAGCAAGACGCTGCCGCAGCTGTCGCTGCCCGCGCTGCAGGGCGTCGTCGACACCTGGTGCGCCCAGGTCGAGGACCTCGGCCGGCAGTGGCGCTGGGTGCAGCTGTTCGAGAACAAGGGCGAGCTGATGGGCTGCTCCAACCCCCATCCGCACGGCCAGGTCTGGGCCAGCGACTTCCTGCCCAACGAGGCCGCCGACGAGGACCGCGCGCAGCGCGACTGGCTGGCCCGCAGCGGCCGCAACCTGCTGCTGGACGTGGCCGAGCGCGAGGCCGCCAGCGGCGAGCGCGTCGTCGTGCAGACCGAGCACTGGCTGGCCATCGTGCCCTTCTGGGCGACCTGGCCCTTCGAGACGCTGCTGCTGCCGCGCTTTGCCGTGCAGCGCCTGCCGCAGCTCAGCGGTGAGCAGCGCGCCGACCTGGCCCTGGCGATCAAGCAGCTGACGACGCGCTACGACAACCTGTTCCGCTGCAGCTTCCCCTACTCCATGGGCTGGCACGGCGCGCCGTCTGACGCAGCGGACGCCAGCCACTGGCAGCTGCACGCCCACTTCTACCCGCCGCTGCTGCGCTCGGCCAGTGTGCGCAAGTTCATGGTGGGCTACGAGATGCTGGCCGAGGCCCAGCGCGACCTCACCCCCGAGCAGGCCGCCGAGCGCCTGCGTGCCTGTTCCCTGACCCATTACAGCGAGAGCGCCGCATGACGACGACGACCACGACTCCCGAACAACGCGCCCGCCTGGGTTTCCTGCAGCACATCGGCGAAGCGCCGGCCGTGCTGGTGCAGGCGCCCGGCCGCGTCAACCTCATCGGCGAGCACACAGACTACAACGACGGCTTCGTGCTGCCCTGCGCCATCGACTTCCGCACCGCCGTGGCGGCCCGCCCGCGCAGCGACGGCCGCGTGCGTGTGCTGGCGCTGGACCAGAACGGCGCCTGGGACGAGTTCCCCGTCGACGAGGCCTACCAGCCGCGTGACGACTGGAGCGCCTACCCGCGTGGCTTCGTGGCCGCCTGGCGTGCCGCCGGCCATGCGCTGTCCGGCGCCGACCTCGTCATCACCGGCGACGTGCCGCAGGGCGCGGGGCTGTCCTCGTCGGCGTCGCTGCTGGTCGCCATCGGCCAGGCCTTCAAGGCGCTGCAGGGGCTGGACACGCTGAGCGGCCCGGCCATCGCGCTGCTCGCGCAGAAGGCCGAGAACGACTACGTGGGCTGCCACTGCGGCATCATGGACCAGATGGTCAGCGCCTGCGGCCAGCCCGATCACGCGGTGCTGCTGGACTGCCGCAGCCTGGAGACCGTCAGCGTGCCGCTGCCGCCGGGCCTGGCCGTGCTGATCCTGCATTCCAACGTGAAGCGCGGCCTGGTGGGCAGTGCCTACAACGAGCGCCGTGCGCAATGCGAGGCCGCTGCCCGCTTCTACGGCGTGCCGGCGCTGCGCGACCTGACCGAGGCGCAGCTGGGCAGCGCCCCGCCCGCGGGGCTGGACGAAGTGGCCTGGCGCCGCGCCCGCCATGTCGTCACCGAGGATGCCCGCACGCTGGCCGCATCGGATGCGCTGCGCGACGGCGACCTGCAGAAGCTGGGCGCGCTGATGGCCGCCTCGCATGCGTCCATGCGCGACGACTTCGAGATCACCGTGCCACCCATCGACGAACTGGTGGCCCTCGTGCACAGCTGCCTGGAGGGCGAAGGCGGCGTGCGCATGACCGGCGGCGGCTTCGGCGGCTGCGTGGTGGCCGTCACCACGCCGGCGCGGGCCGAGCAGGCCGTGGCGCGCGTGCTGGCGGCCTACCGCTCACCCGAGGGCCTGCAGGCCACGCCGTATCTGTGTCAGGCATCGGCCGGCGCGGGTGTCGTGACCGCCGGCTGACGCGGCAGGGCAGGCAACAGAGAGTGAGACGCAAGGAGCCGATAAGGTATCGTCACCACACCCTCTGACTTGCCCATTCCAACCAAGCCTCATGCGCAAACCCAGCAAGCTGAGTGAAGTCGCAAAGCTGGCCGGCGTCGCGCCCATCACCGCCTCGCGCGCGATCCGCGGCGAAGGCTATGTGTCCGAGGATGCGCGTGCGCGCATCCTCGAGGCCGCCGCCCAGCTCAACTACACGCCCGACATGGTGGCCCGCCGCATGCGGGGCGAGAAGAGCCGGCTGATCGGCGTCTTCGTCAACAACTTCGGCTCCCTCGTGCTGCACGAGACCACCAAGGCCATCAGCAACGAGGCCCGCGCCCGGGGCTATGACATCGTGCTGTTCAATGCCGAGCGCTTCGACGTCGCCGACCGTGCCGGCACGCGCGACATGCTCGCCCGGCTGTGCGCCGGCCTCATCCTGCCGATGCCCAATGGCGAGGACCGCTACCTGGCCGAGCTGGAGAAGGGGCACCTGCCCTGCGTCTTCGTCAACTTCGTCGCCCGGGCCGTGAACCTGCCGGTGGTGGCCGTGGAGAACCAGCAGGGCGCGCGCGCGGTCATGACCCATCTGCTGTCGCTCGGGCATCGCCGCATCGCCTTCATCGCGGGCTCCCAGTACACCGGCCAGAGCGCCGAGCGGGAGACGGCCTATGTCGAGGCGCTGCGCGAGGCCGGCATCGCGCACGACCCGGCCCTCGTCGTTCCCGGCGGCTTCATCCAAGCCGGTGGCTATGCCGCCACGGAAAGGCTGCTGGCCCTGCCGTCTCCGCCGACGGCCATCTTTGCCGCCAACGACGAGATGGCCTTCGGCGCCATCGACGCCATCCACAGCCGCGGCATGCGCGTGCCCGAGCACATCTCGGTGGCGGGCTTCGACGACATCCCGACGTCGAGCTATGTCCATCCGCCGCTGACCACCGTGAGGCAGCCGCTGGAGGCCATCTGCGCCCGCGCCGTCCATGAGCTGCTGGAGCTCATCGAGGGCCGCGAGGTCGAGCCCCGCAGGATCTCGTTTCCGCTCGAACTGGTCGTGCGCCAGTCCACCGGCCCGGTGGCATCGGGCGGCTGACGACGGCCGGTCAACCCGATTCGCCGGGCCGGTCCGCGCCCGCCAGCGGCAGCCACACGCGCGCGTCCAGGCCCGCCACGCGCCCGCCTTCCACGCGGTTGTCCAGCGCGATGCGCCCGCCCAGCGAGAGCACCAGCGCCTGGCAGATCGCCAGGCCCAGCCCCGAGCCCTTGCCGGACTCGCCCGCGGCAAAGGGTAGGAAGAGCCGCGCCTGCTGCTGCGGCGTCAGCCCCGGGCCGCCGTCGGCGATCAGCAGCCGCGCGCTGCCGCCCTCCACCGCGAGCTCGATGGCCAGCCGCCCGCCGGCCGGCGTGTGCTGGATGGCGTTGTGCAGCAGGTTGCGCGTCAGCTCGCGCAGCGCCCACTCGTGGCTTTCGATCGCGGCGGGCTCGGTGCGGATGTCGAAGTCCAACGCCTGCCTGGCGATCAGCGGTGCGAGGTCCAGCGCCATCGCGCGCGTGATCTCGGCCCAGTCCTGCACGGGCATGGCCTCGCCGGGCTGGCGCATCTGCTCGGCGCGCGCCAGCGCCAGCATCTGGTTGGCCAGCTGCGTCGCGCGGCTCACCGTCGTGTCGATCTCGGCCAGCGCCTGCAGCGGCTCCACGTCGCCCTGGCGAGCCGACTGCACCTGCACCTTCAGCACGGCGAGCGGCGTGCGCAACTGATGCGACGCGTCGCGCACGAAACGCTTCTGGTGTTCCAGCAGCCGCGCCTGGCGGGCCAGCGCGTCGTTGGTGGCGACGATCAGCGGGGTCAGCTCGACCGGCAGGTCAGGCGCCTGCAGCGGGCTGAAGTCGTCGGCGTCGCGTTCGCGCAGCGCGATGCTGAGCTCGCGCACCGGCCGCGTCGCCCGCTGCACGACGGCCCAGACGACGATGGCGATGACGGCCAGCAGCGCGGCCTGGCGCCACAACGTGTCCAGAAGGATCTGGCGCGCCAGGCCGCGGCGCAGGTGCAGCGTCTCGGCAACCTGGATGGTGGCCAGGCCCATGCCATGCTGGCCCGCGACGGGCTGCAGCAGCACGGCCATGCGCACCGGCTCGCCGCGGAAGCGCGCGTCGTAGAAATCCACCAGCGCCTGGTAGGCGCCCTGGTCGGGCAGCTTGCCGGTCCAGTCGGGCAGGTCGGCGTCGCCCGACACCAGCTCGCCCTTGAAGCCACGCACCTTGAAGTAGAGCCGGCTGCGGCCGTCGGTCTCGAAGGCCTCCAGCGCGGAGTACGGCACCGGCGCCAGCAGCCGCGCCTGCTCGCCGTTGCCCGCCACGCCGAGCAGCTCGCCGATGGCCTTGGCGGAGGCCAGCAGCGTGCGGTCGTAGGCCGTATCGGCGGCGGCCAGCGTCTCGCGATAGAGGCTGACGGTGTTGATGGCCACCAGCAGGCCGACGGGCAGCAGGATGCCCAGCAGCAGGCGGGCGCGCATGGACAGGCCGGCGAGTCGACTCATCTCAGTCGTCCGCGCCGCATTCGGGCCGAGCGCCGGGCCGCTCCCAAGCCGGCCCGCTTGGGCGATGTGCTTGCGGCTCAACGCCGCAAGCATCGCCGTCCCCGCGGGGGACCGGCCAAGGTACTCCTTGGACGAGGGGCTTCACTTCAGTCATCAGGTTGCAGCAGATAGCCCAGGCCGCGCAAGGTCACGAGCTTGGCGCTGCCCGCCGGCAGCCGCTTGCGCAGCCGGTAGGCGACGACCTCGATGGCATCCGGCTGCGCATCCGCCGCGTCGGCGAACACCAGCTCGAACAGCCTGTCCTTGGCCACCGCCTGCCCAGGCCGCACGAGCAACGCACGCAGCAGCGCGGCCTCGCGCGGCGCCAGGTCCAGCGGCTGGCCCTGGTGGTAGACGGCGCCGCTCTCGGCATCGGCGCGCAGGCCGCAGAAGCTCGGCGCCTCCAGCGGCCGCGCCTCGCTGGCCTGGCCCTGGCGGCGCACCAGCGCGCGGATGCGGGCCTCCAGCTCGTCGAGGTCGAAGGGCTTGGGCAGGTAGTCGTCGGCGCCGGTGTTCAGCCCGAGGATCTTGTCGCCCAGCGTGCCGCGGGCCGTGATGATGATGACGGGCGTCGTCAGCCCCTCGGCCCGCGCCTGGGCCAGCACGTCCAGGCCGTCCTGGCCCGGCAGCGACAGGTCCAGCAGCACGACGTCGGGCACGGCGGCGCGCCAGCGGCTCAAGCCCTTGGCGCCGTCGTCGCAGATGACGACCTTGAAGCCGCGCCGCTCGAAGGAGCGCTGCAGCGTCGTCTGCATCGCGGTGTTGTCTTCGATCACGAGGAGCTTCATCGGTCGGCAGGCTAGCACCACGATGCAGTGCAACAGGGGCTCAGGTTTACCCCGAGGCCGTGGACAGCGGATTGACAGCCTGGCTGTCAAAGATGCGGCCTGTAAAAGAAAGAACGGCCGCTTTCGCATCGCCCGCGGCCGGGCCATCATGCCGGGGCGGGATTCGCCCCGAGACGACAAGGAGACAAGCAATGCGTCGCGATACCTTCCTGAAGTCCCTGGCGGCCCTGGCCGCCGCCGGAGCCTGGCCGCTCTCGGCCTCTGCGGCCGGCGTGCCGATGAAGATGATGCTGCCCGCCAACCCCGGCGGCGGCTGGGACACCACCGGCCGCGCGCTCGGCAAGGCGCTGCAGGACGCGGGCCTCGCGTCGTCGGTGCAGTTCGAGAACAAGGGCGGCGCGGCCGGCGCGCTGGGCCTGGCCCAGTTCGTCAACGCCAGCAAGGGCGACCCGCATGCACTGATGGTCATGGGCGCCGTCATGCTGGGCGGCATCATCACCGGCAAGCCGCCGGTCACGCTGGCCCAGGCCACGCCCATCGCGCGCCTGATCAGCGAATACAACGTCTACGTCGTGCATGCCGCGTCGCCGCTGAAGACGATGCAGGACGTCGTCGAGCAATTGAAGAAGGACCCCGGCAGCGTGAAGTGGGGCGGCGGCTCCCGCGGCTCGACCGAGCATGTCGCCGCGGCCATGATCGCTCGCGACGTCGGCGTGGACGCATCCAAGATCAACTACGTGCCCTTCCGCGGCGGCGGCGAGGCGGTGGCGGCCATCCTGGGCGGCAACGTCACGGTGGGCGGCAGCGGCTTCAGCGAGTTCCAGCCCTATCTGGACAGCGGCAAGATGCGCGCGCTGGCCGTCACGTCGCCGGCCCGCATCAAGGGCCTGAACGCGCCGACGCTGAAGGAGCTGGGCATCAACGTCGAGATCGGCAACTGGCGCGGCGTCTACGCGCCACCCGGCATCACGCCCGAGCAGCGCAAGGCGCTGACCGACATGGTCGTTGCCGCCACCAAGAGCAAGAGCTGGGCGGAGTCGGTCGAGAAGAACGGCTGGACGCCGGCGCTGCTGGTCACGCCTGAGTTCGACGCCTTCGTGGACCGTGAGTTTGCGACGCTGCGGGCGATCATGGTCAAGTCAGGAATGATTTGAAGCCCCTCGCCCAGGCTTGCGCCGGCTGAACGCCGGCAAGCCTGGTCGGTCCCCCGAGGGGACGGCGATGCTTGCCGGGGATGCCCGGCAAGCACATCGCCATGGCGGGCCGGCTTGGGGCGGCCCGGCGCTCGGCCCGAAATGCAAATACCGAAAACCGGGAGTCCTCATGAGTGACAACTCCACCACCACCACCGGCCAGACCTTGGTCGGCATAGGCGCCCTGCTGATCGGCGCCGTCATGGCCTGGGGTGCCACCTTCATTCCGTCCGACGCAGGCTATGCCGGCGTCGGCCCCAACGCCCTGCCCTGGCTGGTGTCCGTCGTGCTGATGGTCTGCGGCGGCTGGCTGGTGTGGGAGGCGCGGAGCGGCGGCTACCGCGAGATGGAGGCGCCGTCGGGCGCCGCCAGCGGCGACTGGCATGCCGTCGCCTGGGTCATCGCCGGCGTCGTCGCCAACGCGGCGCTGATCACGACGCTCGGCTTCATCCTCGCCTGCGCGCTGTGCTTTGCGCTGGCCGTGCGCGGCCTGCGCATCGCGGAGGGCAAGGCCGGCGGCGATGCGAAGCGCGCCGTGCTGGACCTCGCCACCGGCATCTGCATCTCGGCGCCGGTGTTCTGGCTCTTCACCAAGCTGCTCGCCATCAACCTGCCCGGCCTGACGACCAGCGGCTGGCTGTGAGGAGAACAACAAATGGCTGATCTCTGGACCCAGCTGCTCGGCGGCTTCGCGACCGCCGGCACGCCCATCAACCTGCTGTGGGCCTTCCTCGGCTGCGTCATCGGCACGGCCATCGGCGTGCTGCCCGGCCTCGGCCCCGCAGTGACGGTGGCCATGCTGCTGCCCATCACGTCGCAGGTCGAACCCACCGCGTCGATGATCTTCTTCGCCGGCATCTACTACGGCGCGATGTACGGCGGCTCCACCACCTCCATCCTGCTCAACACCCCCGGCGAGACCGGCACGATGGTGACGGCGATGGAAGGCTTCAAGATGGCCAGGCACGGCCGCGCCGGCGCCGCGCTGGCGACGGCGGCCATCGGCTCCTTCGTGGCCGGCAGCATCGCGACGGTGCTCGTCACGCTGTTCGCGCCCATCGTCGCGGACTTCGCCGTCACGCTGGGCCCGCCGGAATACTTCCTGCTGATGCTGCTGGCCTTCACGACCGTCAGCGCGGTGCTGGGCAAGAGCACGCTGCGCGGCATGACGGCGCTGTTCATCGGCCTGGCGCTCGGTCTCATCGGCCTGGACCAGATCACCGGCCAGGTGCGCTACACCGGCGGCGTGCCCGAGTTCATGGACGGCATCGAGACGGTGCTGGTCGCCGTGGGCCTGTTCGCCGTCGGCGAGACGCTCTACATGGCCCTCTACGAAGGCCGCAGCACGACCGACCTGAACAAGATGGGCAGCGTGCACATGACCAAGCAGGAGTGGAAGCGCTCCATCCCGGCCTGGCTACGCGGCACGGTCATCGGCTTCCCGTTCGGCACCATCCCGGCCGGCGGCTCGGAGATCCCGACCTTCCTCAGCTACGCGACCGAGCGCAAGCTCAGCAAGCACCAGCAGGAGTTCGGCACGACGGGCGCCATCGAAGGCGTGGCCGGCCCCGAGGCGGCCAACAACGCCGCCGTGACGGCCACGCTGGTGCCGCTGCTGACGCTGGGCATCCCGACGTCGGTCACGGCCGCCATCCTGCTCAGCGCGCTGCAGAACTACGGCATCCAGGCCGGCCCGCAGCTGTTCACGACCTCGTCGACGCTGGTGTGGGCGCTGATCGCGTCCCTCTACATCGGCAACGTGATGCTGCTGGTGCTGAACCTGCCGCTGGTGGGCCTGTGGGTCAAGCTGCTGAAGATCCCGCGGCCACAGCTCTACGCGGGCATCCTGATCTTCGCGACGGTGGGTGTCTACGGCATGCGCCAGAGCGCCTTCGACCTCGTCGTCATGCTGGCCCTCGGCCTGCTGGGCGTCGTCATGCGGCGCTTCGACTTCCCGACCGCGCCGGTCGTCGTCGGCATGATCCTCGGCCCGCTGGCCGAGGCCCAGGGCCGCAATGCGCTGTCCATCGGCAGCGGGCACTGGAGCGTGTTCGTGGAGCGGCCGCTGTCGATCGGACTGCTCGTCGTGCTGGCCGCGGTGCTGCTGCTGCCGCGGGTGTGGAAGCTGATGCAACGGCGTTGAGCCAGTCCGGGCGGCGATAGGATGCGCCGTCATGCTCAACCGCATCGACGAAGAAATCACCTTCCGCAAGCTCGAGATCCTGCTGGCCTTCATGGAGAGCGGCAATCTCGCGCGGGCGGCCGAGCGGCTGGGCATCAGCGCCGTCAGCGTGCACCGCGCGCTGCACTCGCTGGAGACGGGCACGCGCTGCAGCCTGTTCCGGCTCGAAGGCCGCAACCTGCAGCCCACCGACGCCGCCCACGCGCTGGCCGACGTGGCGCGCGAGGTGCTGCGGACCATGTCCAACGGCATCCGCGCCACACGCGAGATCGCCGGCTACGCGGCCGACCGCATCCGCATCGGCTCGCTGTACTCGCTGACCAGCGTCACCGTGCCGGCCATCATCATGGGCCTGCGCCTGCGCAAGCCCGACATCCAGACCGAGCTGGTGCTGGGCTCCAACAACGACCTGCTGCGCAAGCTGCGCGAGGGCGCGCTGGACGCGACGGTGATGGGCATCCCCGAGGGCGCGGGCGACGTCGAGACGCAGTTGCTGTTCGAGGACGACATCTTCTTCGCCGCGCCCGCCGAGTCGCCCTACGCGCAGCAGGCCGCGGTCGACCTGGGCCGCTGCGCCGACGAGCGCTTCGTGTCGCTGAACGAAGGCTATGTGACGCACGACCGCTTCCTCGACGCCTTCCGCGTGGCCGGCTTCGAGCCCAATGTCGTCATGACGACCAACGACATCTTCTCGCTGATGAACCTGGTGGGCGGCGGCATCGGCTGCACGCTGCTGCCGGGCCGCATCCGCAACGTGCTGCCGCGCAACGTCTGCCTCGTGCCGCTGCTGCCGCGCTACCAGATGCGCCAGAAGATCAGCGTGTGCTTCCTGCGCACGCGGGAGCGCGATCCCAACCTGCTGTCGCTGCTGGCGGCGTGCCGCGGGCATGCGGCGGATCTGCAGACGGTGCCGCGCGGTTGAAAATCACCGGCTCGGCTGCCCCTTCTGTCGGCAGCCGGTGCCACCAGACCGCTCATGACCGACGCCCAATACACGACCCTGCCGCGCTGGCCCAACGCCTATCCGGCCAGAGGCGCCAGCGCCACGCTGAAGCTCCTCAACGAGGATTTCATCGTGACCGAACTGCCGCTGCAACTGCCCGCCGGTGCGGGCGAACACCTCTGGCTGGACGTCGAGAAGAAGGGCGCCAACACCGCCT